>Ga0210400_10001675_pt1 | contig 21654 bp, 14 predicted proteins | sample IncBWH26MmetaG_FD_155456 | JGI IMG/M metagenome (GOLD analysis project Ga0210400, IMG submission 155456) | Forest soil microbial communities from Barre Woods Harvard Forest LTER site, Petersham, Massachusetts, United States - Inc-BW-H-26-M | ecosystem: Environmental > Terrestrial > Soil >...
GCAGCCGGAACGTCGAACGTGGTAATTGTGCCGTACTCGTCGCGCAGGAAGCCGTGAGTCACATTATTCGCGTCCAGGTAATTCCCAGCGATCGCTCCCTGAGAGTTGATGCTCGAAGGCAGGGTGCCCAGAGACGATCCGGTGCCCGCGCCTGGGACGTCGACCACTGTCATCGTACCGTCGGGAGGCCGCACAAAGCCGTGATACACGTTTTTGGTGTCTAGGTACAATCCCCCGATCACGCCCGCCAGGTTGATGCCTACGGCGAAGGTGCCCTGGCCGGCGCCTGTGCCCGCGCCCGGAGCGTCGAACGTGGTCAAAGCGCCGCCCGGAGCGCGCAGGAAGGCGTGATTCACGTTGTTGGCGTCTATGAAAAATCCGGTGATCGCCCCTTGCGGGTTGAGACAATCGACGCCGCAAACACTGGTGCCCTGGAACGCGCCTGTTCCCGCCTCTGGAACGTCGATTACGGTGATGGCACCGCCCGGGGCGCGCAAGAAGCTGTGAACCACGTTGTTTGCGTCCAGGTATATTCCGGCTATTTTCCAACGATCGCCCCCTCCGAGTTGATGGCGAACCCCTGCGTTCCCTGAAAGGCGCCCGTCCCCGCCCCCGGAGCGTCGAACGCGACGATGAGGCCGTCCGCAGCGCGGATGAACCCGTGTAAGACGTTGTTTGCGTCCTGGAAATGTCCCCCGATCGCACCAGCCTCGTTGATGGCATAAGGGAAAGTGCCCTGAGGAAGAGGTGTCTGGCCGGCAAGCCCGCCAGCGCCAGGCGCGTCGATGGTGATAGTGATGGGGCTGGGGCTGGGGCGGGGGCCGGGGCTCTCTGCACTCGAGCAAGCGCCCAGCGCAAGTGCGCTCAGAGGAGCAAGTAGCAGTGAATATTTCACGAATCGCACCACGATCCTACCCTACGCTCCCATCGCCCGCTCCAATCTCAATGCCATGATCCGCGCCCATCGCCCGCTCCACCACTCCTCTGGCCTGAATGCTCAATCGCGGAGGTTTTCGGCGGCGCGCAAAAACTGCTCGGCCTTGCGGGCAAACCCCTCCGTTACGCTGGTCCATACGGATTCTTTCAGGTCCGGTGGCAATCGCTTGCTTACCGATGCAATTGCTTCCGGTACTGATCTGGCCGTGTCGAGCATCATTGACCACAGGTTAGGATCCGGCAGAGATTCGGCGAGCGCCTTGAAATGGCGAGGCTGAATCTCGTTCCACCGGTAATGGGGTCGATTCCCAGTGCGCATCGCCATCGCCATTTTGACTTTCTGCGGCTGCAATTGACGGGCTTTGTTTCCAATGACCGGCCAGGCGGATAGTAAATCGTAGAACGGCGTTAGCTCATAGCCGTCGCGACGGAGGAATATGGAGAAATTTTTGGCGTGTCCGTCCGTGGCGGCTAAGAACCAAAACATCAGCTGCGAAAGTGCAAAGAGGTTGCTGTCACGGTCGGGTGCTGCTCCTCGATCGAGAATTCGCAGGATCTGTGCCATTCCCGGACCACCATCCTTCTCGTACCTCGCCTCCGGTGGTTCGCCGGTTGCCTGGCAGAAATCCTCCTGCGGAAGTCGTGCGATCCAAGCATCCAGCGGTACGCGGAAGCGCGCCGCTGTTGGATCGTGTGGGCCAACATTGCGCCAGTGACGATCGAAGCGCTCGACCACGAGTACACGCTGGTCGCCGAATGTCGCGATCTGGGTGCGCGCGACGGGTAAGTGCATGGCCTCGAACAACGTCGCGCAGAGCCATTCGTTGTCGACCGAATCAGACAAATCCAGTTGGAGTCCGCCGCCAACAATGCCCAGCGGCAGCTTCAGGATGTGGGTCGTGGGCGTGGCTCCAAGCGGCCGATGCCAAGAGTTGCCGATGCGAAGCAGCGCCGTCTTCTCCTGTGCACCGGCAATCGAAATGCGAAAGTCTTCATTCTCGTCGGACTGGGCGCTGAGCGGTCCAGCAGCAGTTGGGACAGCGCGTAGGATCGCCTCGACATCTTGTGTTTTGAGTAACGTCGATTCGATCCGGTCCCAGCCGACCGGGGTCTTTCCTGGTGGCATCAACTGCACCGCGCCTACGCAGTCGCGTCCTATTGCCTCCAGAAGATCGAATGACTCGGCAGATCGAACGTGGAACCGGTTCCGTATTCTTTCCCGGATTTGCGAACTGTTCGGCAACAGGTTGTCGAAGTAATAGCGGACGAGGGGAGAAGTGATTTCCCGTGACGCGGTCACGGGCAGAGACAGAGATAGCGGCCGAAACTGCGGATCCTCCAGCCAAGCGTCATGGTAAACAAATTGGTCGCGATCGCCGCGGATTTTCCGCCACGCCCCGACGTGACGACCGTTCATCCAGACATCAAGTTCGCTCACCACTCGCCTCGAGGGCGATTTTCAATGTGCTTTGGCGTCGGCTTCAAGCGTAACAGCACTTCTGCCCCCAGCGCAGCGAAAAGGTCCAAGAGCTGAGCACTGGAGACGGTCTCGGGGTGCCTTTCGATATCTGCAAGACGTGACTGGCCTATCCCTAGGCGCTTGGCGAGCTGAGCTTGAGTAAGTCTTCGTGTCTTGCGCAGGGACTTCAAATGCGCCGAAAGCTGCGCTGGTGAGTGCAGTAGTAGTGTGTCCATGGTGGGGCCCTTCTTTCCATGTTATCGCTTAAAGCAGATAATTACACAATATCGCATATAGGCGATAAATGCAAAAAATCGCTTTAAAGCGGTAAAACGAATTTATCGGTTGCAGCAGATAACTGGCGTCAGCGCTCAGGCGAGCGAGCCGCCTGGCGACTGAAGCGTCTCCTGGAGCGCGTTGTCAGAGCCGCGACTTACAACTTTTCTAATTGAGGCCATGTGTCATGCGCCTTGCGGCACATGGAGCAGTGACAGTGTGTGGCTGATATCCCGTCCGTGTGGGTTCGATTCCCATCGCCCGCTCCACCTAGGCGAGTGCGCTGACCATCAGGTAGTAACCATCCGGATCCAGCAGCGCAAACTCTTTTGTTTCCGTCGCCGGGTTCAAGTGAGGCTCCTCCTCGAGTCGGGAGACAAGAGCCCGAGCTCTCTGCAGTGCCATATCGAAGTCATCTACGCGGAAGAACAAGAGTAGTCCGTTTCCAGCTAGCCCCTTGTCGGGGCTCGTCAAGGACGGATGCTCGTGCGAGCCCCACTGATGGAGACAGAGCAGTACGGTTCCATCCGAGTCGCAGATCTGACCCCAGTGGTCATGAGCCGGAGCCGTTTCGGGCTGCCCAAAGAGCGACTGGTACCATTTGAAGCTGCCTGGAACATCTCTGACGCCGATGATTGTCCATGTGCGCTTCATTGCTTATCCCCGCCTAGCCCTGACTACCTTGCGCTTGCGATCGCTGCCTGGCGAGCTTGCCACCCAAGAGCACTGCGGGAACAGCCGGAATGACGACCCCGAGGTTGTACCACCATGGGAAGCGTGGCCAGTAGAGGACGAGATGCAGAACCGCGAGATAGATCCCCACCAGCCCTGCCAGCACCCACACCGCCTCGCGGTGCTTCGCGATCTTTCCCGCTGCCCAACCGGCTCCAATTTCGGTGAGTACCCAGAACGCTAGGTTGCAACAAGCCATCGGTGGCGTGAACGTAAACACACCCTGTCTCGTCCACTCGCGTCCGTGGATTGCGTAGTCGGGCCAGAGCTGCGCCAGTACCATCGCAAGGGCCAAGAACCCCACCATCCACACAACAGCGCCGACCACGACACCGAGCACGCCGCGCACCATGTTGTCAGCCTCCGTTACAAGTACCTGTCTATGCAACTAGGTGCATAGTGTACCACCGTGCTGTCTTTATGCAACCATATGCATATGACGGTGCTCGCAGGACAACCATGGCATTGAGAGAAGTCATCCTGACGGTGCTCGCGCGCGGCGAGATGACCGGGTATGAGATCACCAAGGACTTCGAGGCGGTGTACGTGCACTTCTGGCGCGCCTCACACCAGCAGGTGTATCGCGAACTTGCTCGACTCAACAAGGACAGCCGGGTGACCGTGAAGGTCGTCGCCCAAGAGGGCAAGCCCGACAAGAAGGTCTACGCGATCACCAGGCGGGGATTAGAGGAGCTCAAGCGGTGGATTGTGGCACCCACCGAGCCGCCGCGTCCCCAATATGATCTATTGGTCAAGCTGCTGGGATGCCACGTCGTTGAGCGACGTGCATTTCATCGCGAACTCGAGCGCATTCGCGCCCGCGCACAGGAATGGGTGAATGAGCTTCGAGCGATGCGGCGAGAATGCCTGCGCAGCCGCGCTGCAGGTTGGTCCGAGCACGATCAAATCCTCTATCTCACGCTTCGTCGCGGGTTACTCCTCGGGCAAGCACAGTTGCGATGGCTGGGTGAGGTCGGCGAATTCATCGAGAGCGGCAAACTGCCTGAGTGAGCACTCGTCGCGGCTTTGCTGTGCCAACGTCTGCCGGTCGGTCTGACCGCAGCATGAGTGGCCGGACGATTTACTGGTTCTTGAACTCATCCATCATGATGTTTGCTATGGCCGACTGCTGAAATCCAAGCGTCTGCTCTGGATGGATCTTGTAAAGCGCACGCAGGTATGCCACATCGCCGGCAGTGATCGAGTCGGCTTTCTCGGTTTTGCATGCCGATGCCATCAAATCGAAAATGCTGGGCAACTTTCCGCAACCGTCCAAGAGTCGCGGCTTGGTGAGCGCCAGCACGGCGATGTAATCGGATATGGCGCCGATTGGATAGTCGATTACCTTGTTGGTATCAACGACGACGAGCACAAAAACAATTGAGCTTCGCACGTTCGTATAGGTGCGGCTGCCAAGCCTCGGACCTATTGGCGCGCCGCTCCAGATGTCATCGATTGCCACATCGGCTCCTGATTTAGAGGCGGTCACATACCACGCCTGAATAGGACGATCGACAGTCTTGAGTTTCGGAACTTCAGATACAAAATGGAAGCCGAGCAACTGGGGTTGCTTGGTGGCTACATTGTCCATGAGCTGTTGGGGAACTGTCGTGAAAATTACCAAAACGTTCGGCTTGCATGGCGTCGCAGTGGGCGGCAGCTTGTAGATGGCCGCGGCAACTGTTTGAACTCGTGCGGTGACGAAATCATTAAAGTTCTGGGGGAGGCCCATGGTCGAGGCACAAATCGCCGTTTCCCAACGGCTTAGCTGACCGGTGCGAAACGAGGGATTCCCGTGCGACCGCACGAACGTAGGTACGCTATTTCCTGAAATTTGCTCCGCGGTAACGGGTCTCGGCGCGACCACGGTCACTTCCGGCAGATCGGACACGGCAGCGCGCGGCGCTTCGTCGGCCCTCGTCGGCCATGCAGCCGGCCACAAAACCAGCGCTAACCATAATCGATATCGCATCGCCTAATTCTAGCGAATGGCAAGCGGCGTGCCATCAGCCGAGCGCAGGCGTCAACTCTCAGGATGCGCCGTGCTCAGCGCAAAATCGCGAAATACTGCGCGTTCGCACCGGTTGGCAGGCTCGTGCCCGTTTGCACGACGATTACATGGGCGTCCGTCGATGAATGGAAGATGTCGAGGCCGTAGCTTTGCGCGCTGGCGATCAGCGGTAGCGGCACATTCGGAGCCGCAAACAACAGCGAACCCGTGAAACGCTGATAGGACGGCGCGTAGGCCAGATTGCTCAGGTAGGTCGCTCCCGACTCGACCAGCACGACCGCCTCCTGCGCCGTGCTCGAATGACTCATGGAGACAATCTGACTTGTCTCACTGAATGTGCCGACGTAGTTCAGCGTGGCGGTGCTGAAGTAGGTGCCGGAGGCGGAGAACAGCAAGCTCTGATCACCCGCCAGCCAGAAAGGCCCGGACATCGGGTAGGTCCCCCAGTAGGGTGAACCCGCGGTGGTGGTGGGAAAGCCCGTGGTTGGATCCAGCGAAATCGAGTAGATCTGGGTCGGGGAGAGTCCAGCGGATACAACGAAGATCTTGTTGACTTGATCCGCTAGGATGCCCTGCATCGTCCCGTAAAACGTGATTCCGCTGCCGTTGCTTGTTGCAACCGTCGCACCGCTGCCGGCGCTCAGTACGGTCATGCCGGGGGTGACCCATTGGCCCCCGGTCTGACCGCTGAGGCAGATCAGTCCGGCGTTGGAAATTTGAACCGCGGTTTGCGATCCGCCGGTGGCCCACGAGTTCAGCAGCGCCGCGGTGCTGAGATTGACGACACTCACCACCCCCTCGTGCAGCACTGCGGCCCGCGTGCCGTCGGGGCTCAGGCCGAAGTCTTTGACCGCAGCAGGTAGGGCGACCGACACGTCGGTCGTGTGGATGAGATCGACAATGTGCAGCGCGTTCGGATTGGCGGCGATCAATATCAGTTTGTCGGTCGCCTTGCTGTAGTGGGCGAGCAGCGGAGCGTAGCTCAGCGGGATGGTTCCCGAGGCTGCGCCGAACGAGGCGATCGAGACTTCCCCGACCGTCGAGAGAGTACCGTTGCTCACAGTGACCGACGCGGTGTAGGAGCCCGCAACATCCGGAGTGAACGAAATCGATGACCCGCTCGTCGAGCCGATGATGCTCGCGGTCGACCCGGCGGGCCGCGAATCGATGGACCAGTTGAACGTCAACGGATCCGCGTTTTGATCAAAGCTCATGGCCGCCGACAGGCTCACCGTGCCGCCCAGAAGGGCCGAAACCTGGGATTGACTGAGGACGACGGTCGGCGGGTAGCTGCCGACATTCACCGTGACCGATTGCATTGCCGATTCGCCCACTGGGTCTGTCACCGTCAACTGCACGATGTACGCCCCGGCGACATCCGGCGTGAACGTCGTATTCGCCGCTGTCGGTGCATTGATCGACGCGTGGCTGCCCGCCGGCACCGACGCCAATCTCCACGAGTACGTGAGCAATGCCCCGCCGAGCTCGTAGCTGCCGCTGCCGCGCAGCGTCACGGGTACTCCGACCGAGGATGCAAAGCTGGGGGCGTTCGCTTCGGCGACCGGCGTCGCTCCGCCGGAGACGACCGCCGTGGGTCCCTGGCTCACTTCGACGGTGGTGGTGAACGTGCTGTTGGCGCCGGTCGAGGCATCTGTGACCACCAGCGTGACCACGTAATTGCCGACCAGGTCCGGAATGAAGTTGACGCTCGCGCCGGTGGCAGCCGACAAGCCCACACCGCTGCCCAACGGTTTGCTGATGAGCGACCAGGTGAAGTAGACCGTATCCGCGGGTGCGGAGGCGCTGCCGCTGCCGTTCAGCACCACGACATAGCCAGTGGCCGCGTTCAAAACATTGCTCGCGCCGCTCGTCGGGGAAGCGCTGGCGACGATGACCGCGGAAGGCGCCGGATTCGCCTGAAATACATAGATGACGTCGGAATAGTCGCCGGATTGATCCGTCGCACGGACCCTGACATCGTACGTGCCGGGGACATCCGCCGTGAAGTGGGTGCTGTTGCCTGAGCTGACGAGCGCCGCGGAGCTTCCTGCGGGCTGTGCCGTCATCATGAAAGAGATCGAGACCGCGTCGCCTGTGGGAACCGAGGATGCGGAGGCATCGAGTGCGACCACGGTGCCGACATCGATTGCTTCGGAGGGTCTCGTCGTTGAGGGAGCGTTGAACTGGACTGATGCCACGACCGAGACGGACGGAATCGTTCCGCTCACGACGATCGTCACGCTCTGCGTGCCGGTGATCCCGTTTGCATCGGTGACCTGCAATTGGATTGAGTAGCTGCCGTCGACGTCGGGCGCGAGGGATGCGGTGACGGCACTCGGCGTCGCGATCGTCGCCGTGCTGCCGCTTGGCTTCGAAGTCAAGGTCCACAAAAAACTCGCGATCGTGCTCGTCGAGCTTGAACTCGCGCTGCCTGACAGCTGAATCGTCGCGCCCAGCAGCGCCTGCACCGCTCCGCCGGAGCTCGAGACACCGACCCCATTTACGGCTTTGATGATTGCGTTGGGCGGGGAGGTCTGCGATTGCGAGGGTGAACCGGAGCCGCCGCAGGCGGCGAGGAACAAACCAAGCATCAATATCGCCGGCGTTCGGACTGTATTGCGCACAACTACTCCCTGTTGAAAACCGTTGGTTTTGTTATTTCCCGGACTCAATAATATTGTAGTCGCGTGAGTGCACGCTATTGGTCGGCCGGCAGCTTATGTCAATGCCGCTGAGCGCTCAAAGCGGCGCAAACAGGACATCGCTTGGGCTTTAGTGTCGCTTCTAACGTCCGGTTAAGTTCTTCAGAGCCTCTTCTACTTTTTTGAGGACATTGGGTTGAACTTTGCAGTAGCGGAACATGAATCGATTGTTTGAGATCGAACGAATCTGATCAATAAGGAGATCAGTGTCGTATTTTAGATCCTCACATTTCTGGATGCGTACGCGAAGAGGAAACGAATCTCCGGGTGGCAACGATTCAGTTTGGCTGGTGCCGGGGATGATGATGGTCGTAGGATGACCCGCCCTATTGAGGGCATCCGTCTGAATGACTAGAGCAGGACGCTCTTTCTTGCCAGGCTCTTGTTTGTGAGTTTGCGGCTCAAAGTCAACAGCCCAAACTTCCCCGCGCAATCGGGCGCTCACACAAACCCGTCGGAGATACTCGACTCCATGGCAGCATGAGCTGCGGCGCTGTGCGCAGCCAGGTGCGTGGAAAGATATGCCATGCGTTCTTGCATGCGCTGCCGATTGAACTCTTCCATGGCGCGACGCGCGTATTCGGATTTGCTCAAGCCTGCGCGCTTGGCTTCAACCGCAATGCTTCGAGCCAGATCCCTGGGAATGCGGAGCGAGAAAGTAGTCAATGATTCCATGGCTAGATTGTATTACTGATTGTACTGTTGTCAAGTATTACATTCCGCCATACATAGACTAATGCGGCGCTCGCTAATCAAATTGCGGGCAAGCGATTGATTATGATATAAAAAATTAATATCGCGATAGCAGGCGGCGCGCTAGCAGCCGTGCGCGCCGTAGCCGGCCACACCCGTGGACGTTCCCCGCCAATTGAGCACGAAGGCGGCGCACCTGAGCACGGCGGGATCCGCAACGCCGGCCGCATCGACGCCTGTGAGCGTTGCGCTTCCCTCGGCGCGCAGTTCGATCAGGTGTCCCGCCGCGCGATCGACGCGCAGTCCATCCACGCTCAACCCATCGATGCGCTTGCCCATGAGCAGCAGTGCCGCGTGGGTGCTGTCCAACAACGCGGTGTTTTCAAGCTCGATCTGCGCCTCGATCGGCTCTTCCAAGGCGTAAAGCCAAACCGCGCCGACGCCGTTCGGCCAATGAGGATCGAATCCGCCGCCGCGCACGACCATGTTGTCCCGCAAAGAGATCCTGCCCGAGAGCGGCACGGCGTGGAAGCGGTTGCCCAAATGCAGTCCGCCGCCCTCGGTGAGGGTGTCGGCGATGAGATTGCCGAAAACGCTGATGTCGTGACCCCCGTAGAGGGCGATGCCATTCGCCAGGATGGGTGCGATCACGGTGTTGTGGCGAATCATCAAGTCGTGATTGGCGAGATTCTCGGCCCAGGACGCAATGCCGTCATCGCCATTGTTGCGAAAGAAATTCTCCTCGACGGTCACGTTCGAGATGCCGCGATGCAGATTGAGTCCATCGGCGGTGGTGTCGAAAACACTGACATGGCGGATCAGCAAACCATCGAAAGGACCGTCGAGCCAAAGGCCGACCTTGACGTGCTGGATGAACAAGTCATGGATGCGGCTGCCGCCGCCCAACGCGCCGCCGATGCCTGCCAGGGCTTTGTGATCATCGCGTTCACGCACCTCGCCGATGATGGCGAGATCGTGAATGTCGACCGCCTGCGAGGGATGCGGCGCATTGCGTCCATACAGACCAACCCCGTCGCCCTGCAGGATGGAATACCACGCACCGGCGCCGGCAATTTCGACGCGATCCACGTCGAGATGGCCATCGAGGCGAAAATGTCCCGGTGGAATCCAAAGCGCTCGTTTCGCGGCGGAAGCCGCGGCTACGCCTTTGGAAAAAGCTTCTCGCGAGTCCGATTCGCCGCGCCGATCGGCGCCAAAGTCCAGCACCGACAACGAGTGCGGCGGTTGCTTGAGCGGCGCAGGCACGAGTTCAAAATCAACGAGATCGATCGCGCACCACACGCCCTTCATCTCGGGGCCGCGCACCAACCGGACCACGGTGCCGGCCGGCAGAACGTGATCGAGAAGCGTTCTCGCGTGATCGAAGAAGTGGTGGCCGTTGCCGTCGGCGGCGTTCTTGGTGAAGGGGTAGCGGCCGTAGTAGCAACAATAACGGGACGTGACGGGTAGAACCGCTATGCGCTTACCGTTCGCGTACACCCTTAAAGTAGCGTCGATGATCCCCGCGTCCGGACCATCCGGCACGGCATAGCGCACAGTCAGGGCATTGGCGGCTGCGGACAGCGTGAATTCGACATAATCCCGCTCGGCTTCGAGCAGGACCGCGCGGCGACCGGAGGCTTCGGCAGCCAGCGTCGTAAAGGCAACATCGGGACCGACGATGCGCGCGTTGGTGGCGGCGCTCTCCGCCTCGTACTCCACAAAGTCGAGCCGTGCGCCTACCCCGGCTGTGATCTTCGGATCCAACGCGACGACCGTGGCCGGCGAGGGTGGCGGCGGGGCAGTGGCATTCAAAAGGCTCGGTGCCATCAATAGGGCCGCAATCAACCGTCCCGCGCAAGTCCTGGGGAACGCCAGCATTTAAAGCCTACGACACTTGGGGCGACAAAAACCCCCAATCGAATTTCAAGAGTTGCCCTTGGGGCCCAACTGCGCGTAGGGTGCGTCGCAGGGGATGACGCGGCCATGCCGACAACAATGGATTCTCGCACCGAGACGTTCGCAAAGCTCTTTACCGAGAGCCGCCAATCGTTGATTCGATACATCCAGCGCTTCGTCGGCTCCAGTGAGACGGCTAAAGAAATCGTCCAGGAGGCGTTTCTTCGCACCTACCGGCAACGCGATTCGGTGACAACCTTAAGGGCGTTCCTGTTTTCGACCGCGCGCAATTTGGCCGCGAACGAATACCGTCATCGACGCACGGTAGAGCGAGGGGCAGTGGGGGATTTGGAGGAGTCGCGGGTCAATCTTCAGTGTGAATCACTGGAATCGGCTTTGCTGAGAGACGAGCGGCACCGGCTTATCCAGGAAGCGATCGATAGGTTGCCTTCGCAATGCCGCGCGGCCTTTACGCTGCGGGTGTTTCACGAATGCTCTTACAAGGAGGTGGCCGAGCGCTTAGGCCTTTCCGAGAAGACGGTCGAAAAGCATATCGCGAGGGGGCTTCGCGAGACGCACAGCTATATAAAGCGGCGTTACAACCCCGCGAGGCAGGATCAGAAACATGGGTAAGCTTCATCGGCTGCCGAGTATCGAAGACACCGAGCGTGAGGCCAGCGTTTGGTTCGCCCGTATGAACGCCGATGACGTGACGTCTTCCGACCGGGCCCGCTTCGAGGCATGGCTCGCCGCGCATCCCCGTCATGCCAAGTCCTATGCCGAACTTTCCGCCACGTGGCAGGAGCTGGTGAAAAGCGCGCCCTTGGTTCGCGCGGTGAATTTTGGCCAATCGATGAACGCCGCCGCAGCGCCGCCTGCGCGCAATCGCTGGCTGGCAGGCGCCCTGGCCGCCTGTGTCACAGTGTTTGTTCTGGCCGCCGGCTGGAATGTGTACAAACAGAAAGAAGAGACCCGCTTTCAAACCGCGATCGGAGAGCAGGCCGCGGTGGCCTTGCCCGACGGCTCGTCGCTCGATCTGAATACCAACAGCCGCGTGTGGGTGGACTATACCCAGAGCAGCCGTGTCATTCGTCTGGAGCGCGGCGAGGCCTATTTCAAAGTCGCCCACGATACCCAACGGCCATTCTGGGTGCGCGCGGGCAACTATTGGGTGCGCGCGGTCGGCACGGCGTTCAACGTCTATCTGCGGCCCACGGGCGTCGAAGTGACGGTTAGCGAGGGCACGGTTCAGGTGGTCAATGCGACGGCGAACGACTCGCTTCCCTCGGATGCCGCGCTGACCCTGTCGGCCGCTGCCGTCACGGCCGGCCAGCAAGCCGATGCACACGGCCGCGCCGAGGTGATCCGCGCGCTCGATTCGGCGCAGCTCAGCCGCCTGCTCGCGTGGCGAAGGAGCAGCCTCTATTTTCAGGATCAGCCGCTGGGCGATGTCGTGGATGAGTTGATGCGATACACCACGCTCAAGATCGAGATCGAGGATGAAGCGCTTCGGCAGATGCCGGTGGGAGGAACGTTTCAAACCAGTCCCGAAGGGGCGGAAGCGCTGCTGACCATGTTGCGGGATGGATTCGGCACGACGATCCGGCGCGATGGCGAGGATCACGTGTACATCGAAGGGCAGCCCGTTAAATGAAAAATGACCCGGGGGTTTTTCCCCGCTCGCGGGTCGTATTAGCAGACGGTTCGTAAAGAGCCGCACGGATTAGAACAATACGCGGGGGACGTTGGATGAAAACGAACAACAGCTTGGTTCGGCTGGCTGTATTGCAGGCGCTGGCATGCGCACCGGGACTCCTTCTCGCGACGCCCGGCAAAGCCGTCGCCGATCCGGCCCGATTCGACATCTCGGCGCAACCGATGCCGAACGCGCTCAAAAATTTTGCCGCCCAAGCCAAGATGCAGCTGCTGTATCGGTACGATGTGGTCAGCCATGCGACCGCAAGCCCCGTGGCCGGACAGCTCGAGAAGCATGCAGCCCTGGAGCAATTGCTCCGCGGCACAGGATTGGAGGCGGTCTACAGCAACGACAACACTGCCACCATTCGCCCCATTTCCGCGGCGGACAAATCCGCCTCCGGCACCAAGACTGCCACCGGCGACAAAACGACTCCAACGACTTCTGCGCCGACCACTTCCACGATAGCCGATCGCAATCCCGGATATTTGAGGATTGCGCAAGCCACGACGACCGCGCGGCTATCCACCGAGCCTGCCAACAGCGCCTTTGATCAGGGGACCTTGCAAGAGGTCGTCGTGGTCGGCGTGAAACAGGCCATCGTCACGTCCCAGGAGATCAAGAAAGACGCGAGAACGTTTGTTGATTCGATTTCGGCCACCGACATCGGCGCCTTTCCCGACAAGTCGGCGTCCGACGCTTTGCAGCGCTTGCCCGGCATCACCGTCAATCGCCTGCAGTCGAACGATGACAGTACGCACCCCTCGGGCGAGCCGACCAATGTTCTCATTCGCGGTCTCACGCAGGTGCGCACCGAATTCAACGGCCGTGATACGTTTTCAGCCGACTCGGGCCGCGGCCTGAATTTCAACGACATCTCGCCGGAGTTGCTGAGCCGTGCGGATGCGTACAAGAATCAGACGGCCGACATGATCGAGGGCGGCATCGCCGGCACAGTGGATCTTCGCACGCGGCTGCCCTTCGATCAGTCGGGCCCCGTCATTGTCGCATCCGCGCAAGGCGACTACGGCGATCGGTCGAAGCAGCTCACTCCCGCGTACTCTGTGCTGGCCAGCGACTCGATCGACACGGCCCTCGGGCGCTTCGGATTGCTGGCCGATTACTCGCGCTCGCATGTGATCACGCGCACGCAAAGCGTGATCATGGACAAGATCGATACCTATTGCTCGTCGGGCTATGGGACGGTGGCGCATGCCATCGTCAATCCCGATGGCAGCATTCCCTGTACCTCCAATCCCTTCGGCGGCACAGGGTGGGCGTTCGCGCCGGATGGCATCCGCTACTCGCAAGTGGACTATGACCGCGATCGCATCGGCAGCACCATTGCCGCCCAATACCAGAACAATGCCAAGTCCTTGCTCGCGACCGTGCAGTACACGGATTCGAGCTACCACAATAAATGGCTGGAGAACGCCAGCCACGCGATTCTCGACGGCAACTATTTCGGCACGCCCGGCTTCAATCCTCGCGGCTCGACTCTCCTGGGGCCCGCCACCGGCACCGCGCCGCTGGTGTTCGGTTCGAACGGTATGCTGCAGTCGGGCACGCTGACGCAACCCCACGGCAGCTGGGCCGGAAGCTACTCGCCTAATATCCAGGATGCCATCAACACCGGCTCCGTCGTCCCCGGCGTGCCCTTCGTCAACGATTGCGGTCCCGGCTTTACCTGCGCCACCAACCGCGACGGCTTGTACTTCCAGGACGAAGCGCGCGATTTCGATCACAGCGAGGATACGAAGGACATCTCGGTCAACGTCAAGTGGGACATCACCGACCGGCTGCACAGCAATTTCGATGCGCAATACATCGACGCACGGGTGCACAACAACGACATTCTCGTGGCCACGGGTTCCATGGCCAACTATCAGTACAGCGTCGCAGGCGACGGCATGCCGCAGATCCAACTGCAGCCCGGATCCAACGTCAACTATGCGGCGGGTGGGCTGTCGAATCCGCAGAACTACTGGATTCCCTTCATCCAGGGACATGTGGAAGATGACAAAGGCTACGAGTCCGCATTCCGCGGGGACTTCACGTACGACATCAACAAGGGCGGCTGGCTGGATTCCTTGAGAGCCGGTGTGCGCTACGCCGATCGCAGCCAAAACGTGAACTATTCCACGTTCAACTGGACGCCGATCGCGGCCAGCTGGAATTGCAATGGGCCGGGCTTCAGCGCCGCCAACACCTCGCCGGGCGCCTATCCTGCATGCGCCGCGGGGCACGCACCCTTCTTGGGTTATGGGGCCAACATGTTGGGCACCACGAATTTCAACGGTTTCTACAACAACAGCACCTATCCGAACGGCTCGCTGGTGTTCTTGAACAAGGGCACCATCACCAACATGGCGGCGCTGCTGAAGGGCTTGAGCGGCGCCACCACCAATTCCCCGATTGGATCGGGATACACGGCGATCTGCAATCGGCCGGGGGCCACGGTGGATGGCTGCTTCCTGCCCTCCGAAGCGATGCGCGTCGATGAACGCACCGAAGCGGCCTACGTGATGCTGGATTTCGGCGGCAAGGACACCAACATCTTCGGCAGCGTCAACGTCATCGGCAACCTCGGCGTGCGCGTGGTGCGAACCGAGGAGACCAGCGTCGGCAGCGTCGGCTATCCAACGCCGCTCAACCTGCAGGGCTCCGCGGCGTGCGGCACGCCTTTGCCGCCGGGTGTTGTGGTCAACCCGTTGTGCTATCTCACCCCGGACATCGTCGCCTTCGCCAACGGCGGTGGTTCGCCGAACACGTTCAAGTCCTCGCACACCAATGCGCTGCCGAGCTTCAATGTGCGCTTCGGGTTCACCGAGAAGGACTTCGTGCGCTTCGCCTATTCGCGCGCCATATCCCGTCCGGACATCGGCTTCCTGCGAAATTACGTGCAGATCAATTCGCCGGTCATCAACGCCTCTCCGGACTCGCCTTACGTGGTCTACAACTCGCCGACCGCGGCGCACATTCCGGCGAACGTAGTAGGCTACAACTTCGTGTTCAACGCGACGGCGGGCAATGCGGGCTTGCTGCCTGAGACCGCGGACCAGTTCGACCTGTCGTATGAGCGGTATTTCAGCTCCAGCAGTTCGCTCACCGCCGGCCTGTTCTACAAGAAGCTCTCGAACAGCCTGTCTTATTCTAATTTCGGCCGCACGTTCACCAACAATGGCGCCACTGAGACGGCGGAAATCTTGGGGCCCATCAACGAGAAGGATGGCGGCAAAGTCAAGGGTGTGGAAGTGGCCTATCAGACCTTCTTCGACTTCCTGCCAAATCCCTTCAACGGCTTGGGTATCCAGTTGAACTACACCTACGTCGATCAGGTCGGCATCAATAACTCCAACCTCATCAACGCCACCTCGGGCGGCGGCGTGGGCGCGGTCGGTGCCGGCGTGCCGGTCGTGACGGGCGTGGTGATCGACTCGCATACTCTCGCGGGAGTGTCGAAGGACACCTACAACATCGTGGGTCTGTACGAGAAGGGGCCGGTAGGCGTACGCCTCGCCTACAATTGGCGCTCCCGCTACCTCACCTCGAATCTGGACTGCTGCATCGGCTTACCGGTGTTCCAGAAGGCGGCCGGCTTTCTCGACGGCTCGGTGCGCTACTCGATCGGCTCACATGTCGAGTTGTCCGTGGATGTAGCCAACATCCTGGACACCAAGACCGTCTACCAGCAGCAAATCTTCGGCGATTCTTCCGCGACGCCGGGCGCTGCGGCGGTGTTCAAGGACTCGGGCTGGTCCTTGATAGACCGGCGTTACCAGGCTGGCGTACGCGTGAAATTCTGATATGACAGTCAGGCGGCCATGATGTCTAATCCCACTTAAGGGGGAAAGATGGCCGAAGCCAAGCAGTACGACAGTCGATCCTGGCCGCTGCGTATCGTGATCGTGGGCGGCGGCACGGCCGGGTGGATGAGCGCGGCTGCGATCAGGCGCCGGCTGAAGCCCGAAGACTATGCCGTGACGCTGATCGAGTCCGATGACATCGGAACGGTCGGCGTCGGCGAGGCGACGCTGCCGCATATCAAGATCTTCAATGACATGCTGGGCCTCGATGAGGCCCAGTTCATGCGCGAGACGCGGGCCACCTTCAAGATCGGCATACAGTTTTGCGACTGGGACTTGCCCGGCGATTGCTACATTCATCCCTTCGGTGCATTCGGCGAACCTTGGGGCGGGGTGGAATTTCAGCACCATTGGTTGCGGGCACGGCAAGCGGAACGCCGGCGACACTCGCTTCAAGACTATTCGTACGCGGTGGTCGCGGCGCGCAGCAACGCCTTCGAGTTTCCCAACGAAGACCGAAACTCGATCCGCTCGACCTATGCCTATGCTTACCACTTCGACGCAGGTTTGTATGCCGCTTACCTGCGCAGATGGGCCGTTGAGAGGGGCGTGCGCCGCGTCGAAGGGCAGGTATGCGATGTCAAACGGCACGCGACGAGCGGCGAGATCCAAGAATTGACGCTCAAGTCCGGCGAGCGAATCGAAGGCGATCTTTTCATCGACTGTTCCGGCTTCAGGTCGCTTCTACTGGGCGGCGTCATGGGGGCGGCGTGGCGCGATTGGACCCACTGGCTGCCATGCGATCGGGCTTTCGCCCTGCCGACTCTAAGGACCGGTGCGCTCACACCCTATACCCGCGCCAGCGCACGGCGCGCGGGGTGGATGTGGCGCATTCCGTTGCAGCATCGCACCGGCAACGGCTACGTTTTCTCGAGTCGGTTCATCGATGAGGGCGACGCCAGAAATGAGCTCGTAGCCGCACTGGGTGCCGGCGCGCCGGGCGCCGCTGCGCAAGCGGAGCCGCGTCTGTTGCGGTTCTCTCCGGGCCGGCGCGAACATGCCTGGCGTGGCAATTGCGTTGCCATCGGGCTTGCCAGCGGTTTTCTCGAGCCGCTTGAATCCACCAGCATCTATCTGATCCAGGCCGCCGTCACCGATCTCATCAATCTCATGCCAAAGCCGGGAGCGATTGCAGATCCACGGCTCATGAATGAATTCAACCGTCTCAACGATATGCAATACGAGCGCATCCGCGATTTTCTCGTGCTGCATTACACGGCGAACCGGCGGGTGGGCGAACCTCTATGGGACTATGTGCGGTCCATGCCCTTGCCGGACAGTCTCGTTCATAAGCTGGCCCTGTTCCGCGCGCGAGCCTCGCTCCCCAATTACCAATACGGCTTGTTTGCGCGTGACAGTTGGCTGTCGGTGCTCGTCGGGCAGGGGATCAACCCTCAGGGCTATGACCGGCTCGCCGATGCATTCACGCTGGACACGCTCGAGGAGCGCTTGGCGGAACTGCGCAACCGCATCCAAACCAATGTGAACGCCATGGCATCGCATGGCGAGTTCATCGCCAATTATTGTGGAGCCGTGGAGGCGATGCCCGCCGAGACGATGGCTGTATGAACGCCAATGCGCCGTTGTCGCGCGTGGTGGTGGTGGGGCGGGATGCCGATCTGTGGCTCAGCGTCAACGCCTTAAGTAGCGCGCTGACGTGCGTGGGCGTGCAAGTCGTCGCCGTCGAGCTGCCGACTCGCCTGAAACCCTCTCATGTCAGCGCCACGCTGCCGCCGCTCGAAGCCTTTCACACAAAACTTGGGCTCAAGGAGGCGACGCTCCTGCGCGTCACGGCGGGCAGCTTTTCATTCGGCCAGAATGTCGTGGATCTTTCCGGCAAGGTGCCCAACTATTTTCATGCCTGGGGTGCGTATGGCGCGCCCATCGAGGGCAGCGCGTTTTTTCCTTGCTGGCTCAAGGCGAGGCGTTTGGGTCTCAACAGATCCTTTCAACACTTTTGCTTGACTGCCATTGCATCGCAGAACGGGCGTATGCTGCTGCCTGACGAAGCCACGGCGGCCTTTGGGCGAACCGATTATGGTTATCACCTGCACACCATGGCCTACGTCGCCTACTTGAAATCGATCGCGGTTTCACTCGGCATCCGCGCGTACGAGGCGCAACACCTTGGGGTCGAGCGGCGCGACGATGGATCGATCTCTGCGGTGAGCATCGATGGGTCGGTGTCGCTCGAAGGCGAGCTCTTCGTCGATGCGAGCGGCGCGGATGCCGTTCTTATTGGCCGTTCGCTTGGCGTCGCCTCCGATGACTGGCGGCCCCACTTCAAGGTCGATCGTGTGATGTCGGCGCATGCGCCGGCTTTCACATCGATACCGCCCTTTGCTGAAATTCGCACGGCACGCGCCGGCTGGACGGCACTGCATCCCTCGCAGGCCGCCACGGGTGTCGTGCACGCCTACTCCAGCGAACTGGTGAGCGATGTCGCCGCGCTCGAGTCTGCCGGCGCCGCCTGCGGCGTCAAACTGGCGGAAGGCTCCTTCCATCCCGTGAATCCGGGAGTTCGCGCGCAAGTCTGGGAGGGCAATTGTGTCGCGGTGGGTGGATCGGCATGCGTGTTCGACCCGATATTCGATGTGGAGATTCATTCTCTGCAACTGGGTCTGGTTCATTTGCTGGCCTTGTTTCCGGGAAGCGCCCACTTCCCCGCGGAACGAGCCGAATACAATCGGATCATGCGCTCGTACTACGAGCGCATCCGAGATTTTCAATGCGCGTTTTATGCCCTGTCCCCCGTCGAGGGGAACTTCTGGCAGAACGCGCGCGGGCTCGCTTTGCCTGCGGCGCTTGCCCACAAAATCGCGACGTTTCGTGCGCGAGGGGACGTTGCGCCCATGGAAGACGAAACCTTTTTGCCCGAAAGCTGGCAAGCGATATTCACCGGGCTTGGGCTGGTGCCGGATAGCTGGGCGCCGGCGATAGACCGAATTCCGTCCAACCGCGTCGATGCAGAATTTCGCCGCATCCTCGAGTTCATCAACAAGAAGGTTCTCGAGCAACCCACGCACGACAAATATCTCGAGAGTTTATGTCGCCCGGCGTGACAGTCGCTTTTCCCCGTTGTTCGGCGGGGCAGCAAGGCGACAGCTTGAGCGAGCTTCCCGAAATACCGGTGGCCTCGATCACCACGGCAGCGGAGCTGGATCTTGCGCTCAAGTCCTCCAAACCCTTGGTGCTCAAAGGCCTCATCGAGCACTGGCCGGCGCTCGCCGCGGGCCGACATTCAGCTTCGGCACTCAATCAGTACTTCAAATCCATGGACTTAGGGGTTCCCGCCACCGTCATGGAGGCGCCCGCCAGCACTCAGGGGCGATTCGGTTACAGCGCCGATCTTCGGGAATTTACTTTCTCCAAGTATCAGCGCGGAATCAGTGAAACTCTCGATCGCATAGAGCGCCAGGCCGATCGGCCGAATGCGCCCATCATCGCCTTCCAAATGCTGCCGCTCGCCTCGCATCTGCCGGGCTTCGTCGAACAAAATCCGATGTCGCTCCTGCCGCAAGTCGCGCCGCTGTTGTGGCTGGGAGGCCGGGTCCGCACGCAAATCCATCATGATCGGGACCACAACCTCGCCTGCGTGATCGCGGGCCGGCGGCGCTTCGTGTTGTTTCCGCCCGAGCAGGTGGCAAATCTGTACATCGGTCCCATCGACAATCCGCCGCCGCTGTCGATCGTCGATCTGGAGGCCCCTAATTTCACGCGCTTCCCGCGCTTTGCGACGGCGCTGGCCGCGGCGCAACGCGCCGAGTTAGCGCCGGGCGATGCGCTGTTGATGCCGCGGCACTGGTGGCATCACGTCACCTCGCTCGATCCTTACAATGCCATGGTCAATTATTGGTGGGGCACGCACGCGCCGGGAATCGAAAATCCCTACGATTGTTTCTTGACCGCACTGTTGGCGATCAAGGATCTGCCCCCGCCCGAGCGCAGCTACTGGCAGTCGATGTTCGATGCCTATGTGTTCGGCTCGCAAGGCGATGCGCTCGAGCATATTCCCGCGGACCTACGCGGCGTCCTCGGAACGCTGAATTCCAGAATCCGCGAAGCGCTGAAGCAAAAGCTCAAGGCGTCCTTCTTGAAGTCGCCCTAGCAGTGTCAATGCTCAGAAGCCTCCTACACTGCTCACTGCTCTGCGCGGTCGGCGCGCCGGCGCTCGCCGCCGGCATCATGGTGCGCAGCGACGGCGCGGATATTCACAGTGGTCCCTGGCACATGCGCGTCACGGCCTTGGCCGATGACATCTTGCGCGTGCGTGCGGCGGCGGCCGAGGACTTGCCGGAGGACGCTTCCTGGGCGGTGCCCCAGGAGATGCGCGGGCGCTCCGTTCCGGTCAGCGTCAAGCAGGATACGGATTCTGTCGAGTTTCACACCGCGGCGTTGTCGGTGCGAATCGAGCTCTCGCCGCTGCGAATCATCGTGTCGGATTTGCAGGGCCACGTGATCTCTGCCGATGCCGCGAGCCAGGCACTGGAAATGAGGGGCAGCGGTTTTATGTTGCGCAAGCAAGTTGCGCAGAGGGAGCATTTTTTCGGTTTGGGCGACAAAACCGGTCCACTCGATCGTCACGGCCAGGCGTTTACGCTCTGGAACGACGATTCGTACCGCTTTCAAGAATCGACGGACCCGATTTACAAAAGCATTCCCTTCTTTGTCGCGGCGGGCGGACCCGGCGGCAGTTATGGAGTCCTGCTCGATAACACCTGGCGCAGCTGGTTCGACTTCGGCAAGCAGGATCCGCAGACGCTCGCCTTCGGCTCGGCCTCAGGACCGATCGATTATTATCTGATCTATGGGCCGAGCACTCACCACGTGGTCGAGCGGTACACGGATCTCACCGGCAAGGCGCCGCTGGTACCCGCCTGGGCGCTCGGCTTCCAACAGTCCCGTTACAGCTACGAATCCGCCGCCGAGGTCCACGCGATTGCCGATCGGCTGCGTGCCGAACACATTCCCGCCGATGCGATCTGGTTGGACATCGACTTTCAGGAGCGCAATCGGCCCTTCACCACCAATCCGGTTACTTTTCCCGATTTGCCGGCATTGACCCGGGATTTGAAGCAGCAAGGATTGCGGCTGGTGGTCATTACCGACCTGCACATCGCGGTTGCGCCGAACCAGGGCTACTCGCCCTATGACAGCGGCATCGCAGGCGACCATTTCCTCAAGCGGCCCGATGGCTCGGTGTACGCAGGTCGCGTCTGGCCCGGCCCCTCGGTATTTCCCGATTTCACCCGCCCAGCGACGCGTGCTTGGTGGGGTTCACTGTATCGCGATTTCGTCGCCGCCGGCGTTGCCGGTTTCTGGAATGACATGAACGAGCCTTCCGTTTTTGACACGCCGACCAAAACCATGCCGCTCGATACACA
>Ga0210400_10001676_pt1 | contig 21629 bp, 18 predicted proteins | sample IncBWH26MmetaG_FD_155456 | JGI IMG/M metagenome (GOLD analysis project Ga0210400, IMG submission 155456) | Forest soil microbial communities from Barre Woods Harvard Forest LTER site, Petersham, Massachusetts, United States - Inc-BW-H-26-M | ecosystem: Environmental > Terrestrial > Soil >...
CACTACGACCATCTCGGCCGCGGCAACTCTGATTCACTGGCTCCTGCGCAAATTGGGCAGATTCACCCCGGCGCCGACGACAACGCTTCAGGCACCGCGGGGCTTCTTGAGTTGGCACGGTTGCTTGCTCCGATGAAAGGCCAATTGCAGCGGGGTATTTTGTTTTCTTCGTTCGCTGGGGAAGAGTTGGGGCTTCTCGGTTCGGCAGCTTGGGTGAAGAATCCCACGAAGCCGCTCGGCAAAGCGGTTGCCATGCTCAACATGGATATGATCGGCCGCATCAAAGACGAAAAGGTGTACATCGGCGGCGTTGGAACAGGGTCCACGTTCCAGAAAGTTCTCGATGGTGCCCGGGACGATTCCCATTTGAAATTCGATTATTCCCAGGGTGGGTATGCTTCCAGCGATCACACTTCCTTCGTCTCACAGAAAATCCCGGTGCTCTTTTTCTTTTCCGGCTTGCACGCGGATTATCACAAGCCCTCCGACACCTGGGAGAAGATCAATCCCGAAGCGGCAGCGCGCCTGCTGAATGTGGTCGCGGATGCAACCGTGACCCTGGCTTCCGCCCCGGAGCGCCCGGCTTTCCTCAACGTTGTCGAAGCGAACCCCAACTCGGGCGGCGTTCCCAGCGGGGGTGGCGGCTATGGGCCGTATTTCGGTTCTATTCCCGATTTCGGCCAGACGGAAAACGGCGTGAAGTTCGCCGACGTGAAACCTGGTTCGCCAGCTGCCAAAGCGGGATTGAAAGCCGGCGATGTGCTTATCCAGTTCGGCGACAGGCCCATCAAGAATCTTTATGATTTCACCGACGCCTTGCGCCGCAGCAAGGTGGGAGATGTGGTGCATGTCACCGTCCTCCGCGACGGCAAGGAATTGCGGGCGGATGTAAAGCTGGAGCAGCGGAAGTAAGTAGCGGAAGTTTATTGCGCGGGAGTCTCCATAGAGTGCGAATCACGAAAATTATCGGCCTAACTTCGGTAGCGCTTCTTGCTATCGGCATTCTTTACTGCGCCCGCTTCACGCTTCTGTTCGCGCAATCGGGTGCTGCGACTCAAATCCTTCTGCCACAGGAACAGAAACACCTCAAGAATGCCAGACAGCTGACATTCGGCGGTCAAAATGCCGAGGCGTATTTCTCCGCCGACGACAAGCAACTGATCTTCCAGCATCAGGGCGGCGACGTCCCTTGCGACCAGATCTATTCCATGGTCGTGGACCCGCCCGACGGCAGGCCACCCGTGCCCAAACTTCTCAGCACCGGCAAAGGCCGCACCACCTGCAGTTATTTCTTTCCCGCAGGTGACAAAATTCTTTTCTCCTCCACGCATGCCGCCAGCCCGGACTGCCCGCCCAAACCCGACTATTCCCACGGCTACGTCTGGCCCATCTACAACACGTATCAGATTTACACCGCCAAGCCTGACGGTTCCGGTCTGAAGCAACTTACGAATGCGCCGGGCTACAATGCGGAAGCCACGATCACGCGCGATGGGAAACACATTGTCTTCACGTCCACGCGCAACGGCGATCTCGACATTTACACGATGGACGCCGACGGTTCCAACGTGAAGCAACTTACCAATGAACTGGGTTACGACGGCGGCCCCTTTTGGTCCTACGATGGAAAGAAAATTGTCTACCGGGCCGAGCATCCCAAAACTCCCGAGGAGATTAAAGACTACAAGGATCTCTTTGAGCAGGGCTTGATTCGACCGGGTAATCTCGAAATATGGGTGATGAATGCCGACGGCAGCAACAAACACCAGGTCACCCGCAACGGCGCGGCCAATTTTGCGCCCTACTGGATTCCCGATGGGAAGCGTATTATCTTTGCTTCCAATCAGGCAGATCCGAAAAATGGCAGGGATTTCGACCTTTACGTGATCAACGAGGACGGCTCCGGCCAGGAACGCATCACGTTTCATCCGGATTTCGACGCGTTCCCCATGTTCACTTCCAACGGCAAGCGGCTTGTCTGGGCTTCGAACCGCAACGGCAAAGCGCCGCACGAAACAAATATCTTTATTGCGGATTGGGTCGAATAAGATGTTTGCAGTGCCACCCGAAGGAGGATTTCATCCTTGCCCACCAAGGCGACCAAACGCAGCCCAAAAGTAAAACCCGGTCATCGAGCCGAAGAAAGCCTGCGCATTCTTATTTCGCACCAGCGAATCCGCGAACGCGTGCGCCAGATGGCCCAGGAAATTCGCCGTGATTTTCCGAATGAGCCGATGCACCTCGTCGGCGTTCTGAAAGGCTCCGTATTATTCCTCGCCGACCTTGCGCGCGAACTTGGCGGCGAAGTCTCCTTCGACTTCATATCCGTATCCAGTTACGGCAAAGGGATGGATTCCACGGGCGAGGTGAAGATGAACAAGGACCTCGACGTCAGCATCGAGGGGCGTTCCGTTCTCGTCGTTGAAGACATCCTGGACACCGGCTTAACCCTGAAATACCTGTTGCGCCTCTTCGAAGAACGCAAACCGAAGCATCTGCGCGTTGCCGTTCTGCTCGACAAGGTGGAGCGCCGCATCGCGGACGTAAAAGCCGACTACACCGGGTTCGTAATTCCCAATGAATTCGTGGTTGGTTATGGGCTAGATTATGACGAGCGCTACCGCAATCTCCCCGACGTCTGCGTCGTCCGGCTGGGTCCGCACGGCAAGACAAAAATCGAGGCGTAAACAGCGATTTTCGCTTATTCTTCGGAGCCGAATTCGCCTGCTATAATAAAGGCATTCATGAATGTCACCGGCTCGAATCCAACAACCCAGGCAATCACGGAGCAGTCCGACGTCTCGGCGGAAGTGCTTGCGACCCTTTCCGAAATCGGGGAAGAGGTTAATGCTTCCCTGGATCTCGATGAAGTCCTTTCCCACACGGCGGTCCTGATCAAGCGGCATATCGACTATGAATTGTTCGGCATCCTGATGCTTGATGAAGCGGGTTCGTATCTTACCCATCGCTTCGCCACTGGGTATCCTCCCGGCCTGGCGGAAAATCTTCGTGTTCCGGTTGGGCAGGGAATCACCGGCACCGCGGTTTCCACCGGCCAACCCGTCCGCGTGAGCGATGTTTCCGAGGATCCCCGCTACATCAACGCCATTGATAGCGTGAAGTCCGAGCTTGCGGTGCCGCTGCTTTTCCGCGGAAAGGCTGTCGGGGTCCTGGACATCCAGAGCCGCCACCTGAATTACTTCACCAAAGATCAGCAGCGGATTGTCACCTTGCTGGCGAGTCGCCTGGTGGTGGCCATCGAAAATGCGCGCCTGTTTCAAAAGGTTAGGGCGCAGGCGGAAACGCTCCTGGTCCTTAATGAAGTCAGCCGGGAGATCAGTTCCATTCTCGATGTGGAAGAACTTCTTCGCCGGGCAGCTGAACTCGTCAAGCGTGTCATTGACTACCAGATCATCAGCATCATGCTCTACGACGAAGAGCAGAAGATCTTCCGCCATCGCCTCGACGTGAAACACGGCCAGCGTGTTCAAGGAAAGCTGCGCGTCGCGGCTACCGAAGGCATCGTCGGCGCCGCAGCCACTTTGCGCGAGCCGGTGCTTGTGCCGGATGTCACAGCCGATCCACGCTATCTTATGGTCAATCCAGAAACGCGTTCGGAACTCGCCATTCCGATGATCTTCAAGGGCAAAGTGATCGGCGTTCTGGATCTCGAGAGCCCGCAGCTTCACTACTTTACGGATGAGCACGTACAAACGCTTACCATCCTTGCGGCCAATCTTGCGGTGTCGCTGGAAAATGCCCGCTTGTACGAACAGGTTGCCCGCGATGAGGCCCGCATGGAGCGCGACCTCCAGGCTGCCAAGCGCATTCAAGGTGCGCTTCTTCGTCCCGTACCCGCCGACGACTACGGTCTCGACGTTGCAGCGCGCTATCTTTCCGCGCGCGAAGTGTGCGGCGACCTTTATGATTTCCTGCGATACGGTCCGCAGCAACTGGGCATTGCGCTTGGCGATGTCAGCGGAAAGGGAACCGCCGCCGCGCTTTACGGTGCTGTGTCCATCGGAATCATGCGCAGCCTGGCTCCGCAAAAGCTGCAGCCGGCGGAGATGCTGCGGCAGATGAACCAACTGGTTGGGGAGCGCCGCATCGAAGGACGATTCATGACCGCGTGTTTTGCCACCTGGCAGAAAGGCCGCCAGAAACTCCGGGTCGCGAATGCCGGCCAGTCACAGCCTCTTCTATACAAGGGTGGCCGTTGCGATCGAATCGAGCTCACCGGATTTCCCCTCGGCATTTTTGAGGATGTAACGTACGACGAGTGGGGCGTCACCCTCGAATCCGGCGATATCCTCGTATTTCACTCCGACGGCATCGCGGAAACGTACAACAGCGAAGGTCAACTTTTTGGCACGGAGCGCCTGCGCAAGCTCATCGAGCAGCATCACGAAATTTCCGCCGCGGAGATGGCCGACCGCGTCCTAAACGAAGTGGACTGGTTCTCGCAAAGCGCCCCGCTTTCCGACGACCGGACGCTGGTGGTCATGAAGGTGAAATGAGCGCCCCCGGCAAGGCTCGGCGAGGGCTGCCCTACGTCGATCCCGCAAACCACGCTCCACACTTTTCCTGGAAAAAGACGGGCAAATCCGGGCGCGAAGTATTCTGCGAAGGCGTGGCACTCTCCGAAATTGCCCGGCGATTCGAAACGCCTACGTATGTCTATAGCCGGCGCGCCATCACCGACGCGTTCCGCGAAATAGATCGCGGCCTCTCCGGCGTTCCTCATCTGCTCTGTTTCGCCGTCAAGGCAAATGGAAATTTGTCGCTTCTCAATCTTCTCGCGGCCTTTGGGAGCGGCTTCGATATTGTCTCCGGCGGAGAGCTGGAACACCTCGGCCACATCGGCGTCCCGGGCAAGCATGTTGTGTTTTCCGGAGTCGGAAAAACTCGCGAGGAAATTCGCGAAGCGCTGCGCTATCGCGGCAACCGAACCGGTGATCATGGAATTCTGCAATTCAATGTCGAATCGCCCGCCGAACTTGAAATTCTGATTGAAGAAGCTTCGCGGCTGGTTCAGGGTCGCGGCAGACCTCCCGGTGTTTCCATCCGCGTAAATCCCGACGTGAAAGCCGGGGGACACCCGCACATTGCTACCGGCCTCCAGCACCACAAGTTCGGTGTGCCCTGGGGAGAGGCGCGAAAACTTTACCTTGCCCACCGGAACACCAGGGCCATCCGCTGGCAGGGAATCAGCGCCCACATCGGTTCGCAAATTGTCGAACTCGCGCCTTTTCGTCGGGCGTTGCAACGCCTCGGCGGTTACTTGCTCGATTTGCGCAAGCAGGGCATCGCCCTGAAAATTCTGGATGTCGGCGGTGGTCTCGGCGTGCGCTATACCAGCGAACGCCCCGCGTCCCGCAGGGCTTACGCCAAAATGATTGCGGAAGTCGCCCGCCCGCTCGGCGTTCAACTGCTTCTTGAGCCCGGGCGCTCGATCGTTGCCGAGGCTGGAGTCCTGCTTTCTCGCGTCATCTACACCAAGGAAAGTTCCCGGAAATCGTTCGTCATCGTCGACGCTGCACTGAACGATCTGATGCGCCCCGTGCTTTACGACGCGCCGCACCCGATCACGCGCGTTGTCCAAAACGGTGGGGCGCAGGCGGATGCCGCCAAGCGCGCCGACATCGTGGGGCCCGTGTGCGAGACAGGAGACACCTTTTTATTCGATTGGCCGCTGGGGACTGTTTCGCAGGGGGATCTGCTCGGGATTTGGGTAGCCGGTGCTTATGGTTTCGCCCAGTCGTCGAATTACAACGGCCGCGGCCGTGCCGCCGAAGTCCTGATTGACCGCGATAAAGCGAGACTCATCCGCCGGCGCGAAACGCGCAAGGATCTGCTGCGCACCGACGTTCTTGGCTGAACGCTACGCTTCGCCCCACTTCAATTTGTTCCGCAAAATCTCGAAATACGTTTTGTTCGGAGGTTGGATTAGCTTCAGCCGCTCCGCTGCGCGCGTGATGCGCACGTGGTCGCCAATCTGCATCGGCACGCCCGTTTGCCCGTCGAGCGTCAGAAACACGGAATCCGAACTCTGCGAGAGGTACAGCTCGATCAGCGAAGTGTCCTGCACCACCACCGGCCGGTCGCTTAACGTGTGCGGGCAAATCGGGGTGATCAAAATCGATTCGACGCCGGGTTGCACAATCGGGCCGCCGGCCGAAAGCGAATAGGCCGTCGAACCGGTTGGCGAAGCAACAATCAAACCATCCGCGCGGTACCTGCACACAAACGCACCATTGATGTGCAGCTCGACTTCAATCATGCGAGCCAGAGTTCCCTTGTGCACCACCGCATCGTTCAGAACCCGTTGCTGGGTCAGCAGTTCGCCATTGTGCGTTCGCTCCACCAGCAGCAAAACACGCTCTTCAATCGTGGCCTTTCCCGCCAGCGTACTTTCAAGCGCGGGATAAAGCTCTTCGACGGTGAAACTGGTCAGGAATCCAAGGCTCCCCATGTTAATGGGAAGGATCGGAATCCCGTGGTATGCCGCCTCGCGCGCCGCGGCCAGAATCGTGCCGTCGCCTCCCAGAACCAGCAGCAGGTCGGTCTCCTGCGCCACCTGGTGCCGGGTCTTTCCCGCAGCCTCGTTTTTGAGCACCGTTGCCGTTTCGTTGTCGTACACGACCAGCAGCCCTCTCTCCTCCAGCCACTTCAGCAGCGGCGGAACGACTTCCGCAATGTTCGAGCGCCTTGGACGGGAGATAATGCCGATACTTTTGAAGGTGGGTTCAGGCCGCATGGATTACCGCGATTCTACCCCAGGCGCTTTTCTGGCGTGAAGGAAATACTCCTGGTTCCCCTCGGCCCCCGGCAAATGGCTTGGTGCTACGCCTTGGACGTTCAACCCAAGCCTCTCCATCGCGCTTCGAACGCTGGCGACGGCCTTTTCGTGCAACGCCTTTTCCCGCACAATTCCGCCCTTGCCCACGTCCTGGCGTTCCAGTTCGAATTGCGGCTTTACCAGGATTAAAAGGTCAGCTCCCGCTGCCGCGCACTCGGCCGCCCCGGCCAGAATCTTCGTAGCGGAAATAAAAGAGACATCGGCAACGGCCAAATCGACAAGTTCAGGCAAATCTTGCGCCAAGAGTTCACGCGCATTCTTTTCGATGCGCACCACGCGCGCATCGCCACGTAGTTTCCATGCCAACTGGTCGGTGTTCACATCCACCGCATAAACGCGCGCCGCACCACTCTGCAGAAGGCAATCGGTGAACCCGCCCGTCGAAACTCCAATGTCCAGGCAGGTTTTGCCAGTGGCGCTTAGATGAAAATCCGCCAGCGCACCCTCCAGCTTCATTCCTCCGCGGCTCGCGTATTTCTGCTGCCGGCTGTGAACTTCGATATGCGCTGTTTCCGGCAGGATCAATCCCGCCTTGTCCGCACGTTGCTGATCCACTTCCACTTCGCCCGCAAGAATCATCGCCTGTGCTTTGTGGCTGGATTCGGCCAGTCCTCGCTCCACAAGGATCACGTCAAGCCGCTTGCGCTCGGTGTTGGTTTTCATGGGAAGAATGGCTAAGCGCGGCGAAGGACAAGAAATTCCGCAATAGCTCGAAGTCGGTCGGCTCGCTCACCATACGCATCCAGTTCGGCAATGCCTTTATCGGCCAGTTCTTTTGCGATCTGGTGCGAGCGTTCCAGTCCGTACACCGCCGGGTAAGTCGCTTTCTGCTGCGCGATGTCCTTGCCGGCAGTTTTGCCCAGCGCGGCGGAAGACTCCTCGACATCCAGAATGTCATCCGTAACCTGAAAAGCCCAGCCGATCGTTTCTCCAAAACGCCGCAACCGCACCACGTCGTCGGCCGGTGCGCCCGCACAGATCGCCCCGGAGGTAATCGAAGCACGAATCAGCGCCGCCGTTTTCGACCGGTGAATGTACTCGAGCATATCCGGGCTGACCGGCTTGCCTTCCGCTTCCAGGTCCGCCACCTGCCCGCCCACCATCCCCTTCACTGTCCCCGCCGCCGAGGCGATCTCCGTCACCATCGCCACTCGCAGTTCAGTTGAAACCGGCGCCGCTGCGATGGTTTCAAACGCCAGCGTCAAGAGCGCGTCGCCCGCCAGAATCGCCGTCGCCTCTCCAAACTTCTTGTGGCTCGTCGGTTTTCCCCGGCGCAGATCGTCGTTGTCCAGAGCCGGAAGATCGTCGTGAATCAATGAGTAGGTGTGGATGAATTCGATGGCGCAACCCGGATAAAGCGCCGGCGCCACTTGCTCGTGGAAAATCCGCGCGGACTCGAGGCAAAGGATGGGCCGGATGCGCTTTCCGCCGGCAAACACGGAATAGCGCATGGCCGTATGGATGGACGGCGGTTGCACCGTTTCTGCGGGCAACAGTTTTTCCAGTTGCGCGTCGACAGCCAGTCGGTCTTCTTCAAAAAAGGGAGGAAGCATCATCGGATTGGAGGAACGTTCAGTGTGGGCCAATGGCAATCGATCACGATTCGTTCTCGCCTTCGGCTTCAAACGGCTCGGCGGTCATCTTGCCATCGGCCTTCTTCAGCAGGATTTCCACGCGCCCCTCAGCCTCTTCAAGCTGCTTCTGGCATTCTCGAGACAGGCCCACGCCTTCTTCAAACAATTTCATCGCCTCATCCAGCGAAAGCTGGGGGCTTTCCAGCCTGCGCACCAATTCTTCCAGCCGCGCCAAGGAGCGTTCGAAATCCGGCTTTTTCTGAGGTTCCGATTTTTTTGCAACAGGTTGATTCACGCCATCCGCCAATCTTGCTTGAGTTGAAAAATGTTTGGACTTCCGGTCGCCAGCTTATTTCTGACAATGCTCGCAGTGATACGTCGATCGCCCGCCCTGCTCAGCCCGAACGATCAGCCGCCCGCAGCGGCGGCAGGGCAAATCTTCGCGCTGGTAAGCTCGCAAAATCTCTTCCAATCCCTGAAACCACCACTTCGGATCGCGAAAGTCCGGCGCGGGATCCTGACAACATTCTAGTGCACGCCGGAGAACGTACACAATCGCTTTATGAAGTTTCGCCGATTGTTTCCTGTCCAGCGAATTCGCCGGCCGCCACGGATCCAATCGTGCGTGCCACAGAGCTTCGGTCGAGTAGATATTCCCGATCCCGGCGATGCGCGTCTGGTCCAGCAGGAATTCCTTCAACGGCCGCCTTGACCGCGACAATCGTTCGTGAAGTTCGTTTGCCGTGAATCCGCTTGCAAACGCATCCATTCCCAACTTCCGCAGCGGAGCGCAAGCTTCCTCCGTCTCCCATGCATGGACCCGCCCGAAATGCCGCCGGTCCGCAAATCCCAGCACGCCTTTCCCAAACTCCAACGCGACATCCACATGCACGCCATCTTCGTCCGCGTTTGCACGCTGCAGCAACTCTTTCGCGCCGGAAAACCAAAGCAGTTGCCCGTCAAAACGAAAATGCATCTCCACTAACCCGCGGTCCAATGCCAAAAACAGATACTTTCCCCGGCGAAAGACTTCCTGGACCCGGCGGCCCTCCACGACTCTGGCAGCGTCGGCAGGCAATTGTGGTTTAAGCGCGATGGCGTGAAACACATGCAGGCAGCGAATCCGCTGCCCCTTCACCAGCGGGCGCAGCGCTCGGCCTACAGCCTCGACTTCCGGAAGTTCTGGCATGAAAACAGGTGGCGAATCTCAGTTCGCTGGCTTCAGCGTAAGCAAATGTTTTTTCACCTTTGCCTCCGCCGCGTCGCTGAACGGCTCATAGATCGGTTTGCCTTCAAACCAGTACGAAAACTGATCGGTATAATGTTCGCTGCCCGGTTGCCCGGATTGCCCCGCGGGAAGCAGCAAAATGGATTTGTCCCAATCGCCTAGATTGGCCACGAAGCGCTCCGAAGGCCCGTGGTGCCGCGAAGCGGCACGCGGGCTGAATAGCGTTCCCGATTGCACCTGCCCGGATTCGCTCAACAGCTTTTTCAAGATTCCCTCGCGGCCGATCGGGTGCAGCATGTCCAGGTAGTTGAACCGCTTCCACGCCCAATCCTCCGGATCGCTGCTGTGGGTCTCTTCCTCCAACCGTTTCACCGCGCGGTCCGCGGCGGCGCTGAGCAGTTCGTCGTAGTTCTTGAATTCCGTGGGCAGCCAGCGCGCCGGGCGCTCGGTCAAAACTTTTTGCAGGAACGCCAGCTTCCGCCAGGAATAAAGCTCCGTGTCCTTGCCAAGATGCGGCTCGAGAATCAGGTCCAGCGAACGATCCAGCGCCGCATCCAGAAACGTCACCACGGACGAATTGCTGTCCGCAATTCCGTTCCAATCCTTTGCTTCCTGAATCAGTTTCTGCGCGCGCGGATCTTTCGGCGGAGCGATCCTCGCCGCCGCAACCAATTGCTCGCCGATGAACACATGCGGATAGCTGTAAGTGTCCGTCTGCACCTTCAGCATGTCTTCCGGCCGCAAGTCATGCTTGTCGTGGAGCAAATCATAAATTCTCGCCGTCCGGTAGGGTTCTTCCCAGCGGTCCGTCAGATAAGGTTTGTAGTCCGGGCCCGTTACCCGTGCATTCGCCGTCACAATCAATCCGCTCTCCGGATTAAAGCTTTGCGGCAACTGCTCAAACGGAATGTAGCCGGTCCACTCGTATTCGTCCGTATCGCCTGGCACCGGCACTTCTCCATGCCCCTTTTTGCGAATCGGCACGCGCGCGGCCATCACGTATCCGATATTTCCATCCACATCAGCGTACACAACGTTCTGCGCAGGGCCCCACACCTGCCTCAAAACTTCACGAAATTGTTTCCAATTTTTCGCTTTTCCCATCAAGTTGTAGCTGTTCGACAGCCCGCCGGGCTCCAGGGCCGTCCATTTGATCGCATACGACTTGTCGCCTGTGTTCTGCATCACCGGGCCGTGCCGCGTCACCACCAGCCGCATGTGCTCGTCGGGCGCGCCTTTCACTTTAATCGCTTCGTCATACACGTCGGCCTTTTTCCATTTCCCGTTCACGCGATATTCATCAGGATTGGCCGGATTAAAGGTTTCGATATACAGATCCAGCACGTCCGCACCGTTGTTGGTGACGCCCCATGCGATGCGGTCGTTGTGCCCGATAATCACCAGCGGCGCGCCCGGAAAAGTGATTCCTTTCACGTTCCATCCCGGCGCTGTCATGTGCACTTCGTACCAGATGGGAGGAATCGTCAGTTCCAGATGCGTGTCGTTTGCCAGCAGGGGCTTGCCGGTCGCGGTGTGCGCGCCGTTCACCACCCAGTTGTTGCTGCCAAGAGTCCCGCGAATGTCATGCTGCCCCGACCGCAGCCAATGTTCGACTTGTCCCGCCAACAGGGAAGTAATATCCGGCTGCGAAATCGATTCGAGCAAATCAGGTTGAATCAGGTTCGCCTTCAGCACATCTTCGCTGTCCATTTCGTCTTCGTCATCTTCGTCGTCCTCCGCGCTGGCATTCGCCTTTTCCTTCACATTCGGGTCGCCAACCACAAAGTGATCCATTGAAGATTCTTCGCTGAAGAGATCCTTCGCAAGTTCCGGGCCCGCCTTGGCCGCAACAATCGCGCGGTGGATTTCCCTCTCGCGAGTGTCCGTCAGCGTCCGGTACATGTAACCCGTAAGCACCAGCGAATCCGTCGGCAGCCATGGCTGCGGCTTGTACTTGAGCAAAGTAAATTCCAGGGGCAGCGTTTCCCGATGCTGCTCGATGAACCGGTTGACGCCCCGCGCATACGCTTCCAGCAGTTTTCGCGACTCCGGGTTCATCTCTTGAAGGTCGCGCTCCGCAGCGCGTCCGAAATTCAAGTTACGAAAATCTTTGTCAATCTTCAGGGTGCGCGGGCCCAGAATTTCCGAAAGTTGCCCTCGCGATGCCCGTCGCAGCAGGTCCATCTGCCAGAGACGGTCCTGCGCCACCACGTACCCCTGGGCCTCCACAGCATCCTCCACCGAACTCGCGCGGATATGCGGCACGCCCCAGTTGTCGCGTTCGACCGTCACTTCGCTTTGCAATCCGGGCAACGTCGCGGAGCCGCTCAGCTGTGGCAGCGGACGGTAAACGAGCCACCAAATCCCGGTGGCGAAAACGATGACAAAAATGGCGATTACAGCGAGCAGGGAACGCAGGACGGTGCGCAAAGGGAGTTTCACCTCGTGGTAGAGGTTTTCAGTTTAGTGGACACTGCCACACCGCGCAACCTGCCCTGCCGTACCACGCTTCCCCGGATTTCCCTTCGAAATTTCGATTCTTTCGATTCGACATCCGCTTTCCACCCCGGCATCTATCTGCCCGAATCTGCTGCTACAATGCGCTTTGGAGGTTCTCTCGGCTTTATGTTTCTGGTCCGGATCATCGGAGTTCTCGTACTGGTGGCCCTGAACGGTTTCTTTGCCGCGGTCGAATTCTCTCTGGTAGCTGTGCGCCTCTCGCGCGTCCGCCAACTGGTCGCCAAGGGCAGCTCGCAGGCCAAGATCGTTGAGCAACTCCTCTCCGATATCCATCGCGTTGTTTCTGGCGTCCAGGTTGGAATTACTCTGACCAGCCTGGCCATCGGCGCCCTGGGGCAGGCCACTCTCGCGAAACTCTTCCAAAGCCTTCTTCCGGCGGAGGGCAGCATGCGAATGCTCTTCCTCGCCCATGCCGCCGCGCTGGCCCTCTCTTTCGCGGTCCTTAGCGCCATTCACGTGGTGTTTGGCGAACTTGTTCCCAAAACGATCAGCCTGGCCCGCGCCGAGCGCGTCGCTCTCATGGTCGCTCGCCCGTTTGCCTGGTTTCTCAATTCCTTCCGCTGGGCCATTGATCTTCTCGACGGCGTCTCCGGCGCCATTGTGCGAGCGCTTGGCGTCGTGAAGCCGACGGGCCATGGAGTCGCCCATTCCACCGAAGAACTTCAGATCCAGATCCAGCAGGCCCGCGAAAGGGGATTGCTCGCTGTTGGGGAAGAGAAGTTCATTCTCAGCGCTATCGAGCTCAGCCAATTGCAGGTCCGTGAAATTATGGTCTCCCGCCCGGACATGCACACGTTACCCGTCGAAGCGTCTCTCGATGAGGTAATGAAAGAGTTTGCCACCACGCAGCGGTCGCGCATCCCCGTTTATCGCGGCACGGTGGATCATGTTCTCGGCTTCGTTCATATCAAGGACATGATGTGGGTGCTGCTCGATCGCGAACGGCGCCTGGAGGAAAAGCTTTCTCCCGGGCCGCCGTTTGACCTGCGCCGCGTGCTGCGCGAAATCCTGATCGTTCCGGAAACCAAGCCCGCCAGCGAACTGTTGATGGAGCTCCGTGCGCGTCACGTCGGCATGGCGATGGTTGTCGACGAGTTCGGCAGTATCCTTGGCCTGGTCACGAAGGAGGATCTCCTCGAGCAGTTGGTCGGCGAAATCCACGACGAATTTGACGTTGTCGAACGTCCGCTGACTCTCGCCGATGGCGCCATCATTTTCGACGCCGGCCTCAACGTCCGCGACCTCGACTCGCAGTACAACATCACGCTTCCCGAAGATCCCGCCTACGCCACCGTCGGCGGCTTCGTCATGGCCCAGCTGGGCTTCATTCCTCGCGGCGGCGAGAGTTTCGAATTTGGCATTTACCGCTTCTCCGTGATGGAGATGGACGGACGCCGCGTCGCCCGCGTAAAAATTCAGCGGCTGCGCGAGGCCGAGCAGAAGAAAGCCGAAGCTGCCGCCGCGGCTGTCCCTGTGGCTTCTGCGCCGGTTTCCGCGACGAAAAATAAGGACAAAGGAAAGGAACGCTGAGCCCGCGCGAATGGCCCGCCACCTTATGCATCGCTTCCTGCTGTGCTCGTTCAGAATGATCTGTGACACTCGGCAGAGTGTCAGGATGGACAAGATTTGATGGTATGAGCGTTGAGTTTCGTGAGGCTCCCGTAGACAATGAACGCGTGAGTCTGCGCAAGCATCGGTTCGCCGATTACCTACGGCCCAAAACACTGACGATGTTGTTGCTCGGATTTTCTTCGGGCCTTCCCTTTTTTCTGGTCGGCAATACGTTCGGCTACTGGCTTCGCGACGAGCACACCTCCCTGACAGCGATCGGTTTTCTTTCCTGGGTGGGCATCGCCTATTCGTTGAAGTTTCTGTGGGCGCCCTTGATAGATCGCGTCGACTTGCCATTGTTTAAGCGGCTTGGACATCGGCGCGGATGGATGATGTTCTCCCAGATCGTCGTCGGGCTCGCGCTTGCTGCCATGGGCGGCACTGGCACGAAAGCCGGGCTCGGCAGGCTTGGGGCTTTTGCGCTCGTCGTCGCGTTTGCCTCATCGACACAGGACATCGTGGTGGATGCGTGGCGAATTGAGTCGGCGGACGACGGAGAAGAACAAGGCCTCCTCGCTTCTGCCTATCAGTTCAGCTACCGCCTGGCGCTGCTGACTACGGATTCCCTTATCCTCATACTGGCAGCGGTCGTGGGCTGGCGCATGTCCTATGGTGTCTACGGCGCATGTATGGCCGTTGGAATGATCGCGACCTGGTTTGCGAAGGAACCCGAGCGCGCGGATGCGGTGATGGATGAAAAAAAGCACGAAGCGCCGCTATGGACGCCGCGCGGTTTCTTCGACGCTGTTGTGGGACCGTTCATCGCTTTCTTTCGCGCACATGGCTGGCTCGCGCTTGTGATGTTAGCGGCCATCAGCCTCTATCGCGTGCCAGACTTCATCATGGGTCCGATGGCGAATCCCTACTACCATGACCTGGGTCTTTCGAAGCAAACGGTCGGAGCGGTGCGCGGCTCAATCGGACTCATCGCTACATTTGCAGGCATCGCCGCGGGCGGATTTTGTTCCCTGAAGCTTGGCTACATGCGCGCGCTTATCATCGGGGGCATTGTGCAGGCAGCCGCGATTGCCGCGTATGCGACTCTCGCGTTCGCGGGGACGAGCATTCCTCTCTTCGCGCTCGTCATGGTAGCTGACAACTTCAGCATCAGCTTTGCCGGCGTTGCGCTCGTCGCGTATATGTCGAGTCTCACCAATCTGGGCTACACCGCCACGCAGTATGCGCTCCTGAGTTCAACTTATGCCTGGCTGGGAAAGATATTGAAGGGGTTTTCCGGCGCCACGGTCGAAAGCCTGAGCTCCACGCACGGCCTCGTTCACGCCTATGGCATTTTCTTTATCGCTTGCGGACTGACCGGCGTGCCTGCTGTCCTTCTGTTCGCGGCATTGGATTACTGGCACAGGCGGAAGCAGCCGGCGCCAGCCGCTGCCTAGGAAACTCCTGGCGTTTATCAGCCTTTGTTCAACAGAACCGGCGTCCCGCGCCCCAATCCCAGCGTCTTCGACGCGCTTCCCTTGTTCACGGCGATCTCCAAATAGCCGCTCGAACCAACATACGCAATCGCCTCGCCGGCAGCCCCATGCGCAAACGTAGGCACCAGTTTGCCTACTGTGTGGGTGCCCACCTGCAGTTTGATTTCTCCTTTGTCGATCGCGCCCTCCGGCAAGTCCTCGCCGCGGAAGTTGGTGATCAGGTTGCCGAAGGAATCCACCTTCAGCACCACGCCCTTCAGCAGTCCATCGGCTTCTTTCGGCCGCGGCAACGCAAATCGTTTGAAGTCCGTAATCTCTTCGCCCATGCTGCCCGGCTGCCAGTTCTTCGAAAGCCAACCAGCCACCGCTGCAAAAACGTCCCGCCCGTGAAAGGTTCTGCTCACGGGATGCAAAAAGTAATGCTCCGCGGTCAGGTGGCGCACCAGGAAATTCTGCTCCTTGTCAAACACGCCCGATAGCACTCCATTATCCGGCGCGATGAAATACTGATTCTGCCCGCTCACAAGCAGCGGCCGGCGGTCTGTCCCGACTCCTGGATCGACAACCACCACGTGGATCGTTCGCGGCGGGAAATAGGGATACGCGTTTGCGATGGCGGTCGCGCCATCCAGCAGATCGAACGGCGTCACTCCGTGCGTTATGTCCACAATCTGCACGTCGGGATTGATTTTCAGGATGACGCCCTTCAGCACGCCCACCAGGTGGTCGTTCGTCCCGTAATCGGTGGTCAACGTAATGATCGGATTCGACAAGTCTCTCTCCCTCTGGGTTCTCAAATGTGCAGTTAGTCCGCGGAATGGAGAGGCACCCCGCTCCTTCGACGCTATCCGACGCCGCCCCCGGAATCAAGAACGCCTGCGCCCCCACGCCGCGCATCCGCCAATGCCGCCGCGACAACCATTGGCTTCCTGCTATCTGTTCGCTGATCGCAAATATCCAGATGTTGCTTTCTACTCGCTTGCGTTCCCGGGGTGCCCATCGTACGATTTTAAATTGGTGTGTTGCGCAGGTTCTGCGCCGTGGATTCCCGCTTATTCCGCCAGGATATTTGTCTGGTGTGGTGTGTTTCTGGGGTCCACCCGAGGAGAAGCTCCGAATGAAATCGGTCGTGGTGGTTGGCGCGCAGTGGGGTGATGAAGGCAAAGGAAAAGTAGTCGATTATCTCGCAGGCTCGTTCGATTACATCGCACGCGTCGCCGGCGGCCACAACGCCGGTCACACCGTCATTATCGGCAAGGACCGCTACGTCCTGCAGCTCATCCCCTGTGGTATTCTTCGCCCGAAGCAGCATGTCATCATTGGCCCCGGTGTCGTCGTCGATCCCTCCGCTCTCGTCAACGAAATCGAGATGCTCGAAAAAGCGGGCATCAGCGTCGCGGGCCGGCTACACGTCAGCAATCGTGCTCACCTGATTTTCCCGTATCACCGTGAACTCGACAAAGCCGCGGAATCCGCGCGCGGCGAAAATAAGATCGGCACCACGTCGCGCGGCATCGGGCCTGCTTACGAAGATAAGATGGCGCGCCGCGGCCTGCGCATGGTGGACCTGCTCGATCCTGCTCTCTTCCGCGAAAAGGCCGCCCGCGTGGTCGCCGAGAAAAACCGCATCGCTCAGGGAGCTTACGGCGCGAACATGGATTTCTCGCACGAAGTTGATGAAACCCTGCGCCTCGGCGGAAAAATCAGTGGCTACATCTGCGACACCGCCGAACTTGCGAATCGCGCGCTCGACGAAGGCAAGTCGGTCCTTTTTGAAGGCGCCCAGGGCACGATGCTAGACATCGACCACGGGACCTATCCGTTCGTTACCTCTTCCAGTGCCACATCCGGTGGCGCCACTACGGGCACGGGCGTGCCCCCCACCAAGATTCGCCACGTCCTCGGAATTTCCAAGGCCTACACCACGCGCGTGGGCGGCGGTCCGTTCCCGACCGAAATGCCCGATCTCGAAGCCCAGGAAGTTCGCGAGCGCGGCAAGGAATTTGGCGCTGTCACAGGACGCCCGCGCCGTTGCGGCTGGCTCGACCTGGCCGAACTTCGCTACGCCAAAATGATCAACGGTATCGATTCGCTCGTGGTCACCAAGCTCGACGTCTTCGATACACAGCGCGAAATCCGCGTGGGCGTCGGCTACACCTATAAGGGCTCCCCCATTCACGAAATGCCCGCGTCCGCCGAGGTCTACGAGCGCGTCACACCCGTCTACAAAACGCTCCCCGGATGGTGCGAGTCCACATACGGCGTTAAAGACGCCGCAAAGCTTCCGAAAGCCGCCATGGACTATCTCCGCTTCGTCTCCGACTACCTGCAGGTTGAAATCGGCATGATTTCCACCGGTCCGGAGCGCGACGCCACCATCGTCCAGCCTGGAACGCTCCTCGCCAGCTGGCTATAGCTCGCGGTTCTTCTCACTTGTAGGGGCCGAGATCGCTCGGCCCGCATCGATCAAAGCGCTGAGGTGGCTCCACGCTGCGCGCACTCCTCGCTTCGCTCGGAGGGTGGAGCAAGCTCCGCCCCTACAAAATGGGTGCCCGCTGGACCACTGCGCTACAATGACTCGTCTGACTGAGGACTCCTTGATGCTCCCATTTCAAGAGGCACGCGAACTGGTCATCCAGAAAACCAAGCCGCACATCCTCTCTCATCCACGCAGCATCATCAAAAAGAATCTTGCCGATGCTCTCGGTGACGCCCTTGCTCAAGAAGTCCGCTCCGACCGGGACTACCCTCCGTTTGATCGCTCCACCCGCGATGGCTACGCCGTGCGGGCTTCCGAAGCCGTCAAAAGTGCAACGCTGCGCTGCATCGGCGAAATCAAAGCCGGAGACACGGTCACCCAGCCGCTCGCTCCCGACGCATGCATCCAGATCATGACCGGCGCTGCCGCCCCTGTGGGCGCTGATGCGGTGGTCATGATCGAATTCACCGAACGCGCCGGCGACAACGTCACCTTCCAGCGCGCTATCAACGCTGGCCAGAATATAGTCAAAAAGGGAAGCGAAGCCCGTTCCGGCGACATCGCCCTCAAGCCGGGCCTCCGCCTCGGTTTTGCGGAACTGGCCTTGGCCGCACAAGTTGGAGCCGCGGAACTGCTTTGCGCCCGTCGTCCGCGCGTCGCGATCCTTTCGACGGGCGACGAAGTTGTTCCCATCACCGAACAGCCCGGCCCGTTTCACATTCGCAACAGCAACAGCGTTTCCCTCGCCGCACAAGTCCGCCTGGCGGGCGGCGAACCCGTTCCGCTCGGCAACGCCCTCGATCGCGTCGATGATCTTGGAGCAAAAATCGAACTCGGCCTCAGGGAAGACATCCTGGTCCTCTCCGGCGGCGTCTCCATGGGCAAATACGACCTAGTCGAAACCGTCCTAAAATCTCTCGGCGCCGAATTTTATTTTGACGCCGTTGCCATTCGCCCCGGCAAGCCAGCTGTCTTCGGCCGCTGCCGAGACACCTTCGTGTTCGGCCTCCCGGGCAATCCCGTTTCGACGATGGTGACCTTTCAACTATTCGTGACGCCCGCTATTGATGTTCTCGGCGGCGCCCGCCCGCGACCTCTCCCGCTTCTCGAAGCCAACTTAACCAAAACGCTTCACGAAAAGCCCGGTCTCACTCACTTTCTTCCCGCCTATTTCGAATGGACCGGCATCTCTCCCGAAGTTTGTCCGCTCAGCTGGCAAGGCTCCGGCGACATCACCGCGCTAACCCGCGCTAACTGTTTCATCGTCGTTCCTGCTGACCGCCAGGACATTCCCGCGGGAGAGAAAGTTTCCGTTCTGCCGCGCCTCGACGTAATCTAATTTTGAGTGCGGGAGCAAAGCTCCCGCTTTTACGGTGTAAGGAATTACTCTCCAAACCAAAATGCCAAAACTCTCTCACTACACCACCCGCGGAGAAGTCAGCATGGTCGACGTCTCCGCCAAAGCCATTACCACCCGCACCGCCATAGCCCACGCTTTCGTCCGCATGTCCCCTAAAGTTCTGCGGGCCGTCCACCGCCTGAAAAATCCCAAGGGCAATCCCCTCGAAATCGCCCGCATCGCAGGCATTGCCGCCGCCAAGCGCACTGCGGAGTGGATACCTCTTTGTCATCCCATCCCTCTCACCCACATTGATGTGACCCCCCGCCTGTGCAAAGATGGAGTGGAACTCCAGTCCCGGGCAACCGCTACGGCGCAAACTGGCGTGGAGATGGAAGCGCTGGTGGCGGTCACCTGTGCCGCTCTCACGGTCTACGACATGTGCAAGGCACTCGACAAGGGAATTGAAATCGCGCACATTCACCTGCTGGAAAAAACGGGTGGAAAGAGCGGCGACTACCTGCGCCCCTCCGGCCGAAAATCGCGGGCAGGCCGCAAATGACCGCCGCTGCCGGCAAGACCGTCAAACTCCTGCTTGCGGACGACAATCCGCTGATGCGCGATCTGGTGTCCAAATCGCTGGAGCCCTTTTGTGAAGTGGTGATTGCCAACGACGGTGCGGATGCTCTCCTGAAAGTCATTGACGAGCCTCCCGACGTCATTCTTTGCGATTACAAGATGCCGGGCCTTGATGGCCGGCAGCTTTTCGAAAAGCTTCGCGGGCGTGAAGCCACTCGCCACATCCCATTTCTGTTCATGGCCAGCCGTACCGATATCGAGGAAAAGCTGCGTCCGATGGTGGACGGCGTGGAAGATTTCATCGCCAAGCCTTTCCTGGCCAAAGATCTTGTTCGCATGACCAAGAAGATTGTCGACCGCCTGCATCTTGAAAAGCTTCAGAAACAGGCTTCGCGTCCCGGCGTCATTCAGGGCCGCCTTGAAGAGATGAGCATGATCGACCTGATGCAATCACTGGAAATGGGGCAGAAGTCCTGCCGGCTGCTTGTGAAGAAAGCCGGCGAAGCCGGGGAGCTCTATTTCGCCAGCGGCCAGTGCCGCGACGCAAAAATCGGCAATCTTGTGGGCGACGATGCCGTGTACAAGGTTCTGTTGTGGACTGACGGCGAGTTCGAAATCGATTTCAACGCCGCGAATGCTTCGCCGAATACCACCACCACGCGCAGCACCACCGGTCTCCTGATGGAAGCCATGCGCCTGATGGACGAAGCCAGTCGCGACGCGGTTCCTTCGAATTGACCGCCCACATGCGCGTTGCCGTCCTCACCATCAGCGATACGGTTGCCCGCGACGAGCGCATTGACCTCTCCGGCCCCGCTGTCGTCCAACGCTGCCGCGAACTGGGTTGGGAAGTCACCACTTCACTCAAATGTTCCGACGACCCCGGCCAGGTGCGTTCCCATCTGAGGCAGCTTGCCGATTCCCGCCGGGTTGATCTGATTCTCACCACGGGCGGCACCGGCCTGGGTCCTCGTGACAACACTCCCGAGGCCACTCTCGACGTGGCAGATAAAATCATCCCCGGTCTGGCCGAGGAGATGCGCCGAAAGGGAGCCGAGCAAACTCCCAATGCGATCTTGTCTCGCGGCGTTGCCGTTGTTCGCCACTTTTCCCTGATCCTCAATCTTCCCGGCAGCCCCAAAGGCGCCGTCGAATCTCTCGACACCCTCACCGCACTCCTGCCCCATGCCATCCAGGTGCTCCACGGCGCCCGCCACGATTAACCCTCTTTTCCATTTGTAGCGGCCGCCTTCCGAGGCGGGCCGATCTTTCGATTTCAGACAGCCTGAAGAGAATTTCGAGCGACTTCTGCATCCTCGGAATTCGAGCTCTTCGCGAGGGTCATTTTGTAGTGCAGCCGCAGGATCGTCAGCCCTACAAATGTAATTTCATGGTCCGTGCGGAGGACTCCGTCTTCATCCGCATACACGTGAAAAATCTCGTGCAGAGTCTTGAAATTGCGTACCCGCCAGTGGTCGGCGCCCGATTCCACGATGCGGTAAAATCCAGATCTACCAAAGGCCGCCCCCGTGGAAACCAATCCAAACGTTCCATCCGCGTAGACACACGGCCGCAAATACACGCTGCTGCTTCCGTAGCAGGGGAACGTTACCTTCACGCAGGGATTCGTTTCCCCCGGTACTTGCGACACGGAATAAAGCCCGGCGTAAATCACTTTCCCCGTGCCACGAAATCTCCGAAGCCAGCCGGTATACGCCAGTTTCCCTGAACCTGGTTCGCGCAACTGCACGATTTCGCTGGTCATCCCTTTCGCCACTTCCAGCGAGGAAATCGGAAAATTCAGCTGGTCCATCCGCCGGCTGATAAATTCCACCAGCAGCCATAGCACAAATTTTCCCGCAAAGTACACTTCGCTCCAGACTTCCAGCTTGTAAAGAGCGGTGTGTTCGTAAAAATGGCGGATTCGCGAGTCCACCCGATTGGGATCGAACGACGGTCCGAGCAGGCTTTCAAAGTTCGGGATCAGCCCGGCGTCCGGCGGTTGGC
>Ga0210400_10001677_pt1 | contig 21617 bp, 25 predicted proteins | sample IncBWH26MmetaG_FD_155456 | JGI IMG/M metagenome (GOLD analysis project Ga0210400, IMG submission 155456) | Forest soil microbial communities from Barre Woods Harvard Forest LTER site, Petersham, Massachusetts, United States - Inc-BW-H-26-M | ecosystem: Environmental > Terrestrial > Soil >...
AATCGCCGTTTCGGCATCTCGGCGCGCGCCCGCGTCACCACCACCACCACACGCGTGGTCGCGGTAGCCGATCTCTCCGCGGGTGCGCCGGTCCGTGAGGACCAGGTCCGCCTGGAAAGTTTCGACACCTTCGCCCTGGACGATCGTCCGGCGCGGCACTTGGATGAAGTGGTAGGATACGTGCCCCGAGCGCTGATTCGCGCGGGTTCTACGGTGCTTCGCAACCAACTCAACCGCGCTCTCGAAGTCACTCGGGGAGACATGGTCAAGGTAGACGTTACAGCCGGTGGCGCTCACCTGTTTTTCGAAGGACGTGCACAGGCCGACGGCGTAACGGGTAAGACGATCCTGGTAAAGAATCTGAATAGCGGGAAGGACTTCCGGGCACGCGTCACCGGTACCGGCAAAGTAAGTGTGCAATGAGAATCAACCATATCGCTTTCGTCACGTTTTGCATCATTGCCTGCGGTCTGGCCGGAGCGGCCGAAAAACCTAAAAAACAGCCGCCGGAATCGGCGCTGGACCAAACCCTGAAGCAAATTGCCGCGGCGCAAGGGACTGAGCGCCAGGCGCTTCAACCGGGCTCTCTATGGACGCCCACGTCCCTGTTCTCGGACCTGACGTCCGATCTTCGCGCGCGACGCGTAGGAGATATCGTCACGATCCTGGTGCAGGAGAAAGCATCGGCGGTAAGCACCGGAACGGTCAAGACACAGCGCAATTCGAGCCTGCAGGCCAGTGTTACGGCGGCCGCCGGAATCACCCGGCCGACTGGCGCGCTGGCGAATCTGGCCAAGGCCGGCACCACCTCCGCTTTGGACGGCCAGGGCACCACCACCCGCGACACTACCCTGACTGCGACGATTTCCGCCGTGGTCACGCAGGTGCTTCCGAACGGAAGCCTGGTGATCCAAGGCACCAAGAACGTCAAGATCAATTCTGAGAACCAGGTGCTCAGCCTGCGTGGTCTGGTTCGTCCCGTGGATCTGGATACGACCAACGAGGTCTCCTCGGACCGCGTGGCGCAGATGGATCTTCAGGTCAACGGCAAGGGCGTGGTAGCGGACTCGGTGCGGCGGCCATTCATTTTGTACCGGCTGATCATGGGCCTTCTACCTTTCTAGGAGTCGAATAACCGTGAAATTAAACTGCTCAGCGTGGATCGGGTTAACAGTGCTGCTGGCCGCGCCAGCCGGCGCCGCCACGCGGCTCAAGGAATTGGTATCGCTGGAAGGCGTGCGCGATAACCAGCTCATCGGTTACGGCCTGGTGGTCGGGCTGAACGGCACCGGCGACCGCAAGCAGACCCTGTTCTCCGCGCAAAGCTTAGCCAATCTGCTCCAACAAATGGGAGTTTCCGTTCCCCCCACTGCGATCACCGTGCGCAACACGGCCGCCGTGATGGTAACGGCCACCCTGCCAGGTTTCGCGCAGGAAGGCGTCCGCATCGATGCGACTGCCGGCGCCATTGGCGACGCCGCGAATCTTCAAGGAGGCCTGCTGCTCCTGACCAGCCTGCGGGGCGTCGACGGACAAGTGTATGCCGTGGCACAAGGCCCGGTGGTCACCGGGGGCTTTAGCGCCGGCAAGTCCGGCAATAGCCAAACCGTGAATCATCCCACCGTGGGCCGGGTGCCCAGCGGAGCGATTGTAGAGCGCACGGCACCATCGCTCAATCCCACCGGACGCCTGAAGCTGCAACTCCGCCAGCCGGATTTCACAACTGCCGTGCGGGTCAGCGAAATAGTCAATAAGAAGTTCGCCGGCGCCACTCCGCTGGCTCAGCCTGAGAATTCCGCGGTGGTGTCGATCATAGTGCCGCCGGAGTTCGCAACGCGTGTGACCGAGTTCGTTGCGGGAATCGAGGCTCTGGAGGTGGATGTGGACCGGCCGGCCCGCGTCATCGTCAACGAACGCACCGGCACCATCGTGATGGGTAAGGAAGTGCGGGTATCGCCCGTGGCCATTATGCACGGCAGCCTCACCGTGGAGATCCAAACGATCCTCCAGGTTTCTCAACCTCAGCCGCTTTCGCAGGGACAGACCCAGGTGGTTCCGCAGCAGGCCGTGACCAGCGGCGAGGAGAAGGCCCGCAACCTGGTTTTGAAAGAAGGAGCCACGGTGGAACAGCTGGTGCGCGCCCTGAGCTCGATCGGATCGACGCCGCGGGACATCATCGCGATTCTACAGAGCCTGCGCGCGGCCGGCGCGTTGGAAGCGGACCTCGAAGTGATTTGAGGAGAAGTGATCTGATGACGATACCACCGATCTCCGCCGCCGGGATTGATCTCGCAAGCCCGCATAAAACGGATAGTCCAGAGAGGATCAAGGACGCCGCGCAACAGTTCGAAGGGCTGCTGATCGGACAGATTCTCAAGACTGTGCACGAGGACGCCGACGATGGAATGGGTGGCGATTCAGACCCGGCCTCCGCTTCCGCTATGGATTTCGCCAACGATTATTTTGCGCGTGCCCTGGCCGCGAAAGGCGGATTGGGGCTCACCGACATGATCGTGTCCGGGCTGTCGCGACAGGCCACCAAGTCAAATTGAGCTTCCCGGCCCGGCGCGGTCCGTTGCGGAGAACTTCTTAAGCGCTCCAATCGCGCGACGGGACTGGAACCGCTTCCTGGCAATACTCCCCTGCACGGTCGGTGGCGCCGGCCGGCGTCTCCTCCGGATGCTCGGGCTCATTGTGCCGTGGCGGAGACGCGACCGCTTGATTCAACTTGACCAGGTCCCCACAGACGCCGCTCCAACCTTCCTGCAACGTGGTCAGAATCCCGATCGCACGTTGTAACGCTTCCTCGGATGGCCCTGCGTGGCCCTTAAGAATCTGTTGCTGAACGTAGGCGTACAGCGCCGCCAGCGTTTGCGTGAACGAAGCGCCCGCCGAGTGATCCAGGGCAGCCATCAGCTCGTTGACGGATTCCTGCGCGCGGCTGACCTCGCGCGCGCGCTCCATGGCATCGCCGCTTTTCAGATGACCCATGGCTTTCTTCAGGCTCTGAATCGCGACTTGATAGAGCATCTCGATCAGCTCCGCCGGCTTGGCAGAGAGGATTCGACTCTCCAGGTATTCGCGCTGGGCCTGCTGCACTGGGTCAGAGCTTTGCACGAAGTTCATATCGCAAACGCCCAAGCGGTTTCGAGGCTTTTCATCGGTAGAACTGTTTTGCCCGAGACCGAATGCACCCCCGAATGGGGGTATATCCACCCGCATATACGGTACTAAGTTTTTCTCGGCATACAGGCGATCTTATTCATGGGTAAGGACCTGGGTGGGCCCTGACCGGCGTAACGGAAACGTGCGGACGCCGGCAATGTGACCAAACCTCTCCGGGTTCTAAGTATCAATCGTCGTCAAAGAAAGTTGGATACACGCGATATGCTTTGGATCGGTTCCGGCAAGGACACCACGCAGGCAGAAGAAGTAGCCGGCCACACCGGACTTAAGATCACCTTCGCGGCTGTGGACACGCCGGAATGGAAGAAGAAAGACACCCGGCGCTGCCGGGTGATCGTGCTCGCACTCCCGGCTTCTTCCGCGTTCGTGCAGGAGGTGATGGCTGCGGCGCAGGAAGCGGTGCGTCCTCTTCCAGTCGTAATTCTGGATCGCGAAGGCAGTCTGGACGAATCCCTCATCGGGCCGTCGCTCAGTCTATTCCGCCACCTGGTAGGAGACCGGTCCTCGCAGGAGATCAGCGCCATTGTAGCGGCCGTGCTGCACGCAGCTGCGCAGAAGTGCCCCTTCGAATCGCAAGAATCCTGGAGCAGACTGCTGATCGGCGAGAGCCAGCCCATGCGGGAACTGCGGGCGATCATCCGCCTGGCGGGCCCGCGCCAGTCGACCGTGCTGATCACCGGAGAAACGGGCACCGGTAAGGAGAGAGTCGCGCAAGCCATTCACATGGCCAGCCGCCGGGCGGGAGCTCCCATCGTGGCGGTCAATTGCGGGGCGCTGCCGGAACACCTGATCGAGGCGGAGCTGTTTGGCCATACCAAGGGCGCCTTCACGGGCGCCGTGGGGGCCAGAATGGGCCGGTTCGAACAGGCCCATCGCGGCACGCTCTTTCTGGACGAGGTGGGCGAAACGCCGCTGATATTGCAACCCAAGCTGCTGCGCGTCCTGCAAGAGCGCGAATTGCAGCGCGTGGGCAGCTCGGAAACGGTGAAGGTGGACTCGCGTATTATCGCGGCATCCAACACGAATCTGGAGCAGGCGGTCGCTCAGAGGCGCTTCCGGGAAGACCTCTATTATCGTTTGAACGTGATCCCCATCCGCGTCCCCACGCTGCGGGAACGCCGGAGCGACATTCCCCTGCTGGCCGCGCATTTCATCGAATCGGTGTGCCTCCGCGAGGGTCTGCCGCAGAAGAAACTGACCGCCGACGCCCTACGCAGTCTGACGGAGTTCGAATGGCCGGGCAACGTTCGCCAGCTGGAGCACGCCATGGAAATGGCCGCGGCTCTGAGCGGAGACCGCGAAATGATTTACCTCGGCGATATCGAGTCGCACCTGAATCCGGCTACGCGGGAGTTGAGTGGGGCCGCTTTCACCGGAGACGAGTTTCCGCTGGACGTACCCACCGACGACCTTCCGTTCGAGGATCTCATGGGCAAGGTGGAGAAACTGCTGCTGGAGCAGGCGCTGCGCCGCCACGGAGGCAACAAGGCCAAAGCCGCCAAGGCTTTGGGTCTCAAGCGCACTACGCTGCTGTACAAATTGAAGGGTCAGGAGTGCGTGGCCGGAGCCGCCTAAAGAATTCAGATGGCGCAAAGCACTTCAGCAGCCGCCGCAACCGCGCGTCCGAAACTTCTGGCATTGCCCGGAGGGGCGCCGGTAGGGCTGAGCGAAATGGCCGTTCCCATCGCCGTGGTGGCGATCGTGGTCGCGCTCATCATGCCCATGCCAGCGATGCTGCTGGATTTTCTGATCGTGGTCGACATCACGTTGTCGGTCATCGTGCTGCTGGTCTCGGTGTATATCCGGAAGGCCGTGGATTTCAGCGTGTTTCCCACCACCCTGCTCTTGCTGACGCTGTACCGGCTGGCTCTGAACATTTCCTCGGCGCGGCTGATCCTGCTGAACGGCAACAATGGAACCTCGGCCGCGGGCCATGTGATCGAAGCCTTCGGAAGTTTCGTCGTGGGCGGCAATTACATCATCGGCGCGGTGATCTTCCTGGTGCTGATTGCCATCCAGTACGTCGTCATCAATCACGGCGCGGTGCGCATTTCCGAAGTCACCGCCCGCTTCACCTTGGATGCCCTGCCCGGCAAGCAGATGTCCATCGACGCCGATCTGAACGGGGGCCTGATCGATGAAACGGAAGCACGCAAACGCCGCAAAGCCCTGGCTTCCGAGGCCGAATTCTACGGAGCCATGGACGGCGCCTCGCGTTTCACGCAGCGGGACGCGATTGCCAGCATGCTGATCACGGGCATTAATATCATCGCCGGATTTCTGATCGGAGTCCTGCAGCACGGCATGGAGCTGCGCAAGGCGCTGGAAACCTACACCGTCTTGACCATCGGGGACGGGCTGGTCACGGTTATCCCCGCGCTGATGATCTCGATTTCCGGCGGCTTGATCGTAACCCGCACCGCCTCCGACGATACGCTCGGCGCCGAGTTCCAAAAGCAGGTTCTAGGCAACGCGCAGCCGCTGATGCTCGCGAGCGGAGTCCTGATGGTGCTGGCGCTTTTGCCGGGATTGCCCACGGTCCCTTTCCTGCTGTTGGGCGGCGGCGTCGGCCTGGCGGCCCTGCGGCTGCGTCAGAAAACTGACAAGGAAGCCGCGATTCTGACAGCCAGCGACACCAAACCGAAGGAAAACCTCGATGGCCTGCTGAAGCTGGAGCCGCTGTCGCTGGAGGTAGGACTTGGCTTGGTAAACATGGTGGAACAGGGCCAGCAGTCGCCGCTGTTGCAGCGGGTGGCGGCCATCCGCAGACAGCTCGCCAGCCAGCTGGGATACCTGCTTCCAGCCGTCAAAGTGAAAGACAACGTAGCTCTTAGGTCGCGTGAGTACGTGATCCAGATGCGCGGCATGGAGATCGCGCGCTTTGAGCTGATGCAAGGCTACGAACTCGCCATTTCCAGCGGAACCGCGGACACCGGGATTGCCGGCAAGCCTACGCGCGATCCGGCCTTCGGACTGCCCGCATTGTGGGTCCGCAAGGACCAGGCCGATGTGGCCCGCGGCGCTGGATATACGGTGGTGGATCCGGTCAGCATCATCGGAACGCATCTGACGGAAGTGGTGCGGCGTCATGCCAACGAACTGTTCACGCGGCAGGATGCCAAGAACTACTGCGACCGAGTTGCCCAGGAGAATCCCAAGCTCATCGAGGATTTGGTACCAAAACTGCTCTCTCTGGCGACGATCCAGCGAGTATTGCAGAACCTGCTGCGGGAACGTGTGCCGATTCGTGACGCAGTGGGCATTCTGGAAGCCATGGGAGAAGCGGCGCAGACCACTAAGAATCCGGTCCTGCTGACGGAATACGTCCGGCAGTCGATCCGCCGCGCCATCACGCAGCCGCTGGTGAATGCACAGGGTGAGCTGCCGGCCTACCTGCTGGACTCCGCGCTCGACCGCTCCGTGGAATCCTCGGTGGAACATGGCGAATGGAACAGCGTGGCCGCCCTGTCGCCGGAAACAATCACGGACATTCTGACGCGGCTGAAGCGCCGCGTGGAGAAAGCGGAATCCGCCGCCATCGTGACCAGTTCCGGAACACGCTATTTCCTGAGGCAGCTCGCGGAATCCAGCCTGCCCAACTTGACGGTGATCTCGCACAGTGAGGTCCCGCCGGACGTCAAGGTGCGGTCGCGCGGAGTCATTGAATGAAAGGCTCAGACGGCATGAAGATCAAATCCTATTTCGCGAAGTCCGTGGATGAGGCCATCGCCAAGGCCCGTGTGGAACTGGGTTCGGACGCGTTGCTTCTGAACACGCGAAAAGTTGTGGACACCGGGACAGATGCCGGTTTTAGCGGGGGCTACGAAGTCGTAATGGGCGTGGCTGGTCCGGCTCCTGCCGGAGAACCCGCGGTGCCGGCGCCAGCACCCGCTCGAGCGTCCGCAAATCCATACCGCATATCCCCAGCGGCGGCTCGTGCAACCGCTCCGGCGACTCCGTTAACCACGGCCGGGCCGGGCGAATCCGCCCCGCAAACCGCGATGACTGCCGAGATGGAAAGGCTCCGCGCGCAAATGGATGAACTGCAGAGCCTGCTGGTTCGCTCGGCGAACGATTCGCGGGCCGCGCAGCGATCCGTTCCCGAGGTTGCGAACGTGTACGCCCGCCTGATCGCGGCGGACGTCGATCCGGCTCTCAGCCAAGACATCGCCGATCGCCTGGAAGCCGCCATGGCGACCGACGCGTTCTTTCTCTACGCCAGCCCGGAAGCCGAGGGAGCGCAAAATCGCTGGAAGCTTTTGAAATCCGACGAAGCTCGCGTGGAGAATTTCCTTCGAGCCGAATTGGAGAGCCGCGTGGTCCTTCGTCCGCGCCTGGGCGTGAATGGATCCAAAGGCGCGGTGGCGGCAGTGGTGGGGCCGACCGGCAGCGGGAAAACCACCAGTTTGGCCAAGCTGGCGATGGCCGCCAGCGCGCAGCGTCCGGTAAGGCTCGTTTCGGTCTGCGCACCGGTCAACACGCCGGCCAACACAATTGTCAACACGTTGGTCAACAACGCCCAGCAGCTCTTGAGCTCGCTCGCGACTCCTGCCATCACATTTTCAGTTGTCGATTCCATGGAGAATCTCACGAAACTGGTGACCGAGGCGCGCAAGAAAGAGTGCGTGCTGATCGATACGCCCGGCTACAGTATTGGAAACGCCGCTCACGAACTGCCTGCCGCCGAGACGCTGGCCGCCGCGCTGGATGCATGCGGCGACGTCGATGTGCACCTGGTGGCGCCGGCCTACATGAAGGCCCGCGATCTGCGAATTTCTATCGAGCGGTACCGAGTCTTTCAACCTTCCAAGATGCTGGTCACGCACATGGACGAAACGGAAACGGCCGGCAGCGTGCTTTCCGAGGCGGCTTTGGCGGGTCTGGCTCTATCTTTTCTGTCGCACGGCCCCCGGATCCCGGAGGATATTCGCGCGGCTACAGCGGAGGATCTGCTGGCGATGGTGCGGGAGCGCTCGCGGGCACGCGCTGCTTCCCACCAGGCGGCATAAGGTAACGAATGGCCAGTCTCAGCACACTCTCGTACTCCGGGCCGGCGGCAGAGCCGTCGAACGAACGCGAGCGCCTCATTCTGGAGCATCTGCCCCAGGTGCGCTGGGTGGCCACCCGGATTCACGAAAAACTTCCCGACTCCACGTGTCTCGAAGACTTGATCTCCATCGGCATCGTAGGCCTGATCAACGCCATCGACAATTTCGATCCGCAGTTCAACGTGAAGCTCAAGACGTATGCGGAGCACAAGATTCGCGGAGCCATCCTGGACAGCGTCCGCGGCATGGATGGCGTTCCCGCTCACAAGCGCAAGCGTCTGAAACAGATCCAGGCGACCGTGGGAACCCTGGAACAGCGCCTGCAGCGCGCACCCGCGGAAGAAGAGATTGCGGCCGAGCTGGGAATCAGCCTGCAGGCCTATCAGGAATCGCTGCTGGAGCTGCGCGCGGTCAGCCTGGGCAGTCTGGATGCCGCGCCGCGGCGCGAGGATTCGCGGAGCTTGATCCATTTCATCGCCACCCCGGAGGAGAATTCACCGGCGCGCGTACTGGAACGCTCCGAACTGGAAAAGTTGATCGCCGAAGGTTTGAAAAAGATGCCGCGCGTGGAAGGGTTGGTGCTGGATCTGTACTACCGCCAGGAACTCGGCATTCGAGAGATCGCGCCGATTCTGAACTTGCACATCACGCGCGTTTCCCAAATCAAAGCGCAGGCCATCCTGCGCCTGCGAAATTACATGGAACGCCATTGGCCCACGCCCAGAGGGACGTACTAAGCACCAGAGGGACGTACTAAGCAATGGATAAACACCAACTCCTTTCCGGGATTCTCGACGCCTTCACGCGGGCGGTATCGGAAACGCTGTCCGAGACGGGCCCCGAGGATATCCGGCTCGACTGGAGCCTGACTCCTACGCCGCAGGACGACGCGGAAAGCTGGACGTGGTGGTCCGGCGGACTCAGCACGCATCCCGGAGCGAACTTTTTCATCGGCGCGCCAGAGGAAACCTGGGAACGGCTCGGCCGGGGCGGCAGTAGCGGGAATGCGAGAGAAGATGCCTTCGCCCTGGTTAGCCGTTGTTTTGCCAAGGCCGTCGCGGAGCAGTTCGGAGACCGGGCGGCAGTCCAGGACTCAGGCCCATCTGTCGCTCCTTCCGAAGGCTGGACCCCCATCTCCATCGAGATCCACTATCCCGCCGGGCAGTGGCCGGCGCGCTGCAACCTTAGCCCGGAATTCGAGGAGGCGCTCAGCGGTCCGGAGAACACCGAGCCGGCCGCGCATGTGCCCTCGCTTGCTTCCCCGCCGTCTTCGCCGACAGGGGCGCGGATGAATTCGGACAATATGCTCATGCACGTGCAAGTACCGGTGTCGGTCTCCTTTGGCGCCACACAGATCCGCATGAAGGATCTGCTGAGCCTGACCGCCGGATCGGTGGTGGAGCTCGACCAGGCGCTGCATGACAACGTGGAAGTCCGGGTAAACGATCGCGTGATCGCACGCGGCGAAGTGGTGGCGGTGGACGGCCATTACGGAGTGCGTGTTCTGGAGCTGGTTTCGGGAGACAGTCCCGGGAAGGGGGTCAGGGCGTGATCGGCCAGATCGCCATCCTGCTGTTGACGAGCGTCTTGGCGAGCCTGCTCGTGGGCCTCTCCTGGAAAATGGCTCGCCGCGCGCGGGCCAACCGGAAGCGGCGCTTGCGACTGCTGGAAATGGAGTTCCGCCTGGCGGATGCCCTGGAAGCCGCTCATCAGGAGGTATTCAGGTTAAAGCAGTATCGAGTACTACGGCCCAACGCCTCCAGGCGAAATGCCGGATTAATTCCTTCAACAAAGTTGAGTTCGCTGCGATATATAAAGGGGCGCCAAAATGAAGATTGACGAGCGCAAAGCCTTGAATACTCAGAAACCCCAATCTGAGAAAGTCTACGAGACGAAGCCCGAAGTCTCCTCCCAGACGGCCAAAAAGCCTTCTGTGGCCGGGGAAGACGGCGTGGCCTTGGAGAGCCAGGACCAGCTACGCGTCCTGGCGCTGACTCCCAGCGCGGAAGATACCGGCCGCGTCCAGCGTCTGACCCAGCTCGTTCAGTCGGGGCAGTACCAGGTGGATCCCCTGGCGCTGAGCGGCGCCATGGTCGCAGCCATGCTCAAGGGTTACTGAGCACGGACTGGACATGACACTCAAAGAACGCTGCCACGCGGCCGAAGCCAAGTTGGAACAAGTTTCCGCCGCCCTTCTCGACCCTCGGCCCGAAATCGTGGACCGCTGCGAAATGGAGCTTCAAGAGGTGATCGAATTACTGGAAAGCAACGCCTTGCTGGAAAGCACTAGCGATAGCACTTCTGTTCGCCCGGATGATCGCCGTGAGGTTCGCGCCGAACTGCTGCGTCTGCGGAACAGGACCCGGCTGCTGGCGATGCAGGTGCCGCAGGCCACGAATTTGTGTCAGGGCTGGATCCAATTGGGCCTGAGCGAAGGTTATACCGATCAAGGAACGCCGGCCGTGCCACCGGGCGAGCCGCAGGCCAGCTACGAGGGCTAATTCTCCATGAGCCTGTTTTCGACCTTACACGCCAGCCTCAACGCACTGAATGCGTTCCAGCAGTCTCTCGATGTCGCGCAGAATAACGTCTCCAACGCGTCCACCCCAGGCTTCGCCAAACAGGTGGCTACGCTCGAGGCGCTCCCCTTCCAGCCGCAGACGGGACTGATAGGAGGAGTTCAGGCCGGCACTCCTCAATCCAGCCGGGATGAGTATCTGGAACAGGCGGTGCGCTATCAATCCGGCGTGCTGGGAAATTTCACGGCGCAATCGCAGGCTTTGAGCGGGATCGAGCCGATCTTCGACGTCACGGGTCAGACCGGGATTGTCGCGGCCCTGAACAACATGTTCCAAAGTTTTTCGGCCTGGAGCGCCAATCCCGGCTCCGCCGCGGCGCGGCAGGACGTTTTGTCCAAGGCGCAGGACTTGGGCACGAGTTTCCAGCAAGCGGCGGCGACACTTTCGAGCGTCACTTCAAACGTCAGCAATAACATCGACAGTACGGTCTCTCAGATCAATACCCTCGCAACCCAGGTTCTCAACTACAACCTCCAACACAGCCAGCAGGGCGGGAACGTCAACTCCGGGCTGGACGCGCAGCTGCACGATACGCTCGAAACGCTAAACGGACTGGCCGGCGTTACGGCCCGATTCGAAAGCGATGGAAGCGTCACGCTCCTGATGGGCGGACAAACGCCGCTGGTGATCGGATCGCACCAGTATTCCCTGCAGTCCTCCTACACCAATCCGGCTAACCCGGTAAATCCGAACGCCCCGCCGGCCGCCCACATCCTGGACGCTAACGGACAGGACGTCACCGCCAACGTCGTGGGCGGGACACTGGCCGGTTTGCTGACGGTCCGCAACACGGTACTTCCTTCTTTACAGGGCGACAGCCAGCAGGCGGGCGCTCTGAACCAAATTGCCAAAAAAGTAGCGGATCGGGTCAATCAGCTGCTCGCATCCGGGACCGACCCGTCCGGCAATGCCGGCGCGCCGCTGTTCACCTACGATGCCTCGAGCGGAGTGAACACCGCGCGCTCGCTGGCGATCAACCCGGCCATCACGGCCAATACCTTGGCGGCGCTCGACCCGGGTCCCCCGCAGGTAGCCAACGGAATCGCGCTGTCGCTCTCCAACTTGGGCGGTTCAACCGCGGCCACGGACACCATCGGCGGCAAATCGATCCTGGACTTCTTGAACGGACAGACGCAAATCATCGGGCAGCAGGCGGCGGACGCAAGTTCCGGTCAGACCGTGGCCCAGCAGTCCTTGACCCAGGCTCAAACCATGCGAACCCAGGTATCGGGTGTTTCGTTGAATGAAGAAGCCGTCAATGTGATGGAGCTCCAGCGCGGTTATCAGGCGATTTCCAAGATGATCACCGTGCTCGATGGGCTGACCGATACGCTCATCAATATGGTTACCTAAGGCTCAGGAGAAGCACACATGCTGCAGAACTTAGATCCGATGCGGAGCCAATTCCTGGCCGACCTTGCGGCGCTCCAGAAGCGCATGACCAAAACCCAGGCGGAGCTCACCTCTGGCATCCGTATCAGCAAACCGTCGGATGATCCGACAGCGGTGGGAGATGTGCTGCAACTCGAATCCGATATTGGCCGGGTCACGCAGGTAACATCCAATTTGAATAACGTCAAAAGCCAAGTCGACACCGCTTCGGGAGTCGTACAGGATGCCGTGTCCATTCTGGATCAAGCCCGGTCGCTGGCGGCCCAGGGCGCCTCGGGCACGCTCGACGCGACCGCGCGGACCGCGCTCGCCACGCAAGCCGAACAGATCCTCAACACGCTGGTCGACGACAGCCGCGCCACCTTCGACGGGCAGTACATATTCAGCGGAGACAACACCTCGCAGCCGGCCTATACTGTTAATCTCGCCAACCCGAACGGCGTCAACCGGCTGCTCACCGCGCCCGCCACCACTCTCATCCAGGATTCCACCGGCGTGACCTTCGCGATCGCGAAAACCGCGCAGGATCTTTTCGACCATCGCAATCCCGACGACAGCCTGGCGGCCGACAACGTTTTCGCGGCCGTGAACAGCCTGCGCGTGGCGCTCCTCAATAACGATCCGGCCGGAGTAACCGCGGCCGCCGGGTCCATCCAAACGGCGCAGAGTTACCTGAACCAGCAGGGCGCCTTTTACGGCGCCGTCCAGAACCGCATCACCAATGCGCTGGATGTGGCACAGAAGTTCCAGCTCCAGTCGCAGACCGCGCTGAGCAACAAGCGCGATACGGACGTAGCCGCGGCGGCGACGGAGCTGACCCAGGAGCAACTCAGCGAGCAGGCCGCCATGCAAGCCCAGGCGTCCATACCTCGGACCAGCCTGTTCGATATCTTGAGTACGACGCCGAGTGCCTGATCCACATCGGCGTTTAGGGCGCTCTGACCGGCTCGGTTTTGGCCACCGCGTAGTTGTTCAGGATCACCAGGTCCACGCGGCGGTTGCGAGCCCGTCCCTCGGGCGTGGCGTTGTCGGCTACCGGAACCGTATCCGCATACCCCGCAATAGACAGGCGTTGAGAAGCGATCTCGAAGCGGCTTGAAAGCACTTCCATGATGGCGATGGAGCGGGCGGCGGAAAGATCCCAATTACTGCGGAACCTGGGAGTGTGGATGGGGATCGCATCGGTGTGGCCTTCAATGCGAACCGGATTCGACACCGCCTTGAGCGCTCCGGCGACTTTCTCGAGCGTGGGCATGGTGGACAGGTCGACTGCGTCGGTTCCCGAGGAGAAAAAGGCCGCCTGCTTGAGGCTCACCACGATGCCTCGAGGGGTCATGCTGACTTCGACTTTGCCCTGCTTGATCTCGTCTTCCAGTTCCGCCGACAGCGTCTTGAGAGAGACGCTCAGCTCCATCACTTCCGGCACCTGTTCTTCCTTGGCGGCCTTTTGCGCTCCGCCCGGGCCGTGCATCTGGGCATTGCCCTGCCCCTTGTCATCCACCGTGCCGCCAAGCACTTTGGCCACGGCGGGCGGGATGCTCACCGAGTGACCTTCCTTGAGCGCTTTCTCGACCGCTTCGGAGACCTGTTTGGCCTTGGACTTATCGGTCTGCGAGGAGGCGAACATCACCACGAAGAACGCAAACAGCAGGGTGATGAAGTCCGCATACGAAACCAGCCAGCGCTCGTGATTCTCGTGCTCCTCGTGCTTGGGGCGAGGCATACCTACCCCTTGGCGGCCGCGGGCGCCGCGGCGCCGCTTGCTTCAGCTTCGGCTTTCTTCTTGGGTTTAGCGGCATGCTGGAGGAAGGCTTCCAGCTTCACTCGGATCAGTTTCGGGTTCATACCTTCCACGATGCTGCAAACGCCTTCGAGGAGAAGTTCTTTGTCCTGCGCGTCCTGGCGAATGCGAGCCTTCAACTTGTTCGCCGCCGGGAGGAAAACCAGGTTGGAGACCGCCACGCCGTACACCGTTGCCACGAACGCGACCGCGATTCCCTTTCCCACCTCCTCGATGTTCTCCAGGTGCTTCATCACCTGGATCAGGCCCAACACCGCGCCGATGATGCCGATGGTAGGCGCGTATCCGCCAGCCCCCTCAAATACCTTGGCTGCCGATTCCCGGTGGTGTTCGGACTGGGCGATCTCAAGCTCCATCATCTTGCGAAGTTCCTGGAGATCGGTGCCGTCCACAGCCAGGGATAGCGATTTTTTGAGAAACTCGTCGCCGGCCTTCTCCAGGTCTTCTTCGAGCGATACGATGCTGCTTTTGCGGGCCTTAGTGGCGTAGGCGATAATTTCCTCCACGGCGGCCGCCGGGTCCAGTTTTTCTTCGAAGAATACGGCCTTCAAACCGCCCACGGCCGCCAGAAGCGAGGAGAGCGGCGAAGTGATCATCACCGCGCCCAGGGTTCCGCCGAGCACAATGATCGCCGCCGAGATCTGCACGATATCGGAGATCTTCCCGCCTTCCCACATTAGCCCGCCGATGATGCCGGCGAAGGCGATCACAAGGCCCGCGAAGCTCGCGATGTCCGGTTTCGAGCTCTTGAGCGAAGATTTGGGAGCCGGTGCTGCCTGGTTGTCTGCCATGGGCTCGTTATCTACTGCGCGGCTCGAATTCCGAACCGGGCTCGCGCTCCTCGGTTAACCTGGCCAGATCCGGACTGAGTAGCTTTCGACGAAAACAGACCACCTTGTCCACCACCTCCTCGGCCGATTCGAGAACCATGAACTTCTGTCCGGTGGTGAGGCTCACGACTGTGTCGGGTGTCATGTCGATGTGCTCAATCAAGTCCGCGTTGACGATCAAAGGAACGTGATTCAGCCTGGTTAGTCTTATCATCGGCGCTGCCCGGGTTGTGGGCAGAGTCCATATCGATGAAAAACCAGGAAAGTTTACCGAAGTTATGCACCTGGCGAAGCCCTAGAAATAAGGGACAGGCCTTAAGCAATCGCTAGGTAATTACTGCTGGGCAGCTCAGGACAAGGAAGCGGGGCATCCCGGCCTCAAGCCAGCGTGCGCTTCAGATCCGTTCCATTCAAACGCTTCGCACAGCGTGAGCACTAAAGGAATCCCCTTAGTCCGTCGATTTGTTCTCAGGAAAAGCAATGCTCGCCACAAGCCCGCCATCCGGTGGCCAACAGTTCGACGTCGGCCAGCCAAACTCCGCCAGCCCGCGTTCCAGGATCCTGCAGGCGGTCCACGAACGATTCGCTCTCAGCCTGGCCACGGCTTTGTCGGCATTCCTGCGCTCGGACTTCCAGGCCAGCTTCGAGGGCCTCTCCATCCAGACCAGCGGAGGCTTTCAGGCGGCCCTGCCCAGTCCGACCTGCCTCATGGTATTCCGGCTCCATCCGCGTAATGAGCGCATGTATCTGCACCTGGACTGCGCCACCGTGTTTGGCTTGCTGGAACTGCTGCTGGGCGGTAAGTGCGGACCTGATCCGGCCGCTTCCCGGAACCTGACCGAGATCGAATGGAGCCTGCTGGAGGAAATTGTCCGGGTGATGGTGCGCCCCTTGGGCGAGGCCTGGCAGACCTTCGCAACGGTCGAGTTCGAAGTGGAATCACTGGTCAGCGAACCCGGCCTGCTGGCGCAGGGCGATCCGAACCAGCCTTCGAACCAACCCATGATCCGCCTGGCTTTCGATCTGCGATACGGGGAGCACTCCGGAGCGCTGGAGATAGCCGCGCCGCAGTCGTTCTTCGACTCTTCCGCGGGTGCCGCTCCGGAGCACAAAGCGTCCGCGGATGCCGTGGAGCCCGATGCGCGCCAGAAGTTAGCCCTGCTGGACGAAGCCGGCGTCTCGCTGGAGGTCCGCCTGGATGGCCCGCTCTTGCCGGTCGCTGAGCTCATGAATCTGCAACTGGGGCAGGTAATCAAGCTGGACCATCCGTTGGATCATCCCCTCCGCGGGGTGCTCAATGGAGCGCTCTCCATGAAGGGCGCGGTGGTCAGTTCCGGGAAAAAACGGGCCTTTCAGGTTGCGGCGCTGCCCTAAAAAACAGCTTTGCCTGAGACCGGCGCCAAAGGGTGGCGCGAATCACACGCGGTTTTCATGCCACAGAGATTCGGCGCCGGCCAGGTGCCGCAAGAGTTTTACGGAGACCCGCAAATCCTCCTCCGGCGCATCGCCTCCGCGCCGCAGCCAGTTCCGCATGGCATCCGCAATGGTGGCCAGCATCTCCATTCGCTCCCGCTCAGCCTCGCCGGTGAGCGGCCAGCCGGCCGGCTCGGCGGCCATCCAGCCCTGCATCAAGGTCTCCTGCAGATACCGTGGATCGCCGCTGTTCCAGGCGGAAAGAAGGATCTTCGCGCGCCGCTCCGAAGCTGGCGTTGATTTCGTTTTCAACATGATAGGGATGGGCCGCAGGACATATCGAACCGCTCGGCGCCCAGTTTAGACTTTTTTTGGGACTTTCCGGCGCCAAGTACCAAAAGTGGCTTGTTTCCATTTTCTTAACAAAAAAGTCTGAAATACTTCTCGAGCTTTGCGAAATGAATAGCACGCACCTGGAAGTTGGATGGGCGGATTCGGCAGGTGGCCGAAGATTTCAATTAAACAAAAGGACGTGAGGCAATGTCATATTCGTTTCAGACAAACGTAACCTCTTTGCTAGCCCAAGAGAATCTTCGGGTGAACAGCCAGTTTCAGAGCCAAACCATCACTCGTTTGACCTCCGGTTTTAGAATCAATTCTTCCGGCGACGACGCGGCCGGCTTGGCAGTCGCCAACTTACTCCGCGCCAACACCGCCGAACTGCAGCAGGGCGTCAGGAACGCCAACGACGGTATCAGCATTCTGCAGATCGTCGATGGCGGCCTCAATAATATTTCGAACATCCTGGACCGGCTCAAGACGCTGGCTACACAGTCGGCTTCGAGCACTTTCTCGGGTGACCGCGCCACGCTGAACAACGAATACCAATCGCTGTTGAGCGAAATTACCCGTCAGGCTGCCAACATCGGACTGTCATCCGGTCCCGTCGGCGGCCGCTTCAATCAGACCTTGGGCATCTATATCGGCGGCGGGGCCGGTGTGCTGGCTAACGGAAACGTGTCTGTCGATTTGAGCGGCAACACCAACCGCGTCGATTCCAACGGCTTGGGTATCGGATCCAGTTCCGTATTGGGCGGCGGCACCAATCTTATCGGTGGCGCTCCGGTGGATTTGCGCACCGGGACGTTCTTGACCGCCGGCACGCAGGCGTTCACATTCCAGTTCGCCGGCAGCACGGTCACGGCCACGGTGGGTGGCGGCGTATCTGGCCTCAGCGGCCAAGCGCTGGTTGATCAACTGAATACACAGATTGGTATACACGGAATCTCGGCTTCTATCGACGCCACGACCGGCCAGCTGAACTTCAGCGGCGGCTCCACTGCATTTAACGTGATAGCCGGCGCGGCCAGCGCGGGAACGGCTATCGCGACCGCAGCGGGCACGGCGACCAATACCTCTCTGACCACCGTTTCCGGCCAGACCACGTACGCAAACGTCTTGCTTGGACCTGAAGTGCTGACGATCGGCATTGGCGGCACCAATTACACCGTCAGTCTGGCGACTGGAACCACACAGGCGCAGGCGATCTCCCAGATCAACGCCACTGTCGGATCTCTCGGAGTACATGCCCTGATCAACGCTACTGCTGCTGGCACCGGAGTCGATCTCCAGGGAACAACCCCCTTCACAGTCACTTCGAACGGCGGCGGCGCGACCGGCGTGTTCGGAGTCAACGCTGCCACGGTACAGACCGTTACGCCCGCGGCCGCAAATGCCAGCTCGAATGGCAATGCCCTCCTGGCACTGACAGCCATCACTACGGCCATCAGCCTGCTCGGCACCGTTCAAGGTAAGGTCGGCGCGGGTGAGAACATGCTCAACTATGCCAGCCAGCTGGCACAGTCGCAGATCTCCAGCTTCTCGGCCGCCGAGTCGTCGATCCGCGACGCCGATGTGGCTACCGAAGCCGCCAATCTGACCAAGGCGCAGATCCTGGAGCAATCCTCCGTGGCTGCCCTGGCACAGGCCAACGCGGCGCCGCAAGCGCTGCTGAAGCTGCTGCAGTAAAGCAGGCAAGCAGTCCTAATGTTTAGAACAATCTGGGCCGATTCTCTACCGAGAGCGGCCCAGACTTGTTTTGACAACCGCGAGGGTGCGTCGAGTGCCGCGGGCCGCACGGAAAGATAAGTCATGAGCACGACCTCCACTACCCCCAGTCAGCCGCCTTCATCCAGCCAGTACTCGAGCGATCTCCAGCAGGTGCTTAGTCGCGCGATCGCCATCGCCTCCCTCCCGCTGACCCAGCTCAACAATCAGTTGACCACTCTGCAAAGCCGGTCCACGGCCTTGGATTCCCTGAACGGGAAGTTCTCAGCGCTTCAAACGGCGCTCCAAAGTGTTTCGAACGCGACGACCTCCACATCCGCGCAGGTGTCCGATAGCAGCGTGATCACTGCCCAAAGCGATTCCACGGCGCAGCCGGGAACCTACGCGATTCACGTGAAGGGCGCCGGATCCCCCTCGAGCACATTCAGCCAGGGATTGCCGGCGGTGCCGGCGGTCCAGGATCCATCCACCCAATCCATCACATCGGCCAGTTCGCTGACGCTGACCGTGGGCGGCACGCCCGTCACCATTAATCCGTCGGCGAATACCCTGAACGCTCTGGCGGACGCCATCAACTCCTCCGGCGCGAATGTCACGGCGGCCGTCATCAACTTAGGCTCGCCTTCGGCGCCGGACTACAGACTTTCGCTGCAAAGCACCAAACTGGACAACATCACCATTCAGCTCAACGACGGGTCGAATCTGATGGGTACCCTTACCCCGGGTGCGAATGCCCAATACCAGGTAAACGGACAGCCCGCTGCCCTTATTTCCTCGGATTCGAGCACGGTGACCATCGCCCCCGGCGTGACCGTGGATCTGCTGCAAGCCGGCGATTCGAACGTGACCGTCTCGCAAAGCTCCTCGGACCAGGCGAACGCCCTGTCCTCGTTTGTGACGGCTTATAACGCGGCCGTAGATGAACTCGGCGCGAACCGCGGCCAGGGCGGGGGTGCGCTCACGGGAGATGCGCTGATCTACACTTTGTCGCAATCCCTCCGGGATATGAGCGGATTCACCGGCGGTTCCGGATCGGTTCAAAATCTGACCGACCTCGGCGTGACGTTCGATAAAACGGGACATCTTTCCTTCGATCAAACCGTGTTCGCCAATATGTCCGCGGCCCATCCTATCGATGTGAGCGCCTTTCTGGGCTCGCCTACAACCGGCGGATTTCTGAAGAATGCGACCGATACCCTGAACGGCCTGGAAGACCCCACCACCGGCACGATCGAGACGACGATCGCCAGCGCCCAGACGGCGATCGACAACCAGAACCAGAAGATTTCGGACGAGCAGACCCGCATCGACACGCTGACCACCAGCTTGACGGCAAAAATCGATGCTGCCGACGCCTTAATCGCTACTCTGGAGCAACAACAAACCTACTTCACCACGCTTTTCACGGACATGAATGCAATCAACAAGAACCTGGGATAACCTGCACGCCGCGATTCAATCCGGCGCATGGAGCACGGCGCAGGAACTACTCGCGTCATTTCGCTTGGAAGTGGAAGCATCCTGGCGAGCCGCCGCGACTGAGCAGGAACGCCGCGTGATTTCCCAGAACGTGACCGGCTTCCTGCAGTGGGCTCGTGCGATGACCATTACCAGCCGCGCGCACGCGAATGCCCGCTTGATCCGTCTGAACCGGCGGAATGCGTATGCCGGACCATATCCTTCCAATCCGTATCATGGGCTGGACGCATAAAGGCCCAGGCGATGGCCTGCCCTTCGAAGCGTCAGAGATCTGACCGGATCGTCTGATTTACGACGCTCGGGCAGAATTCCTCTGCCTGGAATCAGCAGTTTAGACCTTGGCACACGAACTGCTTTAGGGCAGATATCGTGTTTGAAGGTGTCGCAGGAAATCTCGAACAGTACATGAATCTGCTGAGCGTCCGGCAGAAGCTGGTGTCGTCCAATATTGCTAACGTCGACACGCCCGGCTACCACACGCAAGATATCGATTTCCGCGCCGAATTCGCCCAGCAGATGCAGGGGCAGGAATGCGGCGGCCCGCAGACCATTGAACCCGACGGTCTGCCGGTAAAGGCCGACGGCAACAACGTCAGCCTGGACCGCGAGTCCCGCATGCTGGCCGAAAACGCGATGCGCTTCTCGGTCGCTTCCAGCCTGGCCCAAGCCGAGCTGCACTCCATACGGAACGCAATCCAGGAAGGTACGTCCGGATGAGCCTATTTTCAGCCCTCTCTGTAAGCGCTTCAGGCATGTCCGCCCAGCGGGCGCGCACCGAACTGCTGGTGGAAAACCTGGCCAACGCGGACACCACGCGGACTCCCGAGGGCGGCCCGTATCGCCGCAAGGATGCTGTGTTCGCCGCGGATCCCGCGGTGGGCCAGTTCTCGGCGATGTTCGAATCCCAGGTGAATCCGTCCACTTCGGGCGTGCGAGTGGCCCAGGTAGTCACCGATCAGCGCGATCCGGAAATGCGTTATATGCCCGGTCATCCGGACGCGAACAAGGACGGCTACGTAGCCTATCCCCGCATGAATCCGGCCGAGGACATGGTGGATCTTCTGAGCGCTTCCCGCGGATATCAGGCCAATGTGGCCGCGATCAGCGCGGTCAAGGACATGATCCAGAAATCGATCGATCTGTTCCGGTAGCCATGAACATTTCTCCCATCCAACCGTCCAGTATCCAGCCGGTCGGACCGATCGAGATCGGCGGCCCGAATCGCGCCTCCGGAGGCAGCGAATTCCAGAACGTACTGCAGGGAGACATCGAACAGGTGGAGAGCGCCAGCAGCGACGCCAAGCAGAGCGTGCAGAATTTTCTGTCCGGCGACGGCGAGGATCTGCATTCCACGGTGCTCGCCGTGCAACGCGCCGGTCTTGAATTCGACATGCTGATGCAGGTACGCAACAAAGTGATTTCCGCTTATCAGGAAGTCATGCGAATGCAAATGTAGCAGTGACGCTGATTTCATTTGATCTTTCACTCCCATGGACCAAGTCAAACGAATTGTAGGATCTCTTTCGGCCCGTCAACTGGTGACCATTATCGTGGTGGCCACGCTGGTCGCCGGCGGAATATATGGGCTGGCGCAGTGGCAGCGTGAGGCTGGATTCCGCCCGCTATACGCCACCAACCTGGCGCCGGAAGACGCGGCACTGGTAGTCCAACATCTGAAGGAAAGCGGCGTCCCCTATCGTCTTTCGGCGAACGGCGCGGTGATTTCCGTTCCCGAAGACAGGGTCGCCGAGCTGCGCTTAGATATGGCTGCCGCGGGCCTTCCCAAGAGCGGCCGTATCGGCTTCGAGATCTTCGACAAGAC
>Ga0210400_10001678_pt1 | contig 21610 bp, 19 predicted proteins | sample IncBWH26MmetaG_FD_155456 | JGI IMG/M metagenome (GOLD analysis project Ga0210400, IMG submission 155456) | Forest soil microbial communities from Barre Woods Harvard Forest LTER site, Petersham, Massachusetts, United States - Inc-BW-H-26-M | ecosystem: Environmental > Terrestrial > Soil >...
TCGTCATTCGTCTTCAAGGTCCCTGGCGCCGTGGCCACAGTCTTCCCGTTCTGCAGGAAACTCACCTGTACCTCAGGGCCGGTCCCTTCCCACTCCACTTTGTAGTTGCCAGGTTTCAGTTCAGTACCGCCGATTTGGACGGCATCAGAAATCTCGACCGAATGAGCGTTCTTGCCTGCGGCGTAGGCGCTTCCGCCAAACCCGAGCAGGCAAGTCAGACTAAGTACAGCCGCGAAATAGAATGTCTTCATCATTTGTGCTTATTACAATATTTTGAGTGTCACTATTGATAACGTTGCTCGCGCGGTTTTTATTCCCGAGGAGTTTCTTGAGCCATGAGAATGCGGAAGGGACAGTGTGCGTCCAATTTATTTTTGATTGTGAAATCCCCACAATCGGTGAGGCAAAAGGTAAGAGATGCCCACAAACCCTTCCCACTGCGTCGAGGTAGAGGTGAGGCCATGATCGAATCCGGCATCCAGTACAAGATTTTTCCTGACCGCATACGAAACGGCCCACAAATTCCCGACGGCATTTCTGCTGCTGAGTGGCTGCGTGAAGTGCCAGAATTCGCCTGCGACCGTCAGCCGTCCCAGTCGGTGCGAAATCGAGAGCGTCTGGCCGAATTGTCCTCGGCGGATTATGCCTTTTGTCTGTTCCGAAAAAATGCCGTTGATGTCGAAGTGGAAACCCGCGAGGTCGTCACTCACCAGGATCAATGCGCTATTCCTGAACGTACCGATGTCGATTTCCGGCGCGGGACTCGCATAGAGACGACGAATGTAGCTGAGGCTTACGGTAGGCTTGTGCCCCTCTCCGGGCAATACGACTGCCTGAAATCCGGCGAACACCTCGCCCGGACGACTGCCTGAAAGAGCATCGCCGGCAGCACCACTTGCTTGAGCGAGTGGCGCCGATAGGGCCAGCAACTGAAGGCGGGATGCAACCGTGAGCTTGGTGACCTGGTTAATGTCAAACAGCGTCTTGAACTCAGGTGAGGTCTCGGCATAAAGTCCGCCGTTCTCAAATTGCAGGTAGCCCACCGGGGTCAACGTCGCCGGAGTTGAAACCGTCGGACGACCGGGATTCGCCTCCGGTGTTTCCGCGATAGACGACTGCGCTCCAATCCGGGCGACAAATAGAAGTGCAGCCCCCAACCCAAAGCCGCAGCGAAGCAATCCTTTCAAAATGGCTCCAGAAAGAAGTGAGATCGCACTAGAAGCGTTTCTTTTGCGATTCCGTTCCGGGCTACGCGCGTGGAGGAAGGAATAGCGGCGAGTAAGAGAGCTCTGATAACCGTCGCACAGCTAAATGGAGTGAGCGCTTACTCACTTCACCGCGACTTGGCCGGTCATTTTCGGAGGGACCGAGCAGCAGTAGGGATGCGTTCCCGCCTTGGTAAACGTGTAAGAGAACTCTTCGATGAGGCGTGTCACTCCTCCACGACCAGTGTGCCTTTCATACCTCTATGGCCTATGCCACAGACACTCGAGCAGCGAAATTGAAAAGTGCCAGCCTTGTCAGCGGTGAATTCGACGACAACCGTCGTTCCCTTAGGAATTTTCTGGTTGATGTCAAAGTCGTCTAGCTTGAATCCGTGATCGTGGTCCGCGGCGGTCATGACTAGCTTGACCCGCTCGCCTTTCCTGACGCGCAGCGAGCCGGGGTTAAATTCGTACTTCTTGAGCGTCACCTGAATTTCATGTACCGCTTGCGCCCCCGTCCCCGCATCTTTCGCCACTTGCGCAATTGTCTTTGCCGATGCTGCGGATAAGATCGTGAGCCCTATTAGCATCATCTTCAGTCTGTTCACGTTGAATTCCTTTGCTTGAAAATCGGGTTGCCGTCCACTAGTGATAACCAGAGTGTTGATCTTTTATTCCATACCGCTCGGGAGGGCGGATCATCAGGTTCGCTTTTGTTGGGGAATTATGAGGTTATCGAGGCCGATCAGAATTCCTTCGGAGGCAGGCAACGCCGGTTCGCAGCGAATAGCCGCTCCGATAGCGCTCAATTTTGAAAGAATTGCGGCCATCTCAGGGAATATCGGGAATATTTTCTTCGGTCCCGAGTTCTTAGTAACAGTGGTAGAACGTGGAGGGAAGCCCCATGCTGGACAACTGGGATGAGCGCGATGAGGTGGTTGCGGCGGCGTCGATTTGCCCAATCCCCGACTGCAGTGCATTAGTGGTTGCCTACAGGCCACCCGTCCGCGCGGAACGCGACAATGCCAGACCCTGGTGTGAGTTCTCGTGCCCGCGTTGCGGAACCGACTTCACTGTCCCTGAAGATGAACTGATTTTTCAGTCAGTGCCCAAGGAATGGCTATTGGCGAGAGTCCAAGCCGCATAGTCGGGGCAGCGTCAAGGATCGACTCGCGAACTGACTTCCGCGCCCCTGGCTACGGGGCATGGCTAACTCTTCGAAGCCTGCAGAGGGTTGATCGTCCTGCGGGGACGAAGCCACAAATCGGACCACCCCTTGTGAGCCAAATCCAATACTCGTCATTTGCCTTCTCACGAATCAGTTCGAACCCCTGGCCCGGCTAGGCTGATTTCTTTGTCTGCGAGCGAAACTCGATGACCTTTCCGCACTGCAGCCGAGGAGCCCACTTCAACGGTTTCCGGAAGTTCTTCGGTACGTAAAACTCAATCACCTTTGCCATCGCGATCTCCTTGATCCTGTGATCTCTGCCCAATCTGACGCGCCTGTCGTCCCGCGTCAATTCACCGAAGCTTTTCCCTCCATAACCGGTTCGCTGCTCGTCAAACAATTGATGGCGAATGAGTTAGCTCTGCGGATATCCTTGCCGGGGTCTGACACTCTGTCTGTGAGAAGTGCTAGACTTCCGTGCGCAGCCCAAGTGCACTAATGAAATCCCCGCCGCCCAGCTCCGTCGTGCGATTCGGAAACTATGAGGTGTCTTTCCAGTCTGGAGAGGTACGAAGAGCGGGTCTGAGAATCAGGGTGCAGCAGCAGCCGATGAAACTGCTGGAGATATTGCTGGAGCATCCGGCGGAAGTCGTCACCCGGGAGGAATTGCGCAGCCGAGTCTGGCCGAACGAAAGTTTTGGTGATTTCGATCAGGCTCTCAATATCGCAATCGGGAAGCTACGGAGTGCCTTGGAGGACTCGGCTGAGAATCCGCGATTCATCGAGACTCTTCCAAAACGTGGCTATCGTTTTATTGCCGACGTGTCGGTCGTCGATGCAGACGCGCGCCCAAAAAGGCGGGAATCTGTAGCTGGAAATCTGCCTGGGTCACAAGAAAAGGAGACAGACCCTGGGCATAAGATCCAAGGTGCTGGGTTGGCGGTTGCGCCCAAACACCGGCTGTGGGTGACGCGTGGTGTAATCGGCGCCTTGGCGCTCATTCTGAGTTTGTCGATTCTCTCCGTCTGGCTATTTCGTTCGGGGGGCCCTCCTCCCCCGGGCATCCGATCCATCGCAGTGCTTCCGCTGGAAAACCTTTCTGGCGACGCTTCCCAGAATTACTTCGCCGACGGCATGACCGATGAATTGATCACCGACTTGGCACAGATCAGTGCTTTACGGGTAATCTCCCGCACCTCCGTAATGGTCTACAAAGGAGCGCGCAAGCCTCTACCGCAGATCGCTCGTGAGCTGAACGTGGACGCCGTGGTGGAAGGCACTGTGCTCCACTCCGGCGACCAGGTCCGCATCACGGCGCAGTTGATCGAGGCCTCTACCGACAAACACTTATGGTCCCAGAGTTATGAGGGTCAGTTGCGGGATACTTTGGCGCTCCAGAACCGGGTGGCTAGTGCCATTGCAGATCAAATTCGGATCAACTTGACTCCGCGGGAGCAGGCTGCGCTAGGAAGCGCAAAGGCCGTTAATCCGGAAGCCTACCAGTCCTATCTCAAAGGGCGCTACTTCTGGAACAAACGAACGGCGGATGGCTTGAAAGCCGCCCTGGCCTATTTCAACCAGGCAATCGATGAGGACCCACAATACGCCCAAGCTTACTCTGGCTTAGCCGACACTTACGCACTGTTGGGAGATTGGCAGTATGGGGCGATGAGCTTCAAGGAGGCGCTCCCTAAAGCGAAAGCCGCAGCCATCAAAGCTCTGGAACTGGACAGTTCGCTGAGTGAAGCCCACACCTCACTGGGATACAGCTTGCGCGCCTTCGACTGGGATTTCGACTCCGCCGGGAAGGAATTTCAGCGAGCTATTGAACTAAACCCAGGCTATGCCACCGCTCACCACTGGAATGCTATGAATTTGGCGCTATTGGGTCGGCCCCAAGAGGCTCTCGTAGAAATGAGAAAAGCGGAAAATCTCGATCCGCTCTCCCTGATCATTAACGCTGATTTGGCGGAGTTTCTTCTCCTTACGCATTCTTACGACGAATCGGTGGAACAGGGCCGCAAGCTCATCGAAATGGATTCTACTTTTGCCATCGGACATAAACAGCTTGGCGATGCCTACCTGCTCAAACAGATGGACAAGGAAGCGGTTGCGGAACTTCAAGTGGCGGTCCGGTTGTCCGGGGGCAGCCCGATATGCGTCGCTGATCTCGCCCGTGCCTACCTGGCATCCGGCCAAAAAAACGAAGCGATGAAGCTGCTGAGCGACCTTAAGAAAGGCTCAAACCCTAGCTTTACAAATGCTCCACACATCGCCATGATCTACGCGTCCATGGGGGACAACGACCAAGCCATGCATTGGCTCGAAAAAGCGTACCAAGAACGATTCAATCCGAGCATTCTACTGCGCTCTGGATTCGATCCTCTCCGCTCGGACCCGCGCTTTGAAGAGCTTATGCGCCGTATTGGCTTGACCGGCTCGCTAGGCTCCTATTTTCAAGGGATTAGAAAATCTGGCGGAGAGAGTGGGATTCGATTACTACGGAATCTGCTATCTCTCACCATCTCAAGCACATCGCCAGGAACTTACACTATTGCAATAGCTTAGCGCATGTTGCGGCTCTTAACCATCGTTGCAGGCGTTGCTCTTGAAAGCTAGGGTTTCTTGATTTCCGGTATCACTGGTATCACCTCCGTTGGGATCAATTCCCCATAAAACAGAGCGCTGCCAGAAAATCGTCCCTCAGACCAATAACGATCAATTGGTACTTGAGTCGCCACACGCAGGTATCTAACATTTCTGGATAACATCTTGTTTGCCGACCAACCCGCCGGAGCCCGGAAGCAAGTCGTCATGAAGCGTCGTGTGCCGCGGAAAAGCTTCGAGGCACCAGTCGTCAAGCTGGTCAGATCTGGGTCATGCCGCCATCGACGACCAGCTCGATGCCGGTGATATAGCTACTTTCGTCAGAAGCGAGAAACGTCACCACTTTGGCAATTTCGTCCAAGGTTCCGGTGCGACCGAGGGGTATATTGCCCACGACGCTGTCTGCGTACTGCTTGACTTGTTCTTCCGTCATCCCCAGCGAATTGCGATAGCCCGGCGAGGGAATTACGCCAGGACTAACAGCGTTCACACGGATTTTACGGTCTTTAAGATCCGTGGTGAAGGTACGCGCGAAAGAACGCACCGCGGCTTTGGATGCGCTGTAGACACTCATCGCGGGCGCTCCAGTACTGGCAACGATCGACGCATTCAGAATGACGGAGCTTCCATCCTTAAGGAGCGGAAGCGCTTTTTGCACGGTGAATAGTAGACCCTTGACGTTCGCATTGAAAGTGTTGTCGAAGTGCTCTTCGGTGATTGCGGCGAGCGGGGCGAACTGTCCGATGCCGGCGTTGGCGAATAGAATGTCGATGTGCCCCTTCTGCTGCTTCACAGTGGCGTATAAGCGATCGAGATCCGCAAGATTTGAGACGTCGCCCTGCACTGCAATAATACTCTTGCCGATCTGCTTCACTGCCGTGTCGAGTTCGCTCTGCCGGCGGCCCGTGATAAAGACGTACGCGCCCTCCGCGACGAAGCGTTGTGCCGTAGCAAGGCCGATTCCGCTATTGCCTCCAGTGATGACTGCTACTTTTCCTTCCAGCTTACTCATGAGCTTTCTCCTGTTTGACTTCCCATTTCTCATGGCCTATTTCCGTACCGCCTAGTGCAGATGTCCACGGCGATTGAATAGATGCAATATTTGTACCGATAGGTATGGAAGAGGCATCATAGATAGGTATGGAACGGAACAAATCCCCAAAACGAATAGGTCGTCCCCGCTCCTTCGATATCGACCGGGCGTTGGACCGCGCGCTGGCGGTGTTCTGGCGAAAGGGATATGAGGGTGCGTCTCTGTCAGACCTGACCAAAGCTGTGGGCGTCAATCGTCCGAGTCTGTATGCCGCTTTTGGCGACAAAGAAGCGCTGTTCCGCAGGGCGCTCGACCGTTACTTGAAGGGGCCGGCGGCCTACACTCGAGAAGCATTGAGGGAGCCGACCGCCCGCGCAGTCGTGGAACGATTGTTGCTGGGTGCGGCCGATTTGAACACAGCCCGGCGCAATCCCGGTGGGTGCCTGATGGTGCAAGGTGCGCTTGCCTCTGGCAAGGCGGCCGATTCCATCCGGCAGGAACTGACCGCCTGCCGCGTGGCGGGTGAAGCTGCGATGCGCAGGCGTTTCGAGCGTGCGAAATCAGAAGGTGACCTACCGGCCAATGTGAACCCTGCTGATCTTGCTCGCTACATCGCGACGGTCCTCTACGGAATGGCAGTTGAGGCAGCGGGCGGTGCAAGCCGAAGCAAATTACAGCGCGTCGTAGGGATGGCGCTGCGAACGTTGCCGATGTGAGACGGCCCGTGGTCTACTCTTGTCGGAAGCGACACCACTGACGCTTGTCTCTGAATCGAGACCGGGTTCAACCGAGGAGACACAATTCTATCGACCGGATATGACTCCGAGAGGCACAGGACTGTTCCTGAAATGTCCCGTTGTATTTGCTCCAGAGTGTCCGGACCAAATCCGCGATTGCGGGCGGATGCCGGGCTAACCTTCCCTAATCGAGTAAGGTACGGGTTATCGACGATTCGTCACATGACCGCTTCGGGTTCATACAAGCTTGGCTGTTTCTCAGGATCTATTTGCGAGTAAGGTCAGCGTGTTCAACCGACAAGCTTGACCTTGCGGTCCCATAAAATCTGTAGCGGGTACCTGCGCTGGAAGCAAAGCTGGGCTTCGCCCTTAAACCGATCAATTCGGTAAAGGAACTCTACGACCGACATTTGGATGAGGAAATGGGTCGCAATTCCTCCGGATGCTCGCGGAGATATGCGAGGACGCGTTGCTTCTTTTCTTTCCCGCGTTGAGGGGCTGAGCCAGCGGCAATCTCCAGATTCAGTTCCGGCAGTTTCTCGGCTGCGCGGTTGTAAATTGACGACCAGGTTTTCTTGATGAAAGAGAGCGACACACCAAGTTCACAACTCAGTTCTTCGTCCTTCAATCCTCTGATGGCGGCGGAGAGTAGCTTCTGTTCCGCTGGTTTCGGGTACATGCGAGGTTGACTGTATTGAAAAAGGGTCGTAGTCCACGAGAGATGTTGTAGTGCTGTCTCTGGAGTTGCCCCCAGGATGAATGGGTGTTGCAGCACTTCTTCAACATCAAAATTATGTGCCTCCACATATCGTTGCCGGGCACAGTTCCAAAATAAACCTCCGCTGTTGGAGACCACTTCCAGCATGATGCGTTCGTTTTGCTGGCTAATGATCTCTTTCAGCTTAAAGCCGGAGTGTTCTTGCATGAAGGCGGTCATGAGTTCGACTTGCACTTGAGTCCGGTCAGACTCGGTTTGTGGACAAAGAATAGCAGCCCAGGAGGCGAGGTTAAGACCTCCGTTTGAATTGGCATCGCGGATTGCTTTTGGACCCAACACCGGCGAATCTCCGCGCAGGAGATATCGCACAAGTTCCGGACCGATCCATCGCATGCAGGGCATTTTGCAGGAATTCAGAAATTCGTCGGTCACAAACACGCTCAACCCAAACGCCTGCAGTGAAGGCTTGCCAGACTCCATGTCTTCTAGAACGGCCGAGATGAGCGAGCCGTTGCGAAGACACTGTTTCCACGCTGATGGTAGTTGCTCCGCGAGTTTGCCGTAGCGGTTGCTTTCGAGGGGATGGGACGCGATCAGTTCAGCGCAAGGTTGAGCATCGCGGAGCGTCATCGGTCGGCGGCGGAGGCGCATCTGCTTTTCCTATATGTAAAGCGACGGTTCCTAGGAGGGGCCTTTTAGGCCACTTGAATCGGTATGAATCTTACCGTATAGCTCACCATGGGGCGAGTGCAGCTTTTGTGCCGGGCAACGGCGCGAACGCGAAAGGTACCATAGGAAATCGGGCCCGAACCTCGGCGATACGCAAGCACTGGTTTGTGACGACTCAGTTTCTTTCCGAACCCGGCAAGGAGACATTTTATGCGGCATCTCGGTCGCTTCGGGGTCGTGTTGCTCCTCCATCTGTTTCTGGCGGCTTTGGAGGTCGATGCTGAAAATCCCTCGTTGCCGCTCGTAATGGCGAACGACAACCGTACGCCTGCCGGACAGCTCAAGAAGGGGGTGTTGAATCTGGAGCTCGAAATAAGTCAGGGCCGATGGTACCCGGAAGATGAAAAGGGGCAATATCGAGATGCCTATGTCTTCGGGGAGAGAGGGAAGCCTCCCCAGAGTTCGGGTCCGCTGATCCGAGTTCCGCAAGGAACACAAATCCGCATCACAATTCACAACACACTCACCTTGGCAGTCAAGATCCACGGGTTGCACGGTCATCCCGGCGATCCAAACGAGACAGTGAAGCTGCAGCCCGGGGAAACGCGCGAACTCGAATTTCCCGCCGGCGAACCGGGAACCTATCCGTACTGGGGCACTACATCCGACAAATCACTTAAGGGCCGTCGGGCTGCAGAAACTCTCCTTTCCGGTGCGTTCATCGTCGACACTCCGGGCATGCCGAAGCAAGATCGCATCTTTGTTCTAAGTGTTTGGCTGAAAGTCGACCCATCGGGGTTCGAACTGATTCCCTCGATCAACGGCAAGTCCTGGCCCTACACTGAGCATTTGACCTACAAAATGGGAGAAACCTCTCACTGGCGCGTGATTAATACCTCGGACAATCCGCACGCTATGCATCTTCACGGTTTCTATTTCACGGTCAATGCAGTTGGAGACGGAGAACACTACGAGCGTTATTCCGAGGAGCAGCAACCTAAGGGCGTCACTGAGCTGATCGACCCCGGCCACGTGTTCGAAATGACATGGACGCCGGAGCGCGCGGGGAACTGGTTGTTCCATTGCCATATGATGATGCACATGTCGGCGCCCGCGGCGCTTCATCCCAAAGAAGCGCAACCGGCTGCTTATTCAGAACATGATCACAGCGGCGGCATGGGCGGGTTGGTGATCGGGATTACCGTGCTTCCGGGATCAATCCCTGCAGCAGCTCCGGTTGTTACGAAGGCTCCGCGTAAGTTACAACTTGTGATTTCCGAGAACCCGGATAAAGTCCCGCTGTACCAGCTTCAGGTGAACGATCCGCAGGCGCCGTCGGAGTCTGATAAGAAGAAGCCGCCAAGCGTATTAGGGCCACCGATCTTGCTCACGCGCGGGGAAGAAACCGAAATCGAAGTTAAAAACATGACGAGCAGCCCGACTGCCATACACTGGCACGGTATTGAACTGGAAAGCTTCTATGACGGGGTGGCGGGGTGGACGGGCTCGGGCCAGCAGACAACTCCCGCGATCGCGCCCGGAACTTCATTCGTTGCGCACATGGCGCCGCCGCGTGCGGGCACGTTTATCTATCACACGCACTGGCATGACCAGAAGCAGCTGGAGAATGGCGTGTATGGGCCCTTGATTGTTTTAGAGCCGGGGCAGAAATATGACCCGGAACACGACAAAACCTTTGTTTTCGGCAGCGGTCGCTACGCTCCTTTTCCTGTGATGATGCTGGTGAACGGCGTTCCCGAACCGGATCCAGTCGAATTGCAGACTGCGACCCGATATCGGCTGCGCTTGATCAACATCACCGATAACGAGTCAGACCTACGAGTGCGATTGGAGGGCGAGGGTGGGCCGGTGCAGTGGAAGGTAATCGCGAGCGATGGAGCCGATCTCCCCGCCGCACAACTGAAGTCCTCTGCGGCAGATATGGGGTTGACGGTAGGTTCAACCCGCGACATCGAATATCAGTCGGATCGTGAGGGGCACGTCGAGATGAGGATTTCGGCGCAGGGGTTTGAAGCACTAATCATGCAGCCGTTCGATATTGTCTCCGTCAAGTAGCGAATCGAGTCGCTCGCCGATTTGTAAAAAAGCGTGAGACAGTCGGTTCAGCGATTGGCATGCCAAACTCACGGGAAAAACCGTGTCAACTCGCTCGGCTCAACGCTCATGGGCCAAAGCGAACAATAGAGGTTCTAGGTTCAACCGTCGTGATGTTCTTCAAAAGCATGTTGCACCTCCTCATATTGTGGAACATGGATGAAGGAGCCGTACTCGCCAGGCGGCGCAGAACGCAGAATGGTTCCGTGGGAGAACCTGCCCGTACTTCGCCGACACAAAATTGCCGACTCTAACGACCCAGTTCTCTCAGGACCCGGCAAGGAGTATTTTATGCGGCATCTCGGTCGCTTCGGGGTCGTGTTGCTCCTCCATCTGTTTCTGGCGGCTTTGGAGGTCGATGCTGAAAGTCCCTCGTTGCCGCTCGTAATGGTGAACGACAACCGTACGGCTTCCGGGCAGTTGGAGAATGGTGTCCTGGAGTTGCGGCTCGAACTACGTCAGGGTCGTTGGTATCCCGAGGATGAGAAAGGCGACCATCGAGATATTTATGCGTTCGCCGAGGAAGGTCACGCGCCGCAAAGCGCTGGCCCGCTGATCCGCGTTCCGCAAGGGACAGAGATTCACGGCACTATCCATAACACGCTGGCTCTGGAGGCCAGGATCTATGGCCTGCATCGCCATCCCGGAGATCCAAACGATGTGCTGCGGCTGGCTCCGGACGAAAAGCGCGAGCTGCATTTTCTTGCTGGAGAACCGGGCACCTACCTGTACTGGGCCACGACGTCCGGCAACCCTCAGGAATCGCGCGACCAGGCGGAAACCATGCTTTCCGGTGCGTTTATTGTCGACGCACCTGGAGCGAGGGCGGACGACCGCATCTTTAATGATTGGTATTTGGAATAAAGGCATACCCGGTACGCCTGGCTCCGACGAACTCCTTTCGATCAACGGGAAGTCATGGCCGTACACGGAACGCCTCAGTTACAAGATCGGCGAGACAGTCCACTGGCGTGTCCTCAATCCGACCTGGTCGGACCACGCGATGCACCTTCACGGTTTTTATTTCAAAGTGGATGGAGTGGGTGATGGGGAGCACTATGAGCGCTATTCGGAAGAGCAACGGCCGTCCGCGGTCACCGAGCACATCGATATTGGGCACGTGTTTGAGATGACATGGACGCCCGAGCGTGCAGGAAACTGGCTGTTCCACTGCCACATGATGCTCCACATGTCGACCGCCGCGGTGCTCGCCGCAACGCTAGCCCCCAAAGAAGGCCCGCAGGCTCACTATTCTTCGGCGCACGATCACAACCTGGGCATGGGCGGCCTGGTGATAGGCATCACTGTGCTTCCCGGCGCGGCGCCTCCACCGGGTCCGGTAGCTGCGCCCGCGCCTCGAAAATTGCAACTTGTGATCTCGGATAATCCAGGAAAGGTCCCGCTCTACAACCTTCAGGTTAACGATCCTCGAATTCATGATCCCCGAAAACCGGTCGCGACGAACCAGAACAACTCCGCCAAATGACGGAGCTATAAAAGCATTGCAGGACGATTACGACTCCCTGCTTTCCTTGGTTTCCACTACTGCCTTCCCAGACTGTAATAGGATGCTTAAGACCTCCCTGCAGGAGGATCTCAAGAAAGTAACGGACCTCAGTGAGTTTGACGCGGTCGTTTTGGCACGCGCCCATGGCAAAGCGATGACCAAAACCGCCAAACTCGCCGATTGGTACGGAAGCAACGACCTTCACTTCAATATTGGCGTTGTGGATGGGAGCACCGGCCGACTCCTCTATTACTGCGAGTCGACTGCGACCGGAAACTACATGAGTGCACCCGATTCCCGGCTTTCGGGTCCCGTGGCCCATCAGCACGGGATCATTCGTTGGACGTTACTCAGAATACGCGGATCGAGCCCGAAAGTTCCCGCATTTTTCGGGCGAGTTGCGACCCGAGGGCTGCAGTGAACGATCGGCAGAGACGGCAGGTTTCACTCATAACTAGAAGGTCGGTATTACCCATGCCCAGCGAGCATCCAAATCCTGGGTAGTCGGCAAACCCTACCTACTCATTGAAAGCCATAGGAGATCGTATGAGCAGATTTCAACAAGGAAGTCTCTTTAAGATTGAGCGCAAAAGCCGTCCAGACGTTTGGGTGTTCAGGTGGTATGACAATACTTCGGGAAAACGAACAGCTTCCGTCATTCGCTGGCGGACGAATTTGCGAGCACTGGGCGTGGACATCAAAGTAGCTCAGGAATTGTTGCGACACGCGAGCAGTAGGACGACGCTCGACATTTACACTCGTGCGGTCTCGCAGCAGAAGCGGGATGCGAATTCGAAAGTTGTTGAGATGATGCCCCGAAGGAAGTGCAGAAATGTTGGCACCCTTCAGCACCCTCGCTGCAGGCGGCAGCCGTGTAAGTTGAAAATTTGGTGGACCTGGCCGGGATCGAACCGGCGACCTCTTCCATGCCATGGAAGCGCGCTCCCAGCTGCGCCACAGGCCCACTTGTTTGGGGACACCACGACCTGTCCGTTGCGGACGGCCCCAAGTATTCTCGCTGACCTTACGCGGATAGTCAACGCGGGGCGTGGGTCACTTGGAGAGAAAGCGGAGCATCTCCCGCATCACGCGCTCTCCCTGATCGGTTTGGAAAAGAAACTGAGCGTGGGCAGAGCCATCCAGAATGATGAGTTCTTTGGGTTCGGGAGCTTTCTCGTATTGTTCGCGAATCCCGGGGAGGCGCGGTCCATCTTCGCTGGCGTCGTCGCGTGCCACGATGAACAGAGAGGGAGACTTGAGCTTGCCGGCGGGGCCGCTGGGCGCCGAGCCGAGAAATACCAGGCGATCGATTTCACCCGGCTGCGCGGCGATTGAGGCGTCGCCGGCAGCCCATCCTCCCATGCTGGCGCCGATGATCGACACACTTTTCGCACCGTGTTTTCGGAGATAGCGGACGGCGGCGAGGACGTCCTGGTAGAGCGGAGCGTCCATCGGATCGGAATCGCCCGGGCCTCGAGATTTGCCGTAGCCGCGGAAGTCGAGGGCTAACACTCGAAACTTTGCCGCGACGAGAGCTTCCGCCTGTTTCTTCCAGCTCTCCTTGTTGAACTGCCCGCCGTGGGCCAGTACAACTGCTCTCTCAGCTTCTCCGTAAACATCGGCATACACCAGGCCTCCGTCTTCGGTGGGGAAGGAAACGGTGGTTTGCCCGAAGGCCGCCGCTACTATTAGGAAGGCTGCGATGATGGTGAGGAATTGACGCACGCCGCCAATTTATCATGGTCCCCGGAATTCTTCGTTTCTTTCCACAGGCGGTTCTGGCATAATTGATCGTGCACCCCACCTGCACCAATTTTCAAACACAATTTAAAGCGAGGAAGAGATGCCAGCGAAGTACATCTTTGTGACGGGCGGAGTTGTGTCTTCACTTGGTAAGGGATTGGCCGCGGCTTCGATCGGCTGCCTGCTGGAGAGCCGGGGGATGAAGGTCAACCTGATGAAGTTTGATCCTTATCTCAACGTGGATCCGGGGACGATGTCACCGTTTCAGCACGGCGAAGTTTTCGTGACCGACGATGGGGCGGAGACGGATCTCGATCTCGGCCACTACGAGCGTTTCACCCACGCCAAGCTCTCTCGCGACAACAATTGGACGACGGGGCGGCTTTACGAGCAGATCATCGCCAAAGAGCGGCGCGGCGATTATCTGGGTAAGACGGTGCAGGTGATTCCGCATGTCACCAACGAGATCAAGGCGGCGATGAAGAAGGTTGCGCAGGATGTGGATGTGGCGATCGTCGAAATCGGCGGGACGGTGGGTGACATCGAGTCGCTGCCGTTCATGGAAGCGATCCGGCAGATGCGGCAGGAACTGGGGCGCGAGCACACATTGTTTGTGCATGTCACGCTGGTGCCGTTTATTGCGGCGGCGCAGGAATTGAAGACTAAGCCGACGCAGCACTCGGTGAAAGAGTTGCTGAGCATTGGAATTCAGCCGGACATTTTGCTGTGCCGTACGGACCGTTTTCTGGCGAAGGATATCAAGTCGAAGATTGCGTTGTTCTGCAACGTCGCGGATGAGGCGGTGATTACGGCAAAAGATGTGGCATCGGTTTATGAAGTGCCGCTGGTGTTTGCTAATGAAGGCGTCGACACGCTGGTACTCAAACTTCTGCATATGGAAGCGAAAGACCGCGACCTGTCGAAGTGGGAGGACATTGTTCATCGCGTGTACAACCCGAAGGACACGGTCACGATCGGCATCGTCGGCAAGTACGTTGAGTATGAAGATTCGTACAAATCGTTGAAGGAGGCGCTGGTTCACGGCGCGCTGGCGCATAACCTGAAGCTGCAGATCAATTGGATTGAGGCCGAGGGGCTGGAAAACACGGACGGCGACAAGGGTTACGAATCGCAACTTGAGGGCTATGACGGGATTCTGGTGCCGGGGGGATTTGGCAAGCGGGGCATCGAAGGAATGCTGCTGGCGATCCGGTATGCACGCGAGAATAAAGTTCCGTACTTTGGCATTTGTCTGGGAATGCAGACGGCGTGCATTGAATTTGCCCGCAACGTGGTGGGACTGGCGGAGGCGAACTCGAGTGAGTTCGATCCGGCGACGCCGCATCGCGTGATTTATAAATTGCGTGAGTTGCGTGGGGTGGAAGAACTGGGCGGGACGATGCGGTTAGGCGCGTGGCCGTGCAAGATTGAGCCGGGCACGCTGGCTCACAAGATTTATGGGAAGCTGGAAATCAGCGAGCGGCACCGGCATCGCTACGAATTTAATCGGGAGTATGAAGAGCCGATGGTTGCGGCGGGGCTGCGCATTTCAGGCTCGACGCCGGATGGGACTTATGTGGAGATGGTGGAGTTGCCGGACCACCCGCATTTTATTGGATGCCAGTTTCATCCTGAGTTCAAGTCGAAGCCGCTGGAGCCGCATCCGCTGTTCAGTACGTTTGTGGGAGCGGCGTATGAGTATGGGTTGAAGCGGCGGGCGGAGAAGGAAACGGCGGCGGTGGAGATGTTTCACCGGCCGGAGAAAGTGCGAATCTAAGGCAAGGGCGCCACGGATTTTCGCGGATTCACACGGATCAAAGAAAATAAAAAGATCCGTGCAGGTCTTTGAAAATCCGTGGCCACATTCTTTGTATGATTACTTCTTTCCAGGTTGGCGACATTCACATCGGATCTGGCGATCTGTTTCTGATCGCGGGGCCGTGCGTGATTGAGAGTGAAGAGCACGCCATGCGGATGGCGGAGATTATCAAGGGCGTCACCAAGGCGCTGAGTTTCCCGTTCATTTTCAAGGCGAGTTATGACAAGGCGAACCGCACGTCCATTCGCAGCTTTCGCGGGCCGGGGATCAAGGAAGGCCTGCGGATTCTGAAGAAGATCAAGAACGAGCTCAACGTGCCGGTGCTGACCGACGTGCATGAGACGGCGGATGTGGGCCGAGTTGCGGAGGTCGCGGACGTGTTGCAGGTTCCGGCATTTCTCAGCCGGCAGACCGATCTGGTAGTCGCCGCTGCGTTGAGCGGGCGGCCGGTGAACATTAAGAAGGGGCAATTCGTCTCGCCGTGGGACATGCGGCATGCAGTGGAAAAATGCCGCGACGCAGGAAACTCGCAGGTATTCCTTACCGAGCGCGGGGCGAGTTTCGGATATAACAATCTGGTTGTGGACATGCGGTCGCTGGCCATCATGCGCAAATTTGCGCCGGTGGTTTTCGATGCGACGCATTCGGTGCAGTTGCCGTCTTCGCAGTCGGAGGGGAACGGTCCGGCGGTGAGTGGTGGACAGCCGGAGTTTATTCCGCTGCTGTCGCGCGCGGCCGTTGCCGCCGGAGTGGACGGAGTGTTCATGGAGGTCCACGACAATCCGAAGGAAGCGAAGTCGGACGGGGCCAACGCGCTGGAGTCGACCAAGCTGCGGGGAGTGTTGAAGGAATTGTTGGCGATCCGAAAAGGACTGGAGACGGCAGCCGCCACGCCGTAGATTGAAATCCCACCTATGAAGCACGTTTCCAATTGGGCGTTAAATGTTGCGGCGCTGCGGGGGGCGAGCTATGCGGATGTGCGCGTTGTCGCGCAGCGGAGCCGGGCGCTCACCACGAAGAATGGGAAAGTGGGGAGCGCGTCCGATGCGGAATCCGTGGGGATGAGTGTGCGGGTGATTGCCGGTGGGGCGTGGGGATTCGCGGCGTCTTCGGAGTTGGGGCGAGGCGCGGTTGAAGCGACTGCGGCGCAGGCGGTTGAGATTGCGCGGGCTTCGGCGCGGGTGAAGCGAGAGGAACTTCGGCTTGCTCCAGAGAAGGCTGCGGTTGCGGAGTGGAGCACGCCGTACAAAATTGATCCGTTCACGGTTTCTGTTGAGCAGAACATTGAGTTGCTGCTGAAGATTGATGCGGAGTTGCGGTCGGTGGCGGGGATCACTTTGGCGGAGACGAACCTTAACTTCAATCGCGAAGAGCAATGGTTTGTGTCGTCGGAGGGCGCGGACATTCACCAGACCAAGCTTTCGACCGGCGCTGGTTATGCGGCGTATGCGTTTGCGGGAAGTGAAATTCAGAAGCGGTCGTATCCGAATTCGTATGGCGGGCAGTGGCAGAATAAAGGATATGAACTGATCGAAGAGTTGAAGTTGGTGGAGAACGCCCGGCGCATTGCGGAAGAGGCTGTGGCGCTGCATCGGGCGGATCAGTGTCCGGAGGGGACGTTCGACATTATTCTCGACAGCTCGCAGCTGGGGTTGCAGATTCACGAATCGGTGGGACATCCGATTGAACTGGATCGGGTGCTGGGGATGGAGGCGAATTTCGCGGGGACGTCGTTTCTGACTTTGGACAAGCTGCGTACGTTGCGCTACGGCAGCGAGCTCGTGAATGTTGTTGCGGATGCGCGGCAGGAGCATGGTCCGGGGCTGGGAACGTTTGGGTTTGATGACGAAGGAGTGGCGGCGCAGTGTACGGCGATCATCACGGACGGATTGTTCACCGGCTACTTGAGTTCGCGCGAGACGGCGCACACCATAGGCGAGAACCGGTCCGGTGGGACCCTGCGCGCAGAAGGATGGAACCGGTTGCCGATGATCCGCATGACCAACATCAGTTTGCTGCCGGGAGAGAAACCGCTTTCGCTCGAACAGTTGATTGCCTCCACCGATCACGGGATCCTGATGCAGACTAACCGGTCGTGGTCGATTGACGATAAGCGATACAACTTTCAATTCGGTTGCGAGATTGGGTGGGAGATCAAGAACGGCAAGCGCGTGCGGATGGTGAAAAATCCTTCGTATTCGGGAATCACGACGGAGTTTTGGAATTCGCTGGACGCGATTTGTTCGCGCGACGAGTGGACGCTGTGGGGAACTCCGAATTGCGGGAAGGGGCAGCCGCAGCAGGTGATGGGGACGGGGCACGGGGCGGCGCCGTCGCGGTTTCGGGGGATTAAGGTGGGCTCGGCTTTCAAAAGCTAGTTCACCACAGAGACACAGAGGCACAGAGAACTGCACGTAAATAAGGTTGAATGCTGACTCAAGAAACTGCTGGCGACATTTTCGACCGCATCAAGAAACTCTCATCCGCGGATGAGGTTGAAGTGCTTTTTTCTGGGGGGCGGTTTGCGCTGACCCGGTTTGCCAACAATACGATTCATCAGAATGTGGCCGAGGAGAATCATGTGGTCTCGGTGCGTACTGTGTTTGGCGGGCGGACGGCGCGGGCTTTTACCAATAAGTTTGACGATGAGAGTTTGCGGCAGGTGGTCCGGTCGTCGGAGAGTCTGGCGAAGGTTCAGCATCCGGATGCTGACCTTTTGCCGATGCCGGATTCTGATGAGGCAGCCAGCAGCGCGGGCGACAGCGCCACATACGCCCCACCATCGCGTCATTTTCAATCCACCGCTGGCGTTACTCCAGAAATTCGGGCCGATGAGGTCAAGAAGATCGTTGGCGTGGCGGAGAAGCACGGGCTCACCACTGCTGGAGTTTTCTCCAGCGGCGATTCTTTCGAGGGGATCTTCAACTCGCGGGGATTGAGCAACTGGCAGACGCAGACGTCGGCTGAGGTTTCCATCACGATGCTGGCGGGTGATTCATCGGGCTGGCAGAAGTCGAATTCGCCGGATGTGGGGAGACTCGATCCGCTGGGGCTGGCGGAGATTGCGGCGCAGAAGGCTTTGGATTCGGCGCGTCCGCGGGAGATTCCGGCGGGGAAGTGCACGGTGATCCTGGAGCCGGCGGCCGTGCTCGACATTGTCGGATTCATGTTCTGGGATTTCGGGGGGATGGCGCTTCTCGATCAGCGCTCGTTCCTGAGCGGGCGCATCGGCACGAAGTTGTTCGGGGACAACATCACGATCTGGGACGACGTCGCGCATCCGTTGCAGACGGGTTGCCCGTTTGACGGAGAGGGAGTGCGGCGGCAGCGAGTCGGGCTGGTGGTGAACGGAATTGTGCAGCGCGTGGTTTACGCGCGCGCCACAGCGGAACGAATGAAGCGCTCGGAATACAAAGACAAGGTGGGCCCTATTGCCGCGACGGGGCACGGCTTCTCACTGCCCAACGAAATGGGAGAGATGCCGCAGAATATTGTTTTCGCGCCGGTGGGCGATCCGCAGACGGTCGAACAGATGATTGCCTCCACGGAACGCGGAGTGCTGGTGACGCGGCTGTGGTACATCCGCGAGGTCGAGCCGTTTGAAAAGATGCTGACCGGAATGACGCGCGACGGTACATTCTACGTCGAGAATGGACGGGTGCAAGGCGGCGTACGAAATTTTCGCTTCAACGAGAGTCTGATTCACATGCTGTCGAATGTGGAAGCCATGAGCGTGCCGGTGCGTGCTTCGGGAGAAGAATCGTTTGATATGGTGGTGCCGGCGATGAAGGTGGGTGAGTTCAACTTCACCGAAGTGACGAAGTTTTAGGCGCGATCAGCAACTGAGATTCAGCGCTCGGCACTCGAAGAAATTCGCCTTCGAGCCCTGAACTCATCATCGCTGATCAGCCCGTTTTTCTCTCCGACAATCGCCGGAAATTGACCGTGATTTGACCGTTAATTGCCCCCTTCCTTTAGGGTGTTTCAGGCCCTCTTGACGCTCGGTGAATCTCTTGTAATCCATTCAAAACTAAGAAGTTAACACCGCTTGTTCAATGACTTCGGTAACTTTGTTTGACCGATTCGCAGGTGTACTCTGCGTTGAGTTGGATGTGAAGTCCGGAGAGCGGAAACGACGCACCCGGAAGGAAGGTCTTCTCAGAGTGGCAGCAGAAGGCACAGCACCGATGAGCGAGCCGCAAGCCAGCGCAGGACACTACGAAGACATGCAGAGTGCACCGCGGTTTCCGCTGCATCTCACGGCTTCGGTGACGAGTCAGGGCAGCGCGTATTCGGCGGAGACGGAAAACATCTCGGCCAACGGCGTGCTGTTCGCCATGGACCGCGACGTTCCGGTGGGATCGATGGTGGAGTTCACGATTCTGTTACCGGCCGATGTTGTGGGCGCCCGCCAGGACGTGCAGGTCGACTGCCGGGGACGTGTGGTGCGCAGCTTCGAGGATCGAGGCCGGCGCGGCGTAGGTGTAGTGATTGACGAATACCATTTCGAACGAGTGTAGGGCGCAAGGGAACTGACTGAATGTCTACCATTCCGGTGAGCGTGGAAAATTTCGGAGCAGGCGAGGACGGCGGCAAAGGCCAGTTCGTCCGCGTGATTGTGGCCGATACTCAGGCCATCTTCCGCGCCGGTCTGCGTAAAGTTTTCGCGCTTGAAGATGACATTCGCGTGGTTGGACAGGCGGAGACACTGGCTCAGGCTCAATCCGCAGCAGCGAAGTTCACCGCCGATGTGCTGATCTTCGAAGCGGCGTTGACCCCGAATCCGGTGGATGCGGTTGCCGACTTGGTTCGCCAGAATCCTGCTTTGCGCGTGGTGGTTGTGACTCCGGGCGCAGATGAAGAGTTGACTTTGGATCTGTTCCGCCGGGGAGCTCACGGCATTGTGTCGCGGGAAGTAGAACCCGAGTTGCTGGTCGAATGTTTGCGTAAAGTGGTATCTGGAGAAACCTGGCTCGACAATCGGGGAACGCGTTGGGTGATGGAAGCCTATCGCAACCAGACGAACCGGCCTTCGGGATCACGCCCGAAGGTGCAGCTGACTCCCAAGGAAACGCTGATTGTTTCGTGCGTGACTCAGGGAATGAAGAACAAAGAGATTGCGTTGCGCGTAGGGACAACGGAGCAGGTTGTCAAGAACTACCTGCGCAAGGTGTACGACAAGCTTGGAGTGGCGGACCGTCTGGAACTGGCGTTGTATTGCTTGAGCCATCATGTGGTTGACAATACGAAAGTGCCGCCGCTGCCGACCGTGCCCACGAACGGTCATGCGGCGAACGCCGCCGCAGCCGGAGCTTCGTCATCCGGGTCTTCGGCGCCCGGTGGTCTTTCCGCGCCGGGCAACGGGTCTGTGAGTAGCGACCTGCCTGGAAAACTTTCCTAAGATTTCCGGCGCCTCCAGTTGCACGCTTCCAGTAAATGCCACCATCTCAAATTCAGGCACTGGGAATCTTCCTTTCAAGTTGCGGTCCGGCGACTTCACCCATAGAATTGAAAAGAACAGAGTGCCGCGAATTGCCAGCAGGTGCGGCTGAGTAGCAAGCTTCTTTAGAAGCAGTTCCTTCCATCCGATTCACGCCGGAGAGATGGCCGAGTGGCTGAAGGCGCACGCTTGGAAAGCGTGTTTAGGGGAAACTCTAACGTGGGTTCGAATCCCACTCTCTCCGCCAGTTTTCTAGTGTAGCTGCTTTATGTTCAATTAGTTAGATTAAATCCATAACAGTCGTCCATACTGTAAAACCCCATTCCACACATCTCGCTTGGCGACGATGCGCAAGCTCCCGCAGAGCTCCGCGGATTGCGCGGTCCTTAGCCGGCGGCATAGATGAGGGTGAAAGACGCGCAGCCCGCATGTAAGCTAAGATTCATCAATTCTGAGCTTCTATTGCCCATGGTGCATTTTCTAATCATTCTTACGCTTTCAAGCGCGTTAGTTGCCGTGTTGGGTGGCTGGCGCCGAGATCGAAGACTTCTCTCCGAATCGCGTAAGGTGTCGCAGGATCGGGACGTTGAACGAACAAACGAACTGGAAAAGGCCAATGAAGATTTAAAAACTGCGCAAGCAGAGTTGCAAAGGCGATGGCAGTATTTGGCAGAGGCTCAGCGGCTGAGTCATGCGGGAACCTTTGGATGGAAGGTGCACACCGGCGAACTCGTTTGGTCCGACGAGACCTACAGAATTCTGGGCTTCGCCCGAGAAACAAATCCTACACTCGACCTGGTATTCAAAAGAGTTCACCCTGAGGATCGAGATCGCCTGCAAGAGCTCAAA
>Ga0210400_10001679_pt1 | contig 21603 bp, 20 predicted proteins | sample IncBWH26MmetaG_FD_155456 | JGI IMG/M metagenome (GOLD analysis project Ga0210400, IMG submission 155456) | Forest soil microbial communities from Barre Woods Harvard Forest LTER site, Petersham, Massachusetts, United States - Inc-BW-H-26-M | ecosystem: Environmental > Terrestrial > Soil >...
GGAAGAAGAGATCGCCCGGCACCGCAAAAGCCTGGTCAGCACCGGCGACCGCAGCGCCAAGATAAGGACCTACAACTTCCCACAGGGCCGCGTCACCGATCACCGCATCGGCCTAACCGTCTATAACCTGGACGACGTTCTCAACGGCGAGATCAAGGAATTCCTTGACGCTCTTCAGTTTGCCGAGAACGCCGAGAAGATGGCCCGCCAGAACTAATCCATCGCCGGTCGCGATTTCCCCGCAAACCCCCGGCTGGCTTGACTGACGGGCGATGGTATCCCGCACATTTCCATGCGATTAGATTAAAACGGAATTAAAAGCCACGATAAATGCAACAGAAAAAGGGGCCTTTCACGTTATTTTAACGGGAGATGTTTAAACTTTGCAGTTAGAACGTTGTCTTTATATATAGCGGGCCACAGCCCGATAGTTCTTTAAAAAATAACGCTAAAACTTGCTATAACGCGGGAAATTCGTTAACTTAATAAGGGTAATGCTAAATAAATGTTATTACTCCCAAACAGGGAAACGAAAAATTGGATTCCAACGTAAATTTGTAGTGAGAAACGCAGCACAACATTGGCACCTGTTTTGCGTTATATAGGTTGAAAATTAGTCTTTTCTATTTGACTCACATAAAGCAGTCAATTTTCTCATAAGCAGTTAGTTTTGGTTACGACCCCTGTTTCTACAGGGGTTTATTTTTCCCCTCCTGCATACTCACAGTGATGATTACACGCTTTCCCGGATCTTTGCCGGCAACAGCAACAGGTTGCTGAATCCATAGCCGAAACCAGCCCCGAACATATCGGCAATGATATCCCCCAGATCGTAGTCTCGTCCGAGGATCCAATACTTTTGAACATATTCCAGGGCGATGCCCAACCCATTGGAAAGCAAATAAAAACAAAAGAAGGCAAGAAGCAGCCTCTTCAGCCTCACCGGCTTGCTGGCCATGTAAAGGCTCCAGAGAAAGACAAAACCGCCAAAGAGCACCATATGCACGATCTTGTCGAAATCGGGAAGAAAAAATCCCTTCTCGCTCGGGATATAGTATCCGGGGATACACATCGCAATAACGATAAGAAGGGTCCAGACGATGGGGACATATAATGCCGACAGATATTTCCTGATAAAAGGGATTTTTTTTCTATGAATGTAGAATTTGTTTCCTATTGTGTTTGAAGCGTCTTGCCAAGCGATTGCATCTTCTGTAAAGTAGGGGAGGGGCTGCCCCCCTTCTTCTCGATAGTAATGGCAAATGCCTGCGCCTTCTGGGTATTCTTCATCTTCAGGATGACCTTTTGGTCCGTGGCGTCAAAAACACCCAGGTCCATTGGCTGGTGTTTGCTATCGATCAGCGCCCAAAGCTGGTATTGCTGATCAGAAGGAAGCCTGGGCATGTTTTTGACAACAAGATAGACATTGGTGGAAGCGGAATCCCAATATACGTTGGCCGACGATTTCGGTGCTACGGTAGTACCTACCATGTTGACCACCAGGGTATTTGGATCGCTTACGACCTTTTGCTCCTGAACGATCCTGTCAAGTGTGTTCTGAACGGTAGTCATCTGATCCCTGAGCCGGTCATTGGTCTTGCTCAGATCTTTGTTCTCCTGCTGGCTTTGGTAGTAGAGATAAGCCATGGCAATAAGCAATACGATGGAAGCGGCAGTTGCGAATTTCAGCATGCCCGGGATACGGACGGGACTCTTTGAATTATCCATTTTGATGGCTTTTAGCACTTTCACCTTCACCTCAGGAGGGGGAGGCACCGCATTCTCGGACGCGTATGCTTCCAACTTATCTTCAAAGTTTCTGCGGGCCGCAACCAACTCAGGATATTGAGCACAGTACTGCTCGAATTCAGCCCTTTCCGACTCGCTGGCCAGGCCCATGACATAGCTTTCTATGATGCCGCTTTCTATGTATTCTTTTATATTCACTTTAGAAATTGCCGTAATTGTAATAACGCATTCCTTATCCGGGTTTTGACGGTGCCTAGCGGGATAGATAGCATCTCCGCTATTTCCTCATGTGTAAAACCCTTGAAGTACGCCAGCTCGACCAACACCCGGTGCTCGGGTTTCAACGTCTCCAACACCTTTTTAAGGCCGATATTGTCGACATTGGGCTGCGTGGTTTGATTTGCTACTCCCTTATATACGTTTTCCGGTAGCTCCTGGTTTTTCTGGGAGTTCTGATAACTTTTGGATCGGAGGGTATCGATGGATGCATTCCTGGCAATATTCAACATCCAGGTAAAGAGACGTCCCTTGGTCTGGTCGTAGGTCTCGATCTTGCGCCAGATATTGATGAACACCTCCTGCAATACATCACTGGCTAACTCAGTATTATCTGTAATGATCTGTTTGATAACGCTATAGAGTGCCCCAGCATAGTTGTCATACAGAAAACCAAAAGCCTGGTTATTCCTTTCTTTCAGCGCCAGCACAAGCTCCTGCTCTGTATAGGTCGTAGGTATTCCCAAGGTTTATGTAGATAGATACTCTAAAGTAAAGAAAAAAAAGATCAGTGTACGATGTTGCCGTATGCCGCGGCATCCATCAACTTATCCAGATCTGCAGCGTCCTTCACGGTCATCTTGATCATCCAGCCCTTACCATATGGGTCCGTGTTCACAAGATCAGGAGCCGTTCCCAATTCGGGATTTACTTCCAGTATCGTCCCGGCAACGGGCAGGTAGAGATCGGAAACTGTTTTCACCGCTTCAACCGTACCGAAGATGGTCTCCGCCGCAAGCGATTTTCCAATCGTCTCGACCTCGACATAGACGATATCCCCCAATTCTTTTTGTGCAAAATCCGTAATGCCGATGACGGCAACATTGTCCTTTTCCAGTCGAATCCATTCGTGGTCCTTCGTGTACCGCAGATTATCAGGGAAATTCATGGTCTATAAATTTTTATGCTGCAAAGATTAGAAAAAGCCACCGAATTAAACTAACTCCGGTGCTAATTATTTGACCCTTGGTATTAGCTTCATTTTCAATATTCTTATGTCGGTTTTGGGCCGGTCCAGCGGGGGTCCGCTGGTAGCTGCCGACGCAATGGAATCCACCACCTCCATACCGCGGACCACCTCTCCAAAAACGGTATAGGCCTGGTCAAGATGCGGGGCTCCGCCGATCTCCTTGTACACCTCCCGTTGGGCCACTGGGATCTTTCTACCCTTTAACCGCCGGGTCTCCACCGAATCCAGGCCCGCGTCGGTAAATCGTTTTCCCTGCACGATATAAAACTGGCTGCCGCTGCTGGCCCTGCTGGGGTTGACATCGTCATTGTTTCGCGCCGCACCCAGCGCCCCGCGATGATGGAACAATTCCGGCCGGAACTCTGCCGGTAGAGTATAGCCGGGACCGCCACTGCCCCCCTGGCTGAGCGGCTTGCCCGGATGACCTTCCCGGCTATCGGGGTCCCCCGACTGGATCATAAAATTGCGGATAACGCGATGAAAAAGCAGTTGGTCATAGTAGCCTTTCTTCGCCAGCAGCAAAAAATTGTTCCGGTGTAGCGGCGTCGAATCGGAAAGCCGGATCACAAGGCTGCCCTTCGTCGTAACGACTTCAACGTCCCGGCCCAGATCTTTTTTCCGGAGGCCGTTCGATAGTTTGGGATTACAGGCGCCTAGCAAGACAAGGCCGGCTGCCAGCAGGATTCGTATCTTCATAAGCTGTCGGGGTCTTCCCCTAACTCCATGTTTTCGAAGTAAAGCAGGATATGGTCCTTCAGGAAATTTTCCTGCTCGATCAACCCCATTACCGGCAGCGGTTTCAGCTGGGTAAAATGCGGCCATCCCTGCTCATCCACCCGGTCAAGCCGGTAAAAACCGCTCTGCCCAAAAAGGGTACAGACCGCTATATGCATAAGATCCTGCTTTTCTTCCTTTGAGAATTTTGTCCGCATATCGCCAAACTCCTGCACCCCGATCAAAAATAAAAGGGTCTCCATGTCAGGCTTCTTCCCAAACCGCTCGACAAGACGCGCTTCCAGGTTCCACCAACGGGCTTGCAGATCATCCTGTAGTTGTTGCATGGCTGCAAAGATACGACTTCCCGCGCCAATGGCGCTTCCGTCGTCATACCCGCTCGACCACTACCGCCGTGCCATAGGCCAATACCTCGGTCACCCCGCTCATCACCTCGTTGGCGTCATAACGCACATTGATAACGGCATTCGCACCCCGCTCGGCGGCATGCTGCAGCATATACTGAAAGGCCTCCTCCCTTGTCCGCTCACAGAGCTCTACATAGATGGAGATCTGGCCGCCAAAAATGGTTTGCAATCCGCCGGCGAGATTGCCAAGCAGGCTGCGGCTCCGGACGGTAATACCCCGGACAACACCGAGGTTGCGAACGATGCGATGACCTTCCAGCGCAATGCTGGTGGTCACCATGGTAGGGTCTATCATATAAAAGCTTTTGAGATGGAATTTACACATTATCATTGTTACCTTTGCCCCAAAACTCAGAAAATGTTACAAGTGGCGTTTATCCGTCAGAACGTGGATCTCGTAAAAGAGCGATTGGGCGTAAGGAATTTTGCCGATACCGGATTGGTCGATACCGTCGTCGCACTCGACGAACAGCGCAGAAAACTCCAACTCGAATCCGACACCACCCAGTCACAGATTAACATTGTGTCAAAAGAGATCGGCGCGCTGATGGCAAAAGGCCAGAAACAGGAAGCGGAACAAAAAAAACAGGACGTAGCGACCCTAAAAGCCACGCTGACCCCTATCGCCGACCAACTGGCCGCCGTGGAAGAAGAGCTGAATGCCGCCCTCATACGCCTGCCCAACCTTCCCGCGGCGGCGGTACCGCGCGGCCGTTCCGCCGAAGATAATATCACCATTCGCGAGGGCGGAGCAAAACCCACCCTCCCCGCGGGCGCCCTCGCCCACTGGGATCTCGCGAAAAAATACAACCTCATCGACTTCGAACTGGGGAACAAGATCACCGGCAGCGGATTCCCCGTATACATCAACAAAGGGGCAAAACTACAGCGGGCCCTCATCCAGTACTTCCTCGACTATAACACCGCTGCAGGCTATACGGAATACCAACCGCCCATCATGGTGAATGAAGCCTCCGCCCGCGGCACCGGCCAGCTGCCCGATAAGGAAGGACAAATGTATTATGTGGGCGAAGATAACCTCTACCTGATCCCTACTGCGGAGGTTCCCGTGACGAATATCTTCCGCGACGAGATCCTGAAAGAGACCCAGTTCCCGGTCCGGATGACGGCCTATACGCCCTGCTTCCGGCGCGAAGCCGGCAGCTACGGCAAGGACGTTCGCGGCCTCAACCGCCTGCATCAGTTCGATAAGGTGGAGATCGTCCAACTGGTAGATCCTGTAAAGAGCTACGAGGTCCTCGAAGAGATGGTGCTCCACGTCGAAAAGCTGTTGCAAAGCCTGGACCTTCCCTACCGCATTCTTCGGTTATGCGGCGGAGATATGGGCTTCACCTCCGCCATGACCTACGACTTCGAGGTCTTCAGCGCCGCGCAGGAAAAATGGCTGGAAGTCAGCTCGGTCAGCAACTTCGAAGCTTTTCAAACAAACCGCATGAAGATCCGCTTCAAGGACGCAAGCGGCAAAACGCAGCTGGCTCATTCGCTCAACGGAAGCTCGCTGGCGCTGCCCCGTATCGTGGCCTGTATGCTGGAGAATCATCAGCAGAATGCATCCATCTCGCTGCCAAAAGCACTGCACGGTTACTTCGGCGCCGACTCGATCCGTTAAGGCCGCGTTAATTAAAGCGTCTTAATCCTTTACTTAAACTTTCATTAAAGTAAGCTAACGGTATTGCATGTCCTGAGCCTTCTTCACATCTTTACTGCAAATAAATTTTATTGTATGAAGAAGCTCTATGTTCTGTTCTTTGCCGTTCTTGCCTGTTCGATAACCCAGGCGCAAATAAATAAAGGGACTACCGTCCTCGGAGGAAGCCTGTTCTATAACGACCAGTCCTACTCAAACGACATGCCTGGCGTTACATCCAATTCCAACGGCAGTAAGAGCCTGGGCATCGACGCCTCTTTCGGAAAGGCCATAAAAGACAACCTGGTGCTGGGTGTCGACATCAGTTACGAGCACTTATGGGGAAGCTATTCTCCCGGTTCCGCCACCACCGGTAACGACTTGGTGGCGGGCATATTCCTGCGGAAATACATCCATCTGGGCCAGGGATTCTACCTGTTCGGCGAGACGACACTAAGCGGTGGTTATATGCACAACAGCCAGCCTGTACAGCAAGGGTCCCAGCTCACAGGTGACGTCAGTGATTCGTATGTGGCCAGCATCCGGTTCTTCCCGGGCATCGCCTACGCTCTAAGTCCAAAATGGCAGCTGGAGGTGGGACTGCCCAGTTTTTTGACCATCGGGTACAGCCATACAAAACAAACGATCGGCTACACCACGCTACCCGATGACATTTACAATAGTCACTCCTGGACTGCAACCGCCTTCACCGGCGCCAGTACCCTCACCGCCGGAGTGCGCTATTTCATCGGCAACTAATGCATGTTCCTTCGGCGCCGTCCGGCACAGACACATACGGCTGCAGGCCCTTTGCGGCCTGCAGCTAAATTATCTTGTAAGTATTGGGGAGGGGAAACTCGATTGTAAGCTCTACGGTCTTAAAAGAATGTCCGGGCGCGATCTACCAGCCTTGCTTGGCAATACCTTCCTTAATCGCCGCCAGGGCCTTTTCCTCACCCAGCAGGGTCGTCAGCTTGTTGCCCTTTCCATCATGTCCCTGCGCCATATATGCGCCTTTTGCTGTCTTCGTGATAACGGCATCCTGTATGGGCACATTCTTCTCTTTCGTCTTTACATTGTAGGCCGTCAGTGTTACAGTTGACATAATTCTTTGATTTAATGCCTGCTATGGCAGGTCTGGTTAGTAGGAAATAGTGTAATATTAAGGATTTTCATCTACACGTCCAACTTCGCATACTTGGCGTGCGATTCAATAAAATCCCGCCGCGGGGCAACCTCATCACCCATCAGCATACTAAAGATCCGGTCGGCTTCGGCAGCGCTTTCAATCGTCACCTGTTTCAACGTACGGGTATCCGGGTTCATCGTCGTTTCCCATAACTGGTCCGAGTTCATCTCACCCAGACCTTTATAACGCTGCACCGTAACGCTGTCCTCCTTGCCATTGCCCAGCTTCTCGACCCATCCCTTCCGCTGCTCCTCGTTCCAGGCATACGACTGCTCTTTGCCTTTCTTGACCAGGTAGAGCGGCGGCTGGGCGAGATAGACATATCCCTGTTCAACCATCTCCTTCATATACCGGTAGATGAACGTCAGGATCAGGGTGGCGATGTGACTTCCGTCCACATCGGCATCGGTCATGATGATCAGCTTGTGATACCGCAGCTTGACGAGATTCAACGCCTTGGGATCCTCCAGCGTACCTACCGTCACCCCAAGCGCCGTATACATATTGCGGATCTCCTCGTTTTCGTAGATCTTGTGCTCCATTGCCTTCTCCACGTTGAGGATCTTACCCCGCAACGGCAGAATGGCCTGGAAACTCCGGTCCCGGCCTTGTTTGGCCGTGCCGCCCGCCGAATCACCTTCGACAAGGAACAACTCGCAACGATTCGGATCACGATCCGAACAGTCGGCCAGCTTTCCGGGAAGCCCGCCGCCGCTAAGTACGCTCTTCCGCTGTACCAGCTCCCTCGCCTTCTTCGCCGCAGCCCTTGCCTGCGCCGCCAAAATGACCTTATTGATGATATTCTTGGCCTCCCGGGGATTTTCCTCCAGGTAGTCGTTCAATGCTTTGCTGACAGTGGAATCCACAACACCCGCAACCTCATTATTCCCCAATTTGGTCTTTGTCTGCCCTTCAAACTGCGGCTCCGGCACCTTTACCGAGATGATCGTACTCAGACCCTCCCGGAAGTCGTCCCCCTCGATCTCTACCTTCGCCTTCTCGAAAAGCCCCTCCCTGTCCCCATATGCCTTGAATACCCGGGTAAGGGCCCGGCGGAAGCCCGCTACGTGGGTGCCACCTTCTATCGTATTGATATTGTTGACATAAGAATAGATGTGCTCACTATAGCTATCATTGTAGGAAAGCGCTACCTCCACCCCCACATTGGTCACCTCGTCCCGCCCTTCCACAAAGATGATCTTGGGGATGAGGGGTTGACGGCCCGCATTCTTGTCCAGCATATCCACAAACTCGACGATCCCGCCATCGCTGTAAAAAGTCTTGCTGTAGGTGCTGCCATCCTCCTCCTTTTCCCGCAGATCTCTCAACGTGATCCTGACCCCGCGGTTCAGAAAGGACAACTCCCGGAGACGGCCTTCCAGGATCTCCTTGCTGTATTCCAAAGTGATAAAGATCGACCCATCCGGCCAGAAACGAACCGTCGTCCCCGTCTTGTCGCTCGTACCGATCTCCCGCACGGGATATTGCGGCACCCCGATCTTGTATCCCTGCTCGAAGATCTTGCCTTCCCGGTAAACCGTCACATGCAGATCCGCACTTAATGCGTTCACGCAGCTCACACCCACTCCGTGCAGACCCCCGGATACCTTGTAGGTGTTCTTATCGAACTTACCGCCGGCATGCAGGATCGTCATCACCATCTCGAGAGCGCTCTTCTTCTCCTTAGTGTTGATCCCGGTTGGGATACCCCGGCCATCATCCTCCACCTCGACGGAGTTGTCTTCAAAGATCGTAACCAAAATGTTCTTACAATATCCCGCCAGGGCCTCGTCGATGGAGTTGTCCACCACCTCGTATACCAGGTGGTGCAGGCCCTTTACGCCTATATCACCGATATACATCGCTGGACGCTTCCGGACGGCCTCCAAACCTTCGAGTACCTGGATACTGTCTGCCCCGTATCCGTTGACGGCCGAGGTCGGGACCTCCTGTGTTGTTTCACTCATATTTTTTCGTCTGGAATAGTGTAGTTAACAATAAATTAATAAGGTTCGCAAATGTACGAAAAATAAGGGGTTCCCGAGGTTTTTATATCCCCATTTCACCTCCTTTTTTCACTTCTTTTTCAGCCCTTTTTTTCAGCCCCATCCCGTCACGGTTTTGTCAAAAAAGACCCCATTTGAACCATTCGGTCTATCAGACCGGATTTATTCCCGTTTTCAACATAATTTTGTCGGATGATGACACAGGTGGCGTACCAGGCTTCGGATATTTTGGCAATGGCATATAAACAACCCGTCATGCAGGATGACCTGGTCGCCCTGCAGGAGAAGGAACAGCAGATCCCCGGCTCGGTCCAATACACCATCAAACGCTATCGGAAACATTCTCAATGGCCCCTCGACGACATGGGCATGATGGTCTATCACTACAAGAAGGAGGACCCGGCCCGCAACTATCTCGAACTCCGCTTTTGCCTCGCGGGCAACGTCTACTGCCGCTCAAAAGCGATCGAATGCGATTCCTGTAAGCTCAACGCCACCCCAAATTGCTCCGAACGCATCGAGTCCGTGGACGTCCTGAGCTTCCGCTTCCTTCCGGTTCATCTCTCCCAGTTTGTGAAACCCCGGAGGACCGACACCACGATCAGCGACGACCTCCTCGAATTCCGGCATCCCGGCTCCTTCAGCAAGACCCTTTCCATTTGCGGAAGGACCCGCCTCGTCCTCGAGACCCTCCTCAATCATAGCTATACCGGCAGTAATGAGAACATCTTCATCAACGCCCAGACTCAGATGCTCCTGCTTTATAGCCTCGAATGCATGGTAGGGGAAAAAGAGGTGGAAGGATTCCAGTGCAAATTCCTCGCAAACGAAGCCGATCGGGGAAAGATCGCCCAGGCCCGGGAGATCCTCCTCCAGCACATCGGCGAACCCTTAACCATAAAGGAACTCAGCCGGAAAGTGGCTATCAACGAATGCTATCTGAAGAAAGGGTTTAAAGAAATGTTCGGCACCACTATTTTCGATTTCTATCAGGGGCAACGGATGGAACATGCCCGCTATCTATTGTATGAAAAAGGGCTGAGCGTCACAGAGGTCTCCGTCATGCTCGGCTATTCCTCCATCTCCCATTTTTCCACTGCGTTCAAGAGACACACGGGTCTAAAACCCTGCGAATTACTCTTGCACTAGGCAGCCTCATCCATTCAATTCGGCTAAACTCTCCTGCGCAGCCTTCACCGTCGCGTCCAGATCGGCCCGGCCTAACGCATTGTTCAGGAACCAGCTTTCGAAAGCCGAAGGCGGCAGATAGATCCCACGCCGCAGCATCGAATGAAAGAACAGCTTAAATAACCCATTATTCGCTCCCGAGGCCGACGTAAAGTCCTTCACCGGGTGATCGCTGAAATGCACGCTGATCATCGATCCCAACTGGTTGATCCGGTACGGCTGACCCCAGGCGGAAAAGACCCTGTCCAATCCATCCCGGAGATAGCCCGTTTTTTCTTCCAACTCCTCATAGATTCCCGGCCGGTTCTTCAACTCCGATAGCACCGTATAACCCGCGATCATCGCGATCGGATTACCGCTCAGCGTGCCCGCCTGGTAGACATTACCCACCGGGGAAATATGCTGCATGATGTCCTTCCTGCCGCCAAAAGCCCCCACCGGCATCCCGCCCCCGATTACCTTTCCATACGTGATCAGATCAGCCCGGATCCCCAGCCGCTCCTGCGCCCCGCCCGGCCCAAGCCGGAAACCCGTCATCACCTCGTCGAAAATAAACACGATCCCTTCCCGGTCACAGATCGCCCGCAATCCCTCGAGAAAACCAGGCTCGGGCAGGATACAACCCATATTCCCCGCCACCGGCTCGACAATGATCGCCGCAATAGCACCGGGATAAGCTGCCACCAGTTGTTCCACACCCGGCAGATCGTTATAGGCCGCAGTTAAGGTATCCTGCGCAACCCCGGGCGTCACCCCGGGCACCGTCTGGATATTGAAAGTAGCCACGCCGCTGCCCGCCTTCACCAGGAACGGATCGGCATGCCCATGATAATGTCCCTCGAATTTGATGATCTTGTTCCTGCCCGTATACCCTCTCGCCAGGCGGATCGCGCTCATGCAGGCCTCGGTCCCGCTACTGACCATCCTCACCTGGTCCAGCCCCGGCACCATGCTCCGGATCAACTCCGCCATCTCCACCTCCAGCTCGGTAGGCGCGCCATATGAAGTGGAATAAGCGGCATATTCCTGGATGGCTTTTACCGAGGGCCCCCAGGCATGTCCGAGGATCATCGGCCCCCAGGACGCGATAAAATCGATATATCGGTTGCCATCCACATCGTACAGATAGGGGCCCTCCGCCCGTTTGATGAACACCGGAGTACCCCCTACGCTGCGAAACGCGCGTACGGGCGAATTGACCCCGCCGGGAATGCTCTTCTGAGCCCGATCGAAAAGTTCCTTACTTCGAGTATACATGACTATGAATTCAATAATTTCGCCGCATCCTTCGCGAAATAGGTCGCGATCAGATCGGCCCCCGCCCGTTTTATCGAGATCAGGGTCTCCAAGATAGCCTTTTCTTCATTGATCCAGCCCATTTTCGCCGCGGCTTTGATCAAAGCATATTCCCCGCTGATATTATATGCACTCACCGGCACATGGACCGCATTTTTCACCTCCCGGATGATATCGAGATAGGGTAGGGCGGGCTTCACCATCACGATATCCGCCCCTTCTTCCACATCCATCAACGCTTCCTTCACCGCCTCCATCCGGTTGGCCGGATCCATCTGGTAGGTCTTCTTATCCCCAAAACCCGGCGCCGAATCGAGTGCATCCCGAAACGGCCCATAAAAACAGGAGGCATATTTCGCGCTATAAGCCATGATCCCCGTCTTCGTGAAACTTTGTTCTTCGAAAGCCTGCCTTATCGCCCCGATCCGCCCGTCCATCATATCGCTGGGGGCAACCCAGTCCGCACCCGCTTCCGCATGACTCAGGCTCATCCGGATAAGCGCTTCCACCGTCCGGTCGTTGACGATCTCGCCATTCTCCACGATTCCGTCATGCCCAAAGGATGAATAGGGGTCCAGCGCCACATCCGTCATCACCAGCATATCCGGCACGGCATCCTTGATGGCCTTTATACTGCGCTGCATCAACCCATCGGGATTCCAGGCCTCCTTCCCCGTATTGTCCTTCAACTCATCCTTGCTTTTGACAAAAAGCAATACACACCGGATCCCAAGGCTATTCAGCTCCCTGACTTCTTTCACTGTCCCATCGATACTCCGGCGGAAATAACCCGGCATGGAAGTGATCTCCGTCTCAACCCCCAGCCCTTCGTCAATAAAAAGCGGAACGATAAAGTCATTCGGCGTCAACACCGTCTCGGCAACCATCGCCCGGATAGCCGGCGTCTGCCGTAAAATGCGATTTCGTCTTTGCAGATACATATATCGATGATTTTTTTATTTTACCCAATCCTTTGGATGCTGGCAGGCATCCAGCAAAACAGCCTCCGGACTTCCTTCCTCCGGCTCGTAATTATACTGCCATCTCGCTCTCGGCGGCAGACTCATCAGGATGCTCTCCGTCCGGCCGTTCGTCTTCAACCCGAAAAGCGTGCCCCGGTCATAGATCAGGTTGAACTCCACATAACGTCCCCGGCGGATCTCCTGCCACTCCACCTCACGCTCTCCATAAGGCATAACCGCCCTCTTTTCGACGATCGGGAGATAGGCGGGGAGAAACACATTCCCATTGGCTTGCTGAAAAGCAAAAAGCCGTTCGGCATCCGCGCTGTCCACGGGACGAAGATGATCATAAAAGACCCCCCCAATGCCGCGCATTTCGTTGCCCCGGTGTTTGTTCACGAAATAGTCATCGCAACCCTGTTTGTATTTCGGATACCAGCGAGTATCGAAAGGGTCCATCGCGTCCTTAAAACTCCGGTGAAAATGCCGCGCATCCTCTCTGAAAAGATAATAAGGCGTGAGATCGGCGCCCCCGCCAAACCACCGGTCCGTGACATGCCCCGATTCATCGAATAGTTCAAAATAACGCCAGTTGGCATGGGTAGTGGGAATATAGGGGTTCAACGGATGGATCACCAGCGACAAACCACAGGCAAACCAGTTCTTGCCTTCTATCTTCAACTGCGTCCGCATCGTATCCGTGACCTTTCCCCACACCACGGAAGTATTTACACCCCCCTTCTCAAAGACCCGGCCGCCGGTGATAATCCTTGTCTTGCCGCCGCCGCCATGCTCCCGCTCCCATTCGTCGGTTCCAAAAAAGGCTTGACCATCCAGATCTTCCAGCGCGGCACAGATCCGGTCTTGCAGACCATGGATAAAACCGATCCACCGATCCCGGAAGCCCGAGGTCTCGGTCTTGTACAAGGGATTATCGGGCTGGTTCATATTGATGGTTTTTTACCGTTTCAACAAAAGCAATGGCATGTTCCACCGGCACTTCCGGAAGAATGCCATGCCCAAGATTGGCGATATAAGCCCCGGCGCCTGGTCCGCCGGCAAATGCATCCATCATCGCGCTCGCTTCCCTTTCGATCACCGGGATAGGCGACAATAACTTGGCCGGATCAAAATTACCCTGTAATGAAACTCCTGGTCCTGCCAGTTGCCGGGCCATCTGCGGGCGAATGCACCAGTCGATACCCAGGCCATGCGCACCCGTCGCGGCCATACCCTCCAGGCTATGCCAGGCCCCTTTGGCGAAAACGATGGTCAATACTTCATCTTTTATCGCGGCGACGATCTGTCGCATATACCGCAGGGAAAGATCCTCAAAATCGTCCGGACCCAATAAGCCGCCCCAACTGTCAAAGATCTGCACCACGTCGGCCCCGGCTGCTGCCTGCCCCCTGAGATAGGCAATCGTCACGTCGGTGATCATTTGCAGCAGCCGGTGCGCCGTCTCCGGTTGCGTATAACAAAAGGCCTTGGCTTCGTCAAAGGTCTTCGACCCCTTGCCCTGCACCATATAGCACAGGAGGGTCCAGGGAGATCCCGCAAATCCGATCAAGGGTACCCGCCCGGCAAGCGTCTTCTTCGTCAGCCGCAAGGCATCAAAAACATATCCAAGTTTCTCCTCCACGTCCGGCTGGATCAGCCGGCTCAGATCGGCCTTCGTCCTGATCGGATCGGGAAGCAGCGGCCCCTTCGATTCCACCAGCTGCACCTCCATCCCCATCGCCTGGGGAACGACCAGAATATCAGAAAAGATGATCGCCGCATCCACCCCAACCTGCTCTACCGGTTGGATCGTAATCTCCGTAGCCAATTCGGGCGTTTGACACCGCTCGAAAAAAGAATATTTTGCTCTCAGCGCGCGATAGTCGGGTAAATACCGGCCCGCCTGGCGCATCATCCAGACCGGCGTCCGTTCCGTCTTCTCTCCCCGCAGGACGCGTAACAATAGATCGTTCTTGAGTGTATTCATAAAATAAAATGGGCTATCATTTCCCTGATCAGTACTTCCTTGTCGGGCAGGCTGCTGACCAGCGCCACTCTCCCTGTTCTCGCAGCAACCGCCGCCGCCGTTGTCCGGCCAATGGCGAAGTACGTGGTTCTCTCCCTGACGGGATTCGCCGAAAAAAAACTGTCCACGCCACTGGGACTAAAAAAGGCAATGCCATCATAGTCCCGCTCCAGCCGCTGTGGCGTTTGCACCGTCTGATAGACGATCCGCTCCTCCACCGTGAAACCCGCCGTTCGCAGCCGGAAAGGTAATTCATCGAGCCGGTTATCACCGCAAAAGAAAAGCACCCGTTTCCCCGATCCGGACTGGATGATCGTGTCGGCAAGCTCTCCGGCCGAAAACGCCGTTCCCGTGACTATCCCCTTCCCAAATCGCCGCTCCACAAGTTTCCTCGTAGCGCCTTCGATGCAGTAAATCGTCCAATCCGGCCCGATGCCGGGCAATGCTTCCACCGCATGCTGACTCGTAAACAGAGCAATTACCGGCCCCGACGGAATATCGCCCACAGCTAACGACTCCGTGCGGATAAACGCCATCGCGTCCAACTGCACACCGCTTGCCGCCGCGGCGTCTACCAGCACATCCGGCAGGGTTTGTGTCGAGAGAACAAATATCGTTGGAGTAGACATGCCTATTCATTCGAGGCCGGCTGTACTGCAGTTAGCACCGCTTCCGCGGGCCGGATACTCTCGGCGATGGCCCGGCCGCCTTTTTCAAGCAGCTCTTTGGCCGCAATGCGGCCAAGCTGCTCGGCCCTGTCGACAGGGATTATCTTTTCGATCTCGGCTTTCTGTTTTCCGTCAGGCGACAGGATCTGTCCGCTGAAATAGACATCCCCATCCTCGATCTCGGCCAGCGCGCTGATCGGAGTCGAACATCCCCCCAGCAAAGTTCGCAGGAAATCCCGTTCGATCGAGGTACAAAGTGCGGTGTCTTCATCGTTCAAAGGCCGGCATGCCTGCAAAACGGCTTCCTCGGCCCGGCCGACAACGACGATGGCTCCCTGCGCAGGAGCGGGCACCATCCAGTCCAACACAAGACTGTTTTCCGGTCGCAGATGGATACGCTCGAGTCCCGCCTGCGCAAAAATAGCGGCATCCCAACCTTCCTCACCCAGTTTTCTCATCCGGGTATTGACGTTGCCCCGGAGATTCTCGATCTGATGATTCGGATACCGATGCAGCCATTGTGCTTTCCGGCGGACACTGCTGGTAGCGATCCTTGCGGCGCCATCCCGTTGCTGGAGAAATTTGGTAGAATGGGAGTAAACAAGAAGATCATGGACGGGCCCGCGCTTCAACACAGCCGCCTGCTCGATCCCCTGTGGTAGTTGAGTAGGGACATCCTTCATGGAATGTACCGCGATATCGATCCTGTCGTTTAACAGCGCGATATCCAGGCTGCGGGTAAAAACTCCCTGTACCCCCATCGCATACAAGGGAGTCTTCAGATCGATATCGCCTTCGCTCTTGATAAGCACCAGCACCGCGGCAATACCTTCTTTTTCCAGAAGATCTTTCACTTGGTTCGCCTGCCACAAGGCAAGCTCGCTCTCCCTTGTGCCTATGCGTAGGGTCATTTGCGTCGGATTCTGCATTAACTTCCGATATACTCGTTTATAGCCTGGATATAATGACAGCCACCCTGGTTATACTGACGCATCCGCGTGGCCATGCCATTGATCACCCGCTGGATCTGTTCATCCGTCTCATCGGTCACCGGGATTGCTTCCCCGGCAAGCCGGATATACAGCGGGCTCGTATGTAATTCTTTTAATTTTATCTTGACAGCCTTCAACACGGGAACATGCTTGCGCATCGCATACCAGTCCATGAACTCCGCGATATGTTCTGCGATAATGACCCTTGCCTTCGGAACTTCCGCTTCCCGCTTTTGCAGCGTTTCATCTTTTATCTTCGAGAGCTCATCCACGTTGACAAGCGTCACACCCGGCAGCCCGGCTGCCGACTTCTCCACATTACAGGGAATCGAGAGATCGATCACCAGCTTTTCCCCGCTTCCCGCGAGATGCGAACAAAGAAGCGTGGGATGCTCTGCGTTGGTGGCGACAAGGATGATATCGGCATTTTCACTTTGAACGGCTAATTGATCGAGCGGCGCGGATTTCACACCCATCTCGGCGGCCAACCCCGCGGCCCTCGCCTCCGTCCGGTTCATCAGCGTGATATTCGCTGTACCCAGATAATCCACCATATTGCGGCAGGTGTTCCGGCCGATCTTTCCGGTCCCGATCAACAGGATATGTTTATCGTTGAGATCGGTAAATCTCTCGCGGATATATTGAATGGCGGCAAACGACACCGACACGGTGCCGCCGCTAAGCTCGGTCTGGTTCTTCACCGACTTCGAAGACTGGAGCACATAGTTGACAAGTCTTTCCAGGAAGGCGCCAATAAACTGATGGTCACGGGCAAATTTTACTGCCTGTTTTATCTGCCCGACGATCTCGTAATCGCCGAGGATCTGCGAATCGATACCCGCACCGACAAGGAATAGATGCTCCACCGCGTCGGTGCCCCTTTTTACATAGGCCATTTCGAGGAATTCCTCATAGCCGCCCTCGGTGGCCGAACACAACAAGCCCGCGAGCTGCCGGGCATTGTCGGCAAAGCCATAGATCTCCGTCCGGTTACAGGTCGACAGGATAAAAAATTCGCTCAGGTGGTGGGAAGGTGCAAGGGTGAGAAGCTGGGCGTATTGCTCTTCGCTGATGGCGAATTGGCCCCTGATAGAAGCATCTGTTTTCTTGTAATTGATCCCGACTACATAAAATTCCGAAATATCAGAGGTCCTTGTGCCCATTGCTACGGCTTATTTCTTTCAATAAATACTACGCAAATTTACCGTCATCGGTTCCGCCAGCACATTTTTTTCTGTCATTAGACTGTCATTTATGACGAAAGCCCCGGTCAACCTCCTACCTTTGCGATCTACTCAATATGACACCGACAGGCAAAAGAGCTATCCTCCTCATGAACCTCGGTTCACCGGATTCCACCTCGAACCGGGACGTTCACACCTATTTGACGGAATTCCTGATGGACAAAAGGGTCATCGACTACCCCTGGCTGTTTCGCAAAATACTCGTACAAGGTTTGATAGTCCCCTTCCGGACGGCAAAATCGGCCGAGGCTTACAAGACCATCTGGACAAAGGAAGGCTCCCCCCTCATCGTGATCACCCGGCAATTACAGGCGGCCCTGCAGCCGCTGGTGGCCGAGCCGGTGGAGATCGCTATGCGCTACGGAAATCCCTCCATGGAGGATGCCTTTCAAAGCTTGCTGAAGAAACTGCCCCAATTGGAAGTGGTCATCGCTATTCCCCTCTACCCTCACTACGCCATGGCCTCCTATGAGACGGCTGTGGAATACGCACAGGAGATCCATCGCCGGAAGAAATATTCTTTCCGGTTGAATTTCATCCGGCCGTTCTATGCCGAACCGCATTACCTCAAAGCACTCAGCGAAAATATCCGTCCCTTTCTGCAGCAGGACTATGATCATATCCTGTTCAGTTATCACGGGGTACCCGGACGGCATATCCGAAAATCGGATCCCACCGGCAACCACTGCCTGCAAACCCCCACCTGCTGCGAAACAGCTTCACCGGCGCATGCCACCTGCTACCGCCATCAGTGTTTCACCACCACCCGCGAGATCGTCCGCCTGCTCGGGATTTCCGAAGGAAAGTACAGCAACTCCTTTCAATCGCGGCTCGGAAAAGGCTGGCTCGAACCCTTTACCGATATCCGGTTGGAAGAAATGCCGAAGGAAGGAATAAAAAAGCTGCTCATTCTCTGCCCCGCCTTTGTCAGCGACTGTCTCGAAACGCTCGAAGAAATAGCCATACGGGGTAGAGAGACTTTCCTTGGCGCCGGCGGCGAGGAATACACGATGATCCCTTGTCTGAACGACGGATCGCTGTGGGCAGAAACGTTGGCGGGATGGATCAACAGCAATGCAGCCGGTGAAAAGGCGATGATCCTTGACTGATGTCAAACACTTTCCTATGTATAACTATGTAAAGGCCCTGCACATTATTTTCATCGTCACGTGGTTTAGCGGACTCTTCTATATGGTCCGGCTCTTCGTCTATCACACCGAGGCAAATGAAAAACCCGAACCCGAACGCTCGATCCTGCAGGGACAATTCAAATTGATGATCCGCCGGCTCTGGCTGGGGATCACCTGGCCTTCGGCGATCCTCACCCTCATCTTCGGCCCCTGGATGATGGGTCTGCTGGGCGCCGTTCCAACCTGGCTGGTCATCAAATTGGGATTTGTAGTCGGACTCTATCTTTATCATTTTTCGCTGCAGGCCATCTATCGCCAGCAAATGCAAGGGATCTTTCGCTTCTCTTCTCAGCAATTGCGCATCTGGAATGAAGTGGCCACCATCTTTCTCGTAGCCATCGTTATGCTCGCCGTGGTAAAGCAGAATATGAGTTGGGCCTGGGGAATTCTCGGCCTCGTGCTCTTCGTGATCCTGCTCATGTCCGCCATAAAAATTTATAAGATCATCCGTAAATAAAAACCCTCCCGGTCGAAGACCGGGAGGGTTTCTTGTCATCCTCCGGGGTAAAAAAGGTTGGTTTCCGGACTTGAAATTCTAAAAAGGCGTTTCAGGAATTGAGATCTTGGAGCCTGGTGCTTGTCGAACGGGTTTTTTGCAAGGTAATATCAGAGATTAAAAACGGGATGGCTACGGATCTCCATTGAATAAGGTAAATGCGGTACACGGAATAAGGAGAAATTGGGGCAAACGGTGGGGGTCTCAACGTCCGCTCTGGCGGACCTGCCGCCATTGGCGGAAAGGGTATTTTAAAAGGAAGGGGAGTAGGAATACCCCCCTTTTTAACCCCTAAACCCTAAACCGTAGAAAGAGTTAGAATAGCTTGTATATATTCGTCGGATGTTGACCACCCGTTTGTATCGCTTTTCTGGAGAATAGTATCCAGAAATTATGCCAAAACCCGCAAATGTGGATAACTCCGGGGTCCCGCCGTCCTTTTTAAATCGATTTAGCAACCTTTTGGCAATCCTTTAACATTTTTCCGTCAGACACACTAAAGATAAGCAAAACCCCTGCCATGGGCCTTCCTCCCAACCGATAGATCCGTCCAATACGCCAAAAGGCCTTGAAGCAGCTCCTATTTGGCCGTTTTTTCGTAAATTCGCGTCCCCAAACAGCCGGCCGCAGGCCGGATTACCCTCGAATCCACCACCAAATAACGCACTTATCGGATATGGCCAACAAGTATCAGGAATATCAGCAATTGAATCTACCCGCCATCAGCCAGGACATGCTGGCAAAATGGGAACAGGAACGGGCATTTGAAAAAAGCGTGGAGTTACGGGAGGGCGCTACCCCATACGTATTCTACGAAGGACCTCCAAGCGCCAATGGCCTTCCGGGTATTCACCATGTCATCAGCCGCACCCTCAAAGACCTGGTCTGCCGGTACAAGACCATGAAGGGATTCCAGGTCAAGCGCAAAGGCGGCTGGGATACCCATGGCCTGCCGGTAGAGCTCGGCGTCGAAAAAATGCTGGGTATTACAAAGGAAGACATCGGAAAAAAGATATCTGTCGCGGAATACAATGAGACCTGCCGCCGCGAAGTATTGAAATACAAGGATAAATGGGATGATCTCACCCGCAGGATGGGGTATTGGGTCGACCTTAAGGACCCCTATATCACATTCGAGAACAAGTATATAGAAACACTTTGGTGGATACTCGCCGAGCTGTATAAAAAAGGCCTTCTCTATGAAAGTATCAGCATCCAGCCCTATTCCCCGGCCGCCGGTACCGGCCTCAGCTCCCACGAGCTCAATCAACCCGGATGCTACAAGGATGTAAAGGACACCACCGTCGTCGCGATGTTCAAAACTGTTCGCGACACCAAAAGCGAATTCCTTTTTAAAATGGCCGATCACAGTGAGGTCTTCTTTATGGCCTGGACGACGACACCCTGGACCCTCCCATCTAACCTGGGTCTCACCGTCGGTCCCCGTATTGACTATGTTCTCATCAGAACATTCAACCCCTATACACATCTGCCCGTCGATGTCGTCCTCGCAAAAGCATTGATTGGCAAATACTTCAAACCCGAAGGAGAGAATGCAAGCTTCGACGGCGTAAGCCCGGAAGCCAGGGTTCTACCCTGGAAGATCCTGGGAGAATTCAAGGGAAGCCAGCTCGAGGAATTAAGATACGAACAGCTCCTCCCATACGAAGCCAACAGCCCCGAGAAGGCCGGCGGCGACCCCTTCCGGGTCATCCTGGGCGACTTCGTCACCACCGAAGACGGCACCGGCATCGTTCATACCTCTCCTGCCTTCGGTGCCGATGACTATAAGGTTGGCCAGAAGTATAATATTGGCATACTCACCATGGTCGACAAGCAGGGCAAATTCGTTGACGGCCTCGGCGAGTTCAGCAACCGTTACGTAAAAAACTACAAGGACGATCCCAATTACACCGATGTGAACGTCGACATCTGCGTAAAGCTCAAAAAAGAGAATCGCGCCTTCCGCATCGAAAAATACGAACATACCTACCCCCATTGCTGGCGCACCGACAAACCCGTCCTCTACTATCCGCTCGATGCCTGGTTCATCCGTACCACCGCCCTAAAAGACCGGATGGTCGAATTGAACAAGACCATCAACTGGAAACCCAAATCCACCGGCGAAGGCCGCTTCGGCAACTGGCTGGAAAACATGGTCGACTGGAATTTGAGCCGCAGCCGCTATTGGGGAACGCCCCTCCCGGTCTGGCGGACAGAGGACGAAGAGGTCTCAAATCGCGAGGAGATCTGCATCGGCAGCATCGGCGAACTGCAAACCGCCCTGAAAGCCGCCGTAAAAGCCGGCTTCATGAAACCCGCCGCCGGCGAGTCCGAAGACGCCTGTATCCAAAGGCTCACTGCCGATTTGCATAAACCCTATGTGGACGATATCATCCTCGTCAGTAAAACAGGCCGGCCGATGAAACGCATTTCCGACCTCATCGACGTCTGGTTCGACAGCGGCGCCATGCCCTATGCGCAATGGCATTTCCCCTTTGAGAACAAAGAAGTTTTTGCCCAAAACTACCCCGCCGACTTTATTGCAGAAGGAGTAGACC
>Ga0210400_10001680_pt1 | contig 21598 bp, 14 predicted proteins | sample IncBWH26MmetaG_FD_155456 | JGI IMG/M metagenome (GOLD analysis project Ga0210400, IMG submission 155456) | Forest soil microbial communities from Barre Woods Harvard Forest LTER site, Petersham, Massachusetts, United States - Inc-BW-H-26-M | ecosystem: Environmental > Terrestrial > Soil >...
GGGCGAAACCGGTCATCGCCGGGGCAGTTGTCAAAGATAGGAGAGTTAACGCGGCTAAATCCTTGGCGGCGGACACGCAGGAGGCTTCGTCTTCTTTCCCAGCGACCTACTTCAGCAGCGAGAAAGTAGCGGCCCTCTATGCCAGCGGAGGCGAGTTGTTGGGCTGGAAGGACGGCGAAAATAAATATCGAGTGCGGATGAGCGTCGGACATAAAGAGCAGGAATTCGCGATGAGTCACGCGTTCACTCACATTTATTACATCGTTGAGGGATCTGCTACGTTTGTCACCGGCGGCACGATCATCGATCCCAAGACGGTTAAGCCAATTTCACCCGCGCCAGGCAAAGAGATTCGCGGGACCTCCATGGAGGGCGGTGAGACCCATCATGTCTCAAAGGGAGACGTACTGATTGTGCCGAGAGGCGTCACGCACTGGTGGAAGGAAGTCCAACCGGGTCCGTTCGTTTATTTTGTGGTTCAGGTTAGCTAGGAGAATAAAGATTTCCATGTGGGGGCGAAGAGGTTTGATTTTTCGTTCTGACCACAACCGTGCTAACCACTCAGAGCAACGCATGTGGCATTAAAAATCGGAGTGGGAAGGAAGAATGCTATGGATTCGATGAGGGGAGTAATTGCTGGCCTGATTTTACTGTTTGGGTTGCTGCCGTGGACGACTCGAATTCAGACCGCGGCCAAGGACGCCTTCACGGCGGACGGGGCGAAACCGGTCATCGCCGGGGCAGTTGTCAAAGATAGGAGAGTTAACGCGGCTAAATCCTTGGCGGCGGACACGCAGGAGGCTTCGTCTTCTTTCCCAGCGACCTACTTCAGCAGCGAGAAAGTGGCGGCCCTCTATGCCAGCGGAGGCGAGTTGTTGGGCTGGAAGGACGGCGAAAATAAATATCGGGTGCGGGTTAGCCGCCAAGAGAAAACGGGGTTGGCGAATATTCACGCATTTACGCACATTTTTTACATCGTTGAGGGATCTGCCACGTTTGTCACCGGCGGCACGATCGTCGATCCCAAGGTTAGCGATCCGATTACACCGTGGGAAGGCAAAGAGATTCGCGGGACCTCCATCGAGGGCGGTGAGGCCCATCATCTCTCAAAGGGTGACGTCATGATTGTGCCGAAGGGCGTCCTCCATTGGTTTAAGGAAATCCAACAAGGTCCGTTCCTCTATTATGTTGTTCAGGTTCGTTAAGAAGGCGTGGTGGTGGCCTAAACCCCAAGAACTTAGTCTTGACGGCCTCTTCATCGGTTACATTAAGCGCGTCTCCCGTCGGCAGTGCCATATTGGGAGAAGCCTACTCCCAGGGACCGAATTTCTGCACGGATAGAGGTATGACAGCTATGTACATTCGAAACAGCATGCTGACAGGTTTGGCAGTTGTTGCGATTGGTGCGGGCTGGCTTGGCAAAACAATCGCGCAGGGGAATGCGTCTTTCTCAAATGTTACATACTTCGATCATGAGAAAGTGAACGCCTCTTTTGCAAAAGGAGGCGCCCCAATCCTGTTTGCTGGCCAGTCGGGTCAAGGAAATTTCAGAGTGAGGACGGCCAGTCGCATTCAAACGCCTGAAGTGGAGATTCACAGCCATAAGCTCGGTACGGACGTTCTGTATGTGGTGAGCGGGGCAGCGACCTTTGTTATAGGCGGCACTGAGGTAGCGGCCAAAACTACGGCGACAGACGAGATAGGCGGTCAATCGATCAAAGGGGGCGAGTCATATCGTCTCAGCAAAGGGGATGTGATTATTGTTCCTCCCGGCGTTCCCCATTGGTATCAGAACGTAGAAACACCGTTCCTCTATTTTGTTGTGGAAGTCCCCTAGGAGTGTGTAGGAAATGGCGTTTAACAGCGCGACCACTCAAGGAGGTAGTTTTGGTTTTCGCAGACAAAGTGGTACGAAGCCTCGTTGCTTTTGGGATGTTAGCTTTGTGCGTTTCTTCCTCCGCTCCGATCTTGGCTCAAGCGACTGGAGGGAACCTATCCGGAACGGTATCGACGCCGGCTCAGAAATACGCTCCGCCGTTCCCGCGAGACGGAGCGAAGAAGATACAAGAAACAGACGGTTTTGTGATTTGGGATGTGACCTGGGAAAACGGCAAATCCACCGGGATGCACGAACTCGAATTGGATCAAGTCTCCGTGACTCTGACGGAAGGGGCGGTAAAGGTAAGCAGGCCTGACGGGACATGGAGCATTGAACAACAAAGGTTCGGCTCTGTCCGTTTCGAATCAAAGGGGACTGTAGTTGCGGAAGAAGGCGTTACCGACGAACCTAGCCGTGCGATGGTCTTCCAACTGAAGGACTCCGTGCCTCCCAAGCGGCCAATCACTGAGGGTGTTCTCGGCCAGTTTCCAGGGGTAGGAGGGGTGAAGCTGTTTGAAACCGAACGAACAAGGGTTTGGGACTACTCATGGAAGGTCGGCGTACTAGGGATCCGTCATTTACACTACAACCAATCAGCTGCTGTGTTTCTCGAAGGAGGTACAATCCGCTCGTTTTCAGAGGGCGTGCTCCCCCGCTCCTACTCGAGGAAAGCAGGGGATGTAATCAACCCGCCTCCCCTTACCACTCCCCATCAAGAAGAAGCAGTAGAAGGATCGCCTCGCGCCATTTTCATTGAATTCAAATAGAGCACTCTTAAGGACGACGCTAGAAGACATGGCGCCACCTATTGATGCGGGCGGAGAGGATCGGTCTTGGCTTCGAGTTGCCCGGAGCCGCCGAAATTGGGCAACTTGAGCAACTCGTGCAGTCTAGAGAAGTCGGTTAAGTGTTTTAGAATCTGCCGGACGAGAGGGGATTCGATCTCCGACCTCCTCGTTGTCTCCGAGGCTGTTCGCCAGCGTGTTAGAGAGTAAAGTCAAGGCAACGGCAAACGGTAAAGGCCGGCCAAGTTTAAGGAAGCGAAGTGTTCGGAAGGCACGGCTAGATTCTCCTAGTACCTTTGGAGGATTGACAGATGCCCTCCCTGATCCGAAGCTGTCACGGGGTGATGCCCTTGACGCCCATGAGACAGTGAGAAGTTGATTGTCTAAATTAAGCAAAGCTTTTCCTACAAATCTGGCAAAGTCGGATTTTCACAGGGTTTCCTATTGAAAATAAGCAACTTAGGTGACAAACTGATGGCGAAAAAGTTGCATGTATCATGCTTGCCTACCTAGTCAGCCAGCTCAGGATCGTCCGGATTGATTGCGTTCCACCGAGTAAAGAGATGAGATTGAGGAAAAGCTAGAGATGCCCCGAATTGGAGGCCAGGCTGTACCCAAGAAGCTGATTATCCTGATGATGCTGGACAGCGTCGCGATACTCGTGTCCCTGTGTGCGGCGATGTATTTCCGGTATTCGGAGGTCGGCTGGACCATTTCGTTTGATCAAAGCATCCTCGCACGTTTTGGCTTGGTCGTGCTGGTGTGCGAGTTGGCGCTCTACTTTAACGACCTATACCTGTTGGAGGTTGTCCGCAGGCGCAGCAGCCTTCTTGTTCATCTGATCCACGCTGTGGGCTTTACCTGTCTAATCCTGGCCTTCCTGTACTATCTCGTGCCAAGCCTCCAATTGGGCAGAGGTGTAACGCTCTTTGCCGCTCCGATGATTTTAGTGTTGATCTTGAGCTGGAGGCTATCTCTTGACGCCAGCGGTCTCCTCGCGAGGGCGTCGGAGCGGGTCTTGATCGTGGGTACGGGCAAAATGGGGGTTAATCTGGTTCGCGAAATCATGGAACATCCGGAATTCAATTTAAAGGTTGTTGGTTTCTTGGATGAGAAGGGCGAGAACATCGGAAAATCGTTGGTCAATCCGGGAATCGTGGGAGGGATCGCCGATCTGGAAGAGATTGTTTCCCGCGAAAAAGTAGACCAAGTGGTTCTGGCACTTACCGAGCGCCGCGGTACGACTCCAGCGCGCGCGCTGATGCGGCTGAAGTTTTCGGGAGTTCACGTCGACGATGCCCACGGCTTGCATGAGAAGCTGATGGGAGCTATCGCCATAGATAACCTCTCGCCAAGCTGGTTGATCCTCTCGGAAGGGTTCAGGAAATCGCCCCTTCTGATGGCGGCAAAGCGCTTGATCGATCTTCTGAGCGCAAGCGTGATATTGCTTTTGGTCTGGCCCGTTCTGCTGTTGGCGGCCATGGCGATCAGACTAGAATCTCGGGGACCCGTGTTTTTCCGGCAGACCCGAGTAGGTCTGGGCGGCCATCCCTTTGAGGTGCTCAAGTTTCGTTCGATGAGAGTGAACGCCGAAGCGAATGGCCCTCAGTGGGCAACGGAGGATGACAAGCGTGTCACACGGGTGGGCAAATTCCTGAGAAAGTACCGTCTGGACGAGTTTCCGCAATTGTTCAATGTGCTGCGCGGGGAAATGAGTCTTGTGGGACCGAGGCCAGAGCGCCCCGAGTTCACCGAGATGCTCGAGCAGGAAATCTCCTTCTTTGGCTTGCGCCACACGGTGCGGCCCGGTGTGACCGGATGGGCGCAGGTAAAATACCCTTATGGGTCGACGACTGAGGATGCGAAGCGAAAACTGGAACTCGATCTTTTCTACATCAAGCACCTGGCCATAACCTTGGACCTGGCCATTATTTTCGAAACCGCCAAAGTTGTGCTGCTGGGACGCGGATCAAAATAATTTTTTGAAACACGGACAATCCAAAGTGAAAGATCACGGCTGGAATATTTCGTGGCAAGCTGTTGTGCGGCCCAATGAAGGGGATTCTTCATCTGAAGTTGAAGATTGAGAGATGGTTTGCAGGCGAAATGTTCCGAGGGCAGACTGGAATTGAATCAGACTAATTTATTAGAGGAATGAACGTGACGAAGACTATGACGAACACTCAGCAAGATACGATCCCCCCGCTGGATCTGAAGGCGCAATACGCCTCGATCCAAGGGGAAATCACGGCCGCGGTTAATGCCGTCCTGGAATCGCAACATTTCATTCTTGGCCCCGAGGTGAGCGCGCTGGAATCGGAAGTCGCCCAATATTGCGGCACGCGGTTTGGGGTGGGAGTCGCGTCGGGGACAGACGCTCTGCTTCTGGCGCTGCACGCTTGCGGAGTGGGGCACGGCGACGAAGTGATTTTGCCGACGTTTAGTTTTATTGCCAGCGCGGACACGGTCAGCCTGCTCGGGGCCAAACCGGTGTTTGTGGATATCAAGGCGGACACATTCAACGTCGACACGGACCAGATCGCGAAGCACATCACGACACGAACGAAAGCGATCATGCCCGTTCACCTCTACGGTCAACCAGCCGACATGGACCCGATCCTGGAGCTGGCGCGCAAGCACAATCTGAAAGTAATCGAAGATAATGCGCAGGCCATCGGGGCCAAATACAAAGGGAAGCGGACCGGCAGCATGGGCGATTTCGGGTGCATCAGTTTCTTCCCCAGCAAGAATCTGGGCGGATATGGCGATGGCGGAATGATTGTGACGAATTCCGAAGAGTTTGCGAAGCGGTTGCGAGCGCTGCGGGGTCACGGAAGCGCGAAAAAATATTACAGCACAGAGCAGGGTTGGAACAGCCGTCTGGACGAGATTCAGGCGGCAATCCTTCGCGTCAAGCTGCGGCACCTCGACGCGTGGGGAGTTGCGCGGCGCGCGAACGCGGCCGCGTATGACCGCTCGCTCTCAGGTATCGCACGCGTGGTTCCCCCGAAGGTGGCTTCGTGGGCGGAACATGTCTACCATCAGTATACGATTCGGGTGCCGCAGCGGGATCAGGTGCAGAAAATCCTTGCGGAGCACGGGGTGGGCAGCACCGTTTATTACCCTACGCCCATGCACTTACAGCCTGTCTACTCGTCCTTGGGGTACAAGCAGGGAGATCTGCCCGAATCGGAGAGCGCTGCCGCAGAGGTATTGTCCTTGCCCATTTACGCGGAACTGACCCAAGAGCAAATCGCCCGGGTGGCTGAGGCCGTGGCGGTCGCTGTGCGCCTATAATATGCATTGACGCTGAATCGATGCCATGAATGGGGCGACACCTGGATTCCCATTGCAAGGAATACGACAAGCACCATACCTCCACGGATGGGGCGTACGGAAGTTTCCAACCACCTTCATGCTAAGTCGCTTCCTGATTCTTGCTGGGATGATGATAGTTACGCTACTGCCGTCGAGGCTGGAGTCAAAGGTCTTGCGAGTAGGCCCCGGCAGTGAGTTTGCCAGACCATGCGCGGCTATCGCGGCGGCAGCCGCGGGCGACACGATTGAAGTAGACAGTTCGATTCCCTACGACGGCGACGTCTGCGCCTGGAAGACGGACGGACTCATCATCCGCGGCGTGGGAGCTCAACGGGCAGTTTTGAATGCCGCAGGCAAAAGCTCGCAAGGAAAAGCGATCTGGGTGATCGGCGCAGAAAATACGACAATTGAGAACATGGAGTTTACGGGGGCAAAGGTTCCCGATCAGAATGGCGCGGGCATCCGATCCGAAGGCGCAAATCTCACAGTTCGCAATTGTTATTTCCACGACAACGAAGAAGGAATTTTGTCAGGGAACGACCGGCAAAAATCGGTCGTTGTAGAATTCTCGGAATTTGCACGCAACGGATACGAAGACGGGCAAGCGCACAATATTTATGTGGGGCACGCCGCCAAGTTCGTTTTCCAATTCAATTATTCGCACCATTCGATCGTGGGGCATCTCGTGAAGTCGAGGGCGGCGGAAAACTATATCTTATACAACCGGTTGAGCGATGAAGCCACGGGAACGGGAAGCTATGAAATCGACCTGCCAAACGGGGGGAAGTCCTTTGTCATTGGCAACGTGATCGAACAAGGACCCAGAACCGAAAACAACAAAATCCTCAGCTATCTCGAAGAGGGACGAAGTCCTGCCAATCCACAGAATCTTCTTTTTGTGGTGAACAATACGTTTGTGAACCACCACCTCACTGGCGAAAACATGTTTATTTACGTCGACCCCGTTGACCGGATTCCGGCCATTATCAGAAATAATATTTTCTACGGACCGGGAGTCATTACCAATCAGCAGAACGCCATTCTCCTTAGCAACTTTTTTTCGGATCCAAAATTCGTCGATGACCTGGGCTACGACTACCGGGTTAGGAAGGGTTCTCGAGTGATAGGCGCCGGCACGGAGCCCTCGACGGGATTGGATTTTTCCTTGCGGCCGGAGTTCCAATATGTTCATCCAGCCTGCGCAGAGGGCAGAAAGGCTGATGGCGGGATCGACATCGGCGCCTTTCAGTTTGAACAAGGTACGGGAGTCGCGCCTCCGAATGCCCCGGCGCGCTGCACTGCTGAGCCGAGCGCGCTTTAGGGTAAACATCCTAATCGGACTTGAAGACAGATACTTCACTCCCGAAGGTCGTTCCCTTCGAGGCTTCGGGTAAGCAGGTCATCAATGAGCAAACGAGTCTTCGTCTACGTCTCCGGCGGGGCGGTCGATGAAGTGATTGTCCCGCCAGTGACTAACGGCACTTGGACAGTAATCGATTGGGACAATATCGAATCTGATCCTTTACGCGAATGGAGCCAGTTCGATGAGGAAGATCGGGCGTATGTTAGGGCGAATCATCCTGACGACTACGCGAAGCATTTCGCGGCGCTCGAAGACAAATAAACCAACCCGTTGTTTACTTCCTCTTTAGTCGTCCCTAGACCGGAAAACCCTTGGCGGTCGACCCTCACTGGTATAAGGCTTGCCTCTTGGTCCCGATCGATTTTTCATTCTCTTGCAACCAGCGTCGCTCCGGCCATCCCAATTCGCCCTTCATGGGGATCGACTTCGGGCTTTGCTGGCCACTAGCAATTTGGCCACATCATTCCATACAAGCGTGTTTCTCTGTACCTATCTTGTGAGACTTCCCAGAAGGAGACTTCTGGGGTATCAGAAGGGACTTGTTCGGTTTCCAAGTTATACGTTCAGGAGTTTAGCAGGATCGAGTTGGGTCAATCAGCGCAAGATACCGACACTGGAATTGAAGGGTCAAAGCTTTCGTCTCTCCATTCAAGTGGCGGTGCTTCCATTTTTCGCCGGTAGAAGTTCTGGCCGAGCTCCGGACACTCGACTTCTGTCGAACTCGTCGGTCGTCAAATGTTGTCCGCCCACGAATGAAACGCCCTTCGCTTCCGGACCGAAGTAGATAACAACGGCACCAACAACCAGTACCGTCGCCGCAAGAATACCCATCGAGAATGCGTATCTAAAGTGCTCCCCCATAACCGCTTCTATGTAGCCGACGCTGGAGGCAATCAATACCCCCAACTGATAAGCAAATCCGGGGAAGAAAGCCCGAAGCTGCCCTGGCGAGAGCTCAGTGATGTGAGCGGGTATAACTCCCCAAGCACCTTGCACCATAAACTGCATGGCGAAGGCCCCTACAATGATAAGCCGTAAGTTAGGAGCAAAGACCCAGAGCGGAATCGTCATAGTACCAAGTAACGCGGCCGTGATCATGGCTCGACGGCGCCCCCACTTATCAGAGAAAAGGCCGAACGTCACGCCACCGCAAATTGCGCCAATCATAGAAATGATGGTGACGAGCGAGGTAGCATTTACAGAGAAGTGGCGCTGCCGCTGAAGAAATGTGGGGTACATGTCTTGGGTGCCGTGGGACATGAAGTTCATCATTGCCATCAGCACAACCAAATAGCAGAAAAGCTGCCAATTCTTGGAAATAGCGCGCCTGTAAGTGCTCCAGTCGGTACGCGAGCTTTGCCAAGCCTCACTTTCCTTTACCTTCGAACAGATTAAGAGAGTCAACAGAGCCGGGATTCCGCCAATAAAAAACATCGGTCGCCAACCCCAGTGCGGGAAAACCATGTAATAGCAGATTGCCGCCAGGATATTTCCCGTCGCATAGCCTTCCTGCAACAGCCCCGAAACCAAACCCCGCCACTTGCTCTGAACCGATTCCAGCGCCAGCGATGACCCCACACCCCAGGTTCCTCCCATGCCGATGCCATAAAGCATGCGGAAAATAAAGAAGCTTGCGTAGGTCGGCGCCATTCCGGACAAGATTTCCATCAACGAATAAAAGACGATGTTGGCCATCAACAGCCCGCGTCGGCCGTACCGATCGGCAAGCACGCCAAACACAAGCGCACCTACCGGGCGCATTGCCAGGCTGGCAGTGATGGTCAAAGCGATGGCGGGAATCGAACGCCCGAAGTCTCTCGCAATTGCGGAAACCACAAATATGAGTACAAAGAAATCGAACGAATCGAGGGTCCAGCCGAGAAATCCAGACAGCACAGCATTACGCTGATTGGCTCTCTCGTTTTCCGTGATCGTGTTGGACATCAAAGACCATTCGAATCAGGGAGACTCACAGCCTGCTCGGTAACACTCAAAGACCTACACATCTCGGCGTGTCATACAGCACACTGATCCGAAGGTCCATTGAAAAGTCTCCGAAAACTCTTAAGAAAAGCATCGACGCTCAAATGAGCAACGAAATTGTCTTGCCTCAGTTGGAAATGGAGGGGTGCTCTTCCTCTAAGATGGCGGCGAGGATGCGACACGTGGAGATCACCTTCCTTTTGCGCTATTTCTGAGCCCCGCTCGAAGCGGAAACCGCACAGAATCGCCGCACGATCTCAAAATAGATCGGAAGCGCTTTTTCCCAAGCCGTAATGGAAACGCGCTCGTCGTTGCCGTGTACTCCTACACCCATCTCTTCGTCGCTAGGCGCCACCGTAGTAGTCAGGCCATAGGCTGCAATTCCAAGTTGCCGAAACCAGTGGCTGTCGGTGAATGCCGTCGACACACTGGGGGTAAAAGTTACCCCTGGATAGTTCTCGGTAAGCACTTCCCGAAAGGTCTGCGTCAGTGGTGTATCAATTGGGGAATCGATGGTTTTCCAGTTCACTAGCTTGAAAATCTTGACGCTGGGATCGGCAATTATCTTGCGGATCTGTTCAATCCATTCGTCTCCGTCAGACCCGGGTACCAACCGAAAATCGATCTCGGCCTCCGCCTTAGGCGCGACGACATTCACCTTGCTCGTGGAGTCGTGAATGACATTAATGTTCGCCGTGTTAGTGAGTAGCGCATAGTCCATCATGTGGTGCTCGTAGAGCTCCTTTAGAAACGCAGGATCCTTTACGCTCTCGCGGATGTTCTCAAAACGCTCTTTCATAGGCCCGGGTTCCGACGGGGCCAATGCCTTGAAATAGCGCTCAACCAGAGGGGTTAAAATCACTGGCGATTTGTAAGCCTGAACGCGCTGCAATGCGGCTAAAATATGGGTCACGGCCGAGTCGGGATTGGGCACTGAGCCATGACCAGACGAACCGAAGGCAGTCAGCCGAACCCAGTCCGGAACCTTTTCGGCAACTCCAAACTTGAAGCTTACCTGGCCGTTCGCACGGACCAGTCCTCCTCCGCCTTCATTAAGCAGGAAGCCGGCATTCTTTAACAGGTCAGCGTGATGCTCAGCAAACCAGCTGGCCCCTTCGAAGCCACCCGATTCCTCATCGGCTGTGCCCAGAAAAATCAGGTCTCGCTTGAGATGAATTTTATTGCGGTGCATTTGAACAAATGTAACGAACTCCAACATCCCTAGATCTTTCATGTCGCCCGCGCCGCGCCCGTACATGAATCCATTCTTTCTTATGGCTGCAAAAGGATCGACACTCCATGTCTCCGATGTCCAAGGCACGACGTCAATGTGGTTGAGTAAAACCAGTCCCTTTTCGGAACCGTCCCTAGGCAGCTTCGCGTAGATAATGCCTCGCCCGGGCGATGATTCCATCAGATCGTAGGGAATTCCTTCAGCATGCAGAATTCGTGCGAAAAACTCGGCGCCTCGTATCTCATTGCCTGGTGGATTGGTTGTGTTGATCATCAAATACTGGTGTAGCCACTCGATCCCTTCATCGCCTGCCTTTGACCAGTCAATCCCTGTCTGAGCACTCGTCAACGATCCACCCAGAATCATCAGACTCATTACGAATGTGCCAAGCAAAAAACAACGGCCGAGGGGAACAGGTCCTTGCCACTCTGGGATGTTCCTTTCAGTCGCTTGAGACTCGGGGAATCTCATCGTGGAGCACCGAAGTTTCGGCACATACGCAGTGCCCTGCAATGGTTAGGAATGGTATTCATGGTTGAAAGGAGTCCGTCGGTCGATGGTTCAGCTTGGCCTCATTGAATGCGACCGAGCGCGGAGTCTCGCCTCACTTTGCACTCTGTCTCACATAGTCAGCAATCTGCTGGCCAGTTGCGAACCACACGCCTTGTTTTGACTTCATGTATGCAATGAGCTTGTCAAGATACATGATTCTTGAACGATGGCCTGATATCATCGGATGCATAGTCAGCATGAACATAGTGCCTTCCTTGTATGCCTGGTCGAATTCGTCCTGATAAACTTTGAAAATGAGTTCGGGAGAAGGTAGCGAGCCGTTCCAGATGAAGTAGGGGTAGTCGTCAAGAATCCATTCGACCGGCAGCTCCACCATACCCGTTGGCTGGCCGTTTGAAACCAGCTCGTATGGCTCATCCATTGCCATTGCGCTGCTGTCGTACTGAAAGCCGGCTTTGCGAATCAGATCGAGAGTGTATTTGCTGAAGGCCCATGCCGGGGCCCTATATCCGACGGGTTTCTTGCCTGTCGCCTTGGTCCAGAAGTCGATCGCCTTGTTCAACAGTCGCTCCTCTTCCGCGCGATCGTCAATGTCCGGAAGGCTCTCATGGATCCAGCCGTGAACACCGATTTCATGGCGCGGGCGCTTGGTGAGTTCCTGAACCATCTGGGGGTATAGAAGGCCGGAAACCGCAGGAATGTAGAAAGAGCCAGGGATATCGTACTTGTCGTACAAGGCCATAATCCTAGGTAACCCTTCCGTGGTGCCGTACTCACCCTGCGATAGAAGAATCGGCGCAGTATTTCCGTCCGCGATATCAAAAGATTCGTTGTCCATGTCCCAACTCAGGCACACAGCAACCTTTGCACCATTGGGCCAACTCTTCGGTGTTAGCTTTCGTCCGGCGCGCAGCGGAGCCACGACCTCCTTGATTTGCTCATCTGTGAGTTTCGTACCAGGTTGAGGCCTCTTCTTTTCTTGCCCTTGCAATAGCAGTGGGACTGCACAGACCATACAAACTCCAAATATCGCCTTGACTAGTCCTTTTTTCATGGTCTTCTCCTGTAGTGAGTACTGTTAAGGTGTCAGAACCTCATGGAGTTCTCTTCCAAATGATGCGTTTTGCTTAACGTGCCCTTCGAATTAAATCATTTTGCCCGAGCGGCTGGCATGACGAATTCCGCGATCTGCTCCCCCGTCGCGAACCAGACTCCGGGTTTGGATTTCATGTAGGAAATGAACTTCTCTAGATGCCCAATCCTTGATCGATGTCCAATGACGTGCGGGTGCATCGTTAACATAAACATTGTGCCTTCCTGGTACGCACGATCGAACTCTTCTCGAAAAGTCTGAAAAACAAGTTCAGCCGAAGGCATTGTGCCAGTAGGCCCAAAGTACAGCCCGTCGTCCTGAATCCAATCCACTGGCAGTTCCACTATTCCAGTCGGCTGTCCGTTCGACATCAGCTCATACGGTTCATCCATTGCCATAAGACTAGTGTCGTACTCGAAATTGGCCTTGCGAAGAATATCGATGGTGAAATTACTGAATGCCCAGGACGGCGCCCGGTTGCCCACGGGACGTTTTCCGATCGCCTTGGTGACGTAGTCGATTACCTGCTGGAGCAGGCGCTCTTCCTCCGAGGCGTTGTTTAAAGCCGGCAGGTCCTCATGGATCCAGCCGTGGACGCCGATTTCATGCCGACCAGATTTCATGATCTCCGGAACCATCTCTGGCGCGAGAACTGCACTGACACCCGGCAAGTAGAATGAAGCTGGCAACTTTTCTCGATCCAGAAGCGCGAGGATCCGAGGCAAGCCCACGATCGCACCATACTCCTCGCCCGATAACGGTACCGGTAACGTAATGCCCTGAGCTAACGTCGGCGACTCATTGTCGATGTCAAAACTCAGGCAAACGGCAACCCTAGCGCCGTTCGGCCATTTCGGCGTCAGCTTACGTCCGGCTCGCACAGGTGCCACAGCCTGCTTGAGCTGGTCAATGCTCCACGTTGTACCAGGTTGCATGGCCACTCCGCTGCTGCTCGTCGTCTGCCTAGCCACGCTCGATACTGGTGCTTCGGTAGGCGGACTACAGCCGACTTCGGCGATTGCGAGGAATAGCAAACTCAAGGAACTGCCAATGCGAAGCAAGTTAAGCGTGTTCCGTCGCCGTATGGCCATGTTGAGGCGCGCCAGAACGTATAGCGAACCCCCACTGCGCCTCCTGTCCATTGGTCGCTTCAAGATGTTCTTCTCTTGAGGATTCCGCGCAAGACAGAGAGGATTCCACTCCTTTGTTGAGGTGAAGGGAATCCTTCGGGCCCGGCTAAGAATTTAAAATACGAATCTAATTCCCCACTGGAGTAGGCGTGGATCGAGTGCCTGATCCAGAACTAGGAATGCCGGCGAAACCATCGTGCTTTCACCGCCGAATCCGCCTCCGCCAAGATACTTGGTCGGATGGTTGAAGACGTTGTAGCCTTCGATAAAGAGCTGAGCATGATAGCGCTCGCGGAATGAGATATCCTTTAACAAGCGCAGGTTCAGGTTGTTGATCGCCTGTACCTTTAGCTGGCTCGCAGAGATGGGAGGTAACGGCGCGACCGAGCACGATGAACCGGGAGCGGCGAACGAGCAAGGATTGGCTCGGAATGCGTTGATAATCTGTAACTGCGCGGCTCTGTCGCCGTATCCAACGGTCTGCTCTAATCCGGCAGGCAACTGGCTTGCCGGGTTTTGGTGGCCGTCGAGAGCTACGCCCGCGTTCACCGGGTACGGAGGGCCGCTCACGTAGGAATAAATCCCACTCAACCGGATTCCCACTTTCGGCATCAACCTCGTTGTGAAGCTCAGGCTGAAATTGTTAGGAGTATGGGTCGGGTTATAAGCATAGTTGTTGGCGAAAATATAGGTGCCGTAGAATGTAGCCGCATCGATGATGCTTTGCGAATACGTATAAGAGGCGTAGATGGTGTCGAAGCCTTTGGGCCTGGTTCTTAACTGGACTTCCAATGCGTTGAACGTAGCCCAGCCAAAGTTAAAGATGTCCGTCACGTTGGTGAACTGCGGAACCGGGCGTGGGTTGGCTGCGCTCAACACGCCGTTTGGCAAGTTGAGATCTTTCCCGGCCCATTCATCCCACGATTTATCGAAGACTGCGTCCACATCGAGCAAGGTGCTGGGGTTGATCTGCCAGGAGAAGCCAGCCGTGAAATTGTTGGAGTAAGGTAATTTGAAGTTGTTGTCGATTATGCCGATCGAGCGCGCCCCGCCTGCAGCCACATACTGTGCGAGAGTCTTGCCGCCCAGCGTCGCCGTGATATCCGGGTAGTTGCTCAACTGCACCGGGTTGGTGATAAAGACCGCCGCTCCGATCGTTGACTGCTCATTTTCCTCTTGCAACCAGGGGCGATTCCTCGACACATACTTGCCGTAACCGGCTCGCAGCAATCCCTTGCCGTTCCCGAAGAGGTCATACGCAACGCCCAGCCGTGGCTGAACGTTGTGATATTCGTTGCCGCGGTTGCTTTTGACAAATTGGTTGATGCCTGCAAACTCTGGGTTAGCAAGGAGGCTGTTGTAGAACGCGTTGTCCCGCAAATTGGTATCCAAGTCGTAGCGCAGTCCTACGTTGAGGTGCAAGCGCTTGGTAACCGCTATGTCGTCCTGAAAGAAAAACCAGGGCACCTTCGACACGTAGCTGAAGTTGCCAGGCGACTCCAACTGTAAAAGTACCGGATAGGTTGATGGGTCGGCTTTGTTAAAAGGCGCATCCGTCGTAAAAGTCCACTGCCCATACTGGAAGAAATGAGCGCCGTAGGAGTTGTCCTCGTGTTTTATCCCGCCGCCAAATTTCATGCTATGCCGGGGCAGGGTGAGGAAAAATGTGTCGTACACGGTGTAATCGTGGCGTGGGAAGAATTGCGGATCGTCGACGTTACCCCCGGAGTAAAACGATGGCCGCAGGATGGCGGTAACTCCGGGATCAGTCTGTAGGGAGTATAAATTCTGGAACATGTAAATGAACCCCAACGTATTCACTTTCGTCGGTGAGATCACCCAGTCGTTTTCCGTCACCACATTTTGCGATTTGCTGAAATTATTCATATTGTTGGCATAGTTCGCCGGGCCGCCGGTGGGGGTGATATGGTTATCGTATGCGTACCGCACAAACATCGTGTCGCTCTTGCTGAAGCGGTGGTCTAACCTCGCATCAATCAGGGTTTCTGTTTCCGTAAAGGGATAGTTCCCGTTCTCCTGGGAAGCGAAGGGATTGCTCGGCGGCAGCGCCTCGACTACCGCCGTGTTGATATGCAGGTGTTCGTAAGCCACGAAAAAATGCGTATTGTTCGAAACTACCTTGCCGCCAAACGTCCCCCCCGCGCGCCACAACGAGTACGGCGGCTTCGTTGTCGCCAGCGCATTAATTGCATCCAGCGCCTCGTTCCGGCCGAAATAGTATCCGGTACCGTGGAACTCGTCCCCTCCCGCCTTCGACGCCACAGTTACCACGGCGTTCATGGCGTATCCGTACTGCGCGTCATATTGGTCGCGGTAAACCTTGAATTCCTGAATCGCGTCTTGGCTCATGTTGATGACTGGAGAGCCCCAGATCGGATCATCAATTGACACACCGTCTAAAATGGTGGAGTTACCGCTCCGCTGGTCCGCCACCCCGCCGAATTTAGTCACGTTGAAAGCCGGGTATACCCCCATGTTCGTCATCGTGGCAGATCCTGGCATGGTCTGTGCGATCACCAGGAAATCGCGGTTCAGCACCGGAAGATTGTCTATCTGCTGGTCGTTAATCACTGACGCTGGCTCCGATTTGGTGACTTCGATCTCTGTCCCGGTCGCCTCCGTGACTGTCACCTTCTGCGCGACCGCGCTCACCGTCATCGTAAAGTTTATTGTCACGTCGGTTCCCACCAACAACGTAATTCTCTTCTCCTGCGTAGCAAATCCCGCGGCCTCGACGGTAATCGTATACGGCGCCGGTTGCATGTTCACCGCGCGATAATTTCCCTCGGAGCCTGTCGTTAGCGTCTGGGACGCCTTGTTACTCGTATTGGTAATCGTCACGGTAGCGCCAACGATCGCCCCCCCGCTTGAGTCGTTCACTATTCCACCGACGTTCGCCCCCACCTGCGCCAATGTGGGAACTAAACAGACCACGAAGAAGATGAACGTACATACGAGCGCACTGTACACCCAGCTTCCCCTCAAATTCGTGTGGTATGAGCTCATCAGCATCTCCTTATTTGGAGGGGTCCTGCCCTTATCTTCGGCCTCTGGAACGTAGTTGCCGTGGCTGAGAATAAGAGTTATGATAGCCGGCGCGTTCCAAGATCTAAGGGGGAGGACTCTCACCATCGCGCTCGCGATTGGTTACAAGACTAGGTTCCAAAAGTCCTTTGAAAAGTCTTGGAATATTCTTAAAAAAGGTTTAGAGGCCCCATGAGCGATTGCCGACATCCATGGGACGCGTTCCGTTTCCTCCTCTTGAGTCCAGCACCTCACGATCTTCCTCGTGACCGCCAGCCCATCTTTCTCACTGGAACGGCATTCGACACGATGATGCCCATAGTGCCCGCTAAGAACTGCAACCGGTTGCTGATGGAGGGCAGCTAATTGGAGCAGTTTGACTCAACGGTTGGTCGAAGCAGGAAATCTAGAAGCGTTGACTTTTCACCTCTAAAAGAACCAGGTCAGGAGCATGGGTACAGAGGGACCGCAGCCAAACAAGGTTATAGCTTCGTGACTGAGATAAATGTATTGTGGGCGGAGCCAATACAGTCCAATTCAGAGTACCGGTGCAAATGCCTTTGACGCAGGAGGCAGCTCATGAGGGAGTGCCAAAATCATCTCAATCTTAATTACGCCTTCGGACCTTTCATTTTGAAGCCAGCAGAACACGAACTCCTTCGCGATGGCCAGCCCATTTCTCTCACTCCAAAGACATTCGACACCCTGGTGGTGCTTGTAGAGAATTGTGGCCGGTTGCTGGAGAAGGAGGAGTTAATCCAGGCAGTTTGGCATGACACGTTTGTCGAAGAAGGAAACCTTTGCGTGACGGTCTCTCACCTCCGCAAAGCTTTCGGCAACGAGCACACGTACATAAAAACCGTATCCAAGCACGGCTATCGCTTCGTAGCTGAGATCAATGTAGTGCCGGCCGAAACCAGCACGGTTCGACAACAAGATCCCAAGGCAGTACCTGCAATGCACGGGGCAATTTTGGATCGCGCAAACAACACGATGCCCTTCCTCAGGAAGTTTCGGTTGCCAAGTCTGGCGGCTGTCTCGCTTGTCGGAGGAATTCTTCTCGCAATCGGGGTATGGTTAAAAGTGGGAACCACTATTCACGCTACCAAGACTTTGGAGATCAGATCTTTAGCAGTTCTCCCGTTCGAGATTCTTGGTGCGAAAGCTGACGACGAATACTTAGGTTTAGGAATGGCCGACGCCCTGATAACCAAATTGGGGACTATTGGGCAGATTGTGACGCGCCCAACTAGGGCAACTCAGAAATATCAAAATACCTCGCAGGATCCGCGAAGTGTGGGCCGGGAGCAAAGTGTGGACGCTGTGCTCGATGGCCGAATTCAGAGATCGGGGGACCGGGTGCGGGTGACGGCTCAATTGACTCGAGTCGCAGACGGCATGCAGCTCTGGGCCGACACCTTCGACGAGGAGTTCACAAATATGTTCGCCGTCGAAGACGCGGTTTCGGCCCAGGTAGCGACCTCGATTCGACTTGAACTGACCGGGGCACAGAAGGAGCGTCTGGCGAAACGGTCCACTGCGAGTAGCGAAGCCTATCAATCCTATCTGAGAGGACGTTACTTCTGGAACGAGAGAACAGGGGAGGGACTGAGGAAGGGCCTGGATTATTTCCGACACGCTATCGATTTAGACCCGACTTACGCGGAGGCCTACGCTGGAATGGCAGATTCCTATGCCATGCTCGGCCTGTATACCGCACTTCCGCCCAACGAAGCGTTCCCGAAAGCAAAAGCAGCAGCGATCGAGGCACTGAAGTTGGACAGTGCACTTGCGGAAGCCCACGCCACACTTGGGTTCGTTCACTTTTACTATGACTGGGATGGGGCTGCGGCCGATAAGGAATTTGCCACTGCCCTGCAAGAGAACCCGAACTACGCTATGGCACACTCGTGGCGCGGCTTCAATCTCGCGGTGACGGGCCGATTGCCTGAAGCCATTACGGAAGCAAGGCTTGCGCAAGAAGCCGATCCCCTATCGGCGATTGTCGGCACCAATGCGGCATGGGTCTACTTTCTGGCTCGGCGGAGCGATCAAGCAGTCGAAATAGTGCAGAAGGTTATCGAGATCGATCCAAATTTCCCTCGTGCCCATTTCAGGCTGGGCAACATTTACGAAAACGAGGGCGAGTACCATGGCGCCATCGCAGAATACGAGAAGGCAGTTCATCTCTCGGATGGTGACACGTATTACCAAGCGTCATTGGGACACGCTTACGCCATGTCGGGAATGGTCGCCGAAGCAGAAAAGTGTCTGCAGCATTTGGAACAACTCTCCACGAGACGGTATGTTCCCCCGTATGCGATTGCCTTGATTTATGTCGGGATGGGCAACAAAAACCGCGGTCTCGAGTGGTTGGAAAGGGCCCACGTGGATCGTTCAACTTCGATGGCTTATCTGAGAGTGGAACCGGCGCTGGATAGTTTGCGATCTGAACCAAGATTTACGCGTCTCGTTCAACAAACCAACTTCTGAGTTGCAGGCTAGAAGTGAGATAACTCAGCTAAACCTCGCAATCCCTTTGCGTTACGGACATCTTGCTAGGTGCAAAAGAATTTCTTAAGATTTTTCTAACTGTGTTCAAAGGACTTTCCCCAATTTGATTAGTAAGTTGTTCCCTCACCATTAAGGGCGGTCGCCAGAACCTTGCTGCACCCGTATCAGGAGACAGGCTTGTCTAAAGACGAGGTAGTAGTGTGAGTTGCGATGGAACGATGTGTACCCACGGCAGATTGAGGAGGGTTCGCTCGTGAGAATCATCACCCGTGTTTCTATTTGTCTTCTCTATTCAGTTTCAGTCATCTGGGGTAATGCTGATGCCCAGGAAGCGCCGAAGACGATTCAGGATCGTGCACAAGCGTCGTCGATTATTCAAGGAAAGTTAAAGGTTCCAGGTTTGCAGCATTCCGTGAATGTGCTGCGTGATCGCTGGGGTGTTGCGCATATCTACGCCCAGAACCAGCACGATCTGTTTTTTGCACAAGGATTCGTAGCGGCCCAGGACCGGCTGTTTCAGATGGAATTGTGGAAGCGTTCGGGGCAAGGGCGATTGGCCGAAGTAATCGGGTCATCGGCGCTATTCCGTGACATAAACGCACGACTGTTGAGGTATCGGGGTGACATGACCTCGGAATACCAGAGTTACTCGCCAGATACGAAGGAAATCCTCGAAGCGTTCACGAGCGGAATCAACGCAAATATTGCCGCGCGGCTGGCGGCTGACAGCCCCGGCCTGCCCATCGAATTTGGAGTAGCCGGATTCAAGCCAGAACTGTGGAAACCAGAGGATTGTCTGAACCGCATGGCTGCATTTTCAATGACCGGCAATGCCTTTGCCGAACTGGAACACGCGGAAATGGTGGCGGTGGTTGGCGCGGAAAAAGCCTCGAAGCTTCTCGATTTAGATCCCAAGGTTACGCTTGACCCGGCGCCGGGCATCGATTTCTCAGGGCTGTCACCGGGCTTGCTTGAGAATCTTGTAGGCAGCGATTCGAGAATCAAGTTTCCGACGTATTACATCGAGGGTAGCAACAACTGGACGGTTTCCGGCGCGTTAACGCAAAGCGGCAAACCTCTACTCGCAAACGACCCACACCGCGTAATTGCTGTCCCTTCTCTGCGCTACATGGTGCATTTGGTGGCACCTGGATGGGACGTCATCGGATCGGGAGAACCCAGTCTTCCTGGTGTGGCACTCGGACACAACCAGCAGATTGCGTGGGGTTTCACGATTTTTGGATCCGACCAGCAAGACCTCTACCTGGAGGAACTTAATCCCAAGGATTCTTTGCAATACCGAACCGAACAGGGCTGGGAACGGATGAAAGTACAACGGGAGAATTTCAAAGTTCGGGGAGGTTCCGACGTCACGGTGGATTTGAAGTTTACTCGGCACGGTCCGGTTTTGTGGCAGGACCAGAAACGTGCCTTGGCGCTGCGCTGGGTGGGCATGGAACCGGGCACCGCGGGATATCTGTCTTCCCTGGCAGTTGATCGAGCTGAAAACTGGGAGCAGTTTTCGGACGCGATGAGGCGGTGGAGCGTGCCTTCCGAGAATATCGTTTATGCCGACAAGCAGGGCAACATTGGGGAGTATTCGGTGGGCTTGTCCCCTATACGAAAAAACTGGACGGGGCTTCTTCCAGTTCCAGGGGTTGGCGGTTACGAATGGAGTGGCTTTATCCCGGTTAGCCAACTTCCGCATTCTTATAATCCATCGGACGATTTCGTTGCGACCGCAAACAACAAGATGATCCCCGACGGGTACCCATACAACATTGGCTTTGAGTGGTATTCGCGCTATCGCGTGCAACGGATCAGTCAGGTGATCGGGGCCGCGCAGAAGGCCGGTCACAAGCTTACGACTGAGGACTTCGAGCTCCTTCAAAATGATGCTGTGTCGTTACCGGGGATCGAACTGGTTCAAATGCTGAAGAAAACGGTGGGAGATCATCCGACTGCGGAACAACGCCTATTGATTAGCTGGGATGGCGCCATCAACAAAAATTCTGCGGCGGCGGCGTTGTACGAAATCTACATGGAGGAGTTGACGAAAGCTGTGATTCAGAAGGTTGCTCCTCCACGCCTAGGGTTTTTGGTGGGTAGTTGGAGTGCCTATCAGGTACTGACTCTTCTATCGAACCCAACGGAGGATTTCTTCGGAAGCAACCCAGAGGCCGAGCGCAATCGTCTCTTGGAACGATCCCTGCAAAGCGCCACGGACAGGCTGGCCAAGTTAGAAGGTCCCGATTCCGCAAAATGGACCTGGGGACAGCTGCACTACGCGCAATTTCGTCACTCACTCAGTCCCGTTTTCAAAAACCTGGGGCCGGTACCACGATCAGGTGACGGGGAGACGGTTGGCGCCACGGGGTATTACGGCGACTCCTTCGAGCAAGTCGCAGGGGCAAGTTATCGCGAAATCCTCGACTTGAGCGATTGGGACAAGTCTGTGGCGATTAATACTCCAGGCCAAAGTGGCGAGCCCGGCAGCCCGCACTATTCTGACCTTTTACCGCTCTGGAGCGAGGGCCGTTATTTTCCTCTGCGGTACTCTGAAGAGGCTGTGAAGGAAGTAGTAACGGACAGACTTGAGTTGCAGCCGTAAGGTAGTTCTAAGCCGAGCAGATAATTTTTCTTGTTAGTCTGTATTTCCGCTAGAACCTTTTTGTCGAAATCAGGTCTCTCACAATTAAGAAAGAAATTGTTCCATTATCTGCTGAGAGCAATTGTTACAT
>Ga0210400_10001681_pt1 | contig 21589 bp, 18 predicted proteins | sample IncBWH26MmetaG_FD_155456 | JGI IMG/M metagenome (GOLD analysis project Ga0210400, IMG submission 155456) | Forest soil microbial communities from Barre Woods Harvard Forest LTER site, Petersham, Massachusetts, United States - Inc-BW-H-26-M | ecosystem: Environmental > Terrestrial > Soil >...
CCGATCAGCGCGCCGTGACGCCGGAGGTCAGCGCCGCCGAAGCGGAATCCGCCAACTTGCAGATCCGGAAGCTGCGCGACGTGGACAATCTGGTGCGGGCGCCGACCTGACGCGGGCGACCAGCCGCCCCAAGGCCGTGCGCGCGGTGGAAATCAAGCGCGGCCATGGGACGCATAAACCCTTTTTACGCCTTGAATACAAAGGCGGACTCGCCCATGGTCACGCCGGTTCGAGGGGGCCGCATGATCAAGTCTGAACTGATCGCCAAACTCGCCGAAGAGAACCCGCATCTGACGCAGCGCGACATCGAACGCGTCGTCAGCGTGGTTCTGGAGCGCATGATCCAGGCGCTGGAAACCGGCGGCCGGGTGGAATTGCGCGGCTTCGGCGCGCTTTCGGTCCGCTCGCGCGACGCGCGCGCCGGACGCAACCCGCGCACCGGCGAGCCGGTCGACGTCCGGGCCAAGCACGTTCCCTTCTTCAAGAGCGGCAAGGAGCTGCGGGAACGCCTCAATCTCACGGACGACTGAATTCTCGGCGAACGGGGCCCTGTCATGAGTGAGCCTGCCAAGCCCAAGCTCAGCATCTTCGGCGAGTTCCGCGAGTTCATCGCCCGCGGCAACGTGATCGACCTGGCGGTCGGCGTGATCATCGGCGCGGCCTTCAACGACATCGTCAAGGGCCTGGTCGACAACGTCGTCATGCCGCCGATCGGCCTTCTGCTGAGCGGCGTCGACTTCTCCCAGATGAAGCTGGTGCTGAAGGCCGCCGATCCCGCGAAGAAGGCGGCCGAGGTGGCGATCCAGTACGGCCTGTTCTTCAACACCCTGATCAAGTTCGTGATCGTGGCCTGGGTGGTGTTCCTGCTGGTCAAGGGCGTCAACGCCATCCGCCGGCGCGACGCCGAGAGCCCGCCCAAGCCGGCGCCCGCCCCGACGCCGCAGGAAGCGTTGCTGACCGAGATCCGCGACCTCCTGAAGGACCGCCGCCCCGCCGACAGCGCATAGCGGGGACGGGGGTCTAGGCCTTTCGGGCTCGAGGCGGTAAGCCTGCGACGGCTCGCAGGGACCCCGCATGTCCGAAGCCCAAAGCCTCTCCAATTCAACGGCGCCGCCATCCTGGGCGGCCGCGCTTTTTGGCCGCCCGCTGGTTCGCCTGGCGCAGGGACCCCTCCCGGCGGCGACCGTCTGGGCGATCGAAGGCGACCGGATCGCGGGCCGAATCTCCGAGCAGTTCACCGCCAACGCCGGCGAGTATCACGCGCGCTACGCGGCCAGCGCCCACTTCCAGGGCCTCTTCGAGCAGACGATCCGCAAGCTCGGCCTGACCGTTCCCGACGCTCCGCTGATCTTCGACATGGGCTCCGGCTCCGGGGCCAATTCGATCGTCCCCTGCTTCAACCTGTTCCCCGGCGCGCGGCAGGTGGCGACCGATCTCTCGGGCGAGCTGCTCGCCATCCTGGCCGCCTACGCCGCCGATGAGGGCCTCTCCGACCGCGTGATCTGCGTGGTGATGGACGCCATGGGCAAGCACGTGGCGCGCGAGCAGTTTGACCTGGTGACCGGCGCCTCCATCCTCCATCACCTGACCTATCCGACCGCTGGCCTGCAGGCGGCGGCCCGCGCCCTGAAGCCCGGCGGTCAAGCGATCTTCTTCGAGCCCTTCGACGGCTACGGCCTGATGCGGCTGGCCTATGAGCGGATCCTGGCGGAGGCCGACCTGCGCCGCGCCCCGCTCGATCCCGCCGTTGCGCAGGTCCTGCGCGAGATGATCGACGACATCGCCGCGCGCACCAGCCTCGACCGCGAGTCCCAGCAGTTCGCCGAGCTGGACGACAAGTGGCTGTTCTCGCGGGATTATCTGGAGATCGCCGCGCGGGACTGCGGGTTCGCCAATGTGCGCCTGCTGTCGCACAACAACCACGCCACGCTCTATCGTGACGTGGCCCATGTGCAGCTCAGGCTGGGCAGCGGCCAGGAGGGCCTGACCTTCCCGCCCTGGGCGCTGGACATCCTCGACAGCTTCGATCGGGCCATGCCCCAGCTCACCAAGAACGGCTTCATGATGGAAGGCTCGGTGGTCCTCACCAAGGCGGCGTGACGCTTCGCCCTTGCGGGGATGGCCTCCAGCCCCCTAATCCCGGCTCATGGGCGTCGAGACCAAGATTTGCGGCATCACCACCCCCGAGGCCGTGACGGCGGCCCTTGAGGGCGGCGCGGCGTTCCTGGGCTTCATGTTCTTCGAGAAGAGCCCGCGCAATCTGGCGCCCGAGGCCGCCCGGCGGCTGGCCCAACCTGCGCGAAACAAGGCCAAGGTCGTGGCCGTGCTGGTGGATCCCAGCGACGCCGAGGCCGACCGGATCGCCCAGATCCTGCAGCCTGACCTTATCCAGCTTCACGGCAAGGAGACGCCGGCCCGGGCCCGCGCCATCGGCCAGCGGACCGGCGCCGGGATCATCAAGGTCCTGCCGGTTTCCGAGGCGGCGGACCTCGCCGGCGCGCGCGAGTTCGAGACGGTGGTCGAGCATCTGATGTTCGACACCAAGCCCCCCAAGGGCGCCGATCGGCCGGGCGGCCATGGCGCCGCCTTTGACTGGACCCTGCTGGCGGGGCGCCGGTTCGAGCGGCCCTGGCTCCTGGCGGGCGGCCTCGATCCGTGGAACCTGACGCAAGCCGTGCAGCAGTCCGGCGCGCCGGTGCTGGACGTTTCCTCTGGCGTGGAGCGCGGTCCCGGACTAAAGGACCCCGCCTTGATCGCCGCGTTCCTCGACGCCGCCAAACGCGCTTGAAGCCTTAGCCCAAAGACGCTCAGTGAACGCGCCCTCGCATCCTTCGCCTGTCAGGCCCAACGACTACGCCGCCTATCCCGACGCCAACGGGCGCTTCGGCGACTATGGCGGCCAGTACGTGCCCGAGACCCTGATGCCGCTGGTCCACGAGCTGGACGCGGCCTATGCGGCGGCGAAGGCCGACGAGGGGTTCCAGGCCGAGCTCGCAGGGTTCCTCGCCCACTATGTCGGCCGCCCCAGCCCGCTCTATTTCGCCGAGCGGCTTACCGCCCACTACGGCGGCGCCAAGATCTACCTGAAGCGTGAGGAGTTGAACCACACCGGCTCGCACAAGATCAACAACTGCATGGGCCAGATCCTGCTGGCCCGGCGGATGGGCAAGACGCGGATCATCGCCGAGACCGGCGCCGGCCAGCACGGCGTGGCTACGGCCACGGTCTGCGCCCGATTCGGCCTGCCCTGCGTGGTCTACATGGGCGCGGTCGATGTGGAGCGGCAGAAGCCCAACGTCTTCCGTATGAATCTCCTGGGCGCCGAGGTGCGGCCGGTGACCTCCGGTTCGGCGACCCTGAAGGACGCCATGAACGAGGCGCTGCGCGACTGGGTCACCAACGTCCACGACACCTATTACCTGATCGGCACGGCGGCGGGGATGCACCCCTATCCGGTGATGGTCCGCGACTTCCAGGCGATCATCGGCCGCGAGGTGCGCGAGCAGATCCTGGACGCCGAGGGCCGGCTGCCGGACGCGGTCGTCGCCTGCGTCGGCGGCGGCTCCAACGCCATCGGCCTGTTCCACCCGTTCCTCAACGACCCGGAGGTCAAGATCTTCGGGGTCGAGGCGGCCGGCGAGGGCATGGATACGGGGCGCCACGCCGCGGCCATCAGCGGCGGCCGGCCCGGCGTCCTGCACGGCAATATGACCTACCTGCTGCAGGACCGCGACGGCCAGATCGAGGAGGCGCACTCGATCTCCGCCGGCCTTGATTATCCCGGCATCGGCCCCGAGCACGCCTGGCTGCACGACGTGGGCCGCGCCACCTACCTGTCGGCCACCGACAAGGAGTCGCTCGACGCCTTCAGCCTGCTGGCCGAACTGGAAGGCATCCTGCCGGCCATCGAGAGCGCCCACGCGCTGGCCCGCCTGCCGGAGATCGCCCAGCAGGTCGGCAAGGGCGGCATCGTGGTACTGAACCTGTCCGGCCGCGGCGACAAGGACGTGGCCACCGTCGCCGCCCACCTGGGGATGGAGATTTGACCAAGGCCCGGATCGACGCCCGTTTCGCCGCGCTGAAGGCCGAGGGCCGGGCGGCTTTCGTGGCCTATGTGATGGCCGGCGATCCCGACGCCGCCACCGCCGCCAAGATCCTTGAGGGCCTGCCCGCCGCCGGCGCGGACCTGATCGAGCTCGGCTTCCCGTTCTCCGACCCCATGGCCGAAGGGCCGCCGATCCAGCGCGCCGCGCAGCGGGCGCTGAAGGCCGGCATGACCCTGCAAGGCGTGTTCGAACTCGCGCGCGGCTTCCGGGCCGCCGACACGACAACACCGCTGATCCTGATGGGCTACATGAACCTGATCGTCACCCGCGGCGTCGAGGCCTTCGCCCGCGACGCGGCGGACGCCGGGGTGGACGGGGTGATCGTGGTCGACTGCCCGCCGGAAGAGGCGGGGCCCCTGGCCGACGCGCTGGACGCCGCCCAGGTCTCCCTGATCCGCCTGGCGACGCCGACCAGCGACGATATGCGCCTGAAGACCATTGTTCGCCGCACCTCGGGTTTCGTCTATTACGTCTCCGTGGCGGGCGTGACGGGGGTCAAGGAAGCCGATGCGGCCGAGGTCGCGCCTCAGGTGGCGCGGGTGCGTGCGGCGTCCGGCCTGCCGGTCGCGGTCGGCTTCGGCATCAGGACCCCCGAACGCGCCGCGGCGATCGCCCGCGTCGCCGACGCGGCGGTGGTGGGGTCCGCGCTTGTGGACGAAATCGCCGAAGCAGTGGAGATGAACGAAGACGTGACCCGGCGGGTTCTTTCCAAAGTGAGTTCGTTGGCTAAGGCTGTGCGCTCGGCGCGAGTCGGCCAAACGACGGTCTAGAACCATGGCGATGGCTGAGCAGAGAAACGACAAACCCGGCCGTCCCGCCGCCGCGCCGCGAGAGCGGACCGGATGGCTGTCGCGTATCGCGCCCGGCGTCCGCAACGCCTTCTCCAAGCGCGAGACGCCGGAAAACCTCTGGGTGAAATGCCCCGACACCGGGGAGATGATCTATCGCCCCGACCTGGAGGCCGCGCTGTGGGTGACGCCGAGCGGCCACCACATGCGGATCGGGGCGGCGGCGCGCCTGCGCTACACCTTCGACGACGGCAAGTTCGAGCGCATCGCCTCGCCCATCGTCGCGGACGATCCCCTGAAATTCCCGGACGTGAAGTCCTATCCCGACCGCCTGAAGGCCGCGCGCAAGGCGACCGGCGAGCAGGACGCCCTGGCTATCGGCTACGGCAATATCCACGGCCAGCCGGCGATGGTGGTGGTGCAGGACTTCGCCTTCATGGGCGGTTCGCTGTCGATGGCGGTGGGCGAGGCCTTCATCAAGGCCGCCCAGGAAGCCGTGAAGCGCGAGGTTCCTTTCGTGATCTTCACCGCCGCCGGCGGGGCGCGGATGCAGGAGGGGACGCTGTCCTTGATGCAGATGGCCCGCACCACCCTGGCGCTGAACGAGGTCAAGGCCGCCGGCCTGCCCTATGTGGTGGTGCTCACCGACCCGACCACGGGTGGGGTGATGGCCTCCTACGCCATGCTGGGCGACGTGCACCTGGCCGAGCCCAATGCGCTGATCGGCTTCGCCGGCCGCCGCGTGATCGAACAGACCATCCGCGAAACCCTGCCGCCGGGTTTCCAGCGCGCCGAGTTCCTGATGGAGCGCGGCATGGTCGACAAGGTGGTGAGCCGCGCCGAGTTGCCGGCGGTGCTGGGCTCGATCCTGAAGACCTTGATGATGGGGCGGGCCCAACTTCCCGCCGCCTGATGTGACCCCCCCAAATCCGGCAAAGGCGCTGGACCACGATCCGATCCGCGCCTCGGACGCGGTGATCCAGCGTCTGCGCGCCAACCACCCGACCCTGATCGACCTGACCACCGGACGCGTGGAGCGGCTGCTGGCGGCCCTGGGCCATCCCGAACGCCGCCTGCCGCCGGTGATCCACGTGGCGGGCACCAACGGCAAGGGCTCGACCGTCGCCTACCTGCGCGCCATCGCCGAGGCGCAGGGGCTGAAGGTCCACGCCATCACCTCGCCGCATCTGGTCCGCTTCGCCGAGCGGGTCCGCATCGCCGGCAAGCTGATCACCGACGCACAGCTTGAGGACCTCACCGACCGGCTGGAGGCCGCCAACGCCGGCCTGCCGATCAGCTTCTTCGAGATCACCACGGTCCTGGCGCTGCAGGCCTTCGCCGAGACGCCGGCCGACCTCTGCCTGGTGGAGGTGGGCCTGGGCGGGCGCTTCGACGCCACCAACGTCTTCGATGCGCCGGCGGTCAGCGTGATCACCCCCGTCGACTACGACCACCTGGAGATGCTGGGTCCGGAGCTTGGCAAGATCGCCTGGGAGAAGGCCGGCGTCATCAAGCGCGGCCGTCCCGTCGTCGTCGCCCGCCAGCCGGAGGAGGCGCTGGAGGCCATCGAGCGCGAAGCCGACGACCGGATGGCGCCGCTGTTCCTGATGGGCCGCGACTTCGACGCCTGGGAGGAACGCGGCCGGCTGATGGTGCAGATGCCCGACCGGCTGCTCGACCTGCCGGCCCCCAGCCTGTTCGGCGGCTACCAGTTCGACAACGCGGGCCTGGCGGTGGCCGCGGCCCTGACCTTCAACCACGACCTGAGCGAGGACGACCTGGGCCGTGGGGTCTCGTCGGCCGTCTGGCCGGCGCGGTTCCAGCGCCTGACCAAGGGCCCGCTGGCGGCGCTGGCCAAGGCGCGGGGCTCGGACCTGTGGCTCGACGGTGGGCACAATCCGCACGCCGGCCGCGCGCTCGCCGAAGCCGCCTCGCGCCTCGTGGACCGCGACCCGCGGCCGCTGGTGCTGGTGACCGGCATGTTTGCCCGCAAGGACGCCGAGGGCTATTTCCGGCCCTTCGCGGAGATGCACCCGAAGGTCTTCACCACCACCTTCGATTCGGACATGGCCGCCACCCCGGGCGACCTGGCCGAGGCCGCGCGCCTGGCCGGACTCACGGCCGAGCCGGTGGTCGATGTGACGGAGGGGCTGCGCAAGGCCCTGGACGGCTCCGGCCCGGCCCCGCACGTCCTGATCTGCGGCGGCCTGCACTTCGCCGGCGAGATCCTGGCGATGAGCCCGGAGACGTGGCCGAGCTAGGGGCCGACGAGGGCTCGCGCCAGCTAAAGTCCCTTCGTATCCAGCCACATAACAACTCTCGGCAGCCCCCAGAGACAAGCCACGATGGACGAGACACAAGCTAGGGCGTGCATGCCAGCGATACGCATGTGACCGTCTTCAGAGGCCATCAGCGCATTTCCAAACTCAACGACAGCAAGAACCAAAAAGAGAAGAGCGATACCGAACAACACGACCGCTCTCGCGGCCATCTGCAGGCGCAGCGAGAGCGGCATCTTGCGCCGCGCGCGATCCGGGGCCTCGCGTGCGCGTTGGTATTCCGCCTCCGTGTACCAGCCGACGTCGCTAAAGCGGCCGTCCGCCTTCATCGCAGCGTCGAGTCTCCCCAAGAGCTCTCCATGGCCAATGTCGCCCGGCGTCGGCCCATATCTCGTTGTGTCTCTGCTGACGAGGATCACGCGATCTCCGAGATCGGAGAGCCGAAACCAATACCGCCTCTTGCCGACATGGACGTCGAGCACCCAGCCGAGTTCGGCCTCACCTTCCGGCGCTGGGACCTGAAATCCCATGTCCCGGAACATCTGCGCCAGGGCCTCCGCCACCCCCAGACCGGGATATCGGACGAAGCCGCGTTCGTCCTCGATGGAATCGTCGGGAAATTCCGTGCAGAACTCGGCGATATCCCGGACGTTCATGGGGGTCCATTTCCCGCTGTGACCTGGTCGGCCAACGCGCTGTTGGCAATAAGCTCCGCGCCCGCCGCCGCTTTCAACGGCGTCGTCGTCCAGAACCAAAACTGGCCAAGCGGCCCGTATTTCGTGAGGTCCAGGGCCTTCCCGCTCCAAGACCCTCCTCCTGCGGACGCGCGCTCGACAGATTCGGCGTGGCGGATTCGGGGTTGTTTGAATTCAGAACCCCGGCGCCGATCGCCACTAAGTCGCTTGGCTGCGGGGCTGCTAGATCCTGACCGCTTCGCGTTGCCTGTTCCCAGGCTTCCCGCCCAGCCGCTTCCGCATCCGGCCTCAGGGAAATGTCAGCGTTCCGCTGCGCCATCCAGCCTTCGAGGTCATCAAGATCACCGACGGTCCGCCGCCCCAGCCAGCCTCCACCCATGTCGCCTCCTGCTTTTGATATCAGCCCGGCGTCCAAGCCAGTCCGGGCGACCACAGGTGACTAATGCTGAGCTTGTTTTCTCAAAAAATCAAGAACAAATAGTGAACAAAATGGCCGGCGCATTTCCGTCAACGATCTCGGGGAGCGTGAGGCGCCTATCCGGGAGCCATAGACTCGGGTTTTCAGAATGGACGGGCGCGCCGCCCCAACTCAATCGGCGACGGCGGCGCGCATGAGTCCCGGATAGCCGCTCGCGGCTTCCGGGATGACATCGATTTTTTGGATTTACGCCGCCGCGGCGACGCCGGCCTCGCTGAGCCATTCCAGGATCTTCTGCTTGGGCATGGCGCCGACCTTCATGGAGGCCATCTGGCCGCCCTTGAACAGCATCATGGTAGGGATGCCGCGCACGCCGTAGCGCGACGGCGTGGTCGGGCTTTCTTCGATGTTCAGCTTGGCGATGGTGACGTTGGCGCCCAGCTCGGTGGCGATCTGCTCCAGGGCGGGGGCGATCTGCTTGCAGGGGCCGCACCACTCCGCCCAGAAGTCGACCAGGACGGGGCCGGCGGCCTGCAGGACGTCCTTTTCGAAGGATTCGTCGGTGACCTTCACGGTGCTCATGAAATTCTCCTTGCGCGTCAGCAGTTTCCGAACGCGGAGCCGACGCATCTCGATCCGCCCATTTAGGAGCGCCTCACCCTGGTATCAACCTCAACCGCCGAGGTCGGCAAGCGCTTTCGCCAACAGGTTTTCTGGGACCGGCATCAGCTTCGGCCCATCGGTCCAGATCAGCGCCGCCTCCACCGCCCGGCCCGGGAAAACGTCCCTCAGGACCGCGGCGTAGATCGCCATCTGGCGCAGGTAGACCGGATCGGCCTCCTCGATAAGGGCCGGGGAGGGCCGGTTGGTCTTGAAATCGGCCACCAGCACCCGGCGGGGCAGCACCACCAGCCGGTCGATGCGGCCGGAGACCTTCAGCCCCGCCGGCAGGCCGCGCGCCGATCCGGCGATGGCCACCTCGGCGCGGCTGCCGGGGCCGAACAGCTCGGCGAAGCGTGGGTCCTGCAGGACTGACAGCGCCGCCGCCGCCATCTCGGCGCGTTGGGCGGCGGTGAGGTCGCGCTCGCGGGCCAGCAGGCTCGCCGCGCCGTCCGCCCAGCCGCCGGGCGGCAGGTCAGGCAGGATCTGGAGCAGCCGGTGGATCAGGTCGCCGCGCCGGAAGCGGCCCAGTCCGCCCACCGCCGAGAGCGGCGAGGGCGCGGCGACCTTGGCGCCGTCGCCCAGGTCCGACGGCGAGGCGTAGCGGGCGAAGGCCTCGGGCGGCGCGGCGGCCGCAGTCCAGGCCGGCAGGGCGGGGGCTCGCGCCCTCGCCGCGGCGTCCTGGCCCAGGATCCGCGGGTCAGACCCGAAGCGCTGGAACTCCAGGCCGTCGCCGGCGATCGTGCGCACCCCCGGCGCGATGTCGGCGTGGCCGAGCGCGTCCCGCACCGCGCCCCACCAGCCGGCGAGTTTGTTCGGGTCCGTGCGGTCCGCCACCCGGCCGCAGAGCACCAGCCGGTCGCGGGCGCGCGTCAGCGCCACATAGAGCAGGCGATAGGCCTCGGCCTCGTCGCGCTGGGCGCGGGCCTCGCGAGCCCGGGCCGTCGCCTCGCAGTCGCGCCCGCCCGAGGCGCACCACAGGAAGCCCTCGTCGCCCGGATTTCCGGCCCGCAGCAGCGGCGAACCCCGCGCGGTCTGGGTGAGCGTCGTTTCCGGCAGGAAGACGATCGGGGCCTCCAGGCCCTTGGCGCCGTGGGCGGTCATCACCCGAACCTCGGGACGCTCGGCCTCCATCTCGCGCTTGACGGTGATGTCGAGGCCGGCGAGCTCGGCGGCGAGGCGCTCCAGGTCGTGGACCCCGCGGGCCTCGGCGGCCAGCACCTGGTTCAGGAACTCGTCCAGCGCGTCCTGCGCCTCGGCGCCCAGGCGGCGCAGCAGGCGCTGGCGCATGGACCGGCCGTCCGCGCCCGCGCCACACAGCAGGCGGGCGTAGAACTCGAACGGCCGCTGCCGGCCAGCTTCCGCCAGGGCGAGGGAAAGGAAGGCCTCGGCCGCGGTCCACTCGGCGCGCTCGGGCGCCCGCCGCTGGAGCGCCGCCCAGAGCCCCTCCTTCCGGCCGCGCGCCAGGACGTAGAGGCTGTCGTCGTCGAGGCCGCAGAGGGGGCTCTTCAGCAGGGCCGCCAGCGTCAGCTCGTCGTCCGGGAACAGCGCGAAACGGGCCAGCGCCGTCAGGTCGTCGAAGACGATGTGCTCGGACAGGGCCAGCCGATCGGCGCCGGCCACCGGGATCTCCGCATGCTTCAGGGCCCGCAGGATCTCCTCGAACAGGGCGCGGCGGCGGCGGACCAGGATCAGCACGTCGCCGGCGTGGGCCGGCCGCCAGGCCTTGCGCTCCTTGTCGTAGACCGCCTCGCCGCGGGCGATCAGCGCCTTGATCTCGGCGGCGATGCGCCGCGCGAGACGGCGGTTGGCGCTGTCCTCCGGCTCGGCGTCCAGCGGCGCGTCCCAGGCCTCGCGCTCCTCGCCCTTCTTCTCGACCTCCAGCGGCCAGACGTCGACGCAGCCGGCGTGGTCGATCCGGGTGGGCTGGTGCCGCACCGGCTCCGGCTCGAAGCCGGGCCGAGGCTGGATGGCGCCGGCAAGCGCGGGCGGCGCAAAGACCGCGTCCACGAAGCTCAGCACCTGCGGGGTCGAACGCCAGGACGTGAGCAGGTCCACCCGCTCGAACCGGAAGCCCGCGCCGGTCGCCCGGTCGCGGTGGAACTCGAACTTGCGCAGCAGGAGTTCCGGCCGCGCGCCCTGGAAGGAATAGATCGACTGCTTCTCGTCGCCGACCACGAACATGTCGCGGACCCTGGCTTCGCCCGCAGCGCCATATTTGGCGCCGGCGCCGGAGAAGAACTCCTCGGTCAGGGCGTCGACGATGGTCCATTGGTCGGGCGCGGTGTCCTGGGCCTCGTCCACCAGGATGTGGTCGATGCCGCCGTCGAGCTTGTAGAGCACCCAGGCGGCGGCGGGGCGGTCGCGCAGCAGGTGGCAGACGTGATCGATCAGGTCGGCGAAGTCGAGGGCGCCGGCGGCGGCCTTTTCGATGCGGTAGGCGGCCAGGTAGGCGTTGGCCAGGGTGAGCACATGGCCGGTGTCCACCGCGATGGCCGCGGCGCGGACACGCTGGCGGGCCAGTTCGAGCCGCGCCTGCTCGGCCAGGAGCTTGAGGCGCAGCCCCTCGTGGGCCTTCAGGCCGCTGGTCTTGCCGATCCACTTGACCCCGTCGCCCTCGCCCTTCTCGGTGAAGAAGACGGCCAAGGCCTGGTCGAAGCCCGCGTCCGGATCGGCCGCCACCGCGGCGAGCTGGCCGCCGCACTTCTGGTCGGTGGCCGTGCCCAGCCGCAACACCTCGGCGGCCTCGCGCCAGAGGCCGCGGTCCATCTGGGCCATGGCCTCCGCGCCGATAGCCTCGGGATCGGACCCGCGCGTCACGTCCACCGCCCGCCAGGCCCAGCCGATCGCGCCCTCCAGCCCGCCCTCGCGGCGCAGGAAGTCGGCCAGCGGCCCGCGTCGGGCCTCGAAGTCGGCGAACATCGCCTGGAAGCTCTGGAAGTCGAGCGCCACCGACATCCGCGCATAGGCCTCGGCGACCGCGCTCGCGCCGTTCAGCGCCAGGCCCGCCACCATGCGCCGCGCCGCCTGCGCCACCGCCGCGGCGGCGGAATCGTCCATGACCCGGAAGCCCGGCGAGACGCCCGCCTCCAGGGGGAACCGCCGCAGGAGCTTTTCGCAGAAGGCGTGAATGGTCTGGATCTTCAGGCCGCCGGGCGTCTCCAGAGCCTGGGCGAAGAGGCTGCGCGCCTTGGACAGCTCGGCCGCGTCGAAGGTCCGGTCCTCCAGCCGCGACAGGGTCTGCGCCAACCCCTCGTCGGAGGCCACCGACCAGCCGCCAAGGACGTCGAACAGCCGGCGCTGCATCTCCGAGGCGGCCGCCTTGGTATAGGTGACGCACAGGATGGTCTCGGGCCTCGCCCCGGCCAGCAGCAGGCGGGCCACCCGGTCGATCAGGGTCTTGGTCTTGCCCGAGCCGGCGTTGGCGGTGACGAAAGCCGAGAGGCCGGGGTCGGCGGCGAGCCGCTGCGGGTCGATGAGCGCAGCCTCCGCTTCCAGCAGGTCGAGGGTCATTCGTCGCCCTCCGCGCCGCTGGTGGACCATTCGAACACCCGCGCCAGGTGGTCGTAGTCGCTGATCCGCGCCTTCACGAACTGCGGCGCGGTGCGCGACAGGTAGGGCTGGGCCGGGTCGTCGAAGCGGCCAACCAGCTCGGCCAGGCCGGCCAGCGCCTTGGCGGCGGCCTCGGCGCTTTCGTCGCCGGCCAGGGCTCGGGTCTCGACCTTGCCCGCGGGCCTGCGGCCGGTGATCTCCAGATAGGTCAGGTCGCCGGGCTTGAGCGGGCCGAGGTCGGGAAAGCCGCCGGCCTGCAGGATGGCGGCGGTGAGGGTGAGCTGCGGGGAAAAGCCGGTGGCCACCTCCTTCTTCGAGGGCGCCTTGCCGGTCTTGTAGTCGAGGATGTGGCCGAAGCCCTCGGCCGTCGCTTCGATCCGGTCGGCGCGGGCGGTGACCTTGAAGGGGCCGGCCGGCGCGGCGATGGTCCGCTCGCCTTTGAGCTCTACGTGGATCGTGCGGCCGTCGCGGCGCTCGCGCTCCAGGGCCGCGACCCAGTCGGCGGCCTCGACCGCCAGCGCCGCCTCGCGCGCCATCGCCTCGCGCGGCAGGCCGGCCTCTTCCAACGCCTCGAGATAGAGGTTCGCGAAGGTCCCGGCGGCGTCCGGCGGCAGGTCGGCTGGGTAGGCCTCGGCGAAGCGCTCGAAGGCGGCGTGGATGGCGGTGCCGCGGGCCCGCGCATCGGCCGCCTCGTCGGGCCGATCCAGGGGATAGAGCCGCAGGATGTCGCGCGCCCAGACGGCGTAGGGGTCGCGGACCAGGGTCTCGACGCGGGTCACCGCCAGCTCGCGCGGCCGGTCGGCGACCGGCGGCCGGGGCGCGGGGCGCTTGGCGGGCGCGTAGCCGTCGGGCGCGTCCAACCTGCGGGCCCAGTCGAGGACCTCGGGGCGCCCGGCGATCTTCAACCCGGCGCCGCGCGCCAGGGTCTCCAGCCGCCAAAGCCAGCGGGATTTCACCGACGGCGCGCCCTCGCGCCGCTCGGTGTGCAGCAGGACCACCTCGGGCGCGCAGGCCGCCTGGGCGAAGTCGTGGGCGGCCAGGCCGATGCGCCGCTCCGGCGAGGGCAGGCCGAGGGTCTCGCGCATCGGCCGCGACAGGAAGGGATCGAGCGGCGCCGCGGCCGGCCAGACGCCTTCCTCCAGGCCCGCCACCACCAGCCGGTCGGCGCGCACCAGCCGCGCCTCGATGGCGCCCAGGATGCGCAGGCGCGGATGGGTGGCGCCGCCCGAACGCACCGTCTCGCCGGCCAGCAGTCGGTCCATGAGGTCGGCGAAGCCACGCGCGGTGGCGGGCGGCAGGCCGTCGGCGTCCTGGATCAGGCCGCTCAGCAGGCGCGACATGGCCTCGCCGCCGTGGCCGGTCCAGAGATCGCCCGTCCCGCCGGCTCCGTCGTCGGCCAGCGCCTCCATCGCCCGCGCCACCCGCGCCGCCGCCGCAGCGACGGGATCGGTTTCGCGAGTCCAGGCCAAGCCCTCGACGATCGCCTGCAGCCGCGCGGCCAGGGGCAGGGCCTGGGGCGCCTTCGCCAGGCGGGCCTTCAGCTCGGCCCAGGTGCGCGCGCGAGGTCCGCGCAGGGCGGCGCGCTCCAGGTCCCGGCTGTCGCCGAGGCGGGCGTAGGGGTGCTTGGCGAGGCCCAGCAGGGCCACCGGATCGAGCGGGTCGACCGCGGCGCGCGCCACCAGGCCGGCCAGGGTTCCGCAGGGCGAGCCGGCCAGGCTCTCGCCCGCCGAGGAGTCCGGGACCACGCCCCAGCGGGCCAGCTTGGCCGAGACGCGCCGCGCCAGGCCCTGGTCCGGCGTCACCAGGGCGGCGGTCCGCTCCGGCGTCTCCAACGCCTCGCGCAGCAGCAGGGCCACCACCGTGGCGGCCTCATCTTCGTTGTGGGCGCTGATCGCGCTCAGGCCCTTCAGCCCCGCCGCCACGGCGCCGGGCTGTTCCTGCTCCAGGGTCTCGATCACATGCAGCCAGTCGGCGGTCTCCTCCGCCGGTCGCAACGCCTCGTTGATGATCCGCCGTCGCCACCGCTGCTCGGGCTGCTCCTCGTGCGAAGCCGGCCAGGTCTCGACCTGCGGGCGCGAGACCCCTGCGCGGTCCAGCAACCGCTTCAGCGCCCCTTGCGGATGCTGCACGTCGACCTTGGCCCAGGCCTTGTCGGCGAGGTTCCGGTCCAGGCCCGGCAGCACGACGCAGCCCTGCGGCGCGGCGGCGATGGCGATCAGCAGGTCGCGGGTGGCCGGCGCCGTGCCGGTGGACCCCGCCGCCACGATCACCCCGCGCGGCGGCGCCTCGGTCCAGCGCTCGGCCAGCCGGCGCAGCAGCCGCACGCGGCGTTCGCTGACGTCGATCACCCCCAGCGCCCGCAGCCGTTCCGGCCAATCCGCCAGCGCCGCCTCGAGGAACTGGCGCGAGATCTGCCAGTGCTCGGCCATCTCCGCCTCGACCAGGCCCTCCAGCCCGGCCTCCAGCGCCAGCTCCTCGATCTGCAGGCCGTCAAGGAAGCGGCCCAGCGCGTCGGCCATCTCCAGGGCCGCGGCGGCAGTCAGCTCGCGGCCCTGCAGCAGGTCCCAGTGGTCGGCGACCAGGCGGGTGAGCTCGAAACGCCGGCGCAGCGGGTCGATCGCCGCTTCCAGGTCGAGCGCAAGGTCGCCGGGCTCGAAGGGCGGCTCGCCCTCGTCCAGGTCGCCCAGGGGCCGCATCTGCGGCGGCAGGACGGCGCGGCCCTCGGCGGCGGCCACGAAAGCGTCGGCCAGCGCACGGGCGCCGCGGCGGGTCGGAGTCAGGACGATGGCCTGCGAGAGGGCTTCTGGGCCCAGGGGCGCCAGCGCGTCGAACAGGCCCCGCGCCAGGTCCTGGGCGAACGGGCGATGCGCCGGGATCGTGCGCCACCGCGGCCCGTCCCCCTTGGCGAAGAACGGCCGTTCGACGACCCCGCTCACCCCACCCGGGCCTCCACGCCCGCTTCGAGCCTGGCTTCCGCCACGTCCCGGGCGGCCGGATCGCCCACGTGCATCCAGAAGGCGTCCATGGCCACGCCAAAGAGCCGGCCCTCGCCCTGCAGCCGATGCCAGATCGGGATGATCGAGAAGGCGTCCGCCTTCTGGCCGTCGAGGATATGCGGCTTCAATATGCCGAAGCCGACGTTGGCGAAGGGCGTCACCACGTCCGGCGAGGCCGAGTGGGTGAGCCGGCCCTCGCCGTCCATCAGGAACCCCTGCGGCCCCTCGAAGCCGATGCCGTGGCCGCGCGCCACCAGCAGCAGCAGCAGCTCCATCCGCGCCGGGTCCCAGCCCTGCTTCAGGGCTTCCAGCGCCGGGGTCCCGGCCTCCAGCCACAGGGAGTCGATGTTGGCGACGAAGATCGGGGCCTCGCCCAGCAGATGGCGGGCATGCTGGATGCCGCCGCCGGAATCCAGCAGGCCGGCCCGCTCGTCGGAGATCAGGATCTCCAGGTCGCGGCGGCCCGCCAGGTGGGCTTCCACCTGGTCTGCGAAGTGGTGGACGTTGACCACGGCCCGCGTCACCCCGGCGTCGCGCAGCTTGTCCAGAACCCGGTCGATCAGGGCTCGGCCGGCCACCGGGATCAGCGCCTTGGGCAGGGCGTCGGTGAGCGGCCGCATGCGCGTGCCGAGGCCTGCGGCCAGCACCATCGCCGTGGTGGGGCCGGCGGTGCTCACGCCCGCGCCTCCGCCGGGACGTGGTGGTCGAACCAGGCTGCGAGACCGGCCAGCGCCGGGTCGGTCAGGTTGCGTTCGAGGTAGCGCCAGGTGCGGGGCATGAACGCCTTGTACTGCGCCCGGCCGAGCAAGGCTTGGCGCGCGAAGACGCGGCCCAGGATACGCGCCGCGTTGGACACCGCCAGCGCCCTGTAGTCGGCCAGGAACGCCTCCCGGTCCGTGGCGGGCCGGGCGGCCAGGTAGCGGTCCAGCATGGACGCTTCGAGCTCGGGCGAAACGTCGCGCCGCGCGTCCTGCAGGAGGTGCAGCAGGTCCCAGGTCGGATGCGCCCTCAGCGCGTCCTGGAAATCGAGCAGGCCGACGCGGGCCGGACCCTTGCGGTTGGGCAGCCAGACGAGGTTCTGGGCGTGGTAGTCGCGGTGGCAGAAGACCGTGGCGCCGGCCTCGCCGCGCGCCCAGACCGGCGCCCACAGGGCGTCCCATTCGGCCGCGGCGTCGGCGCTGAAGGGCGCGATGCCGGCGAACTTCGGCCACCACTCGAGGAAGGTGTCGGTGGCGACCTTCAGGGCCAGGGTGTCGTAGGTGAGCAACGGCCAGCTCACCCCCTGGGCCGTCAGGATGGCCGGCGGGGTCTCGGCATGGAGCTGGACCTGCACGTCGACGGCGGCCTCGTAGAGCGGCGCCTCAGGCTCGCCTCGGGCGATCAGGGTGGCGAACAGGCCGTCGCCCAGGTCCTCCAGCACGGCGAAGCCTTCGTCGGCGTCGAAGGCATCGACCGCCGGCGCCGACAGGCCGCGGGCCCGCAGGTAGTCGGCGGTGGTGACGAAGGCGGCGATCGACCCCGCGGCCAGGCGCGCGGCGGCGTTGTAGCCGAGCGCCATCCGCTCGGCGTCGCTGGCCCCTGGCGGGCAGATCGGGGTCTCCAGCACCGGCGGCTGGTCCATCAGGATGAGCGGCCGGCCGCCCGGCGGATGCAGCCGCTCATAGCTGCGCGTCGAGGCGTCGCCGGCCAGCGGCTCGCGCCGCGCCCCGCTGAGGCCGCAGTCCTTGAGGAACCGCGCCTTCGCCGCCTGCCGCTCAGGGTTCAACCTGCCGTCCCTCCCATGCCCCATGGGGCGTCAGCCGCGCCGTGCGGCCCGCCCCTTCGATCCCGATCTCTACATCGAGTCGATCCGGCGGAAGCCGTCCCGCCAGCCGCTCCGGCCACTCGATCACCGCCCCCCCCTCGTCCAGCGCCTCGTCGAGCCCGATCTCATAGGCCTCGTCAGGGTCGGTGAGCCGGTAGAGGTCGAAATGGGCGATCTTGAGTCGCTCTCCTTCGTAGAACTGCACCAGGGTGAAAGTCGGCGACGGCACGTCCTCGTCCGGCCTGGTCAGCGCCCGCACCAGAGCCCGCGCCAGGGTCGACTTGCCGGCGCCCAGCGGTCCCGACAGGCACACCGCCTCGCCCGGCCGAAGCGCGCGCGCGATGGCGGCGCCGAGCCGCGCGGTGGCCGCCTCGTCCGCCAGGGTCATGCGAAGGCCCGGTCCGGGTCAGGGACGAGGCAACCGTCCGCCGCGGTCTCCGGCTGCGGTAGGCGCCGCCGGGCGGTTTTCAGCGTCTGGGCGGGCGAGGGGATCGGCATGGGCGGAGGATGCGCTGGCGCGGGGGCGATGGGCAAGCGGCGCAGGTTCTTGGCGCGGCCGCCAGTCCAAGCCCAAGGCTCGCATCGTCCATGGAATTTAAGGCGGATGGCACCCCTTTGAGGGTGCGTTCGCGGATGGGCGCTAGGCCTGAATATCCAGCAAGGTCCCGACGCCGCTCGGCGGCGTCGGCCGGACCTTCTGCGACGCTCCGCCGTCACTGCCGTCGCTCGGCTGACCTTTCACCGGCGCGACCGGCGGCACGGCCGAGACCGGCTGGTAGTAGGTCGGCCCGGTGGGTATGGCGGCGACTTGCAACGGCGGTTCCGGCGCTTCAGACCGCCCCAGGCTAGGCCCAACCCCTTAAGCGATCGTAAGGCGGGGTTTCCGTCCCGGCTCCAACGGTCTAAATCCCCGCCCATGCGCGAGATCACCCACTTCATCGACGGCGCCTCGGTCGCCGGCACGTCCCACCAGTTCGGTCAGGTGTTCAACCCCAACACCGGCGAGGTGCAGGCCCGGGTGGCCCTGGCCAGCGTCGGCGAGATGGACGCCGCGGTGGCCTCGGCGCTTCGGGCGCAGCAGCATTGGGCCCTGGTCAATCCGCAGCGGCGCGCGCGGGTGATGTTCGACTTCAAGCGCCTGGTCGAAGCCCATATGGACGAGCTCGCCGAACTGCTCTCCTCGGAGCACGGCAAGGTCATCGCCGACAGCAAGGGCGACATCCAACGCGGGTTGGAAGTCATCGAGTTCGCCTGCGGCATCCCCCACGCCCTGAAGGGCGAGTACACCGAGGGCGCCGGCCCCGGCATCGACGTCTATTCCATGCGCCAGCCGCTGGGCGTCTGTGCGGGCATCACCCCGTTCAACTTCCCGGCGATGATCCCGATGTGGATGTTCGGCATCGCCATCGCGGTCGGCAACAGCTTCATCCTGAAGCCCTCGGAGAAGGATCCCTCGGTCCCGGTCCGCCTCGCCGAGCTGATGATGGAGGCCGGCGCGCCCAAGGGCGTCCTGAACGTGGTGCACGGCGACAAGGTCGCGGTGGACGCGATCCTCAACCATCCGGACATCAAGGCGGTGAGCTTCGTGGGCTCGTCGGACATCGCCTCTTACGTCTATTCCCACGGAACTGCGGCGGGGAAGCGCGTGCAGGCCATGGGCGGGGCCAAGAACCACGGCATCGTCATGCCCGACGCCGACCTCGACCAGGCGGTGAAGGATATCACCGGGGCGGCCTTCGGCTCGGCCGGCGAGCGCTGCATGGCCCTGCCGGTGGTGGTGCCCGTGGGCGCCAAGACCGCCGAGGCCTTCCGCGAGAAGATGCTGGCCGAGATCGAGACCCTGAAGGTCGGGATCTCCACAGACACTGCCGCCCAGTACGGCCCGGTGGTCACCGCCGTGCACCGCCGTCGCATCGCCGACTACATCCAACTGGGCGTCGAGGAGGGCGCGGAGCTGGTGGTCGACGGGCGCGACTTCAGCCTGCAGGGCTACGAGAAGGGCTTCTTCATCGGCCCCTCGATGTTCGACCATGTGAAGCCCGGCATGCGCACCTACCAGGACGAGATCTTCGGCCCGGTCCTGCAGATGGTCCGCGCCGAAAGTTTCGAAGAAGCGGTCGCGCTGCCGTCCAACCACCAGTACGGCAACGGCGTGGCCATTTTCACCCGCAACGGCCGCGCGGCGCGCGAGTTCGCCAGCCAGGTGCAGGTCGGCATGGTCGGCATCAATGTGCCGATCCCGGTGCCGGTGGCCTACCACACCTTCGGCGGCTGGAAGCGCTCGGCCTTCGGCGACACCAACCAGCACGGCATGGAAGGCGTGAAGTTCTACACCAAGGTCAAGACCATCACCGCGCGCTGGCCCGAAGGCCTGAGCGAAGACTCGGCGTTCGTCATTCCGACGATGAAATGAGCGCGTAGCGACTCATCCCGGCGCAGGCCGGGATCCAGCCGTCAGGTCCGCCGGCTGATCTGGTCCTTGGTCGCGGCCCGGGTCTTCGGGCCGGACAAGCGGTCAGGCTTGGTTCCGCGATCGGCGTGATTGGCGTGCAGCACCGCGGCCTCGTCGCCGGGTTCGCTCACGAGGTCGTCGTCGGCGTTGTCCAGTTCCAAAGGTGTCTGCGGCAACTGATCGGGGTCGCGCTGGCGGTTGAGTTCGCGCTGCCCAACGCCAAGGCCCTGCTCCCGGCCACGGTTCGCCTCGGTCTGCGAGGGGTCGAAGGTGCGGTCTTCGTCGGCCACGGGGCGTCTCCTTGCGTTCGCCTCATCAACCCCCGGCCCCGCGCCCTGTTCCTCGCGCGCCGTCCCTCGGGCCAGTTCCTTGCGCGGAGCCTCGCCGCCCGTTAGGCGGAGCGCATGGCCCCAGCGCTGCAAGCCGCCTACGACGCCCGCATCGCCAGGGGCGAGATCCGGCCCGACCCGGCCCAGGCCGACGGCCTGGCGGCGTTGGTCCGGCTTGAGCGCGACCTGGCCGAGGCGCCTCCGAATGGCGGCCTGAAGGGCCTGTTTCGCAAGCCGCAGTCCGAGCGCGGCGTCTACCTCTGGGGGCCGGTCGGGCGCGGCAAGTCGATGCTGATGGACCTCTTCTACGAGGTGGTCCCGGTCGAGAAGAAGCGCCGCACCCACTTCCACGTCTTCATGGGCGAGATCCACCGGCTGATCGGCGCCTGGCGCTCGGGTGATGCGGCGGCGCGCAAGGCGCGCTTCGGCCAGCATAGGGGAGACGACCCGATCCCGCCGGTGGCCGATGTCGTGGCGGCCGGCGCGCGCCTGCTATGCTTCGACGAGTTCCAGGTCACCGACATCGCCGATGCGATGATCCTGGGAAGGCTGTTCGAGGCCCTGTTCGCCCGCGGGGTGACCCTGGTCGCCACCTCCAACCGCGCGCCGGACGCGCTCTACAAGGACGGCATCAACCGCCAGCTCTTCCTGCCGTTCATCGACCTGCTGAAGGCCCGGCTCGAGGTGGTGAGCGTGGCGGGGGGCCACGACTACCGGCTGGACCGGCTGCGCGCGGCGGGGACCTGGTTCTCGCCCGACGACCCGGACAACCAGCGGTCCTTCGAGGCCCTCTGGCGCGACATGCTGGACGGCGAGGAGGAAACCGGCGCCACCCTGGAGGTGCTTGGGCGCAGGATCACCCTGCCGCACGCCCTGGGCGGCCAGGTCCTCGCGACCTTCGCCAGCCTCTGCTCGGTGGCGCTGGGCCCCAACGACTACGTGGCCCTGGCCGCGCGGTTCCACACCGTCTTCCTGGAGGACGTGCCGAAGCTGACCCCGGCGCGGCGCGAGGAAGCCCGCCGCTTCGTCATCCTGATCGACGCCCTTTACGAGGCCCATGCCCGGCTGATCGTCCTGGCCGAGGCCCAGCCGGCCCAGCTCTACCTGGCCGGCGACGGCGCCTTCGAGTTCGAGCGCACGGCCTCGCGCCTGGAGGAGATGCGATCGGCCGACTGGCTGGCCGACCTCGCGCCGACCCCCTAGCTCGATTCAATCCAGCATAGAGCCCGAATCGGGTCTTTCGGAGGGCCGGTGAAGCCGTTCGTACGGTTGGCGGAGCGGCTTCCATGGGTATCGCCAGCCATGGTTGTGCGGAAAGCATCGGGGCCGGCGGGTTTTCGCGCCCTTTGGCTCGCCCGTTAACGCTCCGATAAGCGGGCCGGGGTCCAGTAGCGGGCGTTCGCCTCCGGGCGACGCGAGCCCAGAACGGGCCAGTCAGACCCTCCTTCACCCTGGCTCCGGTCACAGGCTCCCCCAATGTTGCAGCACGTCCCCGCCCTCTCGGTCGGAC
>Ga0210400_10001682_pt1 | contig 21589 bp, 17 predicted proteins | sample IncBWH26MmetaG_FD_155456 | JGI IMG/M metagenome (GOLD analysis project Ga0210400, IMG submission 155456) | Forest soil microbial communities from Barre Woods Harvard Forest LTER site, Petersham, Massachusetts, United States - Inc-BW-H-26-M | ecosystem: Environmental > Terrestrial > Soil >...
GCGAGTAGCGCTCGACATACATCAGATTACGAACTTTTACCGATCCGTACTCGCTGACGCGACCGAGGTCGTTGCGACCGAGGTCGACGAGCATTACGTGTTCGGCTCGTTCCTTCTCGTCTTCCCGCATTTTCTTCTCGAGCGCGGCGTCAGCCGCTTCGTCTTTTCCGCGCGGGTGCGTGCCTGCAATGGGACGGTACTCGAGTTTCGAGCCGCTGACCCGCACCAGCATTTCGGGCGACGATCCGAGGACGTGTATTGCGCCTGCGGCGGTTTCCCCTTTGCTTCGTTTCGTCTTGCCGCCGAGCTTTTCTCCGCCGAAGCGTAAGAAAAACATATATGGCGATGGATTCACCGTTCGCAGCGCGCGGTAAAGATCGAGGGGATCGACTCCAGGCTCGAAATCCCAGCGCTGCGAAAGCACAACCTGAAAGATGTCTCCGGCGGCGATATAGTCCTTGACTCGGCGGACGCTTTCGAGAAACCTGGCTTTCGGAGTGCGCGCCCGCGTCTTCAACTTTGTCTTCGTGGCAGCTTTATTCCAGTGCGCCGACTTCCATCCTGCAGCGAGTTTTTTCTCGATGCGGGCGATGTCCTTGACGGCGCGCTCGTAGGCAACTCTGGGCGCTTCCCGCGTCACGTCCGCCGACGCCACGATATGGATCTGGTGCCGCAAGTGATCGAAGGCGAGCACGCGGTCGAAAAACATCAACACGCAATCGGGAACGTCGAGGTCATCCGCAGCGTGCTCTCCGATTTTCTCCAGCCGCCGCACAATGTCATACGCGCAATAGCCGACCGCACCGGCGGTGAACGGCGGCAAACCTTCCATCGCCGCCGGACGGTGTTGCTGCAAGAGCTCCTTGATGACTGCGAAAACATCTCCCGTGCGCCGCTCGATTTCTTTACTGCGGTCACGTTCGATCGTGATCTCGGAGCCGCGCGATTCCAGCCGAAGAAACGGCCGCACTCCGAGAAACGTGTAGCGCCCAATCTTTTCTCCGCCTTCGACCGACTCCAGCAGGAAGGCATCCGGCTCTCCGTCAGCTACGGCGAGAAAGGCGGAAACCGGCGTCAGCAAGTCGGCTGAGATCGACTTCGCCACCGGAACCAGGGTGGCATTGCGGGACAAACGGGCGAATTCCTTATAGTCGGGACGAATCATGCTTCTCCCCAGAATGTCATTATAAGTAAGTTGATCGCTACACCTGAGTTCCCCTTCCGTCAGCCTTCGCTTGCCTAGCCTGCTGGCCGGCAATATACTTTGCGAGGCTTGACCGCTCTCTTGGGCGGCAATCGTTATTGCAATCATGCGGAGACTTTTATGACAGTTGCGAAGACACTGGACCTAGAGCAGGAAACTAATCCCTGGCAGGCGCAAGCCGCCCGTTTTGACTTGGCCGCACAAAAACTGAATCTTGATGAGGGACTTTGGAAGGTTCTGCGAAGTCCGAGCCGAGAGATTATTGTTCATATCCCGGTGATGATGGACGACGGACACCTCGAAGTCTTCACTGGATTCCGCGTGCAGCACTCCATTGCGCGGGGCCCGGCTAAGGGCGGGCTGCGCTACTCGCCCGACGTGAATCTTGACGAAGTTCGTGCGCTGGCGAGCTGGATGACGTGGAAGTGCGCGGTAGTCAACATTCCATTTGGCGGCGCCAAGGGCGGCATCATCTGCGATCCGCACAAAATGTCGCAGGGAGAGTTGGAACGCATGACCCGCCGCTACACGGCGGAATTGTTCGAATTCATCGGCCCGGAAAAAGACGTCCCCGCGCCCGACGTGAACACCAATGAGCAGACGATGGCTTGGATCATGGATACCTACTCCATGCACATGCGGCAGACAGTCACCGCTGTCGTCACCGGCAAGCCGATCAACATCGGCGGATCGCGCGGGCGTCGCGAGGCTACTGGACGCGGCGTTCTCATGGTCTGCGAAAAGGCGATCCAGAAACTACGCCTGAATCGCGATACAACCCGCGTCATCGTGCAGGGCTTCGGCAACGTCGGTTCGAACGCGGCCCGCCTTATGGCGGAAGCAGGATACAAGGTGATCGGCATCATCGAGGTGGGCGGGGGCCTGTACAAAAAGGATGGTATCGACGTGGAAGCGCTATGGGAATTCCGGCAGCGCAATGGCACAATTCACGGCTTCCCAGGCGCGGAAAAGTATGATGCGGCGGAACTTTTGCTGGTCGATTGCGACATCCTGATCCCGGCTGCAACTGAAAACCAGATCACGAGCCAGAATGCGGACCGGGTGAAATGCAAGATCCTGGCCGAGGGCGCGAATGGCCCGACTACCGCGACCGCCGACGATATCCTCTCCGAGAAAAAAGTCTTCGTGATTCCCGACATCCTGGCGAACGCCGGCGGCGTCACTACTTCCTATTTCGAATGGGTGCAGGATCGCCAAGGCTACTTCTGGAAGGAGTCGGTGGTCAACGAGCATCTGGAAGACATCATGAATACAGCGTTCGATGATGTTGTCCGGTACGCTGAAACTCACGGCGTGAACAACCGGATCGCCGCCTACATGCTGGCGATCGACCGCGTTGCATACACCATCCGCCAGCGCGGAATCTATGCGTAGTAGAACCGGGGCGTGATGCCTCTTAAAACTCGCGAGGAAAAAATGAAGCGCTTCCAAAATAAACTTACTCTGTGGATGCTCGCTTTCTGTCTGATGCTTACGGTCGCAACTTCGCCTGCTTTGGCAAAGGCGCAAGCGAGTTCGACCGATACCAGTTCGGACACCACCACCAAGAAGTCCAAGAAGAAGGCAAAGAAGGAAAAGGCCGCTGCCGAAAAAAAAGCCGCGGCGGCGGACAAGGCTGGCGCCAGCGATACTACAGCCGCGACCACGAAGAAGTCGAGGAAGAGCAAGAAGGCGGCAGCGGATAGCGCCTCGAAAACGGCAGCAGCGGACACAGCTGCGCCTGCCGCGTCGACCGGCAAGAAGAGCCGTAAGAAATCCAAAGCAGCCGCAGCAGATGCAGCTCCCGCCAGTCCACCCGCCGCGGCAACTCCCGCAGCTCCGGCTAGTTCCAGCACAGCTCCGGCTAGTGCCGCTCCGGCCTCATCCGGCAACCTGACGGCGACCAAGAAGACGGCGAGCAAGGCAACTGCCGCCACGGCTTCGAGTCCAGAGATTGCCGCCGCTCAAGCCAGCGGCAAGGTGTGGGTTAATACCGAGAGCGGCGTCTACCACAAGAGTGGACGGTGGTACGGCAAGACCAAGGCGGGAAAGTTCATGACTGAATCCGAAGCGAAGGCTGCCGGCTACAAGGAATCCCAGAAAAATTAAAGATTAAGGGAGAAACGACTAGGCCCATGAAGCTCATAACCAGAATTCTCATTGCATTTTTCGCGCTGAGCCTGATTTGCGGCATCGCTGGGGCTCAAGCCGCCAAGAAGCCTGTCAAGACCGCCACGGCTGCGGCCGCCAACGCCGATCTGCTCGACATCAACTCGGCGACCAAAGAACAGTTGGAAGCTCTACCGGGGATCGGAGCCGCCTACTCACAGAAAATCATCGACGGCCGTCCGTACGCGAAGAAGACCGACCTGGTGAGAAAAAAAGTCGTTCCCCAAGCCACCTACAACAAGATTAAAGACAAGATCATCGCGAAGCAGAAGTAAGAATTTGTGCCGCCAAAACGTAGAGTACGCCGATGAGGATCACCCAAAAATCTCTGCGAACTCTGCGTCGTCTGCGGTAAACGCATTTTGCATTCTCTACGGAATGAGTTATGGCGAGTGATCCACAACGTATAGAGCAGTTAGCCGTGGCGGGATCGTTTTGCCTGTTCGACAAAAAGCTTCGTGCCAGCGGGAACTCCAGCATTGTCTGGGGAGTGTTGAACTTATTGATTGGCGCTGCGGTCCTCGCTGTCAATAACGTCTGGGGAGCGGTCAGCCTGCTCCTGGGGCTGGCACTAGTTGTGGCGGGGCTTTATGAGCGAAAGGTGCGCGACCCGAAAGTCATCATCATCTCCGCCGCCACGCTGGCGGTGCTGGCGTTGTGGAACTTTATGCTCATTGGTCTGGCAGCGATGGGCAAGGTGCATCTGGCGTTAGCCGGCAGGACCCTGTTCTGGGCCATCGCCCAAGCCTATGGCGCGTACGTGATCTGGAAAACCTACAGCACGTACAAGATGCTTCGGGAAAAATCGGACCCTCTTACCGTCGGACAGGTGCGGGAATATATCGATGAGTTAAAGAAGGCGAAGCCCGGGCAAAGCGTGGACCTGGTTCAATTCGACGTAAATTCCGGGTTCGTGCAGGGCACTAAGCAGTATCGGTTAAAGCCGATAGAAGATTTGTATCTGGCGGCCCGGTATAAGTCACAGTTCGGTTCCCTCCAACTGGAGGAGGTTGGCTTCGTTCCACGCAGTGAGGTGATGCTCACTCTGGAAGGCGAAAAATGGATGAGCAAAAAGATCAAGGCGACCGTCCAATTGGGCCCCTTGAGGCTAGACAAGGTAACTATCACTCCGGAGATGGCGTCGCGCATTAGCCCAACTGCACGATTGATGTCCTTCGGTACGACCTGACCGGCCTCGGCCGACTGAAACTGGCACTACTCTCCCTCACTGTCCGTTGCCTTGGCCTCTGATGTAGAGGATAATCACATTGACCGCCCTTGGCTCAGTCATCGCGTGAATCTTCCTAACTACATCACGCTCACCCGCATCGCGGCGATTCCCCTTCTCATACTGATTCTGTGCACGCCACGTTTCTCGAGCGAGCAGACCGGGGAAAGAGAAATCCTGGCATCGGCCGTTTTCATCCTGGCTTCGATCACCGACGGCATTGACGGTTATCTCGCGCGTAAGCGCGGCCAGATCACGACCATGGGCATGTTGCTCGATCCGCTGGCCGACAAGTTGCTGATCGCCGCCGCCTTCATCACGCTGGTTCAGTTCAATCCCGCGCTGGTGCCGGCCTGGATGGCTGTAGTCATCATCGGCCGCGAGTTTCTGGTGAGCGGGCTGCGTTCTATCGCCGCCTCCGAAGGTTTTACGATTCAAGCGAGCGAACTGGGCAAGTTCAAGATGCTGGTGCAGATCATTTCCGTGGTGGCCGTGATTCTTGCTCGCCGCTGGCACGAGTGGCCCGTGTTCGGCATTTACTTTTTCCCCGTCTACTGGATCGCGCGCCTCGCCATCTGGTTCATGGTTCTGCTTTCCCTGGTTTCCGCGCTCGATTACTTCGTTGCCTTCTGGGCCCGAATCGATCACAAATCGGAAAAGCGGCGGCGCCGAGCCTTCGTCCTCGCCCGGCGGAGAAAACGCGATGTCCAAGCTGTTTGAAACTCCGTCTGAAAAGACTTCTGAAAGTCTGACCGCGCGCGCAGTCGCTCGCGGCCCCGTCCCGCCAGCCGCCGAGTTTTCCCTGGAAGAACGCCGGATTCTGCTCCACATTGCGCACGAGGCCATTCTTTCTGTTCTGGAGCGGCGGGCTCTTCCGGAAACACTTCCTCTTCCAACCGGGCTGTCGGATCCACGAGGCGTCTTCACCACTCTTTATATGCCCGGCGATCTGCGCGGCCAACTTCGAGGATGCGTCGGCTATGCCGTGCCCATCGCGCCTCTATATCGCGCCGTGGCCGAAACCGCTCGCGCCGCCGCTTTCGAGGATTCTCGTTTCATGCCGGTGACGACGGAAGAGGCCCTTAAGCTGGAGGTTTCTCTGAGCGTGCTATCCCGCCTGTTTCCGATTCGTCCCGAGGCTGTGGAAGTCGGGCGCCACGGCCTGGTGGTTTCGCAGGGCACTCGCCGCGGACTGCTGCTGCCCCAGGTTTCCGTCGAAAATGGTTGGGATCGGAAAACTTTTTTGGAGCAAACCTGCCGCAAAGCTGGTCTGCCGCCGGATGCATGGCGCAAGGACGCGACCATCGAGGCTTTCACTGCTGAGATTTTTGCCGACTCCGATGCCGAAGTCCCCTCCTGAAACTGCTTCCGAAAATGCCGCCCGCCAGCACTTGAGTAACTTGCCTTCTCCGTCAGAGGACGTAAGCTGAGCGTTGGCGTTTTTTATCAGGTTAGCGTTGTGAGGGCAGCTTGGAACTTGTTGTTGTAATCATCCTACTGATCATTGCGGGCGCGATGATTCCCGGGAACCCAAAAATCCGTTTCTTCCGCTGAAGCGAAACGAACATAGGGACAGCCCCTCCGGCTGTCGATGCGAGCGCAGCTCCTTCGATCCCGTTTGTGCATTCAAACAGGCAAGAGCGCGGCGGGGCTTCGCCTCGCGGACAGCGGGGGGCGGCTGTCCCTACGCATTCAGCCCAGACAAAAATAAAAAAGGGGAGATTTGCTCTCCCCTTTTTTCCGTCAGAGTTTCAACCGAATTTTTCTATCTCTTACTGCTGCTCGTCCAATTCCACCGAATCGCCGGCGTAGACATCTTCCAACGCGAAGACGACCATGGCTGACGATGAGGTCGGGGTTACGTTCAGAACCACCACTTCGCCTACGGCGCGCCGCGGCAGATCGGCTACGTGAATGTTCGGCCCTTTAGTTTTTGTGAAGCGATTGGCCTCAAAAGCCGGCGGGCGCATCTGCGTGTCTTCGGAAGTCCGAGCTTTGAAGGAGAGCGAGTCCACCGGATCGCGCAAAGTAGCCGTGTAGGATCGCACTACGCGGAAATAGTCCCCCACTTTTACGCCCTGGTTCGAACCCATGTTCATATAAAGTTTCATGCCCGTGCCGAGCACGCTGTCGAAGTCTTTGCCGAGCACGATGCGTCCGGTCAGCTTTCCGTTCGCTGGCGCAAACCGGTCGAAATGGCCAGGCACGTGGAACGCAACCGGCGGTTTTTCCACAAAAGGCACGGCGACGTCTCCGGGATTGATGGGATCACAACTGAATTCCACCTGGGCGATAGCGCTGTGACTGCGAGTGTCGACTACTCGCACCCTCCCAATTTCTCCGTAGGGGCGTCCCGCAGCAGCCAGCACTTTTCTCTGCCCAGGATAGATCTCATACTCATTCGAATCGCGCAATTCGCGGACGATTGAATAGAGCTGTCCCGCCTGGTAGCCGGTTCCCGCCAGGTAGACCAGTTCCCCGGTCTCAAACTTGGTTGAGGTCGGTGTTTGCAGGCCGCCATTGACGTAGTTCGCATCAGGAACCCGTTCCTTGGTTATAAAGCCCGCGCAGTAAATGTCTGCCGTGGTAGGCGTCTGGAAACGCACGAATGGCACGTTGACCGACGTGTTGACGATGCCGGACGCGTCCGGCGTGATCGCCGTCGTCGACTGCTGGGCCACCGCGACGGTCGCCGTCACTGTCAGTAGCAATAACAAGCCTGTTTTCTTCATGTTACCTCCGACTCCAAACTGCTCTGGGGCAGCCCCAGCTATCTCTCTAGGAAGACAAGGGTTACAGCCGAAAAGTAACAAGCGCTTGGCGAGGGGTCAAGGTTACGAGGGTGTTTAGCCCTCTTGCTCCCAAAGTGTTTCCTCGGGCCCCTTTGCAACCTTAATGTTGCATCTGTGCCTACGCCCCTGTAATATCGCGCCGTCATTGAAAACAAATGGCCTTGGCTTCTACTTCTACTCTCGCGTCCCGTTTTCTGCCCATGCGCCTGCCCAGGGTCTGCCTGGCGCTGAGTGGCGAGACTATCGATGACATGCTGGCCAGCGCCGAGTCCATGGCTCGGGATAACCCCTTCCTTGAATTCCGTTTGGACTACTTGAAGCAACCCCTGGCCGCACTTCCCAAGATCCATCGTTTTCTTGAAACTCACCAGTACGTGACCGCCATCGGTACCTGCCGTCGTGCCGATAATGACGGCAAGTTCAAAGGATCGCTGGCTTCTCAATTGGAAGTACTCACCAAGGCCAATGCCGCGGGCTGTCAGATTGTCGACCTGGAACTTCAGAGCGCGCTGAAATCGAAACCTGAAGCGATTGCGCGCCTGCGCAGCCGGGCTCGACTTATTTTGTCGTTTCATGATTTCCGCGCCACGCGCAACCTCGATGAGACGCTGGAAAAGATGCTGAAGATCCCGGCTGATTTTTACAAGGTCGTCAGCACCGCCGCCACGCTCTCCGACAACGTGACCATGATGAAGTTTCTGCAGACGCAGAGCGACAAGCATGCGTTGATCGGGTTGTGCATGGGAGAACAAGGGATCATCAGCCGCGTGCTCAGCGTGCGCGCCGGCAGCGTTTTCACCTTTGGCGCGGTTAGCGCCGATCTTAAAACCGCACCCGGTCAAATCAGCGCCCACGATCTGCGCAGCATCTACCGCATCGATCAGGTGGATGCCGCTTCTCGCGTCTATGGAGTCGCCGGTGATCCCATCGAGCATTCGCTCTCGCCCGTCATTATGAACACCGCGCTGCGGCGTGAGAACGTCAACGGCGTTTATCTTCCTCTCCACGCAAAGACGCTCAAGGATCTGATCTACTGCGTGCGTGGGATTCCCCTCCACGGCCTCAGCATCACCATGCCGTACAAGCAGGCGATCCTTGCGCATCTCGATAACACCGACGCGCACACTACCAAGATCGGCGCCTGCAATACTGTCGTTCGCGGACAAGATGGCAAGCTTTACGGCTTCAATACCGATGTCGCGGGCGTGGTGCGCCCCCTCGAGCAGCGTATCTCCATCGAGAAGGCGAAAGTTCTCGTGCTCGGCGCCGGGGGCGCTGCCCGTGCCGCCGTCTTCGGTCTCAAGGAACGTGGCGCTGAGGTCTGGATACTGAATCGCACTTCCGTCAAGGCTCAGAAGCTCGCCCGCCAAGCCAAAACGCGGACTATTAAACGAGCGGATCTCCGCAAGATCGCCTTCGACGTCATTGTTAATGCCACGCCGGTTGGCATGGGGAACACGCGCGACTGCCCGCTCAAAGACGACGAGATTCAGGCCCGCGTCGTCTTCGACATGGTGTACGACCCGGTCGAGACCCACCTGCTGCAGGTGGCGCGGGCTAAGGGAATTGCCATCATTCCCGGAGTCGAAATGTTTGTGCAACAGGCCGCCCGGCAGTTTGAAATCTGGACTGGCAAGCCGGCGCCCGCCGGCGATATGCTGCGCGCGGTCACGATCGCGCTCCAGGAGCGCGCCGCCGCTCAAAAGCCGCAGAAATCCTGAAATTTCCCCCCACTAGAGCGCATTGACTCGCCTCAGCCTGGATCCTAATATGGTCGCACTCGAAGCCAGTCTTTTCACTGATCGGCCAGGCGGTGATCGGTCAAAACATGATCGGCGAAAACATCTCGCACTATCGCATCATCGAGAGACTCGGTGGCGGCGGTATGGGCGTGGTCTACAAAGCCGAAGACACCCGGCTTCACCGTTTTGTCGCTCTCAAGTTCCTGCCCGATGAAGTTGCCCGCGACCCGCAGGCCCTGGCCCGTTTTCAACGCGAAGCCCAAGCCGCATCCGCGCTGAATCATCCCAACATCTGCACCATCTACGACATCGGCGAACAGGACGGTCAGGCATTCATCGCCATGGAGTTCCTGGACGGGGTGACGCTAAAGCATCGCATCGCCGCCAGGCCCGTCGAGAATGAGGTTTTGCTCGGTCTGGCAATTGAAATAGCCGATGCACTGGACGCCGCTCATTCCCAAGGTATCGTCCACCGCGATATCAAACCCGCCAACATCTTCGTCACCAAGCGCGGGCATGCAAAGATTTTGGATTTTGGACTCGCGAAGGTATCACCCAAGGGTAGTTCCCCCAGCCAGATTGCATCGGCGAGTACGGTTACGGCCATGGTCGACGAGCAGCACCTCACCAGTCCTGGTTCTGCGCCCGGCACAGTCGCCTATATGTCACCGGAGCAGGCGAGAGCGAAAGAATTGGACGCCCGCACTGATCTGTTCTCGTTCGGAGCGGTCCTTTATGAGATGGCTACGGGCCAGTTGCCGTTCCGTGGGGACAGTTCGGCAACGATCTTCGATGCGATCCTGAACCGATCTCCGGTGGCTCCTATACGCCTGAATCCCGACGTCCCAGACGAACTGGAACCGATCATCAACAAGGCTCTGGAGAAAGACCGCAATTTACGCTACCAGCACGCATCTGAGATGCGTGCGGACCTGCAACGATTGCGGCGTGACACTGATTCCCACGCTTCATCCGCCCCAGCTATCGCCTCGAGCCGTGCAGCGTTGGGCGCTTCCGCCCGGCCAAGCCGGGCGAAACTCGGCGGATACATCTTAGCGATTGTCCTAGTCTCCGCGCTCATCGCGGGCGGACTTTTCTATCGCTCGCGCCAAAGCAAGCGCTTGACCGACAAAGACACCATTGTTCTGACCGAATTTGCCAATAGCACGGGCGATGCGATATTCGACGACAGTTTGAAGACGGCGCTGAGTGTTTCTCTGAGGCAATCGCCTTTTCTGAATCTGGTCTCCGACAGCGAAGTCGCGAAGACCCTGCAACTGATGACCCGTCCGGCCGGCACGAAACTCACGCCCGAAATGGCCCGTGAGCTTTGTCAGCGGGCTGGCAGTAAGGCTTACATTGCCGGAGCGATTGGCAGTCTGGGCAGCAAATATGTGTTGGAGTTGAAAGGGGTAAATTGCCAGACCGGCGATACGCTAGCCGAGGATCAGGTAACGGCTCCGTCCAAAGAGAAGGTACTGGACGCGCTGGGCGCAGCGGCGTCCAAGCTGCGGGGCGAACTAGGGGAATCGCTGGCTACGGTGCAGAGGTTTGATGTTCCGCTCGAACAGGCCACCACGTCCTCCCTCGAAGCATTGAAGGAATATAGTCTAGGTCTAAAAGCGGGCGACGAGAAAGACACCGCCGCAGCCCTGCCTTACCATCAGCGCGCCATCCAACTTGATCCGAATTTTGCCATGGGCTATCTGGCAGTGGGCAACGATTACACCAGTCTGGGCGAGATAGGCCGGGGCGGCCAATACCTCACTAAGGCGTTCCAATTACGGGAACATGCCAGCGAACGGGAAAGGCTGGCGATTACAGCCGTCTACTACTGGAATATAACCGGGGAGCTGGATAAAGCGACCGAGATATATGAGGAGCGAGTCGCGAGCTACCCCCGCCAGTACACGGCGTACAACGGTTTGGGCATAGTGTTCTCACGCCGGGGGCAATACGAGAAAGCCGCCGAGATCACCAGGCGGGCGGTGCGCCTGGCGCCGGATGAGGGGAGTTCGTACGAGAATCTCGCCAACTACACCCTCGCTTTGCAGCGTTTCGACGAAACGCGGCAGATCATTCATGGGGGGGCGCAAAAGATGGATGATTTCATCCTCCACAATACTCTCTATGCTCTAGCGTTTATCGGGGCCGACTCCGCGGCGATGGCGGAACAGCAACAGTGGTTTGCAGGCAAGCCAAACTATGAGAACTATGGACTGGCGTTTGCGGCGGACACCGAAGCGTATGCCGGCCATCTCGGCAAGGCACACGATCTGACCAAGCGGGCGGTGGACTCAGCCATCCGGGCTGACAACAAGGAAAATGCCGCAATATTTCAGGCGATTGCCGCTCAACGAGAAGCTGCTTATGGCTTGGTTACGGAAGCGCGGCAGTCCGCGGCAAAGGCCTTAAAGCTGGCTCCCGCGAGTCAGGGGACGGAGAGTGAAGCGGCCCTTGCACTTGCCATGGCGGGCGAGGCGGTTCGGGCCGAGTCCCTAGCCCAAGACTTAAACAGGCGCTTCCCCTTGGATACCCAGATGCAGGCGCTTTGGCTGCCTCCGATTCAGGCGCAATTGGAGCTGAACAGAAAAAACCCGGCTTCCGCCTTGAATTATCTGCACGCCGCTTCCCCCCTCGAGTTAGGACAGATCGCATTCGTCATGAATATTTCCTGCCTCTATCCAGCGTATATACGCGGAAAGGCATACTTGGCGGCCGGACAGGGTCAGGCCGCCGCCGCCGAGTTTCAGAAGATTCTCGACCACAGCGGCATCGTCTGGAACTGCTGGACGGGAGCAATGGCGCATCTGGGATTGGCTCGAGCGAACGCTCTGCAATCGAGAACTTCGAAGGGCGCCGATGCCGATGCCGCGCGCGTGCGGGCGCTCGCCGCCTACAAAGATTTCCTGGCTCTCTGGAAAGACGCCGACCCCGACATCCCCACTCTGAAAGAAGCGAAAGCAGAGTACGCGAAGCTCCAATGAAGCTGGACGAGTCTGGCCAATTCCGTTTTTCAGCGATTTGTGCTGCCGGGTCTGACCGCCTCGGACTGGCTGCAAAGGCTTGCTAGCTCCGCCAAAATCGTGTTCGTAGCAAATTGAGACAAATCGCGATGCAATCATCGTAAGAAAGGTTGCAAATAAGGCAGACTGGAAGTACTATGACTTTGGACGCAGTTGCTCGCGCCCACCTTGACCCAAAAAACCAAATCTTCCAGGTAGAAACGCAGCCCTAGCTATAAATGAAAATCTAAAGGGGTGCCCAAGACCCCGGTGCAATTCGGAGAGAATGCATGTCGTGGTACGCGTACTGCCTCACGGAACACCAGACCCTCGCCAACGGTGTTCGCGCCCGTCGTCCCTTTCTTCTAGATGGAATTCAAGGTGTAAACGGATCTCCGGTCATGAGCTATCCGAGCGGAGAATTCGCGGTGATTGTCAGTGAATATGACCGCGCGACCTCTAAGCTCGACGAAAAGTCCGTTCTCGAGCATGCTCGCGTGGTGAGCCAGAGTTTCCGAACCGCCACTGTCCTACCCTTCCGCTTCGGAACGATTTTCGACACCGAAGATGCCATCCGCCAGGCTGTTCGATCCAATCGCCGCACTTTCTGTGAAAGTGTCGCCCGGCTTCGTGGCAAATCTGAAATGCGCATCAAACTGACGGTTCGCGATGGTTCTCTCCGCGGCTCCATGGAGGAGATTGTCCTGCCCGATACTGTCGGCCGCGAGTACCTTATCAAGCTTCGCGAGAAGGCTTGCCGGGAGCGCGAACGCCAGACCAAAGCCCGCGCCCTATCCGTCCAGGTGCACAAGCTCTTTAACCCTCTCGAAGAAGAAGTGAGTTGCAAGAAGGTCGATGCCGACGGCATGTTGCTCGATATCGCCCACCTCATCGACACCAAGTCGATCGAAAAATATCAGAACCGCTATAGCACGGCCGCCAAGCAACTTAAGAATTGCCAGATGGTCGTGACCGGTCCGTGGCCGCCCTATCACTTCCTGCCCGGGAAGGTCCGCACCGTCGCCGGCGACAGCTAGAACGCCGCACCGGTCCCCCATTCGACCCAAAGCCCCCTTTCCAGGGGGTTTTTCTTTTGTGCGAAACGGCGCTGCGACGCGTCCAAGCTCTCAGGCACGGTGAAACCTTTTCGTTCGAACCGGAAAACCGCAGGCCCCGTTTGTTCTATGCATAGAGGCGCGATACCGAGGACCTTACAAGTATGAGTGGCGATTCCTTACCATTACCGCTGCCGCTCTCGGGCTTCGCGACTGACTCGTGCGAGGCTACGACTCTGTATCGCGAACTGCGCAAACCCCTGCTGCGATATCTGGTATGTCTCGGTCTCTCGGCCGACGAGGCCCAGGATATGGTGCAGGACGCTTTCCTTAGTCTGCACAGGCACTTGGCTTCGGGGGGGTCGCAGGAGAACATTCGTAGCTGGTTGTTTCGCGTTGCTCATAATGGCGCCCGGAATCGTCAGCAAAGTTATGATCGGCGGTTCGGCAAACCGCTCGATCCCGACCTCGACTCGATTTCAGACGACGCGACGCCCGAACAAGTCGTGCTGGAGAAGGAGAAGCTCCATCGTCTGGGAGCGGCGATTCTCTTATTGGGTGAGTCCGAACGTGAATGCCTCCTGTTGCGCGCAGGAGGATTGCGCTATCGCGAAATCGCTGAAGTCCTCGAAATTCCCACTTCCACCGTGGGCGATACGGTGGATCGGGCGATCAAGAAACTGGCGGAGAGATGCAATGTGTGACTTTTCAGGAAGATTGGTTGCGTGGATGGATCGCGAGCTTCCGGACAAAGAAGCGGCGGGTGTGGAGCGACACGTTCGAGAGTGCTTGGACTGTCGCAGTCGCGTCGATGCCTATGAGCAAGTGAGCCGCAGATTCGTCGCGTACTGTGATGCGGCGATCGGGGAAAAGCCACGTCGCGGACTGCCGCGCTGGGTGCCTGCCCTTCTGGCGAGCGCAGCGGCGGCAGCGGTGCTGCTCTTGGTATTGCAGCCAAGCACCGTCAAACAGATGCCCGTCCGCCCGCGAGTGGCAGGAGCGACCCCTGCCGTAGTCGTTGGAGCTGCAACTGAAACGGTGCCAAGGCCGGTCCAGAAAGTCCATCGAAGACGTGTAATTGCGCCTCTGAAGACTCCAAACGCGAGTTGGGCCTCGGCTGAACCCGGTATCCAGATCGCGATTCCGGTCGAAGCCATGTTTCCCCCTGGCGCTGTTCCGGAGGGGATTACGTTCATTGCGGACCTCAGTATGGCAGCCGACGGATCGGTTCAAGGACTCCGTCTGCAACAGTGATTTGCTCTTAGATTGAAAAGGAGACCGACTCAACATGAAACTTACATTGATCCTTATTCTGGCAGCCTCATTCTGTGCATTCGCGCAAGAGAGTGGAAACGTAGTGTTCCAAAGCGCCGGTCCGGCGGGCGCGATGGCTTGGGGCTTTGAGAAAGGGCCGGCGGCTGTGGTTAAGGGCGCGCCCTATTCCGCCACTATGAACAACGAATCCGTCCAGACGCTCGCGGATGGCAATCGCGTCGTTCAAACCACTACCGGGACGGTCTTAAGGGATTCGCAGGGTCGCACACGTCAAGATGCTGCGTTGCCGGCGATTGGCAATCTGTCGGCCGCCAGCGCCCCGCACCTCGTCTTCATTCAAGATCCCGTGGCGGGCACCTCCTATACGCTGAATTTGACCGAGAAGACTGCGTGGAAAAACCCGCCGCCTCCCCCCGGAAAGGGTGGCCCCGGCGCATCCGTTGGCTCCGGCACATTCTTCGTACACACGGAGGGCGGGATGCCCCCGCTCCCTCCGCTGCCACCTATGATGGCCCAGACGAAACATTTGGCGACGGATGAGCAGCTCGAGGCAAACACGGAATCCCTCGGCTCGCAAACGATGGAAGGTGTCGCTGTGAATGGGGTGCGTACCACACGAACCATTCCTGCCGGCCAAGTCGGTAACGATCGACCCATCAGTATTGTCACGGAGGTCTGGACTTCGACTGACCTCAAGACGATTGTTTCCAGCAAGCGAAACGACCCCCGAATGGGTGAACAAACATTCCGGTTGACGAACATCGTGCGGGCGGAGCCCGACCCGTCGTTATTCGCGGTGCCCTCAGATTTTAAGATTATCGATGGCGGCCCGAAAACCATCATCTATCGCAGGAGCCAATAGGACAGCCGTGTTGTTTGATATTTGGCGGGGCGTAGCCCCGCCTCTACAAGGGTCCCGCTGCCACGAGTTTCTGCCAATGTGCAGCTTTGTGCATTCGGGCCCGTATTCTGCGATGATCTGTGTTCTTTGCTGCCCTAGGGGATTCACCCTAAGAGCTTGCTTTTGAATAGGTTCCCAAAATAGGACTCGCTACCGCCCGAGTTATCGTTTTGGTTCCGCAAATGCTCATTTACATAACAACTGAAGAGGCCGCACCCGTTTGAAAAACTTCACTCTCGATGTTCTCGACATCTCACTCTGTCCGTTCCTGTCCCCCAGAGCGGCGTCAAACTAGTTTCCTCTGATTCCCGCCATTCGCCTCTTTGAAAAAGGGTGGCCCCGAAAGGGGCCGCTTTTTTTGTTTCCTCCGGTCCTGTACACTCGCCGTTCGCGATGAAATCCGAAAGAACGGCTCCTGTCTGCATTCTCCTCCTCTTGCTGGTTGCCATCCTTAGCGGGAAACCGCTGCACGCCAAAAAGCCTGTCGACGCCACTGCGCCCGACGATCTCCTCCTTGCCACCATGGAAAAGGAACTCCATCGCGGCCAGTCCGAGCTCGCCAAGCAGGATCCCGCCCCCTACTTCGCCAGCTACAACGTGACCGACGGTGAATCACTGGTCATCCTCAGCGCCCAGGGTGGCATTCTCACCTCCACTCGCACCCGCCACCGTGCCGCCGACGTCAGCATGCGGATCGGCGCTCCCGCTCTCGACAACACCCACGACCAGGAACGGCTCTCCGGCATTACTTCCGGCCAACTTCCGCAGCGGGACGACCCCGACGCCATCGCGCGCGTCCTTTGGAAACTGACCTACGAGCAGTACCGCAAAGCGCGCCAGTCCTATAGCAACGTTAAGACCAAGACCGCCGTCCGCGCCAGGGACGAAGACGACTCGCCTGACTTCTCCGAGGAGAAGCCATCCACTTACACGGATAAAACTGCGTCGGTTGCGTTTCCCGAGCAGAAGGCGTGGGAGGAACTGGCCCGCCGCTATTCCGCTTGCTTCCGCCGGTATCCGAAGGTTGAAGAGTCCATGGTTTTCCTTTACGCCGAGAAGAGCCACAATTACCTGGTCTCGACGGAAGGCACGAAGATCGTCACCGCGGACGCCATCTTCCGCATCATGATCGAGGCCGAAACCCGTGCCGACGATGGCATGCAGCTGATGCGCGTCGAGACCTTCCAATTCTCCGACCCGGCAAAATTTCCGTCGGAAGCGGAAGTGGCGGCGCGCGCGCAAAAAATGGCTAGTGACTTGAGCGCGTTGCATGCCGCACCGCTCGCCGAACCCTACAGCGGTCCCGCGTTGCTCTCAGGCCGCGCCGCCGCCGTTTTCTTTCACGAGGTGCTCGGCCATCGGGTCGAAGGACAGCGCCAGAGGGGCCGCGAGGAAGGCCAGACTTTTACTAAAAAGGTGAACGAAAAAATCCTGCCCGACTTCCTCAGCGTCACCGACGATCCTACCCTGCACACCCTCGCCGGCACCGAACTGTCCGGCTTTTATCGCTATGACGATGAAGGGACTCCCGCTTCGCGCGTCGAAGTGGTCAAGGACGGCATCCTCAAGAATTTTTTGATGGGACGATTACCGGTGAAAAATTTCAACAGCTCGAACGGGCATGGCCGTGCTCAGTCGGGATTGATGCCCGTAGGCCGCCAGGGCAATCTGATCGTTACTTCCTCGAAGACGATTCCCGACATCCAGCTGCGCTCGCGCTTTATCGAAGAAATCAAGAAGCAGGGAAAGCCCTACGGCCTTTTCTTTGAAGACATCCAGGGCGGATTCACCCTGACCTCGCGCGATCTGCCGCAGTCGTTCCAGGTATTGCCGGTCATGGTCTGGCGCGTTTATGTGGATGGGCGTCCGGATGAACTTGTCCGCGGTGTAGACATCGTCGGCACGCCGCTCACAGTGTTGTCGCAGATCGCCGCCACCGGAGACACCACCAGCGTATTCAACGGCATTTGCGGAGCTGAATCCGGCAGCGTTCCTGTATCTGCGGCCGCTCCCGCCATGCTGTTCTCCGAGATGGAAGTCCAGAAACGTAAGTACGGCGACTCGCGTCCTCCCATTCTTCCGCCCCCGCCCGGCGCGGACGACAAGGGAGGTGCAAAATGACCAGGCATTCGTTGTCGATCTGGCGCTTTGCATCTATCTATTCCACGATCGTGCTCTGCGGCCTTTCAACTTTCGCCTGCGCCGCTGATGCGGCTTCGGGCGATACCGTCCTCCGCGCTCTTCGCGAAGAAATGGAGCGCTCTAAAGCAAACCTGAAATTAGAGAACGTTCCGGCGCCGTATTACATCGAATACCGTGTTACCGAGATTGACCAGCTCGAGGCGAGCGCCGTTTTCGGCGCCCTGCGCAACCAGCAACATAATCACGGGCGCCTGTTGCGCGTCGTGGTCCGCGTCGGTGACTACAAGCAGGACAGCTTCTTCGGCAGTGGCGAAGGCAACATTGACCTGGTTCCATCCGACGATGACGTCTTTGCCATCCGCCATCGCATCTGGCTCGCCACCGATCGCGCTTATAAGGCAGCCACCGAAGCGCTGTCGGCGAAGCAAGCTCGCCTGAGACAGTTGAAAGTCGACGAGCCCGTCGATGATTTCGCCAAAGCATCGCCGCTCGAAGCCGTCGAGCCTCTCGCTCGTTTTTCTTCGACCGATTTCAGTTCGTGGCTTCACCTGCTCGAAGAGGCTTCGGCTCACTATCGCACTGACAAAGAACTGGAAAGCTTCGAATCCTCTCTGCGTTTCACTGTCGAGAACCGGTACTTTCTGAACTCCGAGGGCACGATTGCCCGCTCCGGCCACACTCACTACGTCGTCTCCATTGCGGGCTCGACCCAGGCTGCCGACGGTATGTTGCTGCAACGGTCGCACGCGGACCAGGGTAACGATCCCGAGGATCTTCCCACCCGCGAGGAATTTCTGAAGACGACTGCCCGGATTCTCGAAACACTGAAATTACTGCGCGACGCCCCCGTCGTTGACGAGGAATACCGCGGCCCGGTCCTGCTCTCAAACGATGCTGCCGCCACCGTCGTCACGGAACTGGTGGAGCCGAATGTCCTCGGCAGAAAGCCGCAGCTCGGCGAGAACGCCCGCACCACGGGGAAATGGTCGAGCAGTTACAAAAGCCGCGTGCTGCCCGATTTCATCAATGTCTTTGACGACCCGACGATTTCCACGGTTTCCGGCCAGCCTCTGTTCGGCAACTACACGCTCGACGACGAAGGCGTCAAAGCACAGCGCGTGTCCCTCATTGAGAAAGGGCAGCTCGTCTCCTACCTCATCGGACGCCAGCCCATCCGAGACTTCCCCGCTTCGAACGGTCACGGTCGCGCCGCTCCCACCGCCGCGCCGGCTCCACTTCCCGGCAATCTTGTATTGCAATCGACCGACCCCGAGCCCGATGCCGGCCTAAAAGCGAGGTTGATTGACCTCTGCCGGAAGCGCGACCTGCCCTACGGCCTCTACGTGGAAACCATGGGCCCAGGTCTTGAGCCCCGGCTTCTTTATCGCATCTGGACCAAAGACGCGCATGAAGAACTCGTTCGCGGGGGCGTCTTTGGAGATCTCGATATCCGCTCTCTGCGCAGCGACCTTATCTCCGCCGGAACCGTCCCCGCTGTGGAGGATCGCTCTGCGCCCGTTTGGTTCAGTGTAGCCAGCCCTGCGCTGCTGTTCGACGAGCTCCAGGTTAAGCGGACGCAATCCGCTAAGCAGAAGCTTCCTGAGTATCCCGCGCCCGCTCTCGGCCAAGCCGCAAACCAGCCATGATTCTCTTTTGCTGTAGAGACGGGGCTTGCCCCGTCTTCGCCGCAGGGAGACGCGGCAAGCCGCGTCTCTAGGGCAAAGCAGCGGCTGAAATGTGCTTTCGAGACATGGCCTCTCACCTTCCTCCCAGTTGACGCCCGATCTCTCTCGCGCTTACGATATTTGTTTGACTTTCACGCGGGATAGAGTTCTGTGGGGTGCGACTTTTTCTTGGCGGGCTGCATCAAATGGCAGCAATCGTAGTTATCAATCATAGGTAGCAATCATGGATAAGAAGAAACTAGAGACGTTCAGAAAAAAACTGGAAACCCGACGCCAGGAACTGCGCCATATGGTTGTCCGCAATCAGCAGGACGGCCGTACCGTCGACGATGAGGCCACCCAGGACGTAGCCGACCGCGCTGCCAGTTCCTACAACAAGGAATTTCTTTTCAGCCAGAGCAATAACGACCGGCAGTTGCTCAACATGGTCGACGGCGCTCTCGCCCGCATCCGCGAAGGCAGCTTCGGAGAATGCGTCTCGTGCGGCAAAGAGATTAACGCCAAGCGCCTTGACGCCGTGCCTTGGACTCGCCATTGCATCGAGTGCCAGGAAAAAGCCGAGCAAGGCTTACTGGAAGCTGCTCAGTAATATCTCGTGTGGCGCGGACGCTCTTGTCCGCGTGGAACTCCGCATCACCCGTCTATTGGCGTATCACCCCGCCGGCGCCGAGCGCATGACTGCGCCGGTCGTGACAAGAATTTTACAAATTACTGACTTCCTCCTGACAAACCGCCCTACTGTCCAGAGTAGTGTTTCTCTCGCCGTAAAGGTCCGGAGATTCTTGCATCCCAGTCCCGCGCGGGTAGGCATGGCGCCCATCCCCAGCCGCCATCAAGCTTTACCTCAAAGGAGAGTTTTAGCCATGCGTCAAACATTCCGCCACAATCTCGTACTAGCTGCAGCCCTGGGGCTCATGCAGTCTCTTGGCTCCTCTACCGCATTCGCCCAGCACTACGTCAAAACCGCGTTGGTGAAGAATTTGGCCCCGGCAAAACATGTCGATCCGCAGTTAGTAAATCCCTGGGGATTGGTCTATGGCCCCGGCAGCCCGTTCTGGATTAGCGATGCGGGTTCCGGTCTCTCCACGCTCTACGACGGCACAGGCGTGAAGCAGAGTCTGGTGGTCACCGTCCCGCCTGCCTCTGGGACGGGCAAGGGCTCGCCCACCGGCATCGTCTACAACGGCTCTTCGGAATTCCAAATTATGAACTGGACATCGGCATTCCTCTTCGCCACTCTTGACGGCACGATCAGCGGCTGGTCCCATTTCGCTCCGAACAATGCGCTGATCGGCGTGAATAACTCTGGCTCTGGCTCCTCCTACACCGGCCTCGCGATCACCAGCAAGGCTTCCGGCAACTTTCTCTATGCCGCCGATTTCGCCAACAATAAGGTCGACGTTTACAATGGCACCTTCAAGTTCGTAACCTCTTTCACCGACAAGAACCTTCCCGTTGGCTTTGCTCCCTCCGGCATTCAAGATATAGGCGGCAAGGTCTATGTTGCTTTCGCGGCTACCAACGGTGGCGCCGGTGGATACATTGACATCTTTCAAGAAAATGGCGTCTTCGTGAAGACCCTTATCTCGGGCGCGCCGCTCAACCAGCCATGGGGATTCGCCGTCGCTCCCGCGAACTTCGGCCCGCTCAGCAACACCCTGCTGATCAGCAACAACACCAATACTGGCACCATCAACGGCTTCAACCTGACGACCGGCGCTTTTGTCGGAACTATGGTCAACGCGTTGGGCAAGCCCATTATCATCAACCAGCTTTGGGGAATCGAATTCGGTGGCGGCACCACCGCCAACGGCAAGACCAATCAGCTCTTCTTTACCGCTGGACCCAAAAACAACCTCAATGGCGTGTTCGGCGTGATCAACTTCAAGTAACTGCCAAATTCACCACCCTCCGCATGACCCGTGGAGGGTGGTTGGAATCCTGGATTCGGCGCTGGGATAGCACCTAAGCCTATGATTTAAATGGATCAATGGGTTGCCGACGCGTTGAAGACGGCATGGCCCCTTCAGGCCATGCCATCTACCCACTTTCCCGACCGATGCAACCAAAGGAATGCTATGATTCTCTAACCCCCAACCACGCCGCGCTTGGGCTCGGCGAGGAAAAATCTCTGACCTAAGGGTGAAAGCTATGGCTTGGACCAGTCCCGTTTTCGAAGAAGTTGTTCTCTGCTGCGAAATCAACTCCTACGTGAGCGCACAACTCTAAATCTGCAGATCAAAGATGCGCATTCAGATCCTCGGTTCTGCGGCCGGGGGTGGGTTTCCGCAGTGGAATTGCGGCTGCGGAAACTGTGTTGGCATCCGCAAAAAAAATGCGCGCGACAACAAGTTTCCCGGCAAGGCGCGCACCCAATCGCAACTCGCGCTG
>Ga0210400_10001683_pt1 | contig 21584 bp, 23 predicted proteins | sample IncBWH26MmetaG_FD_155456 | JGI IMG/M metagenome (GOLD analysis project Ga0210400, IMG submission 155456) | Forest soil microbial communities from Barre Woods Harvard Forest LTER site, Petersham, Massachusetts, United States - Inc-BW-H-26-M | ecosystem: Environmental > Terrestrial > Soil >...
CTGCCGTGATTCTGTGGATCGCTGTCGTGATACGCGACCCCTTCGCCGCCCAGGTCATAGTAAGCACACAATACTCGTCCCGGTATTTTTTGCGCGCCGCCCTGATAGCGGCTGTCGTGATAAGGCAAGCCTTTATACTGGCTCAAGAATGATTGGGAAAACGCAATTGCCGGTAGCATCGATGCCGCTACGAAGCATAAGGAAAACGCTCTCCGGCTCATCCTGCCTCCCTGAGTACCGATAATCTATCTGCAGTTGCGCAACTCCACCAACCAGCGGCGGCTCAAGTATGTTCCGCACTTCAGACTTGGAAAAGTTCGATCCCCTGCGCTTTTCCGAGATTGCGCGAGTACATCTTGTCGGTCCCATTGTTCCAATGTTCGTGTACACCAAGGCTACGGCATCGGATGCCGTCGCGTTCGGGATCATACAAAGTCTTCGAAGGCGGGTCATTCGCCAAGGCAGATTCGCGCAGGTAGTTATCCGCATTCTTGATATCTGGAAGATCGGGCCATTCCGAAGTGAGAAAATCGAAGCCGACGGAATCGATCGCTACGCCGTCAAATGACATAAAAATGCTGTTTGGCCAAGCATCGTTGAATGGCGCCATCTTCCACTTGCGATGAGGCGGACCATCCACGTTGTCGTTTCCATAGAGCCCATCAATAATAAAAAGCATGGTCTTCTCGCCGAGGTCTTTATGGCCCAAATAATCTGTGAACGCGGAGTAGCTTGCCGAACCATCGTTGTTGTGATGGAAACCGTCGTGCGCGTTCTTGCGCCAGTCGGGATTGATACTCGTAGCACCGAACAGATTCTTCGCGCAAAGTGTCACCCCTGAACTCACGTGCGCTCTCAACACGGCAGCATCAATTAAGTAGGCGGCCTCAACCACCGTGGTATCGAGTCCCTTAGCGTTGTTGCTTTCCATTGAGAAAGGAATCGCATTGGGTTTGAACTCGGCTTTTATTCGTCCATCCCCTCCGATATGGTCCACAAACGCGACGCCGGGAAATTCATGGTGGATCTTGTCGTAGAGATTGCCCGGGATGAACCGGCTGGAATCGAAGACGGTGATCGATGATTGCGGCACTCGTCCCGGGCCGGTCAACTGCCGGACGAGCGAAAGGATCAGATGGGTCGAGGAGTTCAGGCGTTCGATCGTGCCATGGTCCGTTGTGTTATTCAGGTTCGCCTTGATCGCGATCTTCTCGCCGGCTTTGTATCCGGCTTTGCCGCGCCCATGAGTGCGATTGAAGTACTGAAAGATGGAGCTCCATGCCTGGGCGTCGCTTTTTTGATTTGTAAGACCGCAAATGGACCGGGAAACCATGCGGTCAATCACAGACTGGTTGTTGTTGGCATCGGTCCACCAAGAACCTGTGCCGTCCCAGGTCACCGCCGCCGGATCGTGCGCCCAAGTGACTCGGCCGGGAACGACGCCCCGGGGAACTCCTAATGGGGAAAGCGGCTCGAACAAGGAGGCCCGCAGGTAGGTGGCAGCTGCAAGAGCCAGTGCGAATTCCCGGCGCGTCATGTCCATTTTGACTTGCTCCTCTCGCACGAAATCTTACGGTTTCGTGAATCATTTTACCTGAGAGCGCAGAAACTGCTGCAGCCTCTTCACAGACAGCGCGGTCTTGCGTTGGAAACCGGTAGTTGCAGCGCGGGGACCTTGAACTGCCCAGTGAATTGTACCTGACGACGCAAGTTTTCCCAGCACTTACGCTTCGACGCCGCTCAGGGCAAGCGTGCTGGGCTGAATTGTGGCTCCCCTACGGGTGCTTAGGAACAAAGGCGAAGAAGGGAGAGAAAGGCAGGTCCCTCGCGATGCTCGGTCCCGTAGAATCATCCGGGATGCATAAGGCGCAAATGACAGGGCAGATGGTGAGTCTAAGTGGTGGGCAACGATGAGGGTGGAGCGGGATCGGTGCGCGGCGTCGCGCTGGCGAGCGCGAGAATCGCTCCGGCAAACAGCAGCGTGTCCGCAAAGTAGTTGATCCCCTCAACCTTGACAGCTGTGCTCGCGTCGGACATCTGCGCGATCAGGATCGGCCCATAGATGAACAAGACCAGCAGCACAATCCAGGTACCGAGATAAGTTGCCGCCATCCGCGTCTTCCTGGCCAGCAGAATGCTTGCCCCGGCAACGAGAAGAATTGCGCCCGTCAGATAGCCAATGAGCAAGCGCCCCGGAATCCACATGGGCATCAGTTTTTCGAGCGGGACTCCGGGGCATCCCGCTGGGTGCAGAAAATGCTCAACGCCAAAAAATAGTGCGGCCATCGCGATCAACACGCGGCCCACGGTAATGAGCTTGTTTTTGCCTTGCCCGTGCATCGCGTTTCCAGCAAGAATCCAGCCTCCACCCGCGAATGACATTTCGCGGATGACAATCGTCCATGGAATCCTGTCTGTTGGGCTGGCGAGAGCTCGCGGGATATGCACCATGGCCACAAAAAGAAACATCATGATCCCGAACAGCAGGCCGGACCAGCGCACCTGCATTTTTGTGGCAATGCTCAAGGACGCGAACAGCAACGCAAAGCCGACGAAATACGCCCAAAACAATCGCCATGGCATGTACGAGGGCACGGCGAGCATGATGAATCTTGCGGCCGAGAGATGCTCCGCGCCGAAGACCGCCAAGGGGATGGCGAAACACAAATTGCTCAAGGCTACGATCTTGTCCAGGCCGCCGGACCGCGCGATATCGGTCTTCGCAGCCCACAGCGCAACAAGGAAAAGCAGGATGCCGGCGCCGGACATCGAGACCGCTGTGCGAGAGATCTCAAAAAATGTGGCGAGAATGGTTGAGTGCATGTGGATGCCAGCCGTTAGCTCGCGTGCTCTATCTAGGCCGGAATCTCCTTTTTTCGTTCAAAAACGGCCAGAAGTATACACCCACCCTGCTGTTCGCTTATAGCGCCGGGCGCCCTGCCTTACGATTTTGTTTTGTGCGCGTCGTTTGTGCGCTTGTTGCATCCCGGTCGTTTCAACCGGGGCGTCCCGAACGATTCTGCGGGACACGGGTGGGCAATTCTTTGCTTCGCTATAAACCAGCCCCCGACGATGAGGCTGTGGCCTCCAGCGCTTGCGGCCCAACGCCCGTCGGAAATCTCTCAAACCTCAATTACCACGGCCAAGTCGCACCATCGTAGCCCAGGAATTTTCCCGTCAGCTCCATGGGATTCCCTTCGAGCACCTTGCGCATGCCTGCAATGCTCTGCTCCGGCGTCAACGCCGCGTTCGCGCCACCCATGTCCGTCCGCACCCATCCGGGACTGAATAACACCACGCTGATTCCCCGCGGCTCCACTTCTTTCGCCAAGATCGACATGGTCATGTTTAACGCCGCTTTGCTTGTCCTGTATTGATAGGCGATTCCAAAGCCGATCGTGGATCCCAACGCTTGCAATGAGCCCATCCCCGTGCTGATCGCGGCGATCTGCTTCCGCTTGCTTGCGGCGACGTTTTCGATCAGCGCCTCTGCCACCCGGATCGCTCCCAGCACGTTTGTTTCGAAGGACTCGCGCCATCCAGCAAAATTGAGTTCGCCAAGTTTGATTCCGTTTCGCGTATAAATGGCCGAGTTCAGGACGAGTAAATCTACCGGCTTGCCGCCCAGAGTTTCCGCTAACTGTTTGACTGATTCATCGCTGGTCACATCCAGGCCACGTAAAGACACATTTTTATTTTTTGCTAACTGCTGCAATTCCCTGCTACCTTTCGGATTGCGCGCTGTCGCAATCACTTCCCATCCGTCCGCTGCATATTGACGCGCAAATTCCAACCCTAGTCCGCGATTTGCTCCGGTAATCAAAACACTCGACATGATCGGTCTCTCCTCAGTGCGCCCACTTTCTGGTCAGAACGAGAGCAGGCGCAGGTTCTTGTGGATATCTGTTCTAACGTGCAATTCATTTGATGCTCTGTGCCTTTTTTCGTCACCCCGAATCCTTGTGCAGAACGTGTCAACATCGGCGAGGGAAACAGCCATTGCGTCTCCCTCTCAACGCCACGCCGCGCGTGCCGTATCCTTAATTTCCAGATTGCCCGTTATATGGCAAAGGGGATACAGTGCCGCCGGTTGATCTCTGGAGGCAAGACATGAAAGCGTCTTTGCTTTATCGAATCGCTTCTGTTCTTCTGCTGCTTTTTGCCATCGGACATACACTTGGGTTTCGCCAGTCCGATCCCGCATGGGGAGTAGGCCCGCTTATTGACTTAATGCGGTCGATTCATTTCGATGCACAAGGGTTTAGTCGGACTTATTGGGACTTCTTTAGCGCCTTCGGGCTTTTTTTCTGTGTGTTTCTTTTGTTCGCCGCGGTATTGGCGTGGCAGCTGGGCGGCCTTCCGGCAGAGATTTTTGCACGCCTGCGCCGCACTGCGTGGGCGCTCGCCATTTGCTTTGCCGCGGTCACAGCTTTGAGCTGGAGATACGCCTTCACTACCCCCATCGTTTTCTCGGCCATGATCACGCTGTGTTTGATTGCTGCGGCACGGCTTTCAGCGAAGAAGCCAATCTGAAACCGGTGATTGCGCGTGTTCTGAATTCTATTTCTTTTGGGTGGCACTGGCGGGTGGGAGGCGCACCCTACGGTTTTCAGGGTGCAGTTTTTCCCGGATTTCATCATCATCACTGAAACAGCTTTGGGTTGGGCACGTTTTCTTCCGCTTTGGCACTAGTGGACTTCAAGAATCGGCATTCCTTTGATGTAACGTTTCGCGCGTTGGCCCGTAACCTGTGTGGCAATCAAGAATGACGGACATCGAGAACCTCTACAAACGCTATGCCGGCGATGTCCGCCGATTTGCGCTGTATTTGTGCGGCGATGTGGTGATGGCGGATGAGATCACCTCGGACACGTTTGTGCGCGCGTGGATGGCGGCTGACCGGATTCGCCAGCCGACGGTGAAAAGCTACCTTTTCACCATTGCACGAAACGCGTCTACCGATTTGTTGCGACGGGCGGCGCGCCACACGCAGCTTGACGAAAGTATGCCCGATACGCGGATCAGCGCGCAGACGCAAATGGAGCAGAGCGCGGAAGTGCGTGCGGTGCTTGCGGCGTTGCAGCAACTGCCGGAGATGGACCGCGCGGTGCTGCTGATGCGCGCGTTCGACGAAATGCCATACGAGGAAATCGCCGAAACGCTCGGAATCCCGGTGGTTGCCGCAAGAGTGAGGGTTCATCGCGCAAGATTGAAGCTGATGCAAACCAGGCAGGCATGGCGGGCGGCCGTTCCTGCCGCAGGAGCAAAACCATGAACGTCACACGAGAAGTGGTCACGGACTTGTTGCCGATTTATTTTTCCGGCGAGGCCAGCGGGGACACGAAAGTGCTGGTCGAGGATTATTTTCGTCAGGATCCCGATTTTGAACGCATTGCGCGCAGCGCGGCGACGCCCCTCGAAACTTTGCGGGCCGCCGCGCCCATCGCGGCTGGCTCAGAAAAGGAGAAACGCGACCTGGAGAGCGTCCTTTGGGGATTGCGGCGGCGCAAGTGGTTGTTCGGCGTGAGCCTGTTCTTCACGCTCGTCCCGCTGTCATTGGACTTCACCCCTGGCCATATCGTCCCTCTGACGCTTCGCCACGGCGGTCCCTGGCTCGCGGCGTTTGACTGGAGCCTGGCGGCGGTCCTTTGGTTCCTCTATTTCGCGCGCCTGCGCCGGCGCACGGCCTCATTGGTGTGTGCCATCTTTTTTACGCTGATCCCCATTCCCTTCGTCTGGCACTCTGTGCTCGCCGGCGGGCCAGAATGGGTAGAGTTCGCGATCATTTGGATTTTTGCGGCATTCATCTGGTTTGGCTATTTCAGGCAGCGCCCTGGTTAGGACTATTGCGCACCATTGTGCGCGTCCTCGCCGGTAGTTAGGTAACGCAAGCAATCAGGCGGAACCGATCGCACTGCCACCTTGTTGGGTTTTTGCCAGTCGAGATAAGATGGCGCAGGAGAGTCAGGAGCAATCATGGCGCATCAAGCACCACTGAAATATATCTTCTACTTTGCCGCCACCCCGGAGAAGGTGTGGGAAGGCTTTGTGTCGCGGGAGTCGAACCGCGTCATCTTCTCGGGCGCTGAGCTTCAAGCGGACTTTAAACCTGGTGGCTCGCTCGCATGGGTGGGCGCGGGACCCGATGGCAAGCCCATGACCTACGTCCAAGGGAAGGTCCTGCGGTTTGAGCCGCCAAAAGTTTTTCAGTACACCTTCGCCATGGGCCAAAATGATAAGGCGTCACGCGCAACCATCGAACTGGTGCCCGAGACCGAAGCCACCAAAGTAACAGTGACGCATGACGAGTGGGCCGAGGATGACACCACTTACGCTGCCTGCGCCGATGGATGGCCACGTATTCTTTCCCGCCTGAAGACGCTGCTTGAGACCGGCAAGACCTTCAAGCCGCATTGATAGTTGCATAGAATTTCCGGCTGAGCGCGATATCTAGGGGGACAATGGGCTACCACCTCAGCTAGGCGGCGGTGAAGGCCCGTTTTCGTGGGCCATTCTGCCGTATGATTTTCCGCGTTGAAGGGGCTTCACGTGAATACTCCCTATCTGGTCATTACACTCGTCTTCGCGGCGATGGTGGCGTTTTCCGGCCTCGGAAAGATACGCCGCGATCCGAAGATCATGCAGGTAATCCACGAAGTCGTAGGCGTGCCGTTGAAGTACTTTCCGCTTCTGGCCGCCTGTGAGCTTGCCGGCGCATTGGGCCTGGTTCTCGGCATCTGGTGGCAAGCAATAGGAGTGGCGGCGAGCATCGGCCTCGTGCTCTATTTTGTGGGCGCAACTGTGTCCCATCTGCGCGTAAGAGATGTCAAAGGCATTGGACCCGCCGTGTTTATGTTGGCTGTTGCTGCCGGAGCGCTCGCCCTGCGTATCTTGACTCGTGGCACTGCGCAGTAGGACGGATCAGTCGGTGCTCCAGCTCAATGCAGCTCCTGCAGTTGGAGAGATGGGAGAGATGGGGACAGACGGGAAGTTTCCCTTTCCCCGAGACTTTGAATAAACACGAGCCAAACCAGCCATGTCAGATAAATATCGGAAAGCGCCCCGTCTGTCCCGGGTCCCGGGTCCCGTCTAAGGACGGAGTAACGGCCCTCCCGGCTGCTCGCGTTCCACGATCGTGTAGTCGGAAGGAATCTGGAAAAGCGATGGGTTTGGCTCGGTCCGCTGGATTTTCTGCATCAGCGTGTCGCTTTTGTTGCTGAACTTCGCACTGGCAGTCACGTGCGACTGCAGGATGACCGCGCCAAGCTGGTCCGAGCACCACATGTCCTTATAGCTAGACGCCGGCTGCGTTTCGGCGTTCGTCGGCCTAAGCGACCCTGGCCACTCGCGCAGGCCCACGGCATCGAAGCCTTCAATGATCTGGTGCCCCAAATCTTCAGTCCGCGTGTAGTGCAGCCCTTTTCGCGAATCAACCAGCCGTGTGCAAAAGGATCGCTGATCATCAACGACTGAAAGTGGAGGAAGACGGGGCGGTCGCGGAAGGGGACGCTGGATGGTCGCTGTTTTGTCCCCGGTATCGAGCCGGATGGAATTCTTGCTGACGGGATCGCAAATCCAGATAATGTGCCGCTCGACTTCGGTTTGCTGGGCATCAGGAGACTTGATCTTGTACATCCCAGCAGAATTGTCGGCGCGAACGCGGCCCTGCGAATCGCGGGCTACCGCCAGGGGCCGCGTACCTGCGGTGATTCCGGTAAAGTTGCGCAGCAGGCCGGTGGTTGAATACTCGGCCTGGAGGGGGTTGTTAGGCTCTACAGCAGCGCCTTGGAAGCCAAACGGGTTGTAATCGCACTGCGCAGAGGCAGGGCGGACGAACATCAGCGAAAGAAAAGGGGCGGAGGCTAAGGTAAAGACAAGCCTAAAATTCCTTGCTGACAGCATGCTGGGCCTCTCTTTCATTGCTCAAATAAACTGCTGAGCAGTACAGCGGAGGAAATTGGCACACGCCTCGGACGATGTTTCTTGCGATGCGGGCTAGGAAAGAAAGGCTGCATCAAGTCGCGCGACCGCGGGTGGCGCATCCTTAGCAGGCTGAGACGGCCCGGGTAGCTTACCCTTTGCGATTTGTTTTGTGCAGAGGTGGGCAATTCTTTGCTTCGCTTAAATCAGCTGACGATAAGCTGCGGCGCCCAGTGCTAGCGGCCTACCGCACCAGTACGTTCGTCGTCAACCCCTTCGCGAGAGGAATTCGCGGAATAAATTCATGCCCACTCGCCCGGCGAGGCCAACGGCGGCATTGGTGAAGACCAGGTTCGCTCCCCGATTCGCTTTGGGATAATACAGATTGGATAGTGCTCCTGAGCATGCGTCACCAAGAAAATAAGAAGAGCTGCGCAGTTCGCCCACGATCGCTGCGCGTGACAAATGCGGAGCGGATCCTTAGTGGAGAACAGTTTCTGCAATACCCGTTTGTAGCAACTGGGCAAACTGCTGGGCAACTACGGGCCGGCTGAAATAGTATCCCTGCGCTTCGTCACATTGCTGAGTCTGAAGAAATTCCAGCTCTTGCCGCGTTTCCACGCCTTCAGCAACGACCCGCAGCTTCAGGCTTCGCCCCATGCTGATCACTGCCGTCACGATGGTTGTCTCGTCCGGAGCGGTGGTGATCTGGCGGACGAACGATTGGTCGATCTTGAGGGCATCGATCGGAAACTTTCTCAGATAGCTCAAGCTGGAGTAACCCGTGCCGAAATCGTCGACCGCCACTTGCACTCCACTGGCTCTCAGAGTTTTGAGGACGGATGCAGTGGATTCAGCACGCTTCATCAGAACGCTTTCGGTCAGCTCGAGCTCAAGAGCTCTCGGGTCCAGCTTCGTATCCTTCAGAGTTGCAAACACATTCTCAAGAAAGTTGTCGTCTCGGAATTCCATCGCGGAGATGTTCACCGCCATAGTTCCCAGGGGCAGTCCGGCATCCAGCCATGCTCGGGCTTGCTTGCACGCTTCGCGAAGGACCCACTGGCCGATTGGCAGAATCAGGCCGCAGTCTTCTGCCACGGGAATGAAATGCCCGGGGGGCACCGGTCCTCGAATGGGGTGCGTCCAGCGTATCAGCGCTTCCGCTCCCGTAATCTCTCCTGTCCTCAGATTGATCTTCGGCTGGTAGTGCAGCGCGAATTCGTTCCGTTCTAGGGCCCGCCGCAGGCTTTCCTCAATGGATTGCCGCTCCACGGCTCGGACGTTCATGGCCGGTTTGAAAAACTGGTAGCTCTGACGCCCATTTTCCTTCGCCTGGTACATCGCGGTGTCCGCGTTTTTGATCAGCGTCTCCGCGTCCAGGCCGTCGTCAGGATAGACGCTCACGCCAATGCTTGTGGTGACGTGAAGGTCGTGCTGGTCGATGGGATGAGCCTCCGCCACTGCCTTCAACATTCTTCCTGCCGTGAGAGCAGCATCCTCCGATTGTTCCATTTCGGAAAGCAGCACGACGAATTCATCGCCTCCCTGCCGGCTTACCGTGTCTGAGCCGCGTACGCAATCCAAGAGGCGTTTTACGATGGATTGAAGAAGTTTGTCGCCGAACGGATGTCCCAGGGAATCGTTGATGTGTTTGAAGCCATCCAAATCTAGAAACAGCACGCCGACTTTTTTCACGTGGCGCTCCGCTAAGGCGATTGCCTGGGTAACCCGGTCGGTGAACAGCATTCGATTAGGCAGGCCGGTCAGAAAGTCGTGCTGGGCCGAATGGGCCATCTGCAGCGCCATTGCCCGGGCCGCGCTCACGTCGCGGAAGACGATTACCGCCCCGGTAGCCTGGCCGTCTCGGTCGTGGATGGGAGAGACGCAGTCTTCGATCGGAGTTTCAAATCCGTCACGCCGGATGAGGATACAGTTCGACGGGAGGTGCACAGTTCGGTTTCGCCCCAGTGCCATCTCCATCGGATTCGGGGTGGTTTCGCGGCTCGTGGCGTCCAGGATTCGTAAAACTTCGGCCATGGGCAGCCCTGCCGCTTTTTGCACGGACCAGCCCGTCATTTTTTCCGCGACAAGATTGAGGAAGGTGATATTTCCCAGGATGTCCGTGCAAGCAACGGCGTCTCCGATGGAGTTGAGTGTGACTTGGGCGCGTTCCTTCTCGGTGAACAACGCCTCCTCCATGGCCTTGCGCTCGATGGCATAGCGCAGCGCTCGCAGAAGACCGCGCCCATCGATTTGGCCTTTAATGAGATAGTCTTGCGCTCCTTCCTGCAAGGCTTGCGCGCCGAGCGCATCGTCGTCCAAGCCCGTTAGCACGACCAGGGGGACGCGGGGCGCGGCGGCGTGCGCCTTTCGAACCGCTCCCAGTCCTTTTGCATCGGGCAATCCTAGGTCGAGCACGATAATGTCAAACACGCGCTCCGCAAGACACTTCTCGGCTTCGCGTATGCACTCCACGTGCGTCAATTCGGTGTTGTGCAAACCCTGCTCGTTGAACATCTCGCGGAGCAAACGGGCGTCCCCGGGGTTATCTTCTACCAGCAGAAGTACTTTGATCGATTTCTTGCTCATCCGCTTTGCCTCTGTTGCGGCAACTTGACCTTTGTCAGCCAGAAATCATTGATGCTCTTCACCAGGCTCTCGAACGCGTCCAACTGCGCGGGCTTGCTTAGGTAACAGTTCGCCTGGAGTTGATAGCTTTTCAGAATGTCCGCTTCTGCCTCCGAAGTGGTCAGGATCACTGTAGGGATCGTTTTCAGGCTGGCATCCTCCTTGATCTTAGCCAGAACCTCGCGGCCATCCATTTTGGGGAGGTTCAGATCCAGCAAGATAAGATCCGGGCGAGGGGCGCGGATGTGGGCTCCCTCGCGCCTGATAAAGGCCATGGCCTCCACGCCATCGGAAACGACATGCAAATGGATGGAGCTATTGGCATCCCGGAATGCTTCCTTCGTCAGCCGGACATCACCGGGGCTGTCCTCGACCAAGAGAACCTCTCTGGGCATATCTTCTCCACCGATGGCTCTCATGATTTCCTCTCAGTTCCTGCCAGGGCAAATCGAAACGTCGAACCCCGCCCGGGTCGTGACTCGACCGAGATGCTGCCGCCGTGCCGCTCGACAATCTTCCTGCAGATCGCCAATCCTATGCCCGTGCCCGCGAATTCTTCCCGTTTGTGTAGCCGCTGGAACATGCCGAAAATCTTTTCGAAGTACTGCGGGTCAATTCCCAGCCCGTTGTCTTTCACCGAAAATATCCACTTGTTCGGACTATCCTTGGCGGCGGAGATATGTACCTTCGGCACTCCGGGGCTTTGGTACTTGATGGCGTTGCCGACGAGATTCTGAAATAGTTGAATCAGTTGCATCTCGTCCGCCAGGACGGCGGGCAGGGGATCGTGCGTCACCAGCGCACCGCTATCTTTGATGGCGCCACGTAGATTTATGAGCGCCTGTTCCAATGCTTCTTCACTCGAGGTATCGAGCAGATCCTTTCCTTTTGTCCCCACGCGCGAATAGGCCAGCAGATCCTGGATCAACCGCTGCATGCGGCTGGCCCCGTCCACTGCGAAAGAAATAAACTCGTCGGCATCCGAGTCCAGCCTTCCCTTGTACCGCCGGGAAAGAAGCTGCGTGTAACTGGCCACCATCCGCAGCGGCTCCTGCAAATCGTGAGAGACAACGTAGGCAAATTGCCCCAATTCCTCATTCGAGCGGTTTAATTCCTCCACCTTCTGCAGAAGATGCGCTTCCGCCTTTTTGCGGTTGGTGATGTCGCGGATCGCAGCCGTCACCAGGATTCCCTCGGCGCTTTCCAACGGGCTCAGCATAATCTCAATGGGAAACTCGCTTCCGTTCTTACGTCGTGCGATGAGTTCAATCCCAGTGCCAATCTGCTGCGCCAGCGCGTCTTCGACGGACCGAAGCGCATCCGCAATCAGCCGTTCCGCGAATCCCTCCGGGATGATGTTCTTCACTTTCTGCCCGACGAGTTCATCGCGGCTGTATCCAAACTGCTTCTCCGCTTGCACGTTCAACAGCACGATCTCCCCAACCTGATTCACCACCACCATGGCATCCGGCGCCGCCTCCAGCAGCCCCCGATATCGCCCCTCCATCTGCGCCAGATGCCGCTCCGCAGCCTTGCGCACGCTGATGTCGCGGATGGCCGCCGTCACCAGTGTTCCCTCCGCGCTCTCCAGCGGGCTCAGCATGATCTCGATTGGGAAATCGCTTCCATCCTTCCGCCTTGCAATCAGCTCAATTCCTGTGCCGATCTGCTGGGCCAGCGCTTCTGCGGCCGTTCGAGTTCCGTCCGCGATCAGCCTTTCCGCGAAGCCCTCTGGAATGATGTTCTTCACTTTCTGCCCGACGAGTTCATCGCGGCTGTATCCGAACCGCTTCTCCGCTTGCACGTTCAACAGCACGATCTCCCCAACCTGATTCACCACCACCATGGCATCCGGTGCCGCTTCCAACAGTCCGCGGTACCGCGCTTCCATTTGCACCAGGTGCCCGTCCCCCTGGGCATGGGGCGCCATGGGCACAATCTCGAACGCATCCCGGGCATTAGGTCCCGGCAACGCAATAGTGGGAGTAGGTGGCTTCAAGGTCTTTCGTGCAGGTCGTCAGTACCTAACCAGTCCGCCTCCAGTTTCTTGTTCGGGTACAGGTGGGACTGTGCTAAACGGGACATAGGGACGATAATGTGTCGTTTTGAACATCTTGAGGGCGCTGCTGGTAGGCGGACCATTCGGGTTCGCCGGACCCGACGGCCAGGGCGGTGCCGGTACCCCCAGGCCCCCTAAAATTTCCTGAAAATTTCCCTTGACAATTCTATAACTTGTACTATAATTATCCCTGTATAAAACTACGTTTGGAAAGCGGGAGCTTGCTCCCGCTTTTCTTTTTTGTGCCGCATTTTCCTCTGAGCTCGTCGCTACCCTGTTTGCTCCGCGACATCATCGGTTCTCATCGTCCTAAGTCCTTGCAGTGGCGCGCTTTAGTTTACCCGGAGGTACGAAGGGCACGTCCCGAGTAGGGGCATCCGCCGCGGCGGCTGCCCCTATTTTTTTGTCTGTGCTCGGCAGTTTCCCCGCCCTTCCCCGAGCTTTTCCGGGACCCGGTCGGGGTGTCTCTCCGACCTTGCGTTAATTTTTTTTCTCTTTCTTTGAGCTTTCGACCGAAGCGCGGTTTGTATGTCCCGGCTCCTGCCGGGACCCGGTCGGCGTGTTAAGTCCTTGTCTTTTCTTTCGCTTGTGAAACTTTCAATCGAAACACGGTTTGTGTGCCCCGGCTCCTGCCGGGGATCCCGACCCTGCCGGGACGCGGTCGGCGTGTTAAGTCCTTGTCTTTTCTTTCGCTTGTGAAACTTTCAATCGAAACACGGTTTGTGTGCCCCGGCTCCTGCCGGGGATCCCGACCCTGCCGGGACGCGGTCGGCGTGTTAAGTCCGTGTCTCTTCCCTTCCCTGTGAACTGTTAACTGTCGACTGTCAACTTCCTTTTCAGGAACTAACCATGAAAGCCAAAAAACCGAACGCTGAACTTGTCTGGAAACAATTGGAAGACTACGTCGCCCCGCGCCTGCGCCTCTCCGTCATCGAGCGCACCGTCTACGCCCATCTCCTCCGCCACAGCCGCCTGGAAGGGAAACTTCGCTTCCTTTTCTCAATTCTGCGGGTGGCACGCAATATCCGGCTTTCCCCGTGCTCGGTACGCAAGGGGGTACGATCCCTCATCGCGCACGGCGCTTTGCGCTTGGTCCAGCGCAGCAAAGCAGGGCACCTGGTGGAGGTGCGGCTGCCCGACGAGATTCCCGCCTCGGGGCTGAGCCGCGTCGCAAGCCGCGCCGCCGCCAAAGAAGAAGGCGCCTGCACCCGCGCGCCGGTGAACCTCGAAGGTGTGGACTTCATGAAGAACAAGCCCTCGCGCGACGCCATCCACGCCCGCGAGTGCGGCCAATGCTTCTACTGTTTGCGCCGGACCACGCCGGCGGTGCGGTGCCTGGACCACGTCGTACCGCGGGCGCATTTCGGGCGCAATTCCTACCGCAACCTGGTCTCCAGCTGCATGGAATGCAACGCCCAGAAAGGAGAAAAGCCCGCCGACGATTTTCTCCGGCAAATCTACCGCGAGCGCCGCCTCACCGCCGCCGAACTCGCCGCCCGCCTCCGCGCCCTCGACGCCCTCACCTCCGGCAAGCTCCGCCCTTCCCTTTCAAGCGCCGTAGGCGCGCCATAAGTTAGCCCAGCGCGCCTGCCCTGAGCGAAGCCGAAGGGTGAGCGCTGGGTACCGAGTGTGCAAAATGCCAAGCACCGGAGGTGCGACGCATTCCTCCTTGGTTAAGGTCGTGCCTTACGGCGCGGGATGCTGCGCCCCAGCTTGGCTACCAATTAAACGGGCGCGCTTTAGGAGGGCACGGCTTCAGCCGTGCCGAAAGCGCTTCAGAGAAAGCGGGGCTTTAGCCCCAAAGGCGTTTTTTTCGGAATTAAGGCGCGGCCACCCGCGACTTATCTCCCTGGTCCGGTAGCCTGTCGCCAAGCTTGCTGACGAGCTCGGCCGTCTTGTTGTAGATCCGCGAGGGTATAGTAGGCGCTTGACGGTCTGCCGAGTCCCACCTTTTGCGCAGTTCTTCAATAGTTGGCTCATCGCGGTGCATAAATACAAATTGCTGCTCAAGCGCACGACGGACTTCCCCGAGTTGATTGGCGGCAGCCTTATGTCGCTCGGCGCGTTCGGCAAAGCGCAACGCGGCTTGGAGACTGCTCAAACCAATTGTCGCAACACTCAGGATTGCCATCATTGTCTTAATCCAACTGACGTCTGAATGCTGGAAGCTAGCGAACACCGCACTACCTAGGAGAGCCGACACCAGTACAGCTGGAAGACTGAGCATCAGATGCAGGCGCTCAAAATGTTTCGCTGCCTCATAATGCGCTCGGACGCTGATCCGAAGGCCTCGCCGCCATTCATCGAGTAAGTCATCTGGGCTCATGTGACCTCCGCATGCAGACACCGGTTAGTTGGACGCAGCGCGGCATCTCCTGCGCAGGTCCTCCTGAATTACGTTGAAGCGCCGATAACTTTCATTGATGATCGGCAAATAGCGCTTCTGAAACGGGTAGGCAGTTTCCGGCGATATACACCCGGCCAACTCCAGACCCTTTCGGTTCAATTCGCGGCAGCGTTCGACGCTGGGGGCGTCAAAACGCATGTCCAGTTTTGCGAGAAATTCCGGCGTCGCTTCGCGGGATAGTTCCTCGACAAAACTTCCATCGCCAACGGCGAAGAATACAGCTACAACTTGGATGCCTTTTGCGAGAACCGGGGCAAGATTCTTGAAATACTCAATCACCGGTCCATCATCCAGTTCATCATCCATCGCGTTTATACCTCGGCGGGGACACGATACTACTGCGCGGGCGTGGGACTGTCTAGAGGCTGAGACTTCGTCACCGCTTGGCCTTTTCTCTTTCAGCGCCAGCATCCGTCCACGTGACGCCCCCTTGCCGGGCGGGTGGCACATCCTTAACAGGCCGGGTGCCCCACACGCCGCCCCTGCGTGTGGGGGTTTTGAACCTTCCTCACGGTGTGCGTTTAGTCACGACGCGGTCAGGGCATCTGACCGAGAACGGCCGGGTGCCGCATCCCTGTGGTTTTCAGGGTGCGGTTTTTCCTTTTTCTTGGCTGGGTAGGGTTCTTCAACTCTTTCAGTTTGGAAAAATCATATTCCTTCTTCATTAGAACGGACCGGCGCCGATAAGCTTCAGGTCTGGAAAATCGCGGGCATATCGCTTCGGGTCGAGGGTCATAAAACGATCCGTTTGCACCATGGCATGTGATCCAATAATGAAATCAGCCAGCAAACGCTTCGCTCCCTGACCCGCAGACCTTCGCCGCCGTTTCGCATAACGCGCGAAGCGACGGCCGGCCTCAACCCATACGGACTGTTCAAACGCAAAGTCCACAGTGATGCCCGTGTCAGCAAGAAAGTCATTCACGAATGATTCCGTGGCCTTCGGATAGGCTAGCAGTTCGGCATACACCGGCCCGCTGACCACGAGACCTCCCTCGGCTTTGGCATTGCCAAGATTCCTTGCGATATCCGAAGCAGACGGTTCCTTGGACCACAGGGCGGAGAGAACGTTGGTATCGATGGCCGTTCTCATCGTGGTTCAGCTTCCTTCGTCACGCAACGCGCGTACCCACGCATTCGCCTCATGGATGCTGGAGAAGGCGGGAAGCGCCCCGACATACTTTAGGAAGGGATTCTGGGGCGCGCGGGCAGGACGGATGGTCGTTCGATCCTTGTCCACGACAAATTCCACGCGGTCTCCCACCTTGAGTCCAAGGCGCTTGCGAACCTCGAGAGGAACCGTGATCTGCCCCTTGCTGCTGATTGTGCTGGAGCGTGCCATCTTTACTTGCCCCCCTTACAGTAAGGATACCATGCTTTACAGCCGATGTCCTAATTCGGCCCGGTGCCCCCACACGCCGCCCTTGCGTGTGGGGGTTTTGAACCTTCCTCACGGTGTAGCTTTAGTCAGGACGGGTCACGGCATCGGAGCGAGAACGGCAACGTCGAACTTTGAATAATACTTCTTCACATCGCTGGCGCCGTACTTGTCGCGGAATTTCTCGACCACAGACGAGACCCCTTTTCCGTCACTGATAGGAACGGCCTGAAGTTTCGCCTCTACGCCGCGCGCTTCGATCCGAATCGACGGGTTCTTCAGCACGTTCTTGTACCACTGGGTATCCGAACCCTGCACCGGTAGCAGGTAAAGCTTCTCGCCTTCCAACACGAACCAGACGGGGATGGAAATCGTGCGTCCTGAACTCCTGCCCGTCACGCTGATTTCGATTTCGCGAAATCGGGAAAAGCGGTCTTTCAGAGCATCGCTCCGCGCTGGCATGTGCGCCTCTATCACGGAAACAGCTTTAGGTTGGGCACGTTCTCTTCCGCTTTGGCACTAGCGGACTTCAAGAATTGGTCGAGGCGGAGGAATTTGGCGGGTGGCGCATCCTTAATAGGCTGATGGTTCCGGGTGGCCTACCCTTTGCGATTTTGTTTTCTGCAAAGGGTGGGCAATTCTTTGTTAGCGCAACAACCGCGTGAGCAATCCTTCTAGCAGAGCTTGGTTTTGAGGATTCATCTTAGTAAATTCGACACCCATCCCCTCACCAGCCACAATGTTTCGGACAACCGCATTCGCCAGAACCATGCCTCCGGGTACTTCAAAAACGAGGGTCAGATCCGTGCCTACTCGCACAGTATTGGACCCGCAGAGGAACAGACCTCCCATGCTTAACGTTTTGACCCGAGAAACCTGTTGCTGGCCGCTACCGTACCAGGTCACGGACATGCCCTGCGGCAAGGAGATACGCGGGTGGCGGCGCGTCCCAGAAGGGGTTTCAGTAGTCATAAGACAGGGGAAAGGTTACTAGTGCGATTAGCAGCCAACCATAGAACAAAAGTTCCTTTTCGCCAGTACTTTAGAAAAGCCGAGTGCCCCACACGCAGCCCTTGAGTGTAGGGGTTTTGAACCTTCCTCGGGCGTGGCATTAGTCAGGGGAAACCCCACCGGCCCGCAAATTCGTCTTGAGATTTCCCGCATTTCATCATCACGGAAACAGCGGGTGCCCCACACGCCGCCCTTGCGTGTGGGGATTCTCGAACCTTCCTCAGTGCGTGGCTTTAGTCACAATGCGGTCAGGGCATCTGAGCGAGAACAGCAACGTCGAACTTTGAATAGTACTTCTTCACATCGCTGGCCCCGTACTTGGCGCGGAATTTCTCGACCACGGGCGAGACCCCCTTGGCATCCGTGATAGGAACGGCCTGGAGTCTCGCCTCTGCACCCCGCGCATCGATGCGAATCGACGGGTTCTTCAGCACGTTCTTGTACCACTGCGTGTCCGTACCCTGCACCGGCAGCAGGTAAAGCTTCTCGTCTTCCAAAACGAACCAGACCGGGATGGAAATCGTGCGTCCTGAATTCCTGCCCGTCACACTGATTTCGATTTCGCGAAATCGGGAGAGGCGGTCTTTTAGAGCATCGTTCCGCGCTGGCATGTGCACCTCTATCACGGAAACAGCTTTAGGTTGGGCACGTTTTCTTCCGCTTTGGCGCTACTCGACTTCAGGAATTGGTCAAGGCGGAGGAATTTGCGGCCGAGGGCGCCGCTGTAGGCGGACCACTCGGGTTCGCCGGTGTCGACGGCGAGGGCGGCGCGGACGGCGGCGAGTTTGGAATCGAGGTCGTCCATGTAGTGGAAGGCCAGGGCTTCGCGGATCATGGGGAGCTTGGGCGAGCCGAATTCGTATTGGCCGTGATGGCTGATAAGAAGATGCTGGACGACGGTCTTCAAGTTGACGGGAAAACCCTCGATGGCGTCCATGGCTTTCGAAACGGTTTCAAATTCCATCATGATGTGGCCGAGGAGCTGGCCTTCCACGGTGTACCCGACGGCGCGTTCGAAGCAAAGTTCGTCGAGCTTGCCGACGTCGTGCAAAATCGCGGCGGTCAGGAGCAAATCAACGTCGAGTTCGCGGTAGTGGGCAGCGATTTGCTTCGCGAGTCCGCACAAGCCGATGACGTGTTCGATGAGGCCGCCGAGATAGGCGTGGTGCATCACCTTGGCGGCGGGAGCGCGTTTGTATTTCGCGGCGATCGCGGGATCGGAAATAATTCCCGTCACCAGTTTTTTCAACCAGGGATTCACGATCGAGCCTGCGTGTTCCAGCAACTGGGCGTAAAGCTTCTCGACGTTTTCCTTGGTTTGCGGAAGAAAATCGGCGAGGTCGATCTCCTCGGGCTTGGCGAGACGGACCTGCTGGAGAGAAAGCTGCGGCCTGTTGCGATAGATTTCGACGCGGGCCTGCACCTTGACGAAATCGTCGCGGGAGATGTCCTTGACCGTGGATTCGAACTGGTCCCACATGCGGGCTTCGATGGTGCCGCTGCGGTCACCTAGTTCGAGGCGAAGGTAAGGCTTGCCTTCGCGAGTATTGCGAATTTCCTTTTCGTGAACGAGGAAAAAAGTAGTAATGGATTGTTCGGAGTTGAGATCGGTAACGAACGGCGTCTTCATGTGCCCGATGTCGCTCCGGAGCGCTTGCCGAAGAGCAGGAATTTCTTGTGGCTCTTCTTGCTCTTGGTCACTTCGGGCGTGGCGCTGACTTCCTGGATTTCGGAGCCACCGCCGCCGGCGATGTCCTGATAGCCGGGCTTGATGACCACGTAGCTCTGTTCGCGCAGGGTCTTGAGATATTCGCGCATGGCGGGTTCCATGCGCCCGCTGTAGAGCTTGTCCATGATTTCATTCTTGACCTTGGCGAGCGACTGTTCGCCTTCGTCGTAGTGCTCGAGGACTTCCAGAACCAGGTAGCCCTGCTTGGTTTCCATGACTTCGGTCAATTCCTTGCGCTTCATCTTGAAGACTTTGTCTTCGAGTTCCTTGGAAAGTTCGCCGCGTTTGTAAACGCCGAGAAAACCCCCCTGGCTCTTGGTGCTGCCATCGGAAAGCCGCTTGGCGATTTCGCCGAAGTCTTCGCCGTCCTGCACGCGCTTGAGTGCGGTCTCCGCTTTTTTCTTCAACTCGGGGAGCTCCTCCGGCTTCTTCCCTTCCGTGCTGACCACAATTTCGCGTAGTGCCACTTGCTCAGGACGCACGTATTCGGTCTTGTGCGCTTCGTAATACTTCGAAACTTCATCATCGCTGATGGTGATGTGCGAGCCGACTTCGCTGCTGATCACGCGCTGGGTCAGCAAAGTGTTTCGAATGTTGTTCTTGAAATCTTCCCAGTTCAAGCCCTGGGAAGAAACCGCCTTTTCCAGCGCCTCCATGCTGTCCAGCTTGTTTTCGATGCGGATGGCATCGAGTCTTTTAATGACCTCCGTCTCTACGCTCACTCCCATGTCCTTGGCGCGCTGGACCAGGAGGGATTGGTCGACGAGGTCGCGCAAGGCGAATTTCCGGCGATCCTCGACGGCGGTTTGCAACTGTTCCGGGGTGCAGCGGTTCTGACATTCGGACTTGGCGTCTTCCTCGGCAGTCTGGCGGGCTTTGTCGTACTCGGAGCGCGTGATGATTTCGTTGTTGACGCGCGCGATGATTTCTTCGACGGTCTTGCCGCTCTCCGGGTTGGACGTTTTTGGCGCGGGCGCGGCCGGCTTGGCGGGCTTTTCGGGTTTGGCCTCCGGCTCCGGCGCGGCCATACCCGGTTTCTCGAGAGTGGGCGCGGGGGCCGGTTTCGGCGGAGCGGTTTGCGGCTGGTCCTGTGCCGCGAGCGGCAGGCCCCCCAGTAGTAAAACGGCGCAGAGCGCCACGATGAAAACTAGATTTCGCATCAAATTCCTCATCTCTAAAGTTTAGCCCTGCCCTTGAAGGCCGAGCAATACGTTTCTCAAAGCCACGGGGATGGATTCGCCGCGCTTGACTTCCATCCACAGCACGCCGCTGGGATCGAGTTTAATGCCACTACGAGAGCGTACCACGGAGACGAGCTTGGCCGGGTCCAGGGCGGTCTCCGGATGGAAGCGCACGGCGATGCGGGTTCCCTGGCGCTCGACGGCGGAGATGCGCAAGCGCTCACACATGGATTTGAGTGCGGCGTACTCCAAAAGGTTTTCCACGGAGGAAGGCGGCTTGCCGAAGCGGTCTTCGAGCTCCTTTCGAACGTCCTGCTTATCGGCCTCGGAGGCGATCGAGGAAATGCGCTTGTAGGTGCGCAGGCGGAGATTTTCGCTGGGAATGTAGTCCTGCGGGATTCGAACGTCAAATCCCAGGTTGAGAGTGGTGCGCAGGTCCGGCGCGACTTCCTCACCCTTGAGCTTCGAAACCGCCCTCTCCAGCATTTGGCAGTACATATCGAAGCCGATGGCTTCAATGTGGCCGTGCTGCTGGCGGCCGAGCATGTTGCCGGCGCCGCGGAGTTCGAGGTCCAAGGCGGCGATTCGAAAGCCGGCGCCGAGTTCGCTGAATTCTTTCATGGCAGCGAGGCGTTTGCGGGCGATTTCAGAAAGCGAAGTGTCCGGCGGAACGAGGAGATAAGCGTAGGCGCGCTGGGTGGAACGGCCGACGCGGCCGCGCAGTTGGTAGAGTTCGGCGAGGCCGAGGCGGTCGGCGCGGTTGATCAAAATGGTGTTGGCACGGGGGATGTCGAGACCGTTTTCGACGATGGTGGTGGCAACCAGAACGTCGGCTTCGTCGCGGATGAATTTCAACATTACGCTTTCGAGTTCTTTTTCGGCCATCTGGCCGTGAGCAACCACTACGCGCGCCTTGGGGACAAGCTTCTGCACCATGGCGCCAAGCGAATAGATGGATTCGACGCGATTGTGGATGAAGAAGACCTGGCCGTCGCGAGCGAGTTCGGTTTCGATGGCGGTCTGTACGAGTTCTTCCTGAAAAGGCGCGACTACGGTTTGAATGGCCAGGCGATCGCGCGGAGGGGTTTCGATGACGGACATGTCGCGAAGGCCAACGAGCGACATGTGCAGGGTGCGCGGAATGGGAGTCGCGGAGAGCGCGAGCGCGTCCACGTTTTTGCGCATTTCCTTGAGGCGCTCCTTGTGGGCAACGCCGAAGCGCTGCTCTTCATCGACGACGAGAAGACCGAGGTCGGCGAATTTGACGTCTT
>Ga0210400_10001684_pt1 | contig 21582 bp, 20 predicted proteins | sample IncBWH26MmetaG_FD_155456 | JGI IMG/M metagenome (GOLD analysis project Ga0210400, IMG submission 155456) | Forest soil microbial communities from Barre Woods Harvard Forest LTER site, Petersham, Massachusetts, United States - Inc-BW-H-26-M | ecosystem: Environmental > Terrestrial > Soil >...
AGAGTAAGACCCTACTTGAGACGAGGCAATGAAATTGGGTGCAACTGTGTCGAGGAAGTTCTTGCGTTTCTTGGAGGAATCCGCGAAATTTAGAAATCCCAGCGAATACGAACTCAGCCAGACTTGTGTGGACACCCAATGAACAGATCGCAGAAAATTCTTGGCGCCATCATCCTTTTGCTCATGGCGATTTCCCTTTATGGCTTCTGGATCTCACGCGAACCGGGAACGGTGCGCGTCGAGCAGCCCGCGAATAAAGCAAAGGACTCTAGCGCAACGCTGGTGGACCTTTCGCCACTCAAAGTAGCCCAGCAAGTGGCGCAACTCGCCGGGACGTCCGACGAGCGAGCGCTGGCTCAGCAAGCGTTGCACATCGCAGATTACGAGGTGGATCTGGCGTTCGATGCCGCACTCCGCGACGCGCTTCTCCATCCTTTGCCGCTTAGCCCCGAAGCCAAGGAAATCCAGGCTCGCTTGCAAAAAGCGCAAAAGTTGCTGAAAGCCGACCAGGACCTGACCAAGCAGCTTGCCGAAGACTTGGTGAAGGCTCCCCAGAACAAACAAGATGCGATCCAAGTGAAACTGATGCAGGCCCAAGCGGACATGGACCTGGACCAGGATGAACTGGACGACGCAAAGGAGGATATGGCACGAGCGGGAGGCAGCCTGGCCGACCGCATTCAGGCCCTGAAAAATGAGCACGAGGAAACCGCGGACCGCGCGTTGAGATCGGTTCCCACCGGCGTGCCGCCTGAGGAGCAATTGGGCCTGGTGCACCGCGCCGAGCAATGGCTGTCTCTCCATTGGGAACAGTGGCAACTCGCGGAAGCCAAGGCAAAAGCGGACGCGGCGGCCGCGGCGCTGGCGGCGCAGCACAATGCGCTGGATGCGAAGGTCGACGAGGAAAAGGCAAATTCTCCGGCGCTGGCGCATCATACGAAAAAGAACAAGGATGCGACGCCGATTGCGGGTACGCCGGCGAGCCCGCCAAACCAGGAAGATGCCGCGACGCTGCTGAAAAAAACCGAGGAGATCGCAGAGAACCAGAAAACGCTTGCCGCACTCGACAAGCAGATCGAAGCCAACAAGGAACTTTCCGCGATTTACAGCCAGTGGATGAACACGGTGTCCGCGCGGCAATGGACCATTTTCCACCGCGCCGTAATCGGCGTCCTGATCATCCTGGTGATTGCGCTGGTGGCCCTGTTTTTCAGCACCTGGATGAATTCGCTGGTCAGCCGGCTGCCAATGGACCGTCGGCAGATTCAGTCTCTCCATACCGTGACGCGAGTTTCGATGCAGTTCATTGCGCTGTTGCTGATCTTGCTTGTGATTTTCGGGCCGCCGGGGCAGCTGGGAACGTTTCTGGGCCTCGCGGGCGCAGGGCTGACGGTGGCGCTAAAGGATTTTATCGTCGGCTTCATCGGCTGGTTTGTTTTGATGGGCAAGCACGGCATTCGGCTGGGCGATTGGGTGGAGATCAACGGAGTGACGGGCGAAGTCGTGGAGATCGGGCCGTTTCATACGGTGTTGCTGGAGACGGGGAACTGGACGGATTCGGGGCATCCCACCGGGCGGCGCGTGACCTTCACGAATAGTTTTGCAATCGAAGGCCACTACTTTAATTTTTCGACGACCGGGCAATGGTTGTGGGACGAACTCGCCGTGGTTTTGCCCACCGGCAAGGATCCTTATCCGATCGTCGAAGCGATCCGAAAGAAAGTCGAGGAGGAAACGCGAGAAAGCGGCCAGAAGGCGGAGCAGGAGTGGCGGAGCGCGGCTGGTTCGCGGGACATGAGCGGATTTTCCGCGGTGCCGGCCATCAGCGTGAAGCCCGTGCTTGGGGGCGTCGAAGTGGCGGTGCGGTACATCACGCGGGCCAACGAGCGGTTTACATTGCGTTCGAAATTAAACCAGGCGGCCGTGCAGCTTTTGGGCGGAAAGGAAGAAAGCTGGCCGGTGGAGAAATAGCGGGCGTATTATTCGGCCGCGCCCAGGCCGCGAACTTCTTCGCTGGTCAAACCGTAGAGCGGAGGCGTTGGCACGCCGAGCATGGCGAGATACAGATAGATCTGGCCGCGATGGTGGATTTCGTGCTCGCCCATCAGGCGGAGCCACTTCCATTTTGTGATTTCGGCATCACCGGGCGTTTTGCACTTGGTGTGCAAGTCCGCGTCAGTTAGCCCGGCGAAAATCTCAATCGATTCCTTGTGCAGCCGGTCCATCAAAGCCAGCACGTTTTCGTAGCCGTCGGCAAATTCCTTGCCGTGGCTTTTGTACTGGCTGGGCTTCCCCTCCAGATTTTCTCCCCACATGTAGCGCTCGGTGACGGCGATATGCCGCAGCAGATCTCCAAGCGTGAATTTTCCCGCAGCGTAACTCCAGTCCAACTTGTCCGGCGGGATGCAGCGGGCCACGCGCATGGTGCGCTCGCGGACTGTTCCGAAGTAATGGAGAAAAGGTTTGATGGTTTGAATTTCCATGAGAGCCTCGCGCCTACTGTTGCAGCGGCAGAAGAAAAGTTTAGTCCCGTTTTCATGTCAGGAGCAATTTTCACCGGTTTGAAAATTCAAGACGCGTTGTCATCCAGAGCGGCGCGCTGTTTGCGCCGCGAAGGACCTCAACTCTACGTTGTGCAAGATTTTGAAGTTGAGATCCTTCGGCTATCCTCGCCGGATAGCCTCAGGATGACGCGCGGGAGAAAATGGCGCTTAGCGCAGTAGAGCGCGGGCGCGCGAGGCGGAGAGCGTGGCGCCGCCATACATGAGTGCGAGCAGAAAGAAACCGGTGGCGATGCTGAAGCGCTGCGCAAGCCAGCCGAGTGAGAAGCTCATGGCCAGTTGCAGGATGGTGGCGAAGATGGCGAAGGCGGATTGCGTGCGCCCCATGAAGTGGCGCGGCACGATGGACATCAGCGAAGACTGTGCGACGATCCCGCCGAGGGCGCGGAAAAATCCGAAGCAGCCTTGCAGGATGGCCGCGCCAAGCAGGAACGTGACGAACGGCACGGCAACGTGGCCAAGCGCCAGTCCAGCCATCACCGCGACATAGAGCGGCAAACGGACGCGCTGCGGCAACTGGCTGGTAATCAGGCCGCCGGCAATCGCCCCGATGGCCCAGCCCGCTTCGATGAAACCAAATCCGCGCGAGCCGGAGTGCAGTACATCGTTTGCCAGTGCGACCACCACTACGTTGCCGCTGACCACGCTGGCCATCAGGATTGCGTGCGTCACTCCCAGGGCAACAACTACCGGCTGGCCGCTCAGGTACGCGAAGCCTTCTTTCATATCGGCGGCATAAATGGCCAGCGAAGTTCCGGCTTCTGCGATTTCAGGATTTCCGCCGCTCTCGAGGGCTTGTGATGCCGTGTCCGTGGATTCGGAATATTCGCGAGGATACTGGCGGTGGTCGCGCGGCGAAACGTAGCCCGTGCGCAGGCGGTAGAGGCAGTAAGCCGAGACAAAATAAGTGAGCCCGTCGATGAGCAGAATTCCGGCGATGCCCATGTTGCCGTAGAAAAATCCGACGAAGGTCCCTGCGAGGAGCATGCCGCTTTGCACCCCGACGAGGACGGATGCGTTGGCGCCGGTGAACTGGCTCGGGGGTACCACTTCCTGCACCAGCGCATTCACGTTGGACCAATACATCGCGGAGCCCGTGCCGGTGATCAGCGTCATCAGGTAGAGGTGCCAGATGTGCAGGTGGCCGCGCCACGCGATGTAGGCGATGGCAAGAACCGCGAAGCCGCGCGAGAGATCAAGCAGCACGCCGAGATAGCGCCGGTCGATCCGGTCGATGAGCACGCCGCCGAGAAACGGCACGACGAGGCCGGGTAGAGTGACAACGATCACTTGCCAGCTGACGGCGACTGTCGAGTGCGTGGCCGACATGATGTACCAACTGACGCCGATGAAGTTCATCCCGCTGCCGAACAGCGAGACGAACATAGCCGTGAAAAAATAGCGGAAGCCGCGCTGCTGCCAGAGCAGCGACCAGTCGACCCGGTGTGTGACGGCGGTGGCCATCGAGCCTATCAGTTTACTATTTCTTCGGAACTCATCGAGTCGCGAAGGTGGGAGGCTTTTCCACGGCATCACTCCTTTTTCAAGCGATGGCGGGGACTGTTGCGACATCGCCCGGCGCCTATCCTGAAGCCACGGCTGGAAATCGCGGACGAGCAGGTTTCCGCGCTGGACGTTTCCCTCGGCGCGCAGATGCTTTTGTTGTTGCAGGAATTGCATCGCGAACTGGGGCTCACCTACATTTTGATTTCGCAGAGCTAGCCGGTGGTCGCGCAGATGGCCACGCACATCGCCGTGATGCGCGCCGGCCAGTTCACGGAATTTGGCTCGGCTAAGCTGGTTCTTGGGCGCCCGGAAGGGGAGTACACGAAGGAGATTTTAGCGGCCGTGCCGGAGATTCCGCGCACCGGCGGGGTGTGACATTTACGCATCGGGCCCCGCGTAGTACTCTCAGAAGCAATTCGCGACATCTTTGTGGTGGAGGGGTCTTCGATGGCTACCATTCCTGCTCCGGTGGCGGCGCCGCAGGGTACAATTTCCCCGTTCGGCCGCATCATGGGCGTTTTCTTTTCCCCCGAGTCAACCTTTGAAGATATAGTTCGCAAGCCCAATTGGATCCTGCCCACAACCCTGATTCTTCTATTCAGTCTTGCGGCGGTCATTGCCCTGAACAGCCACTTCAACTGGCGTGACTACATCTCTCAACAGATCGAGAAAAGCCCCCGAGCGGCTCAACTCTCCGCCGAGCAAAAAGAAAAACAAGTGGAGATGAGCGCAAAGTTTTCGCCTGTATTCGCTTACTTTTTTGGGTTGGTGCTCCCCATCTGTGGTTTGCTCGTCATCGCACTGGTTTTAATGGGGGCGTACAACATAATGGCTGGCGCGGGAACAAACTTTAACATCTCTTTCACCATCGTTTCTCACGCCGTCATCCCCGCTTCTGTTGTCGGCACAATTCTCTTTGTTGCCGTTTTGTTCCTTAAGCCGGTCGGAATGTTCGACTTGGAAAATCCCGTTGCCACGAACGTGGCCGCGATGCTGCCCGACGACGCCTCCAAATGGCTAGTGGCTCTCGGCAAGAACATTGATCTGCTCGAGCTCTGGAAACTGGTCCTTCTTTCCATCGGTTTTGCGGCGGTATGCCCCAAGAAACTCAAGGGCGGCAAATCGTTCAGCATCGTGTTCGGAATGTTCCTGGTTTATCTCGTGCTCCGCGTGGGATTGGCGTTTGCCTTCTCCTGATACACTAATTGTGTGAATTTTTCGTTCGAAGTTTTGCAAAACGATCCCACCGGTGCGCGCCGGGGACAGTTGAAAACGCCGCACGGAGTGATTGAAACGCCGGTATTCATGCCCGTGGGCACCGCGGCGACAGTGAAAGGCCTGACGCAGGAAGCGCTGGAAGGCCTCGGCGCCAAAATCATCCTGGCCAACACGTATCATTTATATCTCCGTCCGGGGCACGCCCTGATTCGCAAGCTCGGCGGCTTGCACAAGTTCATGTCCTGGAACGGCGCGATTCTCACCGATTCCGGCGGCTACCAGGTATTCAGCCTTTCCGAATTGCGAAAGATTACCGATGAAGGCGTACGCTTCCGCTCGCACCTCGACGGCTCCGAACATTTGCTCACCCCCGAAAAAGCGGCGGAAATTCAGCTCGCGCTCGGCTCCGACATCGCCATGGTGCTCGACGAGTGCATCGAGACGCCCGCGCCGCGAAATATCGCCGAAGCGGCCCTGAAACGTACGACCGACTGGGCGAGGCGCGCTCGGCAATATTTTCTGCAACAAGGGCAGCAAAATGGCGAACCGTCACAATGGCAGTTCGGCATCGTGCAGGGCGCAACGTTCCCCGACCTGCGGCGCGAAAGCGCGCGGCAACTCCTCGAACTCGAATTTCCCGGCTACGCGGTCGGTGGCCTCGCAGTCGGCGAGCCGCACGAAACCACCTGCGAGATGACCGCGGAAGTGACGGCGCTGCTACCCAAAGAGCGCCCGCGCTACCTGATGGGTGTCGGCCGCCCGGAACAAATCGCCGATTACGTCGCGCGCGGCATTGACATGATGGATTGTGTCCTGCCCACACGCGCGGCGCGGCACGCCTGCCTCTACACCAGCGAAGGCCGCGTGCTCATCAAGAACGCGCGCTACATCGAAGACCAGCGGCCGATCGATCCGCGCTGCGCTTGCGCGGTCTGCGGGCGCTACACGCGCGCCTATCTTCGGCATCTCTTCGCCGCCGGAGAAATCACCGCGGCGATCCTGGCCACCCACCACAATGTCCACTTTTACCTTGACATAATGCGGCAAATCCGAGAGGCTATCAGTTTTGGACAGCTTGCAAATTTCGCAACAGAGCTGCGCGCGCGCTATTCGGCGGGCCCGGCCTGAGGCGAGCCGCCCGGGACGCGCGTAAGGCGTTCCAGGGCGCGGGCAACCCGCACAAGTCGAGTCTCAGCAGGAGAATCGAGCGGGAAGGGAAGCGGGAACTCACCCGCTGGAGGACGCTATTTTCTCCCTCCGGTCAGCGCCGCGGTGAGCAGGTCGATTCAAAAAATTCGGAAAGGCATGGAACAATTCGGAACATGAATCTGGCAGCACTGATTTTTTGGCAAGCCGGCGGCGCCGCGGGGCTCGGCGGTTTTCTGATTCCCCTCGGCCTCATGTTCGGGATCATGTATTTCCTGGTGATACTGCCGCAGCAGCGGCAGCGCAAGAAAGTGCAGGAGATGCTGGCGGCCGTGAAGAACGGCGACAAGGTCATCACCACCGCGGGCATCTACGGCACGATCAACGGCATGGACGGCGACACCGTGATTCTCAAGATCGCCGATAATGTAAAAATTCGCATCGCGCGGGCAGCGATTGCTCAGGTGGAGGCATCCGACGATGCGAAATAACACCATGGGCCGCTCGACTTCGCGCTTGATCTCTTAACCATGAACCCAAATCTGAAGTGGAAAGCTCTATTCATCCTCGCGGTCATTCTGTTGTGCATTTATTCCGTGATCGGCTATCCGGGCTTGCCTGCCTCGCTCACGGCGCTCAAGGATAATTTCGAGCACCAGATCAAGCTCGGTCTGGACCTGCAGGGCGGGACGCATCTGATCCTCCAGGTTCAGGTGCAGGAAGCCATCGCGCAGGAGACCGACCAGACGGTCGATCGCCTGACTACCACGATGCGCTCCAAGAATATCCGCTACGACGAAGTGCGCCGCGCCGACGACACGCACATCCTTGTGCGCAATATTCCCTCCGACCAGCTCTCGCAGTTCCGCGATCTGATTCATGAGCAGTATGAGGGCGTATGGGAACTTGCGCCCGCGCCCGGCGAGCCGGCGTCCTATATGCTTTCGTTGCGCCCGAGCGAGATCGCTCGCGTGCAGGAAACCACCATGAGCCAGTCGCTCGAAACCATCGAGCGCCGCATCAACGCCCTGGGTCTCACCGAGCCTACAATCCAGGCGCACGGCCGCAATGACAATGAAATTCTGGTGCAACTCCCCGGCGAAGGCGATCCGGAACGCGCGAAGGCGGTCATCCAGGCCGGCGGACAACTGGAATTGATGCTTCTGGTGGACCCCACCCCGTATCCTTCGCAAGCGGAAGGGCTGGCCCGGCACGGTGGCATTCTGCCCCCGGGGACGGAGCTCCTGAAAGAACGCCCGGAATCGCACATTCGCCAGAATCCCAACGACACGTCGGAGAACTGGTATCTTGTGCAGCGGCCCCCGATCGTGACTGGACGCGACCTGCGCAGCGCCACGGAAAACCGCAACACAGAAATGCCCGGGCAGTGGCAGATTAACTTTGTGCTTTCGAACGATGCGGCAAAACGCTTCGGTCCCTTCACCGAGCAGAACCGCGGCCGGCAGATGGCTATCGTCCTCGAACATCAGGTCTATTCAGCGCCCACGATTCAGAGCCGGATTGAGGATCAGGGCCGGATTGACGGCAACTTCAGCCAGGAATCGGCGCACGATCTGGCGCTGGTGCTGCGGGCCGGTGCATTGCCCGCCTCGATCAAATACCTCGAAGAGCGCACCGTTGGCCCCTCTCTCGGTGCCGACTCCATCCGCCACGGCGTGCAGGCGTCTATCCTGAGCTTGCTGGTGGTGATGGTGTTCATGGTGTTTTACTACCGCTCGTCGGGTGTGAACGCCGTGCTTGCCTTGATCATCAACCTGGTCATTTTGTTGGCCGCGCTGGCCATGTTTGGCGCGGTTTTGACGTTGCCGGGTATAGCGGGCGTGATTTTGACCATCGGCATGGGCGTAGACTCAAACGTCCTCGTGTTCGAGCGCATTCGTGAAGAGCTGCGAAACGGCAAGTCAGCCTCTGCGGCGGTGGACGCGGGCTTCTCCAAAGCGTTTCTGACCATTATCGACACACACGTAACCACCGTGGTTTCTGCCTTCTTTCTTTTCATCTTTGGAACCGGGCCGATCAAGGGTTTTGCTATCACTCTGACCATCGGTTTGATCGCCAACGTTTTCACCGCGATCTACGTTTCCAAGACGATTTTCCAATACCACCTGGGCAAGATGGATCGCCAGGCTGAGCTGAGTATCTAGGTACAGCCATTTGGTCCCGGTACTACCGCATCTTTTGGAGGCTGGGAACAAACAGGAATACAGTGGAGTCTAAAGAAGGGAAGCGCGAAAAGGCATGATCGAGCTCTTTAAACAGCCCAATCTCGATTGGATGGGTAAGGCTAAGTATTTCTTCGCCTTGAGCGGTACATTGCTGCTCATCGGCTGGGCGGCAATTTTTCTTAAGGGCGGCATCAAGTACGGCATTGATTTCCGGGGTGGCACCAACGTGGATGTCCGCTTTGCACAAGCGCCCAACGTCGACCAGTTGCGCAACGGCCTGCGCGGCCAGGGCTTGGGCAACAGCGAGATTCAAAGCATCAGCGATATCGCCAATCCCAACTCTAACGAAGTGATGATTTTCGTCGAACAGACCGGCCAGGCAGATCAGGCGCTAGATGAAGGTAAAGCCAAGGTGCTCAACGCGCTGAACGCCACGTACGGTGTCTCCGGCTCGGGCAAACAGGATTTGAACGCCGCCACGCCAACGACGCTTTCGAATTTTCTTTCTTCTAAAGATCCGCTCGCGCTTTCAGTTGCAGCCGGCGACAAGTACCAGCAGTTGGCAAAGGCGATACTCACCTATCGAGACAAAGACAAGAATGGTGTACTCACCAGCGTCGACGACTTGACGCAAGTGGCGGGCGTGACTCCTGCCGTCATTTCCGCGTTGAAGGACAGCTATTCGCTTGCGCCGTTCGCTATTCGCAACGTCGAAATTGTCGGACCCAAGGTGGGTGGCGAGTTACGCAATCAGGCTATCCGAGTAACCCTCTATGCTTTGGCAGGCATGCTGGTATATATTGCCTTCCGGTTCGAGTGGGTCTACGGAGCCGCGGCGGTTCTGGCGGTATTCCACGACGTCCTGATTACGCTGGGTCTATTCAAGATTTTTGGGTTTGAAATTTCGCTGACGGTCATCGCAGCTTTGCTTACCCTGGTTGGTTATTCGATGAACGATACCATCGTCATCTTTGACCGCATCCGGGAAAACAGCCGCCTGCTGCGCAAGGAGCCCTTCGCGGACATCGTCAATAAGTCGATCAACCAGACGTTGTCGCGAACGATTCTGACCAGCGGGTTGACCTTTCTCACCGTGCTCGTCCTGTTCCTGATGGGCGGCCAGGTGCTTCGGGCGTTCGCCTTTGCCCTGGTGGTGGGGATTGTGGTAGGAACGTACTCCAGTTTTGGTATCGCCGCGCCACTCGTCGTCGCCTGGAATAACTGGCGGGGACATGGCGGAGTCGCAAGCACCGGAACCGCAGCCGGCAGCAGACCCCGAGGCAACGAGGGCGGGCAACCGCGCCTCGCGACTTCTGGGAGGAGGTAGTCGTCACCCATGTTTGAAGAAATGGTCGTATCAACTTCGACGAGCAAGAAGACCAACAAGCCATGGACGGTGTTTATTTCGATGGCGGTTCAGGTCGTGTTCCTCTCCGTTCTTATCCTGATTCCGCTGATTTATACGGAAGCGTTGCCAAAGACGCTGATGTCTTCGATCCTGCTGGCGCCGCCTCCACCACCGCCGCCTCCGCCACCACCGGCCGCCGTACAAGTGATTCGCAAACCGATTCAGCACTTGATGGATGCCGGCAAGCTGGTGACTCCGAAGGCGATCCCGAAGGACATCAAAATCATTAAGGAAGAAGCCGAACCGCCCGACATGGGTGGAATGGCTGGCGGTGTTCCCGGTGGCGTTGCCGGCGGGTCCGCCGGCGGCGTGCTCGGAGGCGTGATTGGTGGAGCAGGAAACGCACCACCGCCGCCGCCCAAGGCTACGCCGAAGCGCGTCACGGTTGGCGGTAACGTACAAGCCGCGCGCCTGGTGAATCGTGTTCAGCCTCTCTACCCGCCCCTTGCGCGCCAAACGCGCATCAGCGGCACCGTGAAGTTGCACGCCATCATCGGCAAGAACGGAGCCGTTGAGCAACTGCAGGTGGTTTCGGGCCATCCACTCTTAGTGCAGTCCGCACTGGACGCTGTCCGGCAGTGGCGCTATCAGCCAACGCTGCTGAACGGCGACCCGGTCGAGGTGGACACCGAAATTGACGTGATTTTCTCTCTTGCACAGTAAGTCGTTAAACGGGGCGGCGCGGGTGTCGTGGGACGTGCGCGCCGGTCTGAGTCCGCAGTCGAATTAACTCACTTGTGGGATCCGGTTCGCCCGGCGCCCCTCGGAAATAAGGAGCAAACGAATGTTAGCAACTTTGTTTATCTACGCGGCCTGGCTGCAGGAGTCCACCGCTTGGGACCTGCGTTCCATGTGGACCTCGATGGGCTTGCTCGCGAAAGTCGTAGTCGTTATCCTCTTCATCCTTTCGGTGTATTCGTTCGGCGTCATGATTGACCGCTTCCTGATGTACAACAACGCGCGCAAGCAGTCGCGCCTGTTCGTGCAGCAGGTTGCCGGCGCACTCAAGGACGGGAAACTCGACGAAGCGATCGCCATCGCCGAGCGCAACAAGAAGAGCCACATCGCCAAGGTTGTCGCCACCGGCCTTTCGGAATTCCAGTCGGCTTCGCAGCAGGTTTCCGACGCGGAAGTCATCGAAGCCGCGAAGCGCGGCCTGGAGCGCTCCGTTGCCATCGTGCACGCGGAAATGAAGCGCGGCCTCTCGGCTCTCGCCACCATCGGTTCGACGGCGCCGTTCGTCGGACTCTTCGGCACGGTCGTCGGCATTTTGAACGCGTTCAAGGGCATCGCCGCCGAAAAGGCGACCGGTCTCTCCGCGGTTGCCGGCGGTATCGCTGAGGCGCTGGTTACCACGGCGTTCGGTCTTCTCGTGGCCGTGCCCGCCGTGTGGGCGTACAACTACTTCACGAACAAGGTCGAAGCGTTTGACGTGGAGATGGACAACTCCTCCATGGAGCTGATCAACTACTTCATCCTGCGCCGCGGCGCGACTAAGAAGTAACACGGAAGAAGGAATACTATGGCTTACAAGCCGCAAGCCGGGCCCCAGATGGCAGCGCCAAACGTGATTCCGATGGCGGACATCATGCTGGTGCTGCTCATCATCTTCATGGTGGTCACCCCCATGTTGCAGAAGACCCATCAGGTGGATCTGACGCCCGTGAACAATCCGCGAGACATGAAGGAAGCCGACCGGGATGACGCGATCGTGGTTGCGGTCACCCGCGACGGCAGCCTGTACATGGGCAACAGTAAAATCAAGAAGGAAGACATCACCGGCCAGATCAAGGATCAGATCGCCAACAAGCTGGACAAAACGGTTTACGTCAAGAGCGACGCGCGCGCCAAGTACGGCGAGGTGGTCGCGGTCGTGGACGAAATCCGGTCCGCGGGCGTTGACCAACTCGGCTTGCTTACGGAAAAGACGCAAGCTGCCGGTGCTGCGAAGCCTAACCCTCAGCAGCCCGCGAACCCCGGGGACTGAGGCCGCAGTAACGTAATTGCTGTACGCACATTCGTTTGCTGAGTTTCGGGCTCCGCGCCGGCTCCCACCCCGCGCGGCAGCCAAACTCCAAAAGCGGTGAGCGGCGGCTCGACAGGAGATTTCACGATGGGGATGGATGTAGGTAGCAGTACTGGAGCAATGTCGTCACCGAATGTCGTGCCTCTGATCGACATTCTTCTCGTGCTTATCATTATTTTCATGGTTATCACTCCGTTGACGCCCAAAGGGCTTGATACGCTGGTGCCGCAGCCTTCGCCAAACCAGCAGCAGAACCAGGAACTCGAAAATAAAACGGTTGTGGTCCAGGTTCTGAAGGGCGACAAGCTCAAGATCAACAATGAAGACGCCACCTGGGAAACACTCGGGCCGCGCATCGAGCAGGTGTTCAAGGATCGCGCAGAGAAAGTCGCCTTCGTCAAGGGCGACAATGATATCGAGTTCCGGCAGGTTGCACACGCCATTGATATCATGCGCGGGGCGGGCATCGACAAGGTGGGTCTGATCACCGCCAAGCTGGAAGCAGGGCAGTAGTTCGCGCCCAGGGATTCACGCAGGGATGTGGGAGTCCTCCTCGCAGGGTAATTTCGCTTCGCGAGGTGGCTTATGGGCATGGGCGTTGTTGCGGGCAGGCGCGGGATCCTCTCTGAAGTGAACGTGGTCCCGTTGATTGACATTCTGCTGGTGCTGCTGGTCATCTTCATGATCATTCCGCATCGCCAGAAGGGGCTAGAGGCGGCCGTACCCCAGCAGCAAGACCCTCGGGCTCCAATTGAACCAAGCGAAACAATCACCGTTCAGATTGCATCGGATGGTTCGGTCCGGATCAACCAGTCGGAAGTCCGGTTCGAGCAGTTGGGGGATCGATTGAAGAATCTTTTCGCCCGGCGTTCCGAACGGGTTGCGTTTCTTCAAGCGGATCGTTCTCTGGAATTTCAAGCGGTTGCTCGTGTTCTGGACCTCATGCGCTCGGCGGGCGCTTCACCCGTCGGGTTGCTGAGTTCTGAACTGGAAAAAAATCGCTGAACGTGATGGAATGGCCCCAGTGGGCGGATGTGAATCCTAGCTGCGGTGGGAAAGCCGGCCGCGCTTATCAGGGATGGTTGCTTCAATGACAGATGCGATAGTGTCACGGGAAACCCGCTCGCGGATTTCCCTCACAGCCAGCCAGGCGTTTGCCGTGGCGGCGTTGTTGATTCTTGCGGCCGGCGTTTCGGGCTGCAATAAATTGCGCGCGCGCGACCTCCTGAACAAGGGCGTTGCTGCATTCAAGGAAGCGCAATTCGACAGGGCGGTCGAGAATTTCAAGGAAGCCAAGTCACTTGATCCCGATCTCATGAATGCGCGCTTGTATCTGGCAACGGCGTATGCCAGCCAGTACATTCCCGGCGCGCCATCGGAGGAGAACAAGCGCCATGGCGATGAAGCCATCGCCGAGTACAAAAGCGTGCTCGAAAAGGCGCCCGATAATCTGAGTGCCATCGACGGTCTTGCCTCCATCCTCTACCAGATGGCCGGGCAGCCGTTTGACGAAAAGAAATTCGAGGAATCGAAGTCCTACCACCAGAAGCACATTTCGCTGAAGCCGCAGGATCCGCAGCCGTATTACTCCATCGGCGTGATCGACTGGGCGATCGCCTATCGCGGCAATACCGAAATGCGTCAGGACTACAATAAGGCGCACATCAACAAGCAGGTGAAGGACACCGAGCCGCTTCCCGCGGACGTTCGGACCGCCTACACGCAAAAGTATGGAGCTCTGGTGGACGACGGCATCGCCAGCCTGAAGAAAGCGATCGAGATCAACCCCGAGTACGACGATGCCATGACCTATCTGAACCTGCTCTATCGCCGCAAGGCCGACATGGTGGAATCGTCCGCGGAGCGTGATACGCTCACCAAGCAGGCGGACGACCTGCTCGACAAGGTGAAGGAAATCAAGCAGAAGCGCGCCGAGCAGCCGGAACAAAAGCCGGCATCCTGACGCGTACCGCGAAACGAATTAATCAAAAGCCCCGGCCGAAAAGCCGGGGCTTTTTTTTTCACCGTTCCGAAAGCGCCGAAAAACAGGTTTAATGGCGGCTTTTGGTATACTGGGGAATGCCGTCCCCTGCCAATATCCCGCTGAACTTCAACCGGGACCGGACTGAAAGGCAGCTCAATGCCCGCCTGGAAGAGCTCCTCGAAAAGCTGAGGACCAGCCGGCCTGCGGAAGACCCCTGGCCGGTGCGCCGCGCGTTCGAAATCGCCTCCGAGCGCCACCACGATCAGTTTCGCGCCTCAGGCGATCCCTACGTCTCGCACCTCCTGGAGGTAGCCCACATCCTGGCCGACATTCGGATGGATGCCACCACGCTGGCAGCGGCGCTGCTGCATGACGTCATCGAAGACACGGAATTTCCCGTGTCGCGGCTCGAAGAACGTTTTGGCGGCGAGGTGGCCCAGCTTGTCGAGGGCGTCACCAAAATCAGCCGCCTGAACATGATGGCGCCGGAGGCGCGCCAGGCAGAAAACGTCCGCAAAATGCTTCTGGCCATGGTGCAGGACGTCCGGGTGGTGATGGTCAAGCTCGCCGACCGCCTCCACAATATGCGTACGCTGGAGTTTCTTGAACCGGCCAAGCAGCTCCGCATCGCCCGCGAAACGATGGATATCTATTCCCCCATCGCTCACCGCCTCGGCATGTCCGTCATCAAGGGCGAGTTGGAGGACCTTTCCTTCCGCTACCTGGAGCCGGACGCCTATTTTTCCTTACAGAAGCAACTCAGCGACAAGGCTCCCTTTCACCAGCGGTTTCTCGAGGACGTCCAGAACACCATCCGCACCAAACTCGTGGAAAACAGCATTCCCGCGGAGCTGGAAGCGCGCGTCAAGGGCCTCTATTCGCTGCACCGCAAAATCATCCGCCAGGAGCGCAGCCTCGACCAGATTTACGATTTACTGGCCATCCGCGTTATCTCCGATTCCGACCGCAACTGCTATGCCGCGCTGGGCGTTGTTCACCATATCTGGCGGCCCGTACCGGGGCGATTCAAGGATTACATCGCCATGCCGCGGCCGAACCTTTACCAGTCGCTGCATACCACGGTGATTCATTCCGGGCAGCCGTTCGAAATTCAAATCCGCACGCAGGAAATGCACCGCATCGCCGAAGAAGGCGTGGCCGCCCACTGGAAATATAAAGACGGCAAGCCGGTTTCCTCGGGCGACGACCAGCGCATCGCCTGGATGCGCCAGCTGATCGAGTGGTCCCAGGAATTACAGGAGCCGGGCGAATTTCTCTCAACGCTCAAGGTGGACCTCGCCCCGGTCGAAGTCTACGCGTTCACCCCGAAGGGGCGTGTGCTGGAGCTGCCGCGAGGGGCGACGCCGGTGGATTTCGCCTATTCCGTGCACACCGAGGTGGGCCATCAGTGCGTGGGAGCGAAAGTGAACGGGCAGATGGTTTCGCTGCGCCACGAAATCGTCAGCGGCGACGTGGTGGAGATTCTCACGCAGAAGGGCCACAAGCCCAGCCGAGACTGGTTGAGCTTCGTCAAATCCTCGCACGCGAAAAGCAAGATCCGGCACTTCATCAACACCCAGGAGCGCGAGGAAGCCACGGAAATGGGGAAGCGGCTGCTGGAAAACGAGTCGCGCAATTTCCCCCGCGGCTTGAAGAAGATTTCGAACGAGGATCTGCAGCATCTTTCCGAGGAATACGGGCTGTCGAGGGTGGAAGATCTTTTCGCAGCCGTCGGATTCGGGAAATATTCCGCGCGCCAGGTGTTGTCACGCTATTTCGGCGAAACCCTGCGCGAGCCGGATAAACCGGCGGAAGACTCCAAACCCACGCTGGTGAAAACCGTCAAGCGCATGCTGGGCATGGGCGAAGCGCCTTTGATCGTAAAAGGGCACGACGACCTGCTGGTTTTCCGCGCCAAGTGCTGCAATCCGATTCCCGGCGACGACATCATCGGCTATGTGACTCGCGGGCGCGGCGTGGCCGTGCACACCCGCACCTGCCCCAACGTGCAGAATCTGCTTTACCAGACGGAGCGCCGCATCGCGGTGGCGTGGGGCGGTGAAAGTTCCGCCACATTCCCGGTCGAACTTCTTGTACGCGCCAAGGACCGCGCCGGCCTGCTGGCCGAAATCACCGCCGTGATCAGCGACGCCGGTTCCAACATCCGCATGCTCGAAAGCAGGCCAGACCGCCAGAACGCGCGCATCGAAGCCAGCCTGGAAATTCTGGACAAGCGGCAATTGGAAACCATCCTCTCCAATATCCGGCGCATCAACGGCGTTTACGGCGTCGAACGCATCTACCAGGTCTGAGCCGCTTTCTTTTCCCCTGTCCGATTGTCCAGTATGGGCCAGGGCACAGGTCCACTGCTGCCATCTTGCAACGGATACACTGGAAACATGCGGAAATCGCTCCTATTCGTCGCACTTCTGGGATTCGCTCTTGCGGGGTGCAAGACGAAACCGAAGATCGACTACACGGCTCTCGATCAATCGGGGATGTGGTCCACCAACCTTGCCCAGATTAAAAAAATGAATGTTTCGGCCGCGGAAGTTACGGAGCTCACCAAGCTGAAGCGGGCCGGCGCCGGCGACCCGTTGTGCCTCTCGCTGCTGAAATCGGCGCGCGACCACAATCATGAATTCACCAGCGGCGATTCGGTGATCGAATTGTCCAGCGCGGGCTACTCCGACGCGCAAATACTGGAGATGGCCCAGGCCGACAAACTCGATGCTCTCAGCAGTGACGCCGTGATGCTGAAGCTGATGGGCCTTTCGAATTCCACGGTCCAGATCATCATCCAGCGCCGCGAGCAGGGCCTGCCGACTCTTACCAGCGCGCAGATCGGCCGGCTGAAAAATATCGGGGAGTCCGAAAAGAAAATTCTCGATGTGATCTACCAGGGCCTTTCGGACCAACAGGCCGAAGCCTATGTCACGCGGCTTGAATCCGCCCGCAACCATTCCCACACGGAATTCGTACGCAACCGCGGCCGGCGTCCGCGCTAATCCGCATTTCTCATCCTGAGCATCTGATTGGTTGTGCAAACCTAAAAAAAATTGTCATCCCGAGGTGTGCGCAGTTTGCACACCGAAGGACCTCAACTTAATCTCGATGCAAGGTCTGCGGGTTGAGATCCTTCGGCTATCCTCGTCGGATAGCCTCAGGATGACACGTTCTGCGCAGCGTTCGCTGGCCGGTCATTTTGGTTTGTGAGGAGTGCTGGCTAGTTCTCCCATTCGCTGGTAGCGTCTGTTATTCTGCTTTCCGCATTTCAGGAGAGATTCCGATGAAAGATGTCGTACTGACCCCTCGCGGCCCGAAACCTATCGGCCCGTATTCGCAGGCGATCAAGGCAAATGGATTTATTTTCGTTTCCGGCCAGATCGCGCTGGACCCCGCAACCGGAGAGTTTGCCGGCGCCGATGTGCGCCAGCAAACGGAACGCGTCATGGAGAACCTGAAAGCTATCCTGGAGGCCAGCGGCGTTTCGCTCGGCCACGTTGTGAAGACCACCGTGTATTTGAAGGACATGAACGAATTCACGGCCATGAACGAAGTTTACGCCCGCTATTTCACGGCCGCCCCGCCGGCCCGCTCCACAGTGCAAGCCGCGCGTTTGCCGAAAGATGCGCTCGTGGAAATCGACGTGGTCGCGTTTCTGTGAAGCGAGCGCATTGGGCACAATCCTGGGAATGCCATTCTCCGGAATGGCGCCCCGAAAGAAAAAGGCCATCACCGGGGTGATGGCCTTTTCGATCTCGGTTGGACTTATCCCCTACGGGCGGTTCGGGCTTTCCAGCGCCTCGGAAACGGCGAAGACAGTAACGGCCGCCGTAACCCCAATCGCGGTAACCAGGAAGTAGTTGCGCCCCGCTTTCAGCGGCGGGCCGTTCATGCCTCTCTTCCTGTCTTCTTTGTGAGCTCCGGCTCCTTCGGGTCCCTGCGCCATCGTGGGCGGCGGGTCAAGCAGCACGCGATACGCCGAACCTGCCGTGATCACTTCCGTTTCGCCGTCCACCGTAATCGTCAGCGGACCGCGCTTGCTCACGACCAGAAGCTCCTTCTCGTTCAGGTAAGTCACCTGGCCGATGGTCGGCGCGTCGGATTGTGCGCGGATAGCGGCTCTCGAAGCGAAAAGTGTGAATGCTTTGGAATTGCCGGTTGAAAATGTCGCCGTGCCGCCGGATAGTTTTGCCGAGGGTGTGCCCTCGATATCGTTCAGGGTCGCAGAGCTGCCGCTCTGAAGCAGCAATCGGGCCGCGCCGGCGCGGACTTGAACGCTGCCTTCCAACCCGGTCGAGAGGCGGTCGCCGCTGAACACCGTGGTACCGGCTTCGGCGGACGAACCGCCGACCAGCGCGTGCTCCGCGGTAACGATGGTGCCCAACGAACTCGCTGTCTTTGGGTTGGCCCATACCGGCGCAACCGTCATACCGACAGTAATCAAGGTCGCGAGTGATGCGCGCAAACCTCGCATGGTGTCCTCCCAGGGCGGTGCAGCAAAAGCATACTTCCCAATCCGAGCTGCCGTCAATCGGTAAACCGAGACATTGACTCCAATTCGCAATCCGGATGCGGAAAATTTTCCGTTTCGTTGGCACAACGTCGCGTTCGCTGCTAGAATGCCTTCACAGTATGGCTGACTGGAAGCAGATTACCGCGCGAATCCGCAGAGCACGCACCGGAAAAGACCCCGCGGCACAATTGACGAATCTTTTCACGAAAACGCGCGACGCCATGGTCGCGTTCGAACTGGCCCGCTATTTCGAATCCGTGGGAAATCCTGGCGACGCCGGCAGGTGGTATCTCACTGCCGCCGAAAGATTCCGGCGTTCCGACTGGAAGACCAAGGCTCAGGAGAGCGCTACGCGGCTTGGTGCCACGGAGCCGGCGGAAATTCCCGCCGCAGTCAGCAAGCCGGCGGAAGAGCCGGCCGCAAGTGAAGCGACGGAACCGTTTGAACCCGAGCCGCAAGGCGAGCAGCCTGAAACGGAAAGGGCACCCGCTGAATCGGAAGCTCAACCCGCTGCTGACGGCAGGGCGGCCCCCTCTGATCGAGGCTCCCGGCACAGACGCGGACGGCGCGGCCACGACTCGCATCGCTCTCCCCGCAGGAGTGACCATTCCACCGGACATCGGGATTCGCGGCCGCACAGCCCCTCGCGCGGTTCCACACCCACGTTGGCTCCAGAAGCGGAGGCGCCCGTCGCCCCGGAACGTCCTTCGCGCTTTTCCGGCGATGAATCCGCGGAAATTTCCGCGCCGAGCCTTCGCGGGCGCTACGGCGATCCCGGCCTGGCTTCGCGTCTTTCGCAACTCGAAATGAACTTTCGCCGATTGCTGACGTGCTCTCCCACAAAACTGGATGACGCGGATCGCGCTCCCGCAGGCCCGGGCGTGTGGGTTCTCACCGACTCCGACCTGACCACATATTATTACGTCGAAGCCTGCCAGACTTTGCGCGTAGCCATACCCAATATGGCGCGTGGCGGCACCGCGCGGCGTGGCGGCGAATCCATCAAGCCGAAACTCGCCGAGCACCTGGGAATTGCAGAAAGCCGTGTCTCCAAGTATCTGGCGGATCATTGCGTTGTGCGCTGGCTGCAGATGGATGAAGGCGCCGCCCACTTTGCGCATTTCCTGATCGCCGTCCTGCACCCCAGCCTTAACGAATAGCCCCTCTTCTGGGGGAAGCCAAAAGTGTGCAAACTTTTGGTACTTGCTTCCTAGCAGTAACCCCCTTTTCTTACCATCAGTTAGCCCCGTTCGCTGGCCCCCTTCGCCGTTCAACCCCCCTTTTTTACCGTTCGCCGTATCCCACTGGCGTCTACCCCCCTCCCCATTCAAACTATCTATGCTCAAGGACTTAGAGCCCACGCTGAGTGGCGTGGTAGTCTGGAAGTGCCTATGGGGGGCGTTTCCATTTAGGCTGTTTGGGGCTTTCAAACGAAACCCAATTTTTTTGCACGACTCTGAAAGAGAGGCTATAGCTGTATGCCCAACACAATTAGCACGCAGATTTTCCGATCCCTGGACTGGGTGCTTTGCAAGACAGCGGGTATCACCTTCGATACCATTCAATATTTCAACAAGAAGAATCCAAATCCTTCGGTCACCCCGCAGTGGTCCGATAAGCCGCTGCTGAAGTCCTGGGAAAAGACCAAGCCCACTCTCGGTTTTCCACGCCAGACGGACTCGCTCTGCCCGGCCTGCGTGAAAGAAGCGCGCGAATCCATCATCAAGGGTGAAAAAGACTGGCGCGACCTGATGCACGAAAAGGTCGGCGAGATTAAGGCCCAAATCATCGAGCGCGACGGCCAGGTCTGGATGGTGAAAGACTGCCCGCTGCACGGCCACTACGAAGACATGATGGCCGTGGACTCTGACTTCCTGAAGTGGATCGAGAAGCAGTTCCCCGGCCGCGATATCCCCGCGCACAACGACGAAGGCCTGCACAAACACGGTTCTTCGAACGTTCGCTATGGCCGCGGTTCCGTGCTCACCGTCGACCTCACCAACCGCTGCAACATGATGTGCGATCCCTGCTTCATGGACGCCAACCAGGTTGGCTACGTCCACGAACTGAGCTGGGACGAAATCGTGGAAATTCTCGATAACGCGGTGAAGATCAAGCCGCGCCGCCAAATGTCCGTGCAGTTCTCCGGCGGCGAACCGACGATGAGCCCGTATTTCTTCGACGCCATCCGCTACGCCCGCAAGGTCGGGTATAACTCGGTTCAGGCGGCCACCAACGGCATCGAATTCGCCAAGAGCAAGGAATTCGCGAAGAAGGCGTTCGAAGCCGGCTTGCGTTACGCATACCTGCAGTTCGACGGCATCGGCAATGACGCCAACAGCCACCGCCAGATCGGCAACCTGTTTGACGTGAAGCTCCGCGCCATCGAAAACCTGCACGAAGCGGGCATCGAAATCGTGCTGGTCGTGACCATCGTCAACAACGTGAACAACGACCAGGTCGGCTCCGTCGTGAAGTTCGCGATGGAAAACCCCAAGAAGATTTCCTTCGTCAGCTTCCAGCCGGTTTCCTTCACCGGCCGCGACGAGGACATTACTCCGGAGCGCCGCCTCCGCCAGCGCTACACCCTTTCGCATCTTGCGAAGGACGTCAGCAACCAGGTCGGCAAAATTCAGCCGACGCGCGACTGGTTCCCCATCTCCTTCATCAGCACCTTCGCCGGCTTTGCCGACATGGTCAAGGGCAACGAATCCCAATGGGGTTCGCTCTCCTGCGGCTGCCACCCGAACTGCGGCGTGGGCACCGCGCTGATGATCAACAAGGAAACCAAGGAATGGGCGCCGGTTCCGCGCTTCCTGGATGCGCAGAGCCTTACGAAAGACATCACTGCCATCACCGACGCCGCGCGCGGCAAGACTTTCTCCAACTTCATGATGGCCATGGCGCTCCTGAAGAACTACCACCCGTTCCAGGGGCCGAAGGGCCTGAAGCTTTGGGACCTCTTCAAGAAATTCGACAAGACCTGGGCTCTCACCAAAGGCGCTTCCAGCAAGTACGGCAAGACTTC
>Ga0210400_10001686_pt1 | contig 21541 bp, 21 predicted proteins | sample IncBWH26MmetaG_FD_155456 | JGI IMG/M metagenome (GOLD analysis project Ga0210400, IMG submission 155456) | Forest soil microbial communities from Barre Woods Harvard Forest LTER site, Petersham, Massachusetts, United States - Inc-BW-H-26-M | ecosystem: Environmental > Terrestrial > Soil >...
AGATTCCGGCCGGCGTCACGCAGGTTCGCGCAACCGGTGAGAACCATCGCCACCGAGAGCTCGGCTCTCAGGGTGCCCAGCATCCGGCTCACCTGAGCCTCGCCGCCGGCGCCCAGCGCATAGGCCCAGGCGCGGCCGATGAAACAGGCCTTGGCCCCCAGCGCCATCGCCTTCAGCACGTCCAGGCCCGAGCGCACTCCGCCGTCCATATAGACCTCGAGGTCCGACCCCACGGCGTCGGCGATCCTCGGCAGGGCCGAGATCGAGGAGCGCACCCCGTCCAACTGCCGCCCGCCATGGTTGGAGACCACCAGGCCCTGGGCGCCGGCCTTGACCGCGCTCTTCGCGTCCTCCGCGTCCAGCACGCCCTTGATGACGATCGGCCCGTCCCAGGTCTCGCGCACCCAGTCCATGTCGGCCCAGGTGACCGAGCGGTCGAAGTTGCGCGCCACCCACGAGAGGAAGTCGGTCACCCGCCCATGGCGCCCGCCGACCGCGCCCGCCACCGAGCCCAGGGTGTGCGGGCGGCCGTTGGCCCAGACGTCCCACAGCCATTGGGGATGGGTCAGGCCGTCCCAGGCCTGGTTCAGCGCGCCGGAAACGCCGGTGGAGCCGGTGAAGCCGGACCGCACGTCGCGATAGCGCGCGCCGGGCGTCGGCAGGTCGACGGTGAACACCAGCACCGGGCAGCCCAGCGCTTTCACGCGGCCCAGCAGCTCGCGCATATAGCCGCGGTCCTTCAGCATGTAGAGCTGGTACCAGGGCGGCGTCCCGGCGCCGGCCGCCACCTCGCCCGCGTCGCAGACCCCCATGGCCGAGAGGCAGAAGGGCACGCCCATGGCCTTCGCCGCGCGGGCCGCCTGGACCTCGCCGCGACGGGCGTACATGCCCGCCATGCCCACCGGCGCCAGCGCCAGCGGCATCGCCAGCGTCTGGCCCAGGGTCGTCACGCCCATGTCGAGGGCCGACATGTCGCACATGACCCGCTGGCGCAGCGCGATCGCCTCCAGGTCGGCGACGTTGCGCTTCAGCGTCACCTCCGCGTAGGAGCCGCCGTCGATATATTCGAAGAAGATCTTCGGAAGCCTGCGCCGCGCGAGCTCCCGATAGTCCGAGACCGAAGCCGCGCGCAAAGCGCCCTCCTTTTGAAGCCGGCGAAGTTGGACCCCGATGCGCGATCGGGCGCAAGCCTCAGGCGACGGCCAGGCCGATGCGCCTCACGCGGCGGCCGCCTGGGGCGGGACGCTCATGATCCAGACCTGATGGCCGCGCGCCAGCAACTCGCCGCGCTCCGAGAACAGCGCCACGCCGGCGGTCTCCTTGCGGCCCTCGCGGATGAGCGGCCAGGCGGTGACGATGCAGGTCTCCCCGGCCTTCGGTCGGCGAAGCACCTCGCCGGTCATGGTGCCGAGCAGCGCGCCGTGACGGCCCTCCCTGACCACCCAGGCGAAGAAGCCGGGGCAGTCCAGCGCCGCCCAGATCACCTCGGTGGGGACCAGGCCCTCGCCGTCGGCGAAGGCGGCGTCGGGCGTCCACAGGCAGGCCACGTGGCCCTGCGGCGCGCCCTCCAGCCGGCCCGGGAAGACCCGCAGGCCGTCGCCCTCGTGACGCTCGGGGCCGCAGGTGAAGCAGATCGGGTGGATGCGCTGCTCGTGGCCCAGATACCGCTGGCCGGCGGCGCGGGCGGCCTCGAGGGCGGGCGGCGCCGGCGGGTCGGGCAGCAGGCTCGCCGCGGCGGGGGCGCCCCGGCCGATCAGCCCGCCCGCCGCGTCGGTCATCACCGCCGCCCCCTCGGCCAGGGCGATGTCGAGGTCGACGTCCAACGGCACGCGGGCCCGCAGGACCGAGGTCACCGGGCCTTCGATGTCCTTCGCCAGGACGCCGCAGACATAGCCGCCGTTGCCGGAGTTGGGAGGCCCGCAGAACTGCTGGGCGATGACGATCTTGGCCAAGGTGAATCGCTCGAGGTCTAAAGGATCAAATCAATGGCCAAGGCTTTTCCACGGAAGCCTGGGGCGGCGAAAGCTCAAAATGGTCGCCGGCGGCGTTGGACCGCGCGGGGCGCTGCGCTAGTTTGCGCCCGACATGCCCCGATGGGCGGATTCGACGCGACGACGACAAGGAGATGCCGGTGAGCGAGCGGTTGGAACGGCCCTGGGCCCTGATGCGCCACCACGCCGGCTGGGCGGACGTCTTCCACATCGAGACCGAGAGCAACGACTCCATCACCGGCTTCTATCCGGACCGTGAGACCGTGGGCCCGCCGGTGACCTATTCCGTGCGCGCGGTGCTGGCGCGCTTTCCGACGCTCGAGGCCGCCCGCGCGGCGCGCGAGGGCGCGGTCGCCGAATGGCGCAAGCACGACGCGGGCGTCCGCGACGCCGAGGCCGCCCTCCGCGACGCCGAAAAGGCCCGCGAGGACGCCTGGCTGAAGTGCCTGCGCGACGCCGCGGAGCGCTGATTTCGGCCGTTAGGGCTGGGCAGCGGCCCGGTACTTGGCGTGGCAGGCGCCGCAAGCCACGCCGACAGCTCGGGCCTGGGCCTTGAGGGCGTCGGGGTCGGCGGTCATGGCCGCCTGTTCGAGTTTGGCGGTCTCGGTCTGGAGCTGGGTCGTCGCCGCCGCAAAACCCTCCGCGTCGGTCCAGATCTCCGCCTTGGCCGCGGTCTTCAGGCCCGTTTCGGGGCCGCTGCCTTTGGGGAACCAGGCCGGCAGGGCCGCGGCAGAGGCTCTCAGACGGGACGCGCCGGACGCGAGGGCGGCCTTGTCCGGCGCGTCCTTCTTCAGCTCGTCGTTGATCGCCCTGAACGCGGCGTTCAGCTCGCGGAAATGCGCCTGGCGCGCCGTCAGCGCCTGACCGGCCGGCGTGATCGTCGCCGCGGGTGGGACCGGCTCGGCGGCTCGGGCCCCGACGGACGCCAGGCCCAGCGCCGCCAGGGCCGCGATCAGGGTCTTGTGGGCCATGGCGCGGTCTCCGTGCGGACGCCTGGACGCCCGTTCGAACCGATGTGAAAGGATCGCACCGGCGGCGTCAACGCGCGGGCGTCTTCGCGCCCTGCTGCGCCGTCTGCAGGCCCGGCGCGGCGGACTTCACCGGCGCGCCTTGCGCCTTGCCCTCGGCCATCAGGCTCGCGCAGTTGGCGTCCTTGGCGAGGCCGGCGTCGACGAACGGCAGCAGGATCGCAACCGGGGAGAGCAGCGCGCCCAAGGCGAGCGCCACGCCGCCCTGGGCGATGGCGCGGCCCTTTTCGACGCCGATCTTGGGGGACAGCATCGGGCCGCTGACGGTGATCGGGGCGAACAGCCGCACGAGCTGGAACTTCTTCGGATGGCCCTGGACCCGGAACTGCAGGTGTTCGGTGTCGAGATTGACCGTGCCGTCGCCGTCGATCAGCACCGGGCCGGTGTCGACGATCAGGCGGTCGGCGTTGAGCACGCCGCCCTTGGCGTTGAAGTGGAGGATTCCGCAGCGCAGCGGCGTGGTCGTCTGATTCTTGGCGAACAGCAGGCCAAGGCCCTTGATCACATCGACGCCGGCCAGTTCGGCGAGCGACTGGCGGATCTCGCCGCCCGGCGCCACGAACATCACCTCGCCGTTGGCGTCGGCCATCGCGTCATGCACGGAGTCGCCGCTGCCATGCAGCCGGGCCCGGCCGGCGACCGTCCCCACCACCGGGGGCGCGCCCTGGAACTTCACCGGCAGGAGGCTCTCCAGCCGGGCGTTGACCAGGCGAAGGTCCAGGTCCGTGATCGCGTCGTTCTTCCGTCCGTCGAGTTGGACGAAGCCCTGCACCCTCCCCTGCGGAAGGTCGAGGTCGAGGGGTTCGGCGCGGAGGATCCCATCCTTCAGCTTCACCCGGGTCGAGCCGGACTTCAGATGGATCGGCGCGTCGGTGATCGAGGCCGCCTTGTAGGTCACGTCGGCGTCGAGGGCGCGGATGCGCTCGAAGTTCAGGGTGGCGTCCGGGAAGATCCGCGCCTCGGCCTGCATCTTCTGCGCGACGGCGACCTGGGTCGGCGAGGCGATCTTGCCGACCTTGCGCGATCCGCCGAACAGGGCGCCCAGGTCGGGGAAATCGAGGCTCTGCGAGCGCAGGTCCGCGGTCAGGAACGGCCGCTTGTCGCCGGTGCGCACCGACAGCGAACCGCTGAGGTCGCTGCTGCCCACCTTGCCGCCGATGCCGTCCAGCTTCCACAGGTGGACGTCGCGCGAAAGCCGGGCGTGCAGGCTGTAGGGTGGCGTGTTCGGCAGCGGCACGCCGGTCAGGCCATAGAGGTCCGACAGGTCCGGGCCGCGGCTGGTCACGTCCATGTAGAACTGGCTGAGGTCGAAGGGCTTGGGCACCGCGCCCCTCGCCGTCACATAGGTCTGGCCCGCGCGGATGTCGGCGTCGAACGGATAGGCCTTGTTGCGGTCGATGTTCAGCAGCGGGCCGCCGGTGACCTGCAGGTTGAACGGCTGGGCGTTAAGTTCGCCGTGGCCGGTCATCTGGAAACCGCGGTTGGCGGCGCCGAGTTGCTCCTTGGCGTCGACTGTGCCGCTGAAGCTGAGCTTGCGCTTTTCGTCGCGGTAGTCGAGCCGGCCTCCGTCGATGACGAACTTGCGCACCGGCGGCAGGCGCAGCGGCGCGTCCGGCTTGGCCCCGTCGGAGAAGTCCCAGGTCGCCCGACCCTCGGTGTCCCGGTAGAGCGCCGCCCTGGGCTGGTCGAACTCCAGCAGGCGCAGGTCCAGGTGGCCGCCCAACAGGGGCAGCAGGCGGAGTTGCACGGCGATCCGGTCGATGTCGGCGAGGTCGGCCTTGCCCGCCCACGCCGGATTGGCGATGCGCACCTTCTCGACCGTGGCGCTGGGTTGCCAGGACCACAGGTGCACACGCAGGTTCCCGTCGATGCTCACCTGCCGATGGATCCGCGCCGAGGCGATCGCCGCCACCGGCCCGCGGAACCAGTTCCAGTCCCAGATGGCGGCCAGGATCGCGGCTGCCGCCGCCAGCGCGAGGAAGGCCCCTCCGGTCCAATAGAGCGTGCGGCGCGGCCTGCGCGCGCCCGACGCTGTGTCGTCGCGCCCACCCTCGTTGGGTGTCGTGGCGGTGTCAGTGGTCAATATTTCGCTCCGCGGCGCCCAGACCTGCTCAAACGCACGACGGTCGATTAGGCGCCGCCTAGTGGGTGACGCCCCGCCCGGACAGGGCGGAAACCGCCGTCGCGGCGAGGATACGCAGATCGAAGGCCAGCGACATCCGTTCCAGATATTCGCGGTCCAGTCGGGCCTTCTCCGGAATCGGCAGCTCGTCGCGGCCGTTGATCTGGGCCCAGCCGGTCAGGCCCGGGCGCAGGGCGTCGACGCCGGCCGCCGTGCGGAGCGCCACGAGGTCGTCCTGGTTGAACAGCGCGGGCCGCGGACCCACCAGGCTCATGTCGCCCTTCAGCACGCTCCATAGCTGCGGCAGCTCGTCGAGGCTTGTGCGGCGCAGGAACCGGCCCAGCGGCGTCACCCATTGCTCGGGGTCGGCCAGCAGGTGCGTCGCTACGTCCGGGGCGCCGGTGCGCATGGTGCGGAACTTGGGCATGGCGAAGATGCGGTTCTTCCGCCCCACGCGGCGCGACCAGTGCAGCGCCGGCCCCGGGCTTTCCAGCCGCACGGCCAGGGCCAAGCCCGCCAGCAACGGCGACAGCAGGACCAGGCCCGCCAATCCGCCCGCGATATCCAGGGCCCGCTTCAACGCCGCTCCCGCCGCCTAGGCCGCGCAAGACCGCGGCGCAGCCGGTTGTAAGCAAAGCCGCGGCGCCTGTCAGTCCGCCTTGGGCGCGGCCGCCTTCTTCTTCGCCTTGGGCGCAGCCGCAGGTTCGGCGAAGGCCTCCGCAGGGGCCGCATCGACAACCGCAGGCTCGGCCGGTTCCGGCGCGAGGGTTTCCAGCACCGGGGAGATCGGCGCGGCCTCCCCGTCCATGGGCTCCCGCTCCGGCGCAACTTCGGCCTGGGCTTCGAGGACCGGCGCGGGCGCAGGCTCCTCCACCGGCTCCGGCGCGGCCTCGACCACCGGTTCGGCGGCGACCGCGGCGATGGGCTCGGGCAGGGTCTCGACCACCGGTTCCGCGGCCTCGATCGGCGGAGCCTCCAGCGCGGCCGTTTCCGTCTCCATGGCGGTCTCGAACTTCGTGGCGGCCCCGAACATCGCCTCCAGATTCGCCGGACGCGCCCAGCGGGTCATCCACCACCAGGTCGCGCCGCCGACGGCCACGCCGGCGAACAGGCCCCAGAGCGGCGAGGCCAGGCCCACGGGCACGCGCATCAGGGTTTGCGGCTTCGCAAGGCTGTCGGTTTCGGGGGCGAAGGACATGGCGGTCTCCTGCAGCGGATTGTGCGCCGCAACATATCACGACGCGCGATCTCGCAAGTGCGGAAGATCGGTGAAATACCGATTTGTGATCGGGCGCCGCCCGGATGGGCGCCTGCGCCTCAGAGCCCGTAGACCTGCGCCCCGCCGCCCGACCCCAGGGTCCCCGCCGTCCAGCCGCAGATCGCCTCCAGAACCCCTGCCATATCGCCCGGCGCGTCCAGCAGGACCAGGGCGCAGCCGTTCATCTTCAGGGGGTCGGTGAGCGGCCGCATCCGGGTCTCGGCCACCCGCAGGGGGCCGGGCGCGGCGTCCTCCAGATCGCGCAGAAAGCCGTCGAAGGTCTCCAGGTCCTTCAACGGCAGCCAGACCAGGGCCATGGCCTGACGGTTGCGACGGCGCACGCCCGCCAGGGTCTCGACAGTGCGGGCGTAGTCGTCCGCCCGCTCGAACGGCGGATCGATCAGCACCAGGGCGCGGCCCGAGGCCGGCGTCTGGGCGACCGCGGCCTCATAGCCGTCGGCCAGCAGGGTGCGCACTCCGCGCTTTCCCCGCATCCGCTCCTGGAGGGCTGCGTGCTCATCGGGCCGCAGTTCGCAGGCCAGGTAGCTGTCGCCGGGGCGCAGGGCTTCGGCGATCAGCCAGGGCGAGCCCGGATAGCGGCGGGGCAGCCCCGCGCCGTTCAGCTTGCGCACCGCCGCGGTCAGCGGCGCGAACTCCGGCGGCGCGTCCTTCGCAGCCATCAGCCGCACGATTCCCGCCTGCGCCTCGCCCGACTTCACCGCCTCGGGACCGGCCAGGTCGTAGAGGCCGCGCCCGGCGTGGGTGTCGATGACGCTCAGCGGACCCGGCTCCCGCGTCAGGCGCGCCAGGAGCTGCAGGAGGGCGGCGTGTTTCACCAGGTCGGCGAAGTTCCCGGCGTGGAAGGCGTGTCGATAGTTCAAGGGCTTTGGCCTCGCAGGAACCGCGCCCGCGCATACCACGTTGGCGCTGCCGGAGTGGAGGCGTCGCATGGCCAGGGACTTGCCGGACCAGATTGTTCCCGCCGCCGACCTGCAGGCGGCGCATCTGACCTACGTCAGCGACCTCGACCCAGGTATCCGGCGGCGGAAGGCGGGGCACGGCTTCAACTACGTCGATCCCGACGGCCAGACGATCGCCGCCGAGGCCACCCTCGACCGCATCCGCAAGCTGGCGATCCCGCCGGCATGGACCGACGTCTGGATCGCGCCGACCGAGCGCGGCCACATCCAGGCCACCGGCCGCGACGTGAGGGGCCGCAAGCAGTACCGCTACCACGAGCGCTGGCGCCACGTGCGCGACGCCCACAAGTACGACCGCCTGATCGCCTTTGGCCGCGCCCTGCCCCGGCTGCGGAAACAGGTCGACCGCGACCTCGCCCGCCACGGCCTGCCCCGCGAGAAGGTGCTGGCGGCCGTGGTCCGGGTCATGGAGATCACCCTGATCCGCGTCGGCAACGAGGAATACGCCAAGACCAACAAGAGCTTCGGCCTGACCACCCTGCGCCACCGCCACGCCAGGATCGGCGCCACCCAGGCGGTGTTCGAGTTCCGGGGCAAGAGCGGCAAGGTCCACCGCACCGGCTTCAGCGACCGCCGGCTCGCGCGGATCCTCAAGGCCTGCCAGGACCTGCCCGGTCAGCGGCTGTTCCAGTACCTGGACGACGACGGACAGCGGCATTCGGTGGAGTCCGCCGACGTCAACGCCTACCTCCGCGACGCGCTAGGCGAGGACTTCTCGGCCAAGGACTTCCGCACCTGGGCCGGGACCCTGGCCGCCGCCCGCGCCCTTGTCGGCCTGCCGGAATGCGCCGGCGCGGGCGAGAGCAGGAAGAACGTTGTCGCCTGCGTGAAGGCCGTCGCCGGCGTCCTGGGCAACACGCCCGCCGTCTGCCGGGCGGCCTACATCCATCCCTTGGTGCTCGAGGCCTATGAGGCCGGGGACCTGCCGCTGAAGCCGGCCGCCGGCGACCGCGCCTTCGAACTGGCGTTGCTGACCTTCCTGGAGCGGGCGAAGGCCAAGGCCGCCTAGCCTTCCCCGGCGTCCCCCGCCTAAGGTCGCGGGCGAACACCGGGAGAGAAGACCCATGCTGCCCCAGCGCCTGCGCTTCGGCGCCTTCATCGCGCCGTTCCATCCGATCGACGAGAACCCGACGCTGGCGATCCAGCGGGACCTGGAGCTCGTGGAATGGATGGACCGGCTGGGTTTCGACGAGGCCTGGATCGGCGAGCATCACTCCGCCGCCTACGAGTTGATCGCCAGCCCCGAGGTGTTCATCGCCGCGGCCGCGGAGCGGACCAAGCACATCCGCCTGGGCACCGGCGTCTCGTCCCTGCCCTATCACCACCCGTTGATGCTGGCCGACCGCATCAACCAGCTCGACCACATGACCCGCGGACGGGTGATGTTCGGCGCGGGCCCCGGCGCCCTGGTCTCCGACGCCTTCATGATGGGCATCCCGGTCGCCAAGCAGCGCGACCGCATGGACGAGGCGCTGGGCGTCATCGTGCGCCTGCTGCGCGGCGAGGAGGTCACCCACAAGTCCGACTGGTTCGAACTCGACAAGGCGCGCCTGCAGATGACGCCCTATTCGCGGCCCTCGGTGGAGATCGCGGTGGCCAGCCAGGTGTCGCCCACCGGCGCACGGGCCGCCGGCCAGCACGGCCTGGGCCTCCTGTCGCTCGGCGCCACCTCGACGGCGGGCTTCAACGCGCTCGCCTCCAACTGGGCCATCGCCACCGAGCAGGCGGCCGAGCACGGCCACGTCATGGACCGCAACGGCTGGCGGCTGGTCGGGCCCATGCACATCGCCGAAACCCGCGAGCAGGCGATGGAGGACGTCCGCTTTGGCCTCGACAAGTGGATCTTCTACTTCCGCGAGATCGCCAACCTGCCGATCGTGCCCGAGGGGCCGGACCCGGTGAAGGCCATGGTCGACACCGGCCTGGCGGTGATCGGAACCCCCGACGACGCCATCGCCCGGCTCCAGCAGTTGTGGGACGAGAGCGGCGGCGGCTTCGGCGCCTTCCTGCTGATGGCCCACAACTGGGCCAACTGGGGCGCGACGAAGCACTCCTACGAGCTGATGGCCCGCTATGTGTTCCCGCACTTCCAGAACCTCAACGACAACCGCCACGCCTCCATGTCCTGGGTGAAGGACAACAAGGAGGAGTTCACGACCCAGGTGCGCGGCGCCGTGGGCGCGCGGATCGTCCAGCACATGATGGAGAAGGGCCCGGACAACATCCGGCCCGAGATCGTCGCCCTGATCACCGGCGCCGCCGCGCCGCCGAAGGCCGACTAGCGCGCGATGGAACTTGCCGCCTATCTCGAACGCATCGGGTTTTCCGGCCAGGCGCGGCCCGACCTCGCGACCCTGCGCGCCCTGCATCGCGCCCACCTGGCCGCCATTCCCTACGAGAACCTCGACGTCCAGCTTGGCCGGCGGGTGACGCCCGATCCCGCCGCGGCCTTCGACAAGCTGGTGACCCGCCGCCGCGGGGGCTGGTGCTACGAGATGAACGGCGTGCTCGGCGCGGCCCTGGGAGCGATCGGCTTCAAGGTCACCCGGCTGGCGGGCGGCGTCATGCGCGCGGTCGCGGGCGACAGCGCCACGGGCAACCATCTGGTGCTGCTGGTCGACGTCGCGGGCCAGCCCTGGATCGCGGACGTGGGACTGGGCGGCGGGACGCTGGAACCCTATCGGCTGGCCGCCGGCCCTGTGTCGATCTCAGGCTATGATTTCAGGCTCGAAGGGGCGGACGATGGCTGGTGGCGGTTCCACAACCACCCGAACTTCGGCGCGCCCTCGTTCGATTTCCGGCTGGCCCCGGCCGACCCGGCAATGCTCGCCGCCAAGTGCGACTGGCTGCAAAGCGCCCCGGAGTCGATCTTCGTGCAGCACCTGATCGTCCACCGGTTCCGCCGCGAGGAAGCCCTGCAGATCGTCGACCGTACGCTGCACCGTGTGACGCCGGACCGGGTCGAGAAGACCGTCATGCAATCCGCCGACGAGCTGGTCGCGGTCCTGGCCGCCGACTTCGGCCTCGACCTGCCGGAGACCGCGGCCCTGTGGCCCAGCCTGCTCGACCGCCACGAGCGGGCGATGGCGGCCGACGCCGAAGCCTAGCGGCGGTAGCTGAACCCGACCCGGAAGGTGCGCGGCTCGGACCAACTGTCGGTGAAGTCCGCGGTCTTGCCCGTCGAAATGTGCGCGTCGGCCAGGTTGTCGACGGCGACATAGACCTCCTCGCCGGGCCCAAGGCTCCAGGCGCCGCGGGCGTCCCACTCGGCGCCCGGCGGCAGACGGCGGGTGTTCTGGTCGTCGTCGTACTGGGTCGAGGTGTAGCGCAGGCTGTTGGAGATGGTCAGCTTCTCTATCGGCCGCCAGTCCAGGCCGCCGGTCACCGTCCATTCAGGTGTCTGGGCGGGGCGCAGGCCCGTGAGCTGCGGGGCGCTTGCGCCGCCGTCGACCCGGGCGTGGGTGTAGGCCAGGGCCGCACGCCAGGAGAGCACCGGGGTCACATCGCCGTTGGCGTCGGCCTCGACGCCCCAGGCGTCGATCTCGCCGGCGTTCTGGCGCTGGCGAAGCGTGCCGCCCGCCGGAATGAAGCCCGCCAGCGGAAGGCTGGGAATCACGCCCGGACCCACGCCCAGGGTGACGTTGGTGATCGGGTCCTTGAGCTGATTGTAGAAGACGGTCGCCTGCCAGGTGAAAAAGCTGTCGCCGCCCAGGCCCGCCTCGACGCCGTAGAGCTTCTCCGGCCGCAACAGGGGATTGGACTCGGTCACGTCGTTGCCGACCCGGAACGGGCGGTGCAGTTCGTTCAGCGTCGGGGCCCGGAAACCGGCGTAGGCCGCCGTGCGCACCCAGAGATCCGGGTCGACGGTGTAGCGCACCCCGATCCGCCCCGTGGGCACCGTCCCCGAGGCGTCCGGCGACGGGCTGTTCAAGGTGGTGGCGCCGGTGGCCAGCACGAACTCATGCCGCCGCGCGTCCTTGGACGTCCACTCGTCGATCCGCGCCCCGCCGGTCACCAGCCAGGGCCCCTGGTCGTAGGCGCTCTCCAGATAGACGCCCCCGACGAAGGTCTGGCCGCCGGCGTCGCGGCCCATGGTGTAGGCGCCGTTTGCGAACTTGAAGAGCTCGTGCTCCGTGCCCATCGCCCAGCGCGCGTCGGCGCCGAACTCCCAGGTGGCCACGCCCCAATGGCCCTGCAGGGCGGCGTTGACGCCATAGCCCTGCGCCGGGGTGGAGAACTCGTTGTTGGCCGGCGTGGTGGTGGCCCGGTTGGCGGCGACCGAGACCGAGGTGTTGGCCAGGTCGCTGGTCCGCGCCCAGGCCTGCAGCCTCCAGCCGCCGACCCCTTCGCCGGCCGGTTGCGCCAGGGTGAGGGTCTCCGCCGCGCCCGTCGCCTTGGAGCGCGCGCCCAGCAGGCCCGCGCCGCGGCGTTCCTCGAACACCTCCGCCCTGGCGGCGGCCTGGACGCCGTTGAAGTCGTGCTGCACCCGGACGGCGGCGTTGGAATCTTCCAGGTCGAGCGGGGTGTCGGCCGCCCCGGCGGTCTTGCCGCGCACCGGGGTGTAACCGTCGGTGCTCTCGCCGGAAACGGTGACCAGCACGCTCTGCGTGCCGCCGGAGACCGCGGCGCGATAGCTGTTGCGCTCGCCCGCCGAGACGTCCACCGCGCCCAGGCCGTCGCGTGCGCCGCGCTCGTGCAGCGCGATGACCCCGGTGAGCGCGCCTGCGCCATAGGGCCCGGCGCCCGCGCCGCGCACGATGGTCGCCCCGTCCAGGCCCTCCGACGGCAGCGCCGTCCAGATCACCCAGCCGCCGAACGGGTCGTTCACCGGCGCCCCGTCCAGGGTCACCAGGGCGCGGCCGGCGCCGGAGCCGGCGATGGCCCGCAGCGACACGCCCTGGGTCGTCGGATTGGCCGACAGCGAGGTCGTGCGGCGGAACAGCGAGACGCCGGGCGCGCTCTCCAGCGCCTGGTCCAGCCGCGGCGTCGCCTTCAGAATATCGGAACCCACCTGCACCGCGCTGAACGCGGCGTCCCCTCCCAGCGGCGGCAGCTTCGGCGGATAGACCACCACGACCTCGACGGTCGCGGGCGGCGGGGGCGTATCGACGGCCATTTCGGCTCTTCCTCCCGGATCGCGATCCTGGGCATTCGCGATGGTTAGCGCTAATCAGCGCCGATGGAGAGCGCAACAGCCAAGGTCGCCATTGTCACCGGCGCCGGGTCCGGGATCGGTCGGGCTGTGTCCCTGGCGCTACTCGCCGCGGGTTGGTCGGTGACGCTGGCCGGCCGCCGCGCCGAGTTGCTGGAGGAAACGGCGCAGACGGCTGGAGACGCAACCGCCCGCGCCCTGCCCTGCGCGGCCGATGTCGCCGATCCAGCCTCCGTCGCCGCCCTGTTCCAGGCCAGCCAGGCCCGTTTCGGCCGGCTGGACCTGCTGTTCAACAACGCCGGGACCGGCGCACCGCCCGTGCCCCTGGAGGATCTGTCGTTCGACCACTGGAAGCGGGTCGTGGACATCAACCTGACCGGGGCCTTCCTCTGCACCCAGGCCGCCTTCCGCCAGATGAAGGACCAGGACCCGCGCGGCGGGCGGATCATCAACAACGGCTCGATCTCGGCCCATGTCCCCCGGCCGCGCTCGGTCGCCTACACCGCCACCAAGCACGCCATCACCGGCCTGACGCGCTCGGCCTCGCTCGACGGCCGGGCCTACGGCATCGCCTGCGGCCAGATCGACATCGGCAACGCCGGCACCGAGATGACCCGGGCCATGAGCAAGGGGGTCATGCAGGCCGATGGCTCCATCGCCCCGGAGGCCGTCATGGACGTCTCGGCGGTCGCCGACGCGGTGCTCTACATGGCCGGCCTGCCGCTGGAGGCCAACGTCCAGTTCATGACGGTCATGGCGACGTCCATGCCGTTCATCGGCCGCGGCTAGGAGCCGTCGGCGCCCTTGGGCGGAGCATCGCGCGCCCGCTAATTGTGCAGCGCAGCGTCATTGCTGCGACGCAATATAATTTCCATTGATCGGTACGGAATCGCCGGTAAAGGTCCTCGCAGGCGACAGGTCGACGTCAGTTTCCGACCGCCGCCTAAGAGGAACGCCGGTGAAAGGGGTTGTCATCAACCTCCATCCGGAAACCAGACCATGAACCGTATCGTCATCCTGGCGGCCGTTGCCGCCACCCTGCTCGCCGCGCCGGCCTGCGCCGCGGACTCCATCCGCATTTCGACCGCCGGCAAGTCGCCCGAGCAGCTTCGCGCCGAGGTGTTCAACGCCGCCCGCCGGGTCTGCGCCAGCGACATCGTCGGCTCCAGCTTCCCGCTCGACGAGATGCGCGCCTGCGTGACCCACACGGTCAGCGCCACCCTGGCCCAGATCCAGGACCCCGCCCTGAAAGTCGCGGCGCGCTGATCCCAAGCTAGTCCGCGAACTGCGGACTGCGCTTCTGCAGATTGGCCATCACGGCCTCGACCTGGTTGGCCGAGCCGATCAGTGCGCCCTGCTCCTTGCTCTCCGCGAGGAGGACGGCGTGCTGGTCGGCTTCGGCCGCCAGGTTGAGCAGGCGCTTGCCGGCGCGGATGGCGTGCGGGTTCTTGCCCGCGATCTCGGCCGCCAGCGCCAGGGCCTCGGCCCGCGGGTCGGCGCAGACGCGGGTCGCCAGGCCCATGGCCACGGCCTCCTCGCCCGAGAAGACGCGGCCGGTGTAGGTCAGCTCCCGGGCCACGTCGTCGCGCACCAGGCCGCGCATCAGCACCATGCCGGCCATGTCGGGGATCAGGCCCCACTTGATCTCCAGCACCGCCAGGCGCGCATCGGCCGCCACGTAGCGGAGGTCCGCGCCGAGGGCGAGCTGGAAACCGCCGCCGAAGGCCACCCCATGCACAGCCGCGATCACCGGCACGGGAATCTCCCGCCAGACCATACAGGCGTGCTGGGCCCGGTTCGATCCGCCCTCGGTGCGTTTCGGCGTCAGCAGGGCGTCGGTGGTCCGCTGCCCGCCGCCGCCCGAGGCCATCTGCTGGAAGGAGCCCATGTCGAGCCCCGCACAGAACGCGCGCCCCTCGCCGGACAGCACAACCGCGCGCACGCCGGCCTCGCCCTTCAGCCGCTCGCCGGCCTCGATCAGGGCCGAGAACATGGCGTCGTCGAGGGCGTTCATCTTGTCGGCGCGCACCAGCCGCACGTCGGCGACGCCGCCCTGGATATCCATCGTCACGCGATCGTTCATGGAAGGGCTCCGTCTCAGGCCGCGGTCAGGACGTAGCCGACGCGCGGGAAATGCACATGGATCAGGTCGAGCTCGCCGTCGTCGCGGGCCACGGTGATCCGCTCGGACGTCACCGCCACCAGCCGCCCCTCGATCGGGTCGCGGCCGTAGTCGTCGGCGCGGACGGCGACGGCGTCGCCCAGGCGAAGGGCGGAGGGATCGGCTGGACCGGCGGCCGGCGCCGTGGCCGGCGTGGACGCCATGGCGATCTTCAGGGCCTCGCCGCCGCTCATCTCGTTGCGGCGGCCGTGGCCCAGGGCCTTCACCCGCTCGCGCCAGCCCGCCGTCTTCGGCAGGCCGTCGAGCAGCTCGGCGGCGACGCCCGGCGCTGCGCGCCCGAGCCACCAGACGTTCATGTAGGCCGCGATGTCGGCCAGGGAAGGCGTTGATCCTCCTAGGAAATCGTTGCTGGCGAGGCCGCGCTCGATCCAGGCCGCGTGCGCCCGCCACTGGGCCCTCATGGGGACCGCCGCGGCCTTCATGACCGCCATGTCGAAGGGCCGGCCGGAGAGCTTCTCGCGGTCCTCGATGAAGGCCTTCGGAACCTGGTCGGCCGTCGCGCCGAACACCACCGCCACCGTGGTCTGGAAGAACAGCCGGTCGGCCCAGAGGTTGACCGCCCAGTCCGCGCCGCGGGCGACGGCGGGCTTGCGGTGCCGCGCCTCGAGCTCGGCCAGGATCACCTGGGTGTCGCAATAGACGTCGGCGCCGATCTGCATCACCGGAATGCGCCGATAGCCGCCGGTCAGCGGCGTCAGCTCCGGCTTCGGCATGATCACCGGCTGGATCACCGAGCGCCAGGACAGCGCCTTCACGCCCAGCATGACCCGCACCTTCTCCGAGAAGGGCGAGCTGTCGTAGTGGTGCAGGATGATCTCGTCGTTCATGACGCGAAGGTCTCCGAACCGGCCGGCGCATGGCGCGCCTGCGAGGCCTTGGCGGCCTGGAATCCGGGCCGCGCCTGCAGCCGGCCCCAATGGGCCGCGACGGCCGGCGTGAACTCCGCGTCGAGGCCGAGTTGGCCGGCCAGCAGCAGGGCGTAGCCCACGGAGATGTCCGCGGCGGTGAAGCGCCCGGCACAGAGCCAGTCGCGGTCCTGCAGCGCCCGGTCCACGGCGCGCAGCCTGGCCAGGAACCACTTGGCGTAGTCGTCGGCCACGACCTCGGCCTTGCCCGGCTCGAAGCGCCGGTAGCGCAGCACCAGGGTCTGCGGGAACGTGAGCGTCGCCTCGCCGAAATGCAGCCAGTTCAGCCAGGCGCCATAGGCGGGGTCGGCAACATCGACCGCCAGCGGGCTCGGCCCGTAGCGGGTGACCAGGTACTGCACGATGGCCGCGGACTCCGTCATGAGCGTCTCGCCATCCGCCAGCGCGGGGATCGTGCCCAGCGGGTTGACCGCCATATATTCCTTGGCGCGGTAGCGCGGCGGGAACGGCATCACCGTCAGGTCGTAGTCCAGGCCCAGCTCTTCCAGCGCCCAGAGCGGACGGAACGAGCGCGCGTCGGCGCAATGATAGAGCCGGATCAACGGACGCCCTTGAGCCATGGGACCAGCAGGGCTGTCACCTCGTCGGGCCGCTCCTGCTGGGTCCAGTGGCCGCAGCCGGGCAGGACGTGGACGCCGCGCAGGTCGGTCACGTGCTGGCGCATCATGGCGCCCGGGTCGGCGATGCGCCCGAAGCCGTTGAACGCCGGATCCCGGTCGCCGCCGATCAGCAGCGTCGGCATGTCCAGCTTGCGGCCCTTGAACTGCTGCAGCCACTCGAAGTCGCGCTCGTGGTTGCGATAGCGGCTGATCGGCCCGAAGAAGCCCGAGGCCGTGAATTCGCCCACGTAGTAGTCGAGGTCGGCCGCGGTCAGCCAGGCGGGGAACACCCCGGGGTCGACCATGCCCTCCAGCAAGGGCGCGCCGTGCTTCTTGATGGGCCAGGTCCCGGCCGGGGCGTCGCCGCTGGCGCCGTAGTAGAACTTGCGCAGGAAATCGCGCACGTCGGCCTCGGCTTCGGCCTCCGGCGGACCGACCTCCTGGAACCAGGCCTGGTAGAAGAACAGGCCCTTGTCGGTGAAGGCCTCGCGGAAGATGTCGGTGAACGGCCGGTTCGGCACGCCGGAATAGGCCACCGAAAGGCCGGCTGTCGCCTTGAACGCCTCGGGCCGGCTCAGCGAAGAGTTCCAGACGATCGGCGCGCCCCAGTCGTGGCCGATCAGGATCGCCGGCGCGTCCGGCTGCAGCGCCTTCGCAACCCCGGCCACGTCGGCGGTGATGTTCTCCATGCTGTAGGCGGCGATATCGCGAGGCTTGTCGGAACCGCCGTAGCCGCGAACGTCGATGGCCGCCGCGGTGAACCCCGCCTGCGCGATCGGCCCGAGCTGATGGCGCCAGCTATACCAGCTCTCGGGAAAGCCATGGACCATGAGGACCAGCGGCCCTTCGCCCTCGACAGCCACGCGGATCTTCGCCTGGCCGGCGTCCACCAGTTTGAAATCCGGGGTCTTGAACTGGTGCATTTCGCCTCTCTCCCTGAGGGTCGCCATGCTCCCCGCTGGGCGCCGCCGTGGCAAGGGTGACTTCGGGGAACCGTTGACCTGACCTCCCGGCGTGACAGCATCGCGCCATGACCCACGCCGCCAGCCGCTCCGTCGCCGGATCCACCGTCCTGATCACCGGCGCGGCCAGCGGCATGGGCCGGGCCACCGCCGAGGTGTTCGCCGCCGAGGGCGCCCACGTGGCCCTCACCGACATCGCCGCCGAGAGCGTCCGCGAGGTCGCCGACGACCTGGTGCACCGGGGCCTGAGCGCCGAGGCCTGGACCCTCGACGTCGCCGACGCCGCGGCCATCGAGGCCGTGATCGCCCAGGCGGCCGCGCGGTTCGGCGGCCTGGACATCGTGGTCAACAACGCCGGCGTCGGCGGCTTCGCAGCCATCGACGCGGCGAACTACGAGGCGATCTGGACCCGCGCGCTCGGCGTCATGCTGACCGCCCACCAGCGGATCGTCCGCGCCGCCCTGCCCTACCTGCGGAAGTCCGCCGCCCCGCGGATCGTCAACATCGCCTCCACCGAGGCCCTGGGCGCCACAGCCCGCGACAGCGCCTACGCCGCGGCCAAGGCCGGGGTCACCGGCCTCACCCGCGCGCTGGCCGTCGAGCTTGGGCCGGAGGGCATCACCGTCAACTGCGTCTGCCCGGGCCCGATCCTGACCGGCATGACCGAGGCGATCCCGCAGGCCGACAAGGAGACTTTCGCCCGGCGCCGCACGGCCCTTCGCCGCTACGGCCGCCCCGAGGAGGTCGCGCACATCACCCTCAGCCTCTGCCTGCCGGCCGCGTCCTACATCACCGGCGTCACCATCCCAGTGGACGGCGGGTTGATGGCCCGCAACGCCTAGATCAGGCCTCAGCCGCCCAGAAATATTCCCGCAAGCAAGCGCGGCCATTCGCCAGGCATTCGGCCGATCTGCTTTCAAAGGTCTCGGGCAGGGATCAAGATTTATTAATTCAGCGTCCCTAGGGTGCCGCGTGATTACGGACGACGAGCTCCGGAGCGAATAGATGCCGATTAGCCGAGCGACCAGCCTTTGGCGCAGCGCCGCCGATCATTTCGAGCCCGACGACGACGTCGACCCGAAGGCGCAGCGCCAACTGCGCGGCCAACTCGAACAGATCGACTACGCCGCCTACGCCGCCAACAAGAAGGTCCTGGGCGGCGCGATCGGCAAGGCCGAGGCCCAGCAGTTCGAGCGCCTGGCCCTGGCGACAGCGGTGGCCCGCACCCAATGGGTAGCCGCCTCGCTGGCGGCCACGGAGCGCGGCCACGCCCTGACCCGCGACCAGGTCGAGCACCTGGCCCATCTGCGCACCGCCTACGAAGAACTCACCGAGGTCTACGACGCCATGCGCCGGATGGTGGAGCGCGGCTACCTGACCTACGCCGGGCCCCAGGCTGCGGAGGACTGACGGTCCTTCCGGCTAGTCGCCCTTGAACTTCCCGGGCCGCTTCTCGCGGAAGGCGGCGATCCCCTCGCGATAGTCGGCGCTGCGGCTGGCCAGCAGGTACTGGTCGCGGTCCATGTAGATGCTGGCCTGGGCCGTCGCCGCGGCGATGGCGTTCACCGCTTCCTTGGTCATCCGCACGGGCAATGGCGGCAGGGCCGCGACCTTGTCGGCCCAGCGGCGGGCGGCCGCGAGCGCCGCGCCGGCTTCCACCACCTCGTCGGCGAAACCCCAGGTCAGGCAGCGCTGCGCATCGGCGGCCTCGCCGAACATCACGTACTGCTTGGCGCGCGACGGGCCCGCGAGCGCGACCAGCTTGGGAAGCGAGCGCCAGCTCATGTTCATCCCCAGCGGGACCTCCGGCAGCCGCATGTAGGCCGACGCGCCCATCACCCGGAAATCGCAGGAGACGGCGAGCGCACAGGCGCCGCCGATGCAGTAGCCCTCGATGGCCGCGATGGTCACCGCCTCGATCTCCTCCCAGGCCTTGCAGAGGTCGGGTCCCGCCATGATCGCGCGCCGCGCCTCCAGCAGGCTCGCCTGGCCTGCGCGCGCCTGGCTGGCCGACAGGTCCGCCCCGGCCGAGAAGTAGCTCTCCGTTCCGGTCAGGATCACCGCCAGGACGTCCGTGCGCAGGCGCAGTCGCCGCGCCACTTCGGTCAGCTCGGCCATCAGCTCGCCGTTCAAGGCGTTGCGGGCGTCCGGCCGGGCCAGCGCCACCTCGCAGACGGCCTCGCGCCGGGTGAGCGCGATGTGCGTCCAGCTCGCGTCGAACAGTTCGTCCATGGCGCCGCGCCTCCCAGGTGTCGCGCCACGATACACGAGGCGGCTTGCATGCCGAGCCGGGCGGGCGAACAATCGGCGCCATGAACAAGCTCGCCGCCTTGGCGCTCGCCGCCAGCCTCGCCCTCGCCGCCACGGCCCAGGCCGCCGGTTACCAGGCGCCCAGGAACGGCTTCGGCCAGCCGGACCTGCAGGGCGTCTGGACCAACGCCTCGCTGACGAGCCTGCAGCGGCCGGCGATGTTCAAGACGCTCACCCTCACCGAGGCGCAGGCCGCCGCCCTGGAGAAACGCCGCGCCGCGGCCCGCGCCCAGGCGGACAAGCCCACCGATCCGAACTCCGGCGCGCCGCCGTCGGGCGCCGACCCCGGCGGCTACAACGCCTCCTGGACCGATCCCGGCGTCAGCCTGGGACGCATCGGCGGCCAGGTGCGCACCTCCTGGATCGTCGAGCCGACCGACGGCCAACTGCCCTATTCCACCGCCGGCAAGGCCGCCTACGTCGAGGCGCTGCGCAAGGCGCGGAACAGCTGGGACGGGCCGGAAAACCGCCCGCTGGGCGAGCGCTGCATCCTGGGCTTCGGCTCGACGGCGGGGCCGCCGATGCTGAACGTCCTCTACAACAACAACTACCAGATCGTGCAGTCCAAGGATTCCGTGGCCATCTTGGTGGAGATGAACCACGACGTGCGCATCGTGCGCCTCACCGACAAGCGGCACCTGCCCGGTCACATGCGCCCCTGGATGGGCGACAGCGTCGGCTGGTGGGAGGGCGACACCCTGGTGGTCGAGACCACCAACTTCAATCCGGGCGAGAGCCTGCGGCCCTACTTCAGCAACTCGATCCTGCTTTCGCCCAACGCCAAGGTGACGGAGCGTTTCACCCGCGTCTCGCCGACCCAGATCCTCTACCGCTTCGAGGTCGACGACCCGGCCACCTACGGCCAGGTCTGGAAGGCGGAAATGCCGCTGAACGCCGCCAAGGGCCCGGTCTATGAATACGCCTGCCACGAGGGCAATTACGCCCTGCCCGGCATCCTGGCCGGCGCGCGCAAGGCCGACCGCGAGGGCCGGAAGATCGAAGAGGTCGACATCAGCGGCGGCTAGACCGCTCCCGAACGGCCCGCCGCGTCAAAACGCCGCTGAAAACGCCGGTTTGGGAGGAAGACCTTAACCTGCACTGGCGATGCTGGTCCCATGGCAACGCTGCACGCCACTCGGGACGCCGCCCGCGGACGAGCCCAAGGGCCGGGTTTCGACACCCTGCCCTTCCCCATGGCCGTCCTCGACGCGGAACTGCGCTTCGTGGAAGCCAATGCGGCCTTCGCCGAGCTTCTCGACGTGCCCGCCGCCAGCCTGGAGGGCGAGCCTCTGGGCCATCGCCTGCGTTCGGCGGCGACCGACGCGCCGTCCGGCGAGGGCGTGCAGACCTTCGGCTTCCAATGCTCCGACGGCCCGCGCTGGCTGCGCCTGGACCTCACGCCGCAGGACGACGGACGGACCCTGGCCATGCTGGTCGACGTCACCGGCGAGCGCACCGTGCTGGAGCGCATGAAGGCCGATTTCGCCGCCCGCGGCCGGCTGATGCACGCCGCCGAGGTCGGAATCTGGCGCTACGACCCGGACGCCGAACTCTACCACTTCCCGAGCGAGCTCGCGCTTGGCCACGGCGGCAATCAGGAGCCGGTTCCGCTCGCGATGCTGCAGCTCATTCAGCACCAGGACGACCGCGCCATCGACGACGAGATCCGCGAGCGCCTGACCCGTGAAGAGGGCACGGCCGAAGCCGACATGCGCTATCGGACCGGCGACGGCGGCTGGCGCGTCCTGCGCGTGCTCTACCGTTCGGGCCGCAAGCTGAAGTCGGGCCGCTACGAGATGTACGGCCTCAGCCAGAACGTCACCGACCTGGCCCAGGCCCGGGACGAGGCCAACGCCAGCGCCAGGCGCCTGAAGCTTTCGCTGGCCGCCGCGCGCGCCGGGGTGTTCGGCTACGACTACGCCAAGGGCGAATATTGGCTGTCGCAGGAATTCCGCGACCTGATGGGAAAGGTCGCGATCGAGGCGGCCTCGTCCGCCGAGGACCCGCGGGTATCTTCCACCCCGACGACCG
>Ga0210400_10001688_pt1 | contig 21527 bp, 16 predicted proteins | sample IncBWH26MmetaG_FD_155456 | JGI IMG/M metagenome (GOLD analysis project Ga0210400, IMG submission 155456) | Forest soil microbial communities from Barre Woods Harvard Forest LTER site, Petersham, Massachusetts, United States - Inc-BW-H-26-M | ecosystem: Environmental > Terrestrial > Soil >...
ATCACGGTGAACACCGCGGCTGTCGAACGGCCGGAACTTCTCAGCGAACTTTCGGCCGAATTTGGCGCGCAGGCCGTGGTGCTGGCGATTGACGCGAAGCGCGAAGGCGGCGGCTGGCAGGTGCGGACTCGCGGCGGGCGTCAGGCAACACAACTGGATGCCCAGGAATGGGCGGGGCGCGGAGTGGAATTGGGCGCAGGGGAAATTCTGCTGACGTCGGTCGATCGCGACGGCACACAGTCTGGTTTCGATACGGAATTAACCGCGGCGATCAGCAAGGCGGTTTCCGTACCGGTAATTGCATCGGGCGGGGCGAAAGTGCCGGCGCATTTTCTGGAGGTCTTCACGCTGGGCGCGGCGGACGCGGCGCTGGCAGCGTCGATTTTTCATGATCAGGTGCAGTCGATCCGGGCGCTGAAGGAATTCCTGAGGGGCAGCGGTGTTGAGGTCCGCCTGCCGTGTTGATTCCGTGCATTGATCTGCAGGGAGGGCAAGCGGTGCAATTGGTTCACGGACGGCGGCGCGAACTTGCGGTTTCCGATGTGTTCGGGCTACTGGAGAAATTCGGGCATCACAAGTGGCTGCACGTGATTGATCTGGATGCGGCGATGGGCAAGGGGCACAACCGGCGACTGGTCAGCGAACTTTGCGTGCGAGCAAAGCGCGAGCATGGAATGAAGGTGAGAGTCGGCGGCGGAATTCGGAATGTCTCCGCGGCGGAAAAGCTTATTCGGCTGGGAGTGGCGCAAATCATTATTGGCAGCGCTGGCTTCCGTGCTGGCCGTCCCAATCTGTCCTTTCTAAAAAAACTAAGAGACCAGGTGAAAAAAAAGCAGGTGCTGATCGCTTTGGACACGGCGAAAGGAAAAATCGTGGTTCACGGGTGGCGCACTTCGCTGCGGATTTCCCCTCGTGAAGTGATGGCCGCGCTGGAGCCCTATTGCGGCGGATTTCTGTGCACCGATGTGGATCGCGAGGGAACGATGAGCGGCGTGAACCTGGAATGGTTCCGTGATCTGCGAGCGGCGACGAAGCTGCCCATCATTGCCGCCGGGGGAATATCGTCTCGCCGGGAAATCCGGGCGCTGGAAAGAATCGGCATGGATGCGGCTGTGGGGATGGCGCTGTATAAGAACCGCGTTCGGTAAGCATGCGTGGCCACCTGAAGGCGGCCGCTACGTGTAGAATCCTTTTCGTACTGGCTGGCTTGCAGTACGATACTTGCAATGCGATTCCTCTTCCGATTGTCTTTTCTTTTCTGTATTTCCGTCGTGGCTCTGCTGGCCCAGTCGCCGGACGCCGCGCTTCCCTTTCAACTGAAACTGATCGGTCCGAATATCTGGGCGGCGATTGATGACGCGAAGGGTGATGCCGGGGCCAACGCCGGCTTTGTGGTTGGCGACGACGGCGTGGCAGTGATTGATACGTTTGAGAATGAAGCGGCAGCGAAGGCGCTCCTCGCCCAGATTCATGGCCTGACGCATCTTCCCATCAAATTCGTGGTCAACACCCATTACCACCTGGATCATGTAGCCGGAAACCGCGTTTTCGCCCAGCACGGAGCGGTCATCGTCGGGCACCACAGCGTGCGCGCGTGGATCCACACGGAGAACCTGAAATTTTTCGGAGAAAAGATCAAGCCGGAGGAGAAGGCGACGGTGGAAAACCTTCTCGCACCGGAAGTCACCTACGACACAGGCGTGACGCTGTTTCTGGGTTCGCGCCGGATTGAAGTGACTTACATGCAGGGTCACACTGGCGGCGATTCAGTGGTTTCGATACCCGATGCAGGCGTCGTATTTTGCGGGGACCTTTTCTGGCGGCACACGCTGCCGAATCTGATTGATGCAACAACTTCGACGTGGATTTCCACCCTCTCTGAATTTACCGAAGAAAAATCGGATACTTTGCCCAACTCCGCCCTGCCACGAGCGGTGATTTTTGTTCCGGGACATGGCGACGTGGGCAACGCGGAGGACGTGGCCGAATTTCAGGGATACCTCACGTGGCTCCGAGGCGCGGCGAAGAAGTCCGTGGACGCGAACAAAAAAGGCGACGCGCTGGTGGCCGCGGTTCTGCCGGAGCTGACGGAAAAATACGGCAGCTGGGAATTTTTCAAGGATTTTTCGCGCTCGAATATTCTGGATGCGGGCGCGGAACTGGAAGGCACCAAACGCATTCCAGTCGCTCAGAAAAAGTGAGGAATCATGCTGGTCTCTTTCCGTTCCTGCGGCCCCAAGGATCACAAGGCTTTGCTGAAACTGGTGGTCGCGTATAACACTTTTGAGAAGATTCCGGTTCATCGCCAGTCGCTGAGCCAGGGCCTGGATGTGCTGCTACGGAACCCGTCGCAGGGAAAAATGTGGCTGATGGAGAATCACAACAAGCCGGTGGGTTACGCGCTGCTAACCTATAACTTTGAACTCGAATATGGCGGCGCGGAGGGCGTGCTGCGCGACTTATTTGTGGAAAAGCGCTTCCGCAACCAGGGGATCGGCTCTCTTGCGCTCTACGAAATTGAAGATTATTGCCGGGAACGCGGGATGCGGGCGTTCCAACTGCAGCTCCCCATGCGCAACAAGGCCGCTGCGGTTTTCTATCGCAAGGCGGGCTTCCGCGAACTGCCGCGGCGCGTGATGCTGATGGAGGTCCGGCCGGAAGAAGTGGTGCAGGCTCGGCGCGCTAGCGCAAGTAAGCGTCGGTGATGTACTGCTGCACCATGCGCTGCGTGTTGAAGAAAGAGCCGTTGATGGCGATGGCGTGGCGCATGACGTCCAGATAACGTTCCCGGCTGCCGTAATAGAGCGGAAGAATCACGCCTTCAAGTTTCGAATACAGGCTCTCCGCATCGAAAGCGTTGTCCACCGGAGTTTCCGGCCCAGGATCGCCGCGATGCGCTTCGCCAATGGACCAGCCGGTGACGCCCTCAATGTTGCCTTCCACCCACCAGCCGTCGAGGATGCTGAGGCTGGGGACGCCGTTCAGCGCGGCCTTCATGCCGCTGGTGCCGGAGGCTTCCAGCGGATATTGCGGCGTGTTGAGCCACAAATCGCCGCCGGAGGTCAGTTTGCCGCCGAGGTTCAAATCGTAGTCATCCAGAAAAACGATCGTGACTGCTTTTTTCAGGGCCTTCTTCGCTTTGTAAATCTTCTTGATGATTTCCTTGCCGCCGCCATCGCGGGGGTGGGCTTTGCCGGCGTAAACGATTTGAAAGGGGCCGGCATTTTTCGCGATCTGGCGCAGGCGATCGAGGTCGCTAAGGATCAAGTCCGCACGTTTGTAACCAGTTGCCCGGCGGGCAAAACCGATTGTGAATGCATCGGGATTCAGCTTCAGACCGGTTTTTTTGCGGACCGTTTCGAGCAGGTCGTGCTTCGCGAGGAGATGCGCGGCCCAAACTTCTTCCGGGGGCAAACCTAACGCGCCGCGAAGACTGTAATTGTCTTCGCGCCAGGACGGAATCATCCGGTCAAAAAGTTCACGAAACGAGGGGCTCGCCCAGGTGGCGGCGTGGACGCCGTTGGTGATGGCTTCGATCGGCACGTTTGGAAACATTTTGCGGGAGACTTCGCCGTGCAGCTTGGCCACCCCGTTCACGTAGTTGCTCAGGCTCAGCGCCAGATAGGTCATGTTGACAGAGGCGCCACGCCGGGCAGCCTCCGCCATGTCGGGATAGTACTGCTCGACTTGCAAAATGCTGCGGACCAAGTCGGCCGAGGAGGCGTCTTTCACGTCGAAAAAGCTGTTCTGGTCGGGGAACAGGCGGGTCATGTACTCCACGGGGAATTTGTCGTGGCCCGCGGGCACAGGGGTGTGCGTGGTGAAAACGCACTTGGCACGAACGCGCTCGATGTCCTGGCCCTTAATCGAAGTACGGCCGGCGCGCTCGGCTTCTTCATCGAGTAATTCAAGTGTCAGCAGGGCGGCGTGGCCTTCGTTCATGTGATAGCGCATCAGCTCCGTGTGCCCGAGCGCCCGCAGCATACGCACGCCGCCGATTCCGAGCAGAACTTCCTGCGAGAGACGGTAGTATGGATCGCCGCCGTACAACTGGCCGGTCAGGTCGCGATCCCTCTGGTCGTTCGAGGGGAGGTCTGCATCCAGAAAATAGATTGGTACTTCGTAGCCGCGAACTCCCCTGACGGTGTAGCGCCAGGCGCGCAACTCGACTTTGCGTCCTTCAAGAGTGACTGAAACGCGCGGCTCTTCCTCCTGGAGGTGCTTCTCAACATCCCAATCGACGACTTCTTCCGTCTGGCCGCCCTCTTCGGAGAGGTGTTGCCGAAAATATCCCTTCCGGTAAAGCAGAGAAACCGCCACCATCGGCAAACGAATGTCCGCGGCCGCGCGAATTGTGTCTCCGGCAAGAACTCCCAGCCCTCCGCTGTAGGTGGGTATCTGATTTTCCAGGGCGATTTCCATCGAAAAGTAAGCGACAAATCGTTTTGGTGGGTGCACTTCGTTCGACATTCTTCCGGGCTCTCCAGCCGGCGCGTTCAGTTGCGCCGCCACATGTTCCGTATTTTCTTCGGTAGTCATATTGTCCCGGAAGGACTCCTATCAGGCAAGGAAGGACATCGTTTTGCGTTCCACGCTCTGGCTGGACGGCGAATGTGCGAATTGTCCGCTATAATTTGATTCCATGAGCACGGTCCTCGATGGGATCCGAGTTGTTGAACTTGCGGAAGCCTTAGCTGGCCCCTATTGCGCGATGCTGCTTGGGGATCTCGGCGCCGATGTCATCAAGGTCGAACGAAATGCGGGCGGCGACCAATCACGCGGCTGGGGCCCCCCCTTTGTCGGCACGGAATCCGCCTATTATCTCGCTACCAATCGTAACAAACGGTCGATCACTATTAATTACGACCATTCCCTTGGCGGAGAAATTTTACAGCGTTTGCTCTCCACCGCCGATGTTTTTATTTGCAATCAACCATCAAAGCTTTCGCTCCAACGCCGGGGAATCGATCCGGAAACCTTGCGGGCGAAAAATCCGAGGCTGATTTACTGCAGCATTTCGGGATATGGGTTTAGCGGTCCCAAAGCGGAACAGCCCGGCTACGATATTCTCGCCCAGGCCGAGGCGGGCGTGATGAGTTTTACCGGCGAGCCGGGGGGCGGCCCACTCCGGTTTCCGATTGCCATCGCCGATATGACCACGGGGATGTATTCGGCGATGGGCATCCTGGGGGCCCTTTTTGCGCGGGAGCGGACGGGGAAGGGCGACTACCTCGACATGGCGCTGTTTGATTCGCAACTGACGTGGCTGGCAAACGTGGGAAGCAGCTATTTGAATGCCGGTGCCTCGCCGCAGCGTTGGGGAAATGCGCACCCGAACATCGTTCCATATCAGTTTTTCCGCGGGAGCGACGCGCGTTTTTTTGTCGTCGGAGTGGGCACACAGGAACAGTGGCACCGGTTGGTGGAAATTCTTGGCGCGAAGGAACTGGGGAGCGACCCACGCTTCGCCAACAACGCCGGACGCAATCATAATCGGGAACAACTGATCCAGATTCTTCAGCGGCACTTTGATTCCCTGCCGAGCGGCGACTGGTTGGCCAGGCTGAGAGGCGCCGATATCCCGGCCGCTCCGATCCAGACCGTGGGTGAAGCCCTCGGCGACGCCCAAACGCTGGCGCGCGGGTTGGTAGTGGAACTGGAGCATCCCACGCTGCAGACAGCTCGCAGTATCGCCAACCCCATTCGTTTCAGCGAGCGCCCCATCGTCTACCGGCTGCCTCCACCATTGCTTGGCGAGCACAGCGGGGAAATACTTCGTGACCTGGGATACTCCGAAAGTGAAACCGCGGGGGCACTGAAGGAAGCTTGCCAGGCGGGTCGCTAGGGTAACCCGTATACTAATTAAAAGAGTTTCCTCTTGACGACGTAACTCTTCAAGTAAGATACTCCGCGCATAGGCCCTTGCGTGCACTCCGCCCATGAGCGCCCGCAGCTCGTTCGACGCTCACACTCGAGGTGTGTCTTGAACAACCAGGTCCTGGAGCCTTCCCAAGCTGAATTCCGGAATTTCAATGTATGTCCGCATTGCGAATGGAATGGAGAAGAGGCGTTGCTGTTTCGCCTTTCGGAGGGTATCCCGATGATCTCGCGCTCCGACGGCAGGAATTTTCATCTCCTGCTTGCGGACCGGCCGCTGCCGTACCCGGCGGAACGCAGCGGGAACCCCACTCGTACAGTTTCGGCTTGTTTCTGGTATGTGTACGGCGCCGACCAGAATGCGACGAGAAGTACGGTGGCCCTTTTTGCGGGTAGTTTCGGGCCCAAAGCCAACATTTTCCGGCAAATTGAATTTATTGCCGACCTGCTTTCCGATGAACTGCAGCAGCGCCGGAGTCTGGCCGCTTTCTGCAGCATCCAAGGCAACGAAATTCTGGAATTAGCGTACTGATTTCCCTGCCTGCGATGTAGTTCCTGTCGTTGCGCGTCGAAGGGCCGGCACCACCACCACAGCAAACGGTTCGGGGAGAGCCTGAGATTTTTCGAGTTGTTTCGTCTCAGGTGTTTCCCACCGGAACCCAGGCGCGTGTCGTGGAACTCCGCTCGATCGCTTCGCAGAGAACCATCTCTTCGTTCCCGGTTTCGAAGGTCGGAAAAGTTCGAGGGGCTTTGAAATCGCCGGCTTGGATGTATTCATAAAAATCGCGGAAAAGCTGGACAAAAGTGTCCGGATAACCTTCCGCATGGCCGCCCGGATAGGCAGCATAGCGGCGAGCCTGGGGACTCAGAAGCGCGGGATCCTTTGGGAGTTCTTCATTGGCCCGGTCGCGGCGGCCGATCCAGAGCGTGCCCGGTTCTTCCGAATTCCACGCCAGCGAGCCTTCGGTACCGTCAATCTCAAACCACAAACGAGCGCGGCGCCCGGCGCTGACTTGCGACACCGTCATGGCGCCGCTCAAATCTCCTTCGAGATGAAACAAGACCGACCCGTAGTCATCGGTTTCGATCGGCACGGGGTCGACATTTGACGGATCCGCTTTCTGAAACGTTTCCACACGGCCGCGGGGTCTTTGTCGAATGGGCACGACTGTCACCAGGTCGGCGCAAACCTCGGTTACTTTGCGGCCGGTCATCCACGTAACCAGGTCCAGCCAATGCGTGCCGATATCGGAAATGGCACGGAGTTGGCCGCCGAGTTTCGGATCGAGCCGCCAGTTCCAGTCGGTCGGATAAAGCAGCCAGTCCTGCAAAAAACTTCCATGCACAAGCTTGGGCTGGCCGATGGCGCCTTTTTCGATCAGGGCGCGGGCTTCCTGGCAAAGCGGGTAGTAACGCAGATTGTAGGCGACGCCGCCGACTTTTCCTGTTTCTCGGGCGAGCGCGACGAGAAGCTCCGATTCGGCAGAGTCCATCGTCAGCGGCTTTTCGCAGAGGACGTGTTTTCCCGCGCGCATCAGGCGGCTGGCCTGTTCGAAGTGGAGATAGTTCGGAGTGCAGAGGTGCACAACGTCAACGGCGGCGTCCGCGGCGAGTTCGTCAAGCGATGCGTAGGGGCGTTCCAGATTGAGGGACTTGCACGCGGCGGCGGTGGTATCGCCGGAACTGCCAAGCGCGCCGCGAACCGGAATTCCAAGCCGCCGCAATGCCTCCACGTGCGCTTTGCCGACAAATCCCAGGCCAATCACAGCGGCGTTCAGCTTCATACGGTGTGCTCCCAAATTCCGGCATGTTCACGACTGAAGAGGGGCCGGATGCCCTCGGGATTATAAGTAACATTCCCCGGGGGAGTCGACTCTGTATGCAATTTGGGGGGAGCGCCGCCAGACGGCGAAGCGTGCAGCGCTGAAACGCAGGCTTCTCCTGTGCGGAGAGCGCGGATGAACTACATGGTTCTCACTGGGGACTTCTGAATTTTCCCGCGCGGACTGCGGGGTACGGAATTTCCCGGCGCACAAAATTCATAATCGACGAAGATTTGCTTGGACAGTCGTGCGGAATCCCAGCTGGCACTTCGAATTCTCCGGGCGGGGACGTATCGTTCACCGCCCCCCGGTCTCGATTTCCCCCACCGGGAAAATCTACCGACAAAACCGGGGAGCGGTGCCCAGCCCAAAGCCACAATAAACCTCCACGGAAAAACGACAAGGAGGTGAAAACTCTAAACTGAGGCGGGGAAATACCCTAGGGCAGTGTTCGGCAGAAGGAGAGATGATTTCCGAACGGGTCTCGTCCAGGCGAATCTCACGCCTTCGAGTTATTAAATGAAAATGGAATACTTCTGAAGAAAAACTTGGTGAACCGGGGAGGACTCGAACCTCCAACCCGTTGATTAAGAGTCAACTGCTCTACCATTGAGCTACCGGTCCACGGGGAAACTCTTATTTTACACACTCTGAAAATTCTTGTCGACTCTGACCAGCGCAAAACAAAATGAATGTTTGATTCGCCGGTTGGCGCGATTGCGGCACGTGCGCGGGCGGTTTCACGCTACTTGGCGCGCAGCACCGCCGCCAGATCCCTGGCTACCTGCTTGGCCTTCTCGAGGTCGTGCGGGTCGAAAGAAATTGCCGAGACGCGAGGGTGGCCGCCGCCGCCATATTTTTCCGCAAGCGATGCAAGATTCTTGTCGGCGGTCGCCTGGTTCCAGGGATTTGTTCCCAACGAAACCTTGGCGCGCACCGGGGACGCGCTCACGCTCACCGAGTAGACGCTCTCGGGGTGCAGCAGGTACGGGACGAACTTGTTGTATCCCTCCAGGTCCAGGTCGCTTACATCAAAAAACACCACGCCGTCCTTCGATTCGCAGCGTGCCCGCAGGATCTCGATGGATTTGTGGTGGCGCTCCAGCAGCGGACCCAGATATTTCGTGACCAGCGGAAGCTTGACCATTTCGGCCAGCGGGCGATACGCCAGCTCCGCAATCAACTGCGCCGGCACGCCATTATCGGGCGCCGCCTCGATCACCAGCGCGAGCTGCGGCGCAGGTTCCGTCAATTCCGTGGCCGATTGCGCGGTGGGAAACTGCGCGCCGTCGATGATGTCGCCCCAGTGGATCAGGTCGGCCAGCGGCTTGGTATTGAAGCCGAACTTTTCCTTGGCAACGGTGGCAATCAATTTTGTGCAGGATTTGTATTCCGGGTCGTAATACATGTGCGGGCCCGGATACCGCTTGAAATATTCGGCGTCGGCCGGCGTCAGAAAGGCGCTCTGGTGATGGTCGAACCACCAGGTCACCTTGGGCGAATTGGAGTACTTGAAATCGACGATGGCGTTTTCGTCGCCGTCGAAGAGCCCCTCTTCCCACGGGTGCTTGGCCTTGTGGGTCATCCCGGTGAAGTTGAATTCGGCTTTCGGGTCGAAAGATTCCCGGTAAAAGCGGTAAAAAAGCGCCGCGGAAGCGGTGCCATCGAAACAGCGATCATGAAAACAGAGTCGAACCTTGGTCATAGAGAACGTGTTTGCCCCACGTTTGCCGGGATGCTCCGTAGGAAGGAGCAAAGCTATAAACGATGTACGGGTTGGGAATGAAAGTCAAGTGCAAACCAAGGAGACCAATGCTGTTAAGGGCGGATTTTCAACGGTGAGCGGCGAATGAGCGGTCTCTGCCCAGGCCGGGGCGCAGCGTAAACTTCAGCTGAAAGAATGGCGCCGCAGACAATACCGTTTGAAGGTCGGCATCGTCCATGTACCGCCTGCGTGGAAGGCGCCGCGCGAGGAGTGCAAATTCCAGCGGTTCGCGGCGGAAGGGGTAGGGGTCCAGGGTGAACTCATTCGCTCCGGCAACCCGCAGCTCCCAATCCGCTTCTCGCCCATTGTCGTCCACCGGGACGCCCTCAATCGTCGTATCGTGGTCGGCGCCCAGACAGAAGTACAGAGAAAGACGGTCGAGCACGGCAAGCCTCTGGATATTCGCGGTGATCAATTTTTCGTCGGTCAATTCCCTGGTGGCCTCGTCGTTGCGCAGGTCTGCTTTGAGGCGCAATTGCTGCAACCTCAGGCGCTGCACAAAATCGTTGGCGTGCTGCTGCTCGTGGGTTTTCACATATTTGGCGGAATAGCCCGGCATGGTCGCCTTGGCGCGGTCGTAAAGTCCCATGCAGTGGCTTGCCACCAGTAGCCCTGCGTACAAATCCGATTTCACCACCCGGTCGATTCCCCGCTGGTAAAGCATGACGTGTTCTTCGGTCGGGACGCTCATGAAGGAGTACGGCGCGAACGATTTGGGATCCACGCCCGGGGCCATCTCCCATTCCTGCCAGCCGTTGTCGTGCTCGGCCGCTGCCAGGCAAAACGACGCAAAGGGCTCCGGGCGCGGGAATAAACTATTTCCCCATTCGCGCGCGAAAAAGCCGGAAAGGATGGCGTGATCCGTTTGCCGGATTACCACCATCGGGTCGCTTGTCTGCTGAATGATCATGAATCCGGTGCGCCACCTGACCAAAGCGCGGGGTGCCCTATTATCCTCCACATGGGAGGGCGCATGGAAGAGGGATTCCGGCACAACCAGCCTGCGCGGGTATGGCCAAAAAGCAGGGATACCAAGTATCATTAATTTTGCCGGCGCGGGAGTGGCGGAACTGGCAGACGCAGTAGCCTTAGGAGCTACCGGACGTAAGTCCTTGGAGGTTCAAATCCTCTCTCCCGCACCAAATCAGGCGAATTTCAGCTTTGCCTTCGATTCGGCGTTATTGGCAAGAGGCGTCTTCCGCTTGCGCCGCCCGGTTATCCTGCAGGAGAATGATGCCCACAAGCTTCCTCGTAATTCCCATGGGAGTCATCCGTTATGCACGAGCGCAGCGTTCGCGATCTCCTGAACCTTTACAACCCGTCCGATCCTCTTGAAAAGGCGTGGACTATTCCCGCTCCGTGGTATTTCGATGAGCGCCTCGCGCAACTGGAACGCGACTCTGTCTTCGCAGCCAACTGGCTGGTTGTCGGCCACCTGGACCAGGTGCGGGAGCCAGGGCAGTTTTTCACCATCGACGTCAATCAGGAACCTCTGGTCGTCGTTCGCAGCGACGATGGCAAACTCCGCGCGTTTTACAACGTGTGCCGCCATCATGCAGCCGCCGTCGTGCCTGAAGCGGCGGGTTGCGCGAAGAATTTCCGGTGTCCGTATCATGGCTGGACGTACGGCAACGACGGCAGTTTGAAAGGCATGGTCGAGTTCGAGGGAGTTTGCAATTTCGAACGAGCCGACAATGGCCTGGTCCCGGTGCGCGTGGACACCTGGGAAAATTTCGTTTTCGCAAATCTCGACGGGCGAGCCGCTTCACTGCGGGAATATCTGGGCAAAGTCCCCGAACTCGTTGCGCCGCTGAAGCTCACCGAAACGCTCAAGTATTTCGATCGCCGCATCTACACGCTGAATTGCAACTGGAAGGTCTACGTGGACAACTACCTCGATGGCGGCTACCACGTGCCGCATGCGCACAAGGGACTCAGTAGTGTGGTTGAATACACCAAGTACACCATCCAAAATTTTGAGCGGTCGTGCCTCCAATCGAGCCCGCTCGACAGTTCCGGCGCGCTCGAATCCTCCATCGGCTCCACGCGGCAGGGCACGGCGTTTTATCTGTGGGTGTATCCGAACTTCATGCTCAACGCGTACTCCGGCGTAATGGACACGAACCTGGTGCTGCCCCTGGGCGTTAACAAATGCGCGGTGATCTTCGACTACTATTTTGCCGACACCAGCCCGGCGGCCGCAAAGCATCATCAGGAAAGCATCGCCGTAAGCGAAAAGGTTCAGGATGAGGACATGGCAATCTGCGATTCCGTGCAGCGGGGCCTGGCTTCCCGCGCCTATGTCGCCGGGCGGCTTTCGCTGCGCCGCGAAGCCGGGGAGCACCTGTTCCACCGCTTGCTTCACGCGGATATGACCAATGCGCTGGCGCGGCCGATGGCCGCCGACTGAGATTGCCGATTAACAAAAAACCCTGCCGGACATATTCCGGCAGGGTCTTGTTTCGAAATGGACTCCCGATCAGTTATCGGCAGAGCTTCCTCTCACGAGGAATATTTAGAGCTTCTCGAAGAAGTGCACCACTTTCTTCCCCGCGCTTTCCGTATAATACACCGTCACTTTGGCGCCCTTCTCCGTTGCCTTTGCGGTGTCGACAGCCGCAACTTTGGTCCCGTGACCCGCCACTTCAAACGTCTGCTCGGTCCCGTCGGCGGCTTTCACCGTGATTGTCTTGCCGCCTTCTCCGACCTTCGTTACCGTGCCTTCCACAACCTTATAGCCGCCCTTGCCGACTTTGTCGACTTCCACGGCAGTTTCATCTGTTCCCTTCACCGTGTAGTGCGCAACAACTTCAGAACCTTCTTTTACTCCATGAAAGGTATCCTTCGCGCCGGTTTCCACACCCTCCGCGCCTCGCACGGTGGTGCTGTCCACGAAGTGGATGGTGTGCTCGGTGCCATCCTTGCTCTTCACCACGATCGTCTTAGCGGCCGCGTCCACCTTGGTAACCGTCCCGTGAACAGCACTAACGACGTCATCTGCCGCCACAACCATCACCGCAAAAATTCCTGCCAATGCCACAAGTGAAACGAGTTTCTTCATTACCATGAACCTCCTGTTTGTCTTTTTTAGCTGTCCCACACTGAAAAGGGTTCAAGATTTTGTCCCATAGAAGATTAGCGCAAGCCTCCCGCTAAAACTACCGGGAAGGGCTTCATGTATGGCCTTCGTCCTGCACTGATCCGAAACGCGATACACGCCGGCAAATAGACGCACCCAGGGAACTGGCTTTTGGATGAGGCTGGGCCTGGAATGGATACACAGACGGGAAATGAATTGTAGTTCGGGGCGAAGTTCCTCTTCCCGTCGACACCAAGATAGGCACATAAAGTTTTGTTCCACTTTCGACGGAGTGAGTCAGTTTAAAGATGGTCCCCGGCGGACAACTCTTTCGAGTGTATCGCAGCGCCGAGAGTGGGCACGCTTGCAAGAGAGTGCTCCTAATGTCAGCAAGCTAACCGGGATAATGCGCGTAAGACCTGTTGTGAAATTCTGACGTCAGTGCATACGCGAGCAAAGCAATAATTCAACTTGGAATTCCAGGGTGCCAAACTGGGAATTCGGAACTATTTTGGCAGCGTTTTGATTGCCCGGGTATGCCCGAAAGCGCGACGTGGCTGCAAAACACCCCGGTATCCGTGCAGATCCTTTCCCGAACTATTTCTCGCTTCCGAGAGAATTTACTCGCCGGCCGTTGCTCGACCGCAGATAACCACTGAGTTAGCAAACTTCTACGCACATCCTTCCATGTTCGCCCGGGGTGCTGAATTCCCTTACATCGAGTGCTCGGCAACTTGAATCGCGAGTGAATTGCCGAAGCAGAAACAGATTGTGAAAACCTTCAAAGGATTGGCACGCGGTTTGCCTCTTGGATGAGGCCCGGCCAAATTCCGGCCGCGGAGGAGAGTTGCCTCGGGGAATGCGCGTGTTTTTTCGATGAACTTTCGTTTGTCAGGCTGCCTGATTGCCTGCGGCAACAGGTTTTTCTAATTACTGCGGCGACTTCTGGTTTTTTGCGGTTTCCTGTTCCAGCTCTGACTTTTGCCAACTGGAATCAGGATTAAACTCGTACAGGGACATCGCCACTGTTTCCGTTTTCTTTCCAAGATCCTTCTCGTAGACTACTCCGTCTTCGCTGACCAGAAAGGTTTTCACGCCCGACGAACGGTAAACTGCCGGGAAAGCCACGAAAGCGAAGCCGGTCATTTTGCCGTCCACGAGATAAAGCCGCGCGCCGCCAGGCGCATTTTTGCCTTGTCGCGTCAGGATATGAAAATAATAGCCGCGGAAAGGAAGGGGCTGGGCGCCCCGGCTCTTGGTCTCATCGCCATTCGCGGCTTGCGCCACGAGGGGCCCGATCGGGCTCTGCGGCTCGTTTTCGGCAGTTTTCCAGTACAACCCGTCGTGCTCGCCCTCCGCGCTGTAAATCTTGCGGGCATACTCGTTGTGCCGCTGCGGATAGTATTCCTTCTGCGCCGCCGCCAGTTCGCGGCAAACGTGGATGGCCGAGACTTCATTGCGGCCAATGCGGCGGAACAAGATTTCCTTTTTCCCCGCGGCCGTGTCGAAATACCACGCATTTTTCTGGTTTACGAGAGGGATCGGGCAGGGCCAGTTATGCGCCCCAATATACAGAGTGACGCTGCCGTCGGGCTCTTTCACCAGGCGGTTCATCTCTTCGTATCTCTTGACGAACTCGGCGCGGGAATGCGCGTCTTCGGCTTCGTCTCCCGACGAGATGATCTCTTTTCCGTCAGGCCCAAGCAGATCGAGCATGGCCTTCTCGTCGTTGTTCTTTGCCGCCGCGTAGAGGGCTTTGGTGGCCTCCGCGGGCGAAGCAAAGGTCTTCTGTCCCCCTTGCTGGGCGAGAGACGGCGACACAATCAAACCCGTGAGAAGAATTGCGGCAGCGGCCATTCTCAAGAAACCGCCGCAATCAGCCACGCCAATCCTCATGTTCTCAACCCGCATAACGCTTCCCTCCTCTTTCAAATCTTGCAGTCTCTGTGGAGCCATACAATTTGCAGATTAGTGGTGTCCGCCGCCGTGCGATCCGCCGCCACCCCCACCTCCATGAAAGCCTCCGCCTCCATGGGAACCGCCAATGCTGGCGCTGCCGCGCGCCGAGTAGCTTCGTGACTCTCCGCCGTGGTCGTAGCCGCTGAACGCCCCGGAGTGGACGTTGCTCTGCCCGTGAGGCTGGGCAAAACCGCGGGCTTCATGGGTGTTCCCTTCAAACGGCCGCGGAGAACCGCCGGGACGGTTGTACACGTTGCCGTGGGCCGCGAAATTTCTGTCTTGCGGCCGGAAGCCTTCGTGGCCCGGTGCGCCGGGTCCACCTCGTCCCCCGCGGTAATAGACGTTGCGGTTGTAAAAGGTTGTGCTATGCGAGACAAATCGCTCGTGGTTGTAGACGGCATAGTGGTTATGCCAGTCGTAGCCCCAGTGGTGCCACCCCCACCCGTACCCGCCGAAGTACCCGATGCCAAAACCGACGCCAAAGAACAAGTGCGGCCCGCCGAACCAGATTCCCGGATAGGGATACCATCCCGGCCAGGCTACGATTCCCGGGCCGTACACGACCCAGGGATCATAGGCGGGCACGTACACAACGTCGGGTGCCGCCGGTTCGATAACGATCGTCGAACCCTGCGTGGTGACGGTCTGCTGCTGGGTGGAGCTCAGGTTGCCCGCTTGCTCCGCTTTCTGGCGCATCACCTGAATGGCGTCGGCCACATCCTGTTGCTGGTTGTAATAGGCGTCGCCCAAAGACGACGTCCACGAAAGATTCTTGTCCATATTCCCGAGCACGGAGGGAAATGCGGCAAGGGCCTTGACGCTAGGGTCCCAGGGCTCCTGGTCCACCGCCTGCGCCAGGGCGTCGCCCTTCAGATCCGGATGGCTTTGCACCCAGCGGTCGGCTTCGACCACTTCCTCGGGAAACGTGGAGGCCGCCAGGATCTGCGCCACCAGCGAATCCGGGTAGAGCGCGATGGGAGCCACCAGTTGTTGCAACTGTTCCGGAGATTGCGTTTCGTAGGCCGGCCCTTGTGGACCTTGCGAAGGGGCTGGCTGGTCTTGAGCCGCTCGAAGATTCAGTGGCCCTGCGGCGGACAGCAGCGCCAGCGACAACAGGAGAGCGGCAACCTTCCTGCACCACGAAGTTGCCTGAAGGAATGCTCCGCGTTCGATTCTGCTCATGCTCATTTACCTCGCTTGTTCATGCCGCACAGCACCCTGCTACTTATTAGATGAAACACCTGGGAATTGCGTTTCCGGTATTTTGGATGGGCGCCCCGTAACCGATGGGATAATCTACTCATCCCATATTCGGGGTCAATTGCCAATCCCCAGATGGGTCGCGCTGACCAGTTCGTGTCAGCAGGCAGTTTCGTTCCGGCGCATTTGTGGCCGCGCAATTTTGCCCTGGAATTCCTGCATTCGTTGACCTCAGCTGCGCGCTCACCTATACTTGATATTCAGCGTCGCTTGCAGGATTTCCGCTGGGTTCCGCACTGTAATCCATGAAAATTCCGCAGCATGCGCGGGATGGCGTGAAGGAACCCGGATGCGTGTTTCGGCCCCGCACCATCCACCTGCCGGACCGGCAGCACTCAACTTATTTCACAAAGGGTTTTGATTTTCGATAAGGGAGAAGACGAATGGCGGACGCTAGCTGTCGTAGAGAACTGGAACTGGAAATTCCCGCCGAAGAGGTTTCCAAGGCCTCCGAAAAAGTCGCCAAGGACTTTGCGAAGGTGGCGCGCGTTCCGGGATTCCGCCCGGGGAAGGCTCCGATTTCGCTGATCAAGCGCCGCTTCGCCGAAGACATCAAGAGCGAAGTGCTGCAAAACCTGGTGCCGGTCACCGTCGAAAAGGCGGTGGTGGAGCAGAAGCTTAATCCGGTGTCGCAACCCCAGGTGGACAAGCTGGAATTCAACGAAGGGCAGCCGGTGAAGTTCCGCGCTTCGTTCGATGTGCTGCCCGAATTTACTCTGGCCAATTACAAGAATCTTGAAATTGAAATGCCGGAAATGAACCTGACCGACGAGGATGTCGCCAAGGCGCTGGCGGAGATGCAACAGCGCGCGGCGGCGTTCACCCCGGTCGAAGGGCGCACCGTCCAGAATGACGATTTCGTCCAGGTGAAACTGCATGGCACACCCGAAGGCGGCGGCGAACCGCTGCAGGCCGAGAGCGTGCTCTGCCATGTTGGCGCCGAAGAGACGATGGAACCGTTCAACGAAAACCTGCGCGGGGCGAACGTCGGCGATCACAAGGATTTTGACGTCAACTATCCCGCTGATTATCCGGACGCGAAGCTGGCGGGAAAGCTCTTCCACTATTCCGTGGATGTGCTGGGCATCAAGACCAAGAAGTTGCCCGAAATAAACGATGAATTTGCCAAGGACGTCAGCGACGCCACATCTCTTGACGAACTGAAGACCAAAATCCGGGAAAGCCTGGAGCACGAACGCGATCACCGGCAAAAAGATCTGCAACGCGAAAAGGTCATCGGCGAACTGGTGAAGCTGCACGACTTCCCGGTACCGGAATCTCTGGTCGAACATCAAATGGACGTGCGGTTGGAGCGCGTGGTTCGATCGCTGGCCCAGCAAGGTGTGGATCCCCGGGCGGTCAATATTGATTGGGTGAGCCTGCGCCGCCGCCAGGAAGACCGCGCCAAGGAAGACGTGAAGGCCGAACTGGTCATCGATCGCATCGCCACTGAGGAAAAAATCGATGTCACGGACGAGGAACTGGACCATGAGATCGAACACATGGCCGGCCACTCCGGTGAATCCGCCGAAGCCCTACGTGCTCGTTTGACAAAGCAGGGTGCGCTCGATAGGATGAAGGCGAAGCTGCGGAGTGACAAAACCATCGACTGGTTGGCGCAGAACGCCAGCGTCAAAACGGTAGCCGCGGCAAGCGCCAAGTGATCCTGACCCCGCTCCTGCGAGCCAAATTTTCCCTATGAAAAACTACGCCGAACCTTCTTATTACGCGACAACTCTGGTACCGATGGTGGTTGAGCAGACCAGCCGGGGCGAGCGCGCTTACGACATTTACTCGCGCCTTTTGAAAGAGCACATCATCTTTATTGGCACACCGATTGATGACCACGTTGCCAATTTGGCCACCGCGCAGATGCTCTTCCTGCAGGCCGAAGACCCGGAAAAAGACATTCAGCTGTACATCAACTCCCCGGGCGGCTCCATCACCGCTGGCTTTGCCATCTATGACACCATGCAGTTCGTCAAGCCGGACGTGGTCACCACCTGTGTCGGCCAGGCCGCTTCGATTGCGGCCGTACTTCTTGCCGGCGGCTCGCCCAAGAAGCGCTTTGCCCTGCCGAATGCGCGCATTTTGATCCACCAGCCGTGGATGAGCGGCCTGGGCGGCCAGGCCACCGACATTGATTTGCACGCCAAAGAGATTTTGCGCATGCGCACCACCATCAATTCCATCCTCTCCAAGCACTCCGGCCAGCCCGTTGAGCGCATCGAAAAGGATGTGGAGCGCGATTACATCATGAACCCGGAGCAGGCCAAGGAATACGGGATGATCGATGAGATCATCTACAAGCACCGGTAGAAATTCGCTGCCTGCCGGCTGGGCCGGGGGCGGAAAGAAATCCACAAGCGTTTCTGTTTGACGGCAAGGCTTATACTTTCTCTTTCACCTTGGGGAAAAATCGGCCTAGAATGGTATTCAACGTCTCCGGAGGCTGAGCCGGAGGAGAGGCCCTCACACACGTGAAAAAATATACCCCAGACGAACCGCTTCGCTGCTCCTTCTGCCACAAGACACAGGAGCAGGTGGAGAAGCTCATCAGTTCGCCTTCGGATTATCCCCGGGCATATATCTGCAACGAGTGTGTGGGCGTTTGCCAGACGATTCTGGAAGATGAAAAGCGCGAACAGGCCGCTGCCCCGGCCCGCCGCCTGCCTCGCCCGCCGGAGATCAAGCAGTTCCTGGACAGCTACGTCATCGGGCAGGACCGCACCAAAAAGAAATTGGCAGTCGCGGTTTACAACCACTACAAGCGCATCTTCCTGAACAAGCAGCCCGGCGAAGTGGAACTCAGCAAGTCCAACATTCTTCTGATTGGCCCCACGGGTACCGGCAAGACTTTGCTGGCGCAGACTCTTTCGCGCATGCTGGATGTGCCGTTCGCCATCGTTGACGCTACCACGCTTACCGAAGCGGGCTACGTCGGTGAAGACGTCGAAAACATTATTCTGAAGCTGTTGCAGGCCGCCGACGGAGACGTCCAAAAAGCCCAACAAGGCATCATATATATTGATGAGATCGACAAGATCGCCAAAAAAGACGAAAACCCATCCATTACGCGCGATGTCAGCGGCGAGGGCGTCCAGCAGGCGCTTTTGAAGATTCTCGAAGGCACCGTTGCCAATGTGCCTCCGCAGGGCGGCCGCAAGCATCCGCACCAGGAATTTACCCCTGTGGACACGACGAACATCCTGTTTATCTGTGGCGGCGCTTTTGTGGGCCTCGAAAAGCTGATCGAAAAGCGCGTCGGCCGCAGGTCACTCGGTTTCCACACTGAACCGGGCGCGACTTCGCCGCAGCGGCGTAACACGGAATTGCTGGAACAAGTCCAGCCGGGCGACCTGATTCGCTATGGCCTGATTCCCGAATTTGTCGGCCGCCTGCCTGTCGCGGGCGTGATGAGCGACCTCGATAAGGGCGCCCTGGTGAAGATTTTGACCGAGCCGAAGAACGCGCTCTTGAAGCAGTACCAGCGCTTGTTCGAGTTCGAAAATGTGCGCCTCCGGTTCACCGACGACGCTCTGGAGACCGTCGCGGAGTTGGCTCTTCAGCGCAAAGTCGGCGCGCGCGGCTTGCGTATGATCCTTGAAGACCTCATGCTGGAGTTGATGTACCACCTGCCGATGCAGAAGAGAGTGCGTGATTTCGTAGTGACCGCCGAAATGGTCCGCGGCCACGAAATCAATTGGAGTTTGCTCGAGAAGGCTGGCTAACAGCTTCTTGGGCGTCTGAGAAAGTTCAGGGGCCTGCATGTTCACTCGTGAGAAACAGGAAATGAAACGCGTACCCATGATGCCGGTACGCGATATGGTCATCTTTCCGCAACAGATGACCCCGTTTATCGTCGGCCGCGAAGCCAGCGTTCGCGCGCTCGAAGAAGCGCTTGCCGGCGACAAGAAGATTTTTCTTTCAACCCAGCATGACGCGTCGATCGACGACCCCAAGCCGGAGGAGATTTACGCCGTCGGCACGCTCGCCAACATCGTCCAGAGCGTCAAGCTGCCCGACGGCAATATCAAGGTGCTGGTCGAAGGCGTGGAGCGCGCTCGTTCCCTTTCCATCACTTCCGAGGAAGGATTCTTTCGCGCCACCATCCGCCTGCTGGCCGCAAAAATCGAAGCCACTCCGCAGGTCGAGCAGCTCGTTCAAAAGGTTACCGGCCTCTACGAGCAGTTCATCAAGCTTTCGCAAAGCCTGAACTACGACACGATGATCGCTGCCGCGCGGGTGGACGACCCCTCGCGCCTCTCGGACACAATCGCCGCGAATCTGCAGCTGCCTGTGGACGAAAAGCAGGACCTGCTCGAAACAGCGGACCCCCTCGAGCGCCTGAATCGCGTCTCCGACATTCTGGAAATCGAGCTGGAAAAGCTGAACGTCGACCGCAATATCAACACCCGCGTGAAGCGTCAAATGGAGCGCGCGCAAAAAGAGTATTACCTGAACGAAAAGCTCAAGGCCATCCAGAAGGAACTGGGCCGCGGCGAAAAGAACGAAATCGAAGAACTGAAGAAGAAAATCGATTCCGCCGGCATGCCCAAAGACGTCCTGGAGAAGGCCAGCACGGAGCTCAAGCGCCTGGAACTGATGCCGCCGATGTCCGCAGAATCCACCGTGAGCCGCAATTACATTGACTGGCTGCTTGCCGTGCCCTGGAAGAAGCGTTCGAAAGAGATTCGCGATATCAAGGCCGCCGAGGATATTCTCAACACCGAGCATTACGGCCTGGAGAAAGTCAAAGACCGCATTCTCGAATTCCTGGCGGTCCGTCAGCTCGTCAAGAATCCCAAGGGCTCCATCCTGTGCTTTGTCGGGCCTCCGGGCGTCGGCAAGACTTCCCTGGCGATGTCCATTGGCCATGCCACCGGCCGCAAATTTGTCCGTGTTTCTCTCGGCGGGGTGCGCGATGAAGCCGAAATCCGCGGCCATCGCCGCACCTACATTGGCGCCCTGCCCGGCCAGATCATCCAGATGATGAAGAAGGCCGGCACGGTCAACCCGATTTTCGTTCTCGATGAAGTGGATAAGATGTCCACCGACTTCCGCGGCGACCCGTCGGCCGCCTTGATGGAAGTTCTCGATCCGGAGCTCAATCACGCATTCACGGATCATTACCTGGACGTCGAATACGACCTTTCGAAAGTCATGTTCGTCTGCACCGCCAACGTGATGCACACCATCCCTCAGCCGCTGCAGGATCGCATGGAAATCCTTCGCCTTCCGGGCTACACGGAGCAGGAAAAGCTCGAAATCGGAAAGCGGTTCCTGGTGAAGCGCGCCCGCGAAGCCACCGGCCTTACGGAGAAGAATCTCACCTTCACCGATGACGGCCTGCTGCACATGATCCGCCATTACACACACGAGGCGGGCGTGCGCAACCTGGAACGCGAAATTCAGAATATTGCCCGCAAGATGGCTCGCCGCGTGGTCGCCGACGGCGCGGAAACTTCCGTCGAGATCAAACCCGCAAACACGAACGAGTACCTCGGCGTGCTGAAGTTCCGCGAATTCGGCTTGGAAAAGCAGAGCGAAATCGGCCTGGCCACCGGCCTCGCGTGGACGGAGGTCGGCGGCTCCGTGCTCGCCGTCGAAGCCACCACCATGGAAGGCAAGGGCCGCCTCACTCCCACCGGGAAACTCGGCGAAGTGATGCAGGAATCGGCGCAAGCCGCGATGAGCTACGTCCGCTCTCGCACCGCCGCCCTCGGCTTGGAAAAAGACTTTTACCGTACGCTCGACTTTCACG
>Ga0210400_10001689_pt1 | contig 21526 bp, 22 predicted proteins | sample IncBWH26MmetaG_FD_155456 | JGI IMG/M metagenome (GOLD analysis project Ga0210400, IMG submission 155456) | Forest soil microbial communities from Barre Woods Harvard Forest LTER site, Petersham, Massachusetts, United States - Inc-BW-H-26-M | ecosystem: Environmental > Terrestrial > Soil >...
GCGAATAATTCAGGGCGCCCGATGGGCGCCCTTTTTTTGTGCTTGCGGCGCGGGCGGGACGCCCCCGCGACAGCCGGCGGGACGCCGGCGCTACAATTAAAGCGGCGCTACGAGATCCCTCATGACTACGACCCCTGCCTTCAAACGCGTTCTGCTTAAGATTTCCGGAGAAGCCCTGGCTGCTAATCAGGGGTTTGGTGTGGACACGGCGCGCATCCATGAAGTCGCCGCCGAACTGGCGGACGTTCATAAACTTGGCGTGCAACTCGCGATCGTGGTGGGCGGAGGCAATTTTTTCCGCGGCGTCGCCGACCAGGCCAAGAATATGGACCGGGTTTCCGCCGACCATATGGGCATGCTGGCTACTGTGATCAACGCGCTGGCGTTGCAGGATGCGCTGGAGAAGCAGGGCGTGTACACGCGGGTGCAGTCGGCGATCGAGATGAAGCAAGTGGCGGAACCTTTCATCCGCCGCCGCGCGATTCGCCATCTGGAGAAGGGTCGCGTCGTGATTTTTGCCGGAGGCACGGGCAATCCGTACTTCTCGACGGATACGGCGGCGTCGCTGCGCGCCATGGAGATCAAGGCCGAAGCGATCCTCAAGGCGACTCGCGTGGATGGCATCTATGACGCCGATCCGCTCAAGGTGGACGGCGCAAAGAAGTTCAATCACATTTCTTATATGGAAGTTCTGCGGCTGGGCCTCAAGGTGATGGACTCCACTGCCATCAGCCTGTGTAAGGACAACAATCTGCCCATCATCGTCTTCAACCTGAACCACCACGGAAACATCCGACGCGTGCTGCTGGGCGAGAAGATTGGATCGACGGTAAGCGCGCAGGGATAAGCTACCAAGACATTGGCCACGGATTTTCTCAGATTTGCACGGATTTTTCTGGGGCTTTATCCGTGAAGATCCGTGGAAATCCGTGGCCCGCTTCTGTTGGGTTTATAATTCCACGTTTTGATTCTGCAATGATTGGGAGCTGACCACTATGGCGCAAGCGACAATGGCAGGCATCGCCGGTCTCAAGGAAACCTACGTCCACCTCAAGACGCGCATGGACAAGGCGGTGGAGGATTTCCGCAAAGCCATGGCCGGCGTGCGGACCGGGCGGGCGTCGGTGCATATGCTCGACGGCGTCACAGTGGACTACTACGGCTCGCAGATGCCGCTGAATCAGGTGGCGCAGGTGCACGCGCCCGAGCCGCAGCTGATCACGGTGCAGCCCTTCGACGCGTCGCAGCTGGGGGCGATTGAAAAGGCGATCCGCTCCGGAGATATGGGATTGAATCCGATGAACGACGGCAAGTTGATCCGCGTGCCGGTTCCGCCGCTCACCGCGGAGCGCCGCCAGGACATGGTGAAGCACCTGCACCGGGTGCTGGAAGAGCACCGCACTGCGGTACGCAACATTCGCCGCGACGGGAACGACGCCATCAAGAAGGCGCTGAAGGACAAGAAGATTTCCGAGGACGAAGAGAAGCGCTCGCTGGATGAGATTCAGAAGCTGACCGACGGCGAGATCAAAAAGATGGAAGAGATGAGCAAAGGGAAAGAAAAAGAAGTGCTGGAATTAAAGTAAGTCAACTTCTTTCGCCGCGGATTTGCGCGGATTCTCACGGATAAGACAAAACCAGACGGACAACCGCTTTTTGGTTGGTGTTGGTTATGTGGGGACAGCCGACGGCGGCTGTCCCCACCTCCCTATTAGTCTCCACCTCCCCTATATAATCGAAGTCGATGAAGCAGGTCGTCCATGCCGTCTGCCCGCACGATTGCCCGGATGCTTGCGGGGTGTTGATTACCGTGGAGAACGGACGGGCTACGCGGATTCAGGGGGATCCGGAGCATCCGGTGACGCGCGGGTTTTTGTGCGCCAAGGTGGCGAAGTATTTGGATCGGGTTTATTCGCCGGACCGGGTGCTGTATCCAATGCGGAGGGTTGGGCCCAAGGGGCCGGTGGCCGGCGCCGCGGACGCTGGCAGGAGTGCTCGCACCACACGAACGAGCGCGCAGACCTGGCAGAGAATTTCCTGGGACGAGGCTCTCGATGACATCGCGCAGCGCTTTCGGGCGATTTCGGCGGAGTTTGGCAGCGAAGCGATTCTCCCTTATTCGTTCGGAGGAACGCTGGGGGCGCTGAACAGCGCGTCGATGGACCGGCGATTTTTCCATCGGCTGGGCGCATCGCAGCTGGAGCGGGCGATCTGTTCTGCCGCCGGTGAGGCGGGGCTGGAGTCGGTTTACGGCGTGAAGCTCGGGACCGACCCGGAGCAGTTCCGGCATTCCAAGTACATCATTGCGTGGGCGTCTAATATCCACGCCAACAACGTGCACTTGTGGCCGTTCATCACCGAGGCGCGGCGGAATGGCGCAAAGCTGGTGGTGATCGATCCCTACAAGACGCGGACGGCGGCTTGCGCCGACTGGTACCTGCCCATTAATCCGGGCACGGACGCGGCGCTGGCTCTGGGGATGATGCACGTCATCATCGGCGAAAATCTGCACGACGCCGACTATGTTTCGAAATACACGCTGGGCTTCGAACAACTACGCGAGAAAGTGAAAGAGTATCCGCCGGAGCGGGTGGCGCAATGGACGGGGATCGCCGCTGCCGACATTTGCAGGCTGGCGCGCGAGTACGCCACCGTCCGCCCGTCAGTGATTCGCCTGAACTACGGCGTGCAACGCTCGGAGGGTGGTGGGATGGCGACGCGGACCATCTGCATGCTGCCCTGCATCACCGGTGGTTGGAAAGAAATTGGCGGCGGATTGCAGATGTCGACCAGCGGAGCGGCGGCTTTTAACACTGAGGCGCTGAAGCGCCCCGACCTGATGAAAACCGTGCTGGGCCGCGACGCGCGCACCATCAACATGGTGAAACTTGGGCGGGTGCTCAACACGGAGAACGATCCGCCGGTGAAGGCGTTGTTCGTTTACAGCTCGAATCCGGCGGCGGTTTGTCCGGAGCACAACGAAGTGGTTCGAGGACTGCTGCGGCCCGATCTTTTCACGGTAGTACACGAGCAGTTTTTTACCGACACTACGGACTATGCCGACATCGTGCTGCCGGCGACTACTTTCTTTGAGCACAAAGATTTGCAAAAAGCGTACGGGCACTATTACGTGCAGGTTTCGAATCAGGCGATCGCGCCGCTGGGGGAGTGCCGTCCGAATGTGGAGCTGTTCCGCGCGCTGGCGCTGCGCATGGGATTCGAGGATGCTTGCTTCCGCGAGACCGTCGACGACATGATCGAACTGGCGCTAGATTCGAAGGATCCGTGGCTGGAGGGGATTAGGCGTGAGAGGTTGGAGCAGGGGCAGGTGAGACTGAACTTCTCGGCTTCCGGCTCTCGGCTTCCGGCTTCCGGAGAAGCAGCGGAACTTCGCTCCGCTGGACAGCCGGGGGCAGCTGTCCCCACACAAGCTAGTCCCACATTCGCAATTTCGGCACAACCTGCTCCATTTCTTCCCTTCGCGCATGGAGGGTTTCGCACGCCTTCGGGGAAGGCGGAGCTTTATAGTGAGGCGGTGGGGGCTTTGGGGCTTGATCCGGTGGCAGAATTTACGCCGCCCACGGAATCGCGCCACGGAAAGTCGCAGAGTGCGCTTCCGCTGGAACTGCTGGCGCGCAAGTCTGACAACTTCCTGAATTCCACGTTTTCCAATGTGGGTTCGGTCCAGGAGATGGAAGAAGCGGGGTTGTTGGAGATTTGTACCGCCGACGCCCAGGCGCGCGGCATCGCCGACGGCGACCAGGTTCGCGTATTCAACCGCCGGGGTGATATTGTGCTGAAGGCGCGAGTTGACGGTAAAGTTCAGCCGGGAGTTGTGTCCGCCAGACTCAATTGGGCGAAGATGACGCCCGGTTTTCAAAGTATTAATGCTCTGACCTCAGAAAAACTTACGGACATGGGCAACTCGGCCACGTTTTATTCCGTCTTGGTTGAGGTAGAGTTATCCAAGCCATCCTCATGAAGCAACCGCGGGTTTTGCCGTTCGGTCAGGCGGGCTGGGTTGAGCGTGTTGATCGGGAGCGAACGAGTTTGACCCAGAATTGACTTGAATCGAATTTTGACCAGAAAGATTTGAACCTGAACGATTTGACCCAGAAAGAGTTGCGGCTTTGGACGCTTTTCTGTGCGCTACCGTATAATGGCTGTTTTCTCACATCCCAGAGGCTGAGGTCGTAGCGATTCCTTTTCGCTTTCATTCGGAGAACCTTGTTGTGCCAGACCGCCCCTGCCTTCTGAGGGCCGCTTCGGTGCCATCTCCTTCATTTCAACGGCCTTGGCCGAGGGTGGGGCGGAGTGTGTCCGGGTTTTGTCTGGCACTGGCCACGCTGTTTCTGATCACGGTTGGCCCGGCTTGGGCACAGAGCGACGTAATTTCGGAGATTAACGTCAGCGGCAATCGCCGGATTCCTGCCGAAACCATCAAGTCCCGTATTTTCGTCAAGCCTGGGGACATCTACGACACCGCTGCCCTGGAGCGCGACTTCAACTCGCTATGGAACACCGGTTACTTCGAAGACATTAAGATCTTGCGCGAGCAAACCCCCAAGGGCTGGCGCCTGATCTTTCAAGTGAAGGAAAAACCGACGATCCGCACCATTGACTATGCGGGGGCGAGTTCGGTCTCCAACAGCGACATCCTCGACCGCTTCAAGCTGGATAAAGTGGGACTGGTGGTGGAGAGTCAGTACGATCCCACCCGCATCAAGAAGGCGGAAGTGTCGATCAAAGGACTGCTCTCGGAACACGGCCGGCAGTTCGCTACGATCCGCTCCGAAGTGCGGCAGATTCCTCCGGCTGCAGTGGGAATCACGTTCGTAATTAAGGAAGGTCCGAAAGTAAAAGTCGGCAAGATCGCGTTCGTAGGCAACAAGAACATCAATTCGCGAATCTTGCGCGGAGCCATGAAGAATTTGAAGCCGGTGGGCATCCCCCACTCCATCTTCCTGGAGAGCCTTTTCGCCAAGACTTACGACGCTACCAAGCTGGAAGAGGACACCGAGCGGGTGCGGGCGGAATACCAGAACCGCGGCTACTTCAAGGCTGGGGGCGGCGACCCTAAGACGGAAATCCATGACACCGGACACAAGGGAGCGCACATTCCGCTGATTCAGTCGGGCGCTGGCAAGGCGGTGGATATTACGATCCCGATCGACGAAGGTGAAAAATACCGGCTGGGCAAGATCACGTTCAAGAACAACAAAGCCATCTCCAACACGGCCGCGCTGCGCTCGCTGTTCCCGCTGAAAGACGGAGACATTTTTAGCCGCGAGAAAATTGCCAAGGGTCTGGAGGCCCTGCGCAAGGCTTACGGCCAGTTTGGCTATATCAACTATACGGGTGTTCCCTCCACCACCTTTGACGACGACAAGAAGCTGGCATTTCTGGAGATCGACGTTGACGAAGGCAAGCAGTTCTACGTCCGGCGCATCGAGTTCGTGGGCAACACAACTACGCGCGACAAAGTCATTCGCCGCGAACTGGCGCTCGAAGAGGGCGGCGTTTACAACTCGATTCTGTGGGAACGCAGCCTGCTCCGGCTGAATCAGCTTTCTTATTTCGATCAGCTCAAGCCGGACGATCCGAACGTAACCGAGAAAAAGCTGGACGAGAAAAATGGCCAGGTGGACCTCACGCTGAAGGTCCACGAGAGGGGCAAGAACAGCGTCGGCCTCAACGGTGGCGTCAGCGGGCTGGAGGGAGCCTTCATCGGGCTGAATTACTCGACGAATAACTTCCTGGGACGCGGTGAAACCTTGAACGTACAGATCAGCCTGGGCAACCTGGCGCGGAGCGTGATGTTTGGCTTCACCCAGCCCTACATGTTCGATCGCCCGCTGCAGTTAGGGGTCAGCGTATTCGGCAACAAGATCAGCTATAACCAGGCGCGGCAACTGTCCATCTTCAGCGGGCAGACTTTGAATCTGCCGAGCGCGCAATTGCAAAATCTGCAGAACTACTCGCAGTCCAGCGTGGGCTTTAACAGCTCGCTGAGTTATCCGCTGCGGCGCTCGTTCAAGCGGCTCGGCATAACTTATTCGCTGGACCGGTCGACTCTGATTCCGCTCAGCACGGCATCGAAGAGCCTGTTCGATTTCATTGCATTCCGGGGCATCTCGGGGCCGAACGCGGTGAACGGAATCATCACCAGCAAAATCTTTCCCAACTTCTCGTTCAACACGCTCGATAGCGGAATCTCACCGCACCACGGTCACCAGATGACGCTGGGAGCGGAGCTTGCCGGGCTGGGCGGCACGGTGCGGTCCTTCCGGCCGATCGTGCAGTACAAGCAGTTCGTCCCGATGCAAAACGGGCGCAACGCCCTGGGCTTTACCATTAACGGGTCGTTCATCACCGGCTTTGGGGGCCTGGTGGCACCCCCGTTCCAGCGCTTCTTTATGGGGGGTGAAAACGACATTCGCGGTTTCGACATCCGGTCGGTGTCGCCGGTGGCGTACCTGCCAAGTTCGAATGTCATTACGCTGACCAATCCTGACGGCACACCGGTTCCGAAAAACCCGGCGAATCCGCGGCTGGGGAACTGGACCATACCGATTCCGGTGGACCAGATCGTATTCCCCGGCGGGGATATGAGCGTTTGGACGAACCTGGAATACCGCATCACGATCGCGGGGCCGGTAGCGATCGCGCCCTTCATCGACGCGGGCATCGACCCGGTCATCCGGCGCTCGCAATTGCAGATCGCGCAGGTGCAATATGATCAGGTGATCGGCACGGCTTTCGGATGCGCGACCCTCGATGCTGGCTACAATTGCCAGGGTGGAAAAGTCCTGAATCCATCGCCGTCGAACGATCTGCAGATCCTGGGCCAGACGAACTGGAGGCCGCGCGCCTCGACCGGTCTGGAATTGCAAATGTTCCTGCCAGTAGTCAACGCGCCGTTCCGAATCTATTGGGCTTACAACCCGCTCCGGCTGGATAACCAGGCGACCCCGCCCATTCCGATTACGCGCTCCATGTTCCCGGCGAACGCGGCGGGTGACTACACCTATCATCTGGCGGTGAATACTTATGCTCCCAGTTTCATGTTGAGGGAGCCGCGCAAGACGTTCCGGTTCACGGTGGCGACGACGTTCTAGGGGTTCTCGTGCTTCAAGGTTGGTTTGACGGCTTGGGACCGAGATCTCTATAATGCTAGCGATCCACGCCATTCAGTCAGATGTGCGGGTGGACGGCATGCCCCGCGGGACTCGGCGTGCGATGCTGGCAATCTAGTGCGCCTGGTCCGATGGCGGCCGCTACCGCAGCGGAGACTCATTCATTGCGGCCCAGCGTTGACTGAAAAGGCGATCTGAGCAGCAATCAGAGAACGATAACTGAAATTCATTCCCGGAAGCATGCTCTGACGAGCATGTTCCAAGGAGTTCAACCGATCCAATGACAAGCAAGTTTCTACGAATTCTTCTGGCCGTTGCGGTTACTTTCACCGTTTCCGCCTTGGCCCAAACCGGCAGCGCCGCCACACCGTCCAGTCCCGCCGCCACGTCTGCTGCTTCAGCGCCTGCACCCACAATCAACACGGGAACCAAAGTTGGAGCCATTAACATGGAAGGCGCCATCTTCGGGAGCAACGAAGGCCGTCGCGACCTCGATGCTGTACAGAAAAAGTTCGAGCCCAAGCAAGCCGAACTGAAGAGCCAGAACGACGAACTCGATGCATTGAAGAAGCAGTTGACGAATACTCAGGACAAGCTGAATGAGGATGCGGCCGCTGCGTTGAAAAAACAGATCGAAAGCAAGCAGAAACTGTTTGACCGCGCCGTGCAGGATGCCCAGGAAGACTACGGCAACCAGAACCAGGAGATCTTCAGCCGCCTGCTGCCGAAAATCGCTCCTGTGCTCATCAAGTACTCGCAGGACAACGGCTTTGGCCTGATCATCGATACGTCAAAACAATGGCCACAAGGTCCAGTCCTGATGGCAGGCGAGGCGTTCGATATTACCAAGGCGGTGGTTGACCTTTACAACGCACAGTCGGGCATAGCTGCACCGACGGCGGGAGCCACAAAGCCGGCCGCTCCGAGGTCCGGAACCGGCGCGGGAGCCGCGAAGCCCGCGGCGCCCAAACCGGCTGAGCCACCGAAGCAATAAGCTACCGAAGCGAGAAGCTGGACACCTCCGGTGTCTGAAAAGTTCCAGCAGGCCGCGTGAAAGCGCGGCCTTTTTTATTTGTGGCGGCATCGCCGGCGGGCGCTTTCGTGGTGTCCATAACAGCAAACAGAATTCAAGCTGGAGGACACTATGTTTGAAGATACCGCGTCGGCCAATACTATCTTTGCCGATTCCATGCTGGAAACTTCCTGGGCCCAACGCGCCCGCCGCAGTTGGACCACGCTGACTTCTTTCGGATTGCAGGTGCTGGCACTGGCGCTGCTGCTTTTGTTGCCTGTGCTGAAGACGGTCGGCTTGCCATCGGCGCGAACCGTCTCGACACCGATCACCCTCGGCCGGCGATCTCCAATGCCGCTGGTGGCTTCGCCGCATACCGCGGCTCCTTCTGTCGCGCGGAACAACGTCGTTGCTCCGATATTCGTGCCCAACGGGCGAGTGCCCAGGACCATTTCCATGGCCCCAGATGATCCCGCGCCGCAATTGCCGGGCGGACCTGGCGGAACTGCGGGGTCCGGTTTCTCAACGGGTGCGCCGGACGGTGCTCTCATGCCGCCGATCGGCGGGACCAATGTAGTGCCAGTTCTTCATCCGACCGTCGCTCACGCCGTCCGCACTTCCATGATGCTGGAGGGCAACCTGATTCGGCGGGTCGAGCCGGTGTATCCACCGATGGCGAAGAATGCCCGCATCCAGGGCTCGGTGGTTCTGTCCGCCCTTATCGACAAGGCTGGGGCCATCGAGAACCTGCACGCTCTTTCCGGCCATCCCTTGCTCGTGCCGGCCGCGGTCAGTGCCGTAAGCCAGTGGCGTTACCGACCGTACATACTCAACAGCGAGCCGATCGAAGTGGAGACGCAGATCACCGTGAACTTCGTGCTATCGGGAAACTAACCGGCAAACCTGCGGGGTACGCCATATGTGATGCCCTATGTCTCGCCTCTTTTGCGAGACATGGGAATTTTCGGTAGGGAGCGGTTGGCATTTCAGGCCTACGGAGTTTCCCGGGAGTAGCCCCGGCGTAACCTGGGCTCGCCGACTACTCCCGCTATAATCGCGAAAGTGGCGACCACAGCAGAAATCCTGAGCCGCGTGGCAACGCGCCCCACCTGGGCGGAAGTTTCCTTGTCCACGCTGCGGCAGAACTTCCGAACGGTGCAGAAGCACGTGGGCGCGAGCGTGACGGTGTGCGCGGTGGTGAAGGCCGACGCTTACGGTCACGGCGCGGTCGAATGCTCGCGCGCGCTCGAAGCGGAAGGCGCGAAGTGGCTGGGCGTCACCTCGCTCGATGAAGCGATTCCCCTGCGCGAGGCGGGCGTGCGCGCCAACATTCTCTTGATGACTGGCTTCTGGCGCGGCGAAGAGAGTGAAATTATCCGTCTGCACCTCACGCCCACGGTCTGGGAGCCGTGGCATATCGAAACCCTGGAAACCGCCGCAGCCGCGCTGGGCGTGGCTCGGCAGCCGGTGCACTTGAAAGTCGATACCGGTATGGGACGTTTGGGCGTGAGCGTGGAACAACTTCCCGTCGTGCTCGCGGCGTTGCAAGCGGCGAAGCATTTAGTGCTGGAGGGACTTTCGACTCACCTGGCGTCGTCGGAAATCATGGACGCGCCTTCAGTCGCCGACCAGGAACGCAGCTTTGACTCAGCCCGACGCATGGTGCGCGAAGCAGGCTTCGAGCCCGCGTTCGTGCACATGGCCAATACCGGGGCCGTAATTTCGCGGCGGGAAACATGGAATAGCATGGTGCGTCCCGGGGTTGCGCTTTACGGCTACTACCTGCCGTTTCAGCGCGCCGGACGCGAAGTCAGCGGCGGCACGCTGCGCTTGCCCGTGAAGCCGGTGTTGACCTGGAAGACTCGCATCCTGTCGCTGCGCGACTTCGGAGCGAATCAGCCGCTAGGCTACGGCGCGACCTACGTGACCAAAGCTCCGGCGCACGTTGCCGTGCTCCCAGTCGGCTACGCCGATGGATACAACCGCCAACTCTCCAACCGCGGCCGCGTGATTGTGCGCGAGCACTACGCGCCAATCGTGGGCCGCATCTCGATGGATCTCACGCTGGTGGATGTCACGGGAATTCCCGGCATTGCCGTAGGAGATGAAGTTATCCTGCTCGGCGCGGATGAGGGCCTGAGCGTTGACGCGCTCGAGCATGCCGAACTGGCCAACAGTACGCCGTACGAAATTCTCTGCAATATTTCGAAGCGTGTGCCGAGAAGGTACAGCAGCTAGAGGATTTTAATGTGGGCACAGCGCCCCCTCGATTCGCTCAGGGCAGGCTCTCGGCCGTTCACCGACTGCAGCCCGGTAGGTTTTGCGAGGCGACGAACACGCAGGCTCAGACTGCTCGTTCCTTCCTCGCCTCCATGTACCTCCGCAGCACCGCATTGATCGTGCTCTGGTACCCCCGCCCATGTTTGCGAAAAAACGTCAGCACATCGGGATCGATTCGCAGTGTGATTTGCTTCTTCGGCCCCGGCCAGAGGATGGCGTTCGCAAAAAAATCCGCCCCTTGCTTTGGAATGTCAGAATAATCAATGTCCTCGTCACGCATGGCGTCAATGCGTTTCCAGTCCGTTCTGGATTGCCTTTTCGTATTCTTTCCGCTCTTCATGATTTGCCTTTCTGAGTGAAATGATGCGGATTGTATCGTCCGCGAGCTCCACGAATGCCACGAAGGCAACGCGGCTCTGAATCATCCCAATTCCAATCCATCGCTTCTCGTCATAGTCCTCGCGAGTGTCAGGACGGACGAGAAGCGCGCCTCGGAACATTTCTTCCGCCTCGGCGAAGTTGAACCCGTGTTTTCGAGCATTGGTGCGGTTCTTGGCCTCGTCCCACTCTAATTTCATTGTAACTCCAAATGTAGCTACAATCTCAGATTACGGCTATTTCCTTTGATACTGGAGGTGGCGCCCTTTAATCGGTGACGGATGTCACAAGGTTTCACGAGAATCCTGAGGATTTCGTAAAGCACATCCGTTCGGACGCAAAATATGGATCGCCAACCGCCGATTGCAGCGCTTCGATGATTGCCTCCTGAGCGACGTTCGGCCGCTTGTTACACTAGAGAATTAACCATGTCTTCGCGTTACGCACAGTGGATGTACGACTGGGAACACCGGCTCACGTCGGTGGACAACAACCGCGTGGTGCGTCCGCTGGAGTGGGGCGTGGAGTGGGCGCGGGACTGGCCTTGCCGCAACGGGTTTCGTCCTGGCCAAATGCCGGGCGAAGCGCAAGACAATCCGGAGAAGTTCATCCTCGATTACAATCGCCGCATCGTCGCCGCCAGCGACGAGTTTTATTCCTACACCCGGCCCACGGATTTCCGCCTGGAGACTCGTGAAGTGCAGGTGTTTTCCACCCGCGAGGTGCCGGATGCGAAGCTGGAGGCCAAAGTAAAAGGAACGTTCGCAGAATTTCTGCGCTTTACTTCACCCGTCAGGACGCCGTTTCCGGAAAATAATCTGGTGAATGCGCGCTGGTTTCCGGCTGCAACGAAGCCATCGCGGGGCCGTCGCGCCATTATTCTGTTGCCGCACTGGAATGCTGACGCGGTTTCCTATGTCTCGCTCTGCAAGCTGCTCAACATGCTGGGAATCTCGGTGCTGCGGCTGAGCATGCCTTATCACGATATTCGCATGCCCGCCGAGATCAGCCGCGCGGACTACGCCGTCTCCGCCAACATCGGGCGCACGCTCGACGCCGTGCGCCAGGGAGTAACTGACATCCGCAGCTGCCTGGACTGGCTCGAAGAGCAGGGCTACGACCAACTCGGGATTGTGGGCACGAGCCTGGGGTCTTGTTACGCGTTCATCGCTACGGCGCACGAGCCGCGCATTCGCGTGGCGGCGTTTAATCATGCGTCCACTTACGTGGCCGATGTGGTGTGGCACGGACAGTCGACGCGCCATATACGGCAGGGAATTGAACAGCAGATTGATCTTGATCGCCTGCGGAAGGCGTGGCTCGCCGTCAGCCCCATGTCGTACTTCAAGCAATTCGCGCGTTGGCCGAGGAAGTCGCTCATCGTGTATGCGAAATATGATCTGACGTTTTTGCCCGAACTCTCGCGACAGGTCGTCGAGGAATTCGAGCGGTACGGGCTCGATCACAAAGTTGCCGTGTTGCCCTGCGGCCATTACACCATGGGCGAGTTGCCCTATAGCTACATGGACGGGTGGCAACTGGCGAGCTTTCTGCGGACCGCATTTTGAAGCTGCATTCGGCATTCACGGCTCGCGGCGGCCAAATGCTAAGTTCTGAGTACAGATTGCTGAACGCCTCCGCAGTTTAAAATATGAACATGCACGTCGCCAACCCCGCTGCGCTCGTTGAGCATCGCCGCGGCGATCTTCTCATCAGCACCGATCCCGCGCGCTTCGATCTTGATGTGATCCACAATTTTCTGACCAACTGCTATTGGGCCAAGGGCGTGCCGCGGGAAGTTGTGGCGCGATCGATCGAGCACGCGCTGTGCTTTGGCGTTTATGATGGTAGTGGCGCGCAGGTGGGCTTTGCCCGGGTGATCAGCGATTTCGCTACTGTGGCGTATGTCGGCGACGTGTTTGTGCTGGACTCGCATCGGCACCGCGGGTTGGGCAAATGGCTGATGGAATGCATCACGCAGCATCCCGCGCTGCAGGGTTTGCGACGCTGGATTCTTACTACCCGCGACGCGCACGGGCTGTATGCGCAGGTGGGATTTACTCCGGTGAAGTTTCCGGAGCGCTACATGGAACGGCACGATCCGCGCGTATACGAGACCTCGGCACACGAGATCAGGAAAACAACATGAAAACCTTGGCAACCAAAATGTACCGTCCACTTTACGAAGCCGACCCGCAGATTGCCGCCGCCATCGACAACGAAACCCGCCGCCAGCACGAAGGCCTGGAACTGATCGCTTCGGAAAATTTCGTGAGCGAAGCTGTGCTCGAAGCGGCAGGATCGGTGTTCACGAATAAGTATGCTGAAGGCTATCCCGGCAAGCGTTACTACGGCGGCTGCGAGTACGCGGATGTCGTCGAGAATCTGGCGCGGGACCGAGCTAAACAATTGTTCGGCGCGGAGCATGCCAACGTGCAACCGCACGCCGGGTCGCAGGCCAACATGGAAGCCTATGCTGCCATCCTGCAACCGGGCGACACGATTCTGGGCTTGAACCTGGCGCACGGCGGGCACCTCACGCACGGCCATCATCTGAATTTTTCCGGCAAGACGTACAAGATCGTTCCCTACGGCGTGACCAAAGAAACTGAAACCATTGACTATGACGCGCTCGAGAAGATTGCCGAGGCAGAGCGCCCGAAGCTGATTATTGGCGGCGGCAGCGCCTATCCGCGCACCATCGACTTCGCCCGCATGCGCCAGATTGCCGACAAAGTGGGCGCGCTTTTTCTCGTCGACATGGCCCACTTCGCCGGACTGGTCGCCGGTGGCGCGCATCCTTCGCCAGTGCCGCACGCGCACATCGTTACTTCGACCACCCACAAGACGCTTCGCGGCCCGCGCTCGGGGATGATTCTTTCCAAGGCCGAGTTCGCGCAGGCCATCGACAAGGTCGTGTTTCCCGGCATGCAGGGTGGCCCGCTGGTGCACATCATGGCCGCCAAGGCGGTCTGTTTCCTGGAAGCGATGCAGCCTGAGTTCCGCGACTACGCGCGGCAAGTCGTCGCCAACGCCAAAGTGCTGGCCCAATCGCTGGCCGACGAAGGCTTCCGCATTATTTCCGGCGGCACAGACACGCACCTCATGCTGGTCGACGTTTTCTCGAAAGGCATGCTGGGAAGCGAGGCGGAAAAGGAGCTAGGCGAAGCCGGAATCACGGTCAACAAGAACGCGATCCCATTCGACACGAATCCGCCTATGAAGCCAAGCGGCGTCCGCATCGGCACGCCGGCCCTGACGACGCGCGGCATGAAACAAGCCGAGATGACCCAGATCGGCCGCTGGATCGCCGAGGCCCTGCTGGGCCGCACGGACGCTGCCGTGTTGAGCAGAGTCCGCAAGCAGGTGCTTGATCTGTGCGAGGCGTTCCCGCTGTATGCGGAGCGTCGGGCGAAGGCACAAGCGGAAGCGCGAGCATAATTCGCGTGTGTTGTTCCATCGTCCTCTGTGTTTAAATGCCTTCGGTGAAGATCGCCATCGATATTCGGCGGATGACTGAGTTTGGCGTCGGCACCTATATCCGGAATGTGGTCCGCACTCTGGGCCGGCTCGACCGCAAGAACGAATTCCTACTGATTGGGTCGCCGGCCAAGGTCGAGGAAATCGGCGCTCTCCCGTCCAACTTTCACGCCGTCCCGCTGCTCGCATCTGACCGCTCGGTTTCGGGATACCGCGAGTTCCGCAACGCCTTGCAGGGACTGAACTGCGATCTGGTGCACATCCCCAATCTTTTTTCCGTGCCGCGGATGCTGCCTTGCCCCTACGTGATGACGGTGCATGACATGCTCGAGCACATGTCGCGAGACCGCCAGCAGAACGGCTTCTGGCGGTCTTGTCATTTTCAGATGACCAAACGCGTGCTGGCCGGAGCGGCGCGGATTTTTGCAGTTTCGAATTTTACGCGCAATGAAATTGAGAAGCTGTTTGAGATCCCGTCAGACCGGGTCGAAGTGGTCTACAACGCCATCGATGAAAGGTTCCTGCACGGCCACGCCAGCGCCGCGGATCGCGACCTGATCGCCCGACGCTACCAGGTGACCTATCCCTTCTTGTTGTACGCAGGGCGAATCAGCGCGCACAAAAATGTAGTGCGCATGATCGAGGCGTTTTCCGCGCTGAAAACGGAACTGGAACGCGATCAGGCCTATCCCGATCTCAAGCTCATCATTATTGGGGATGACCTGTCCGGCAATCCCGATCTGCGGCGGACCGTGGTGCGCAGCGGAGTGCAGCACGACGTGCGGTTCTTAGGTTTCGTCCCCATCGAAGTGCTGCGGATTTTTTATGACGAGGCGAAAATTTTCGTCTTCCCGTCGTTGTATGAAGGCTTCGGCCTGCCGCCGCTCGAAGCCATGGTGCACGGCACGCCGGTGGTGACGTCCAATGTATCGTCGCTGCCCGAGGTAGTGGGGAACGCGGCGGTGCTGGTCAATCCGGAAAACGTGTTTGAGATCATGCGCGCGCTGCGCCGTGTGCTTATGGACCAGGCTCTCCGCGACCGGATGAAGGAGCGCGGGTACCAGCAGGCGGCCAAGTTCTCGTGGGAAACGTCGGTGCGGCGAATCCTGGAGGTCTACGGCGAGATCGCCCACGGGCATGCGCAATCGACACCCTCATCTCGAATCGCGTAGGGGCGGACGCATTCGTCCGCCTCTCAAGGCGAACTTGCCCGCGCGCACGTCCCCGGACGGATGCGTCCGGGGCTACTTGATCCGTTGTGGCGAGAACGCGCCGGCTACTTGATCAGCGGCTGGCCGGGCGACAGGATGGCGAGTTTGTGCAGCTTGGCGGTGATGCGGGTTTTGTCGGCATCGGTTTTAGCGGCGGCCAGGCGCTTGCGCAGCTGGACAATTTTTTCTTTGCGGGTACGGCGCCGGCGAATCTCCGGCCGGCGGCTGGGTGCTGACATTAGTCCTCCTGAAACAATCCACTGAAGCGGCAGTCTTCCAACCTCGGAACACTCCTCAAGGTTCGATTTCACAGCTCCACAATCTATTGGAACGGAGTCCGCGGGAACTGTCAATGCTGACGCCGGGCGTGGGTCTCTCACAAAGCGCGCGTCTTGAAACCTTAACGAATGTCGTTAGCAAGCCATTACACTCAAACTCCCGGTCAGGGATCAACGCGGGTAATTACGGTGCGATGCCCGCGATTGACTTGCTTTTCAGTACTGCGATACGCTCTCTCGACTCTCCTGGATGATGCCCGCTACAACCGCACCTGCCGTCACCTCGCGATCCCCAGCAAAGCTACTGCTTTTCGTGGCCTTCTTCGCGCTGACAATCTTTGCAACCTATGAGAAGAACGCGCGGATACTTGACCCCATGTCGCCTATCGCGCAGCACTATGCTCCCGCGAAGTGGTACTTGGCGGTTCATGCCGTCTTCGGAATTCTGGCGATGGGGCTTGCGGCTTTCCAGTTCTCGAATCGCCTCCGAGCGCGCTATCTGCGTATGCATCGCTTACTTGGATACGCGTACGTGGCGAGCGTCTTCATTTCAGCCCCGTTTGCGGTCTTCGTAACGCTAACAATCCCGAAGTCGTTTTCAGTGGTCACAGCGAACTGCACGCAGGCTCTGGGCTGGGTGGTATGCACGTCCATCGGACTCTACTGCGTTCGGAGTGGCAACATTGTCCAGCACCGCCGATGGATGATACGCAGCTACCCCTTTGCCATGGTTTTTACCGTTGGGCGAGCGGTATCGCTATTCGTGCCAGCCGTCCGCCGAAGTCCTTCAGCGGGCGAAGCGGTGTTCTGGCTCGCCATCGTTCTTGCGGCATTCTTGCCCAGCATTTTTCTAGATTGGCCGGCGCTGCTCCCAGGGTAATGCGGAGAGAGCAGGTACGGCTGCTCGGGAATCGACGATTCTGGTGCCGTAGTGGTTCCAGTGACTTCAGTCGGTCTCTTACAAGTGGCGAAGAATACCTTTTGCAAAAAGTTCTGTTCGCGACAGAGATGCGACACTCGCCTGAACGAACTTGTCAAATGCCGGCGTACCAGGCGTAGCCTCCTTCGGGAGACGCGGAGCCCAGACCCTTGCCAAACCGCTTCAGGTTGTCGGTGACGGTCAGGTGAGTGATGAATTTCACGTTCTTGTAGCCAATCTGCCGGGGAACCCGGAGGCGAAGCGGCCCGCCGTTGCCCACGGGGAGTTCGCCGCCATTCATTCCGTAGGTGAGAAAAGTCTGCGGATGCAGCGCGTCGGCCATGTCGATGCTGTCCCACCACTCGGGATCGATCGAGAAGTAGACAACGTATTTGGCTTGCGGGTGGACTTCGACGGATTGCAGGATTTGCGAGAGAGGGACACCGATCCATTCGGCGATATAGGACCAGCCCTCTTCACACTGCACCATGGTGATCTGGCTCTGCGACGGGTAACTCTTAAGCTGGTCCAAAGAAAACGAGGCCGGCCGGGCGACCATGCCGGTGACGGTGAGCCGCCAATCGACGAAGCCTCCAGCCTGCAGGCGCTTGTACGCGTCATTCAGGGGCGGAATCTCGTTTGGGAATGGAGGCTTCGAGATCTGGCTCCGGGCGAACTCACGAGCGAATGAGTGCCTCGTAAGCAGGCGCTGGGAAGCGTAGGTCAGGGTTTCGCCGAGGCCGTAGAATCCACCGTGATCGGGCGGGACCAGACCATATTTTTGCGCGATGCGCGCGGCCACGCCCAGGCCCGCTACGCCAGCCGTGGCCGCGAGTCCGGTGGTGATGAGTTTGCGGCGTGAGAGTTTGGCGGGTGTTTCTTCGCTCATACGCGCTCCTTGGGCGTAGCGGCGCGGCCCGTGATCATGGTTCCTGTAATCATGGCCCGCATGCGGTTCCAGAATCCGGCAAGAACAATCATCCCAACGTGGACCAGGAGAAACGCGACGAGCGCCAGCGTGACGAAGAAGTGGAGGGTGCGCGCCGATTGCTGGCCGCCCAGCACATTGACGGTCGCCGGAAACGCGGAAACAAACGCGGGAGACATTGCCAGGCCCGTCCAGATTATGAGGGGAAAAAGAACGAAGATCACGAACAGGTAGCTGAGGCGCTGGAGGACGTTATACGACCAGGCCTCTGCCTGGCTCGGCCGCTCGAAGCGCAAATGGCCGGCGACCGACGTCGAGAGCGCCCGCCACGACAAGTCGGTGCCACCTGGCAGCAAATTCTTTCGGAAGTGCCCGGTCAACAAGCCAGAGACGATGTACATCAAACCAGTGAAAATCACAATCCAGGCAGATTGAAAGTGGAGATACCGGCTCCAGCCGTTCTGGTCCGGCAGCACATACCCATAACCGGTCGGCACCAAATTTCGCGACGCCGGGATCGGCAGCTTGAACAACGTTGGGGTCAAATCGTTGCCGGTTTCGCCCCAATAAAAGCGGGGGTGAGAGATCACAATCTCGACTCCGCTGAGCAGCAGAGCAAGAAAGCACAGCGTGGTGATCCAGTGAGTAACGCGGACCAGGGCAGAGTGCCTCGAAGCAACCGTCCTAGCTGGGACGGCGCTGGGGGCGGCGGTTGGGACAGCCGAGCCAACATTCGGGAGGTAAGCGGAGTCGCTCACGCGGGAATGGTACCATGTGGCGCGCACCTTCGACATCCACGAATCTGCCGGGCTAAATACTGGAGAAGGAAGTGATTAAAAGTAAATGTACTCACTTCTTCTTCGGCAAATACTTCTTCTCGACCGAAGCCACCACCACATAGTTCGGATCCACCATCTCGTTCAAATGAATCCTGCCCACCTTCGACAACAATTCATACGCGTCGAGTTCCGACAATCCATAATCCTTATGAATCCAACGCACCAACTCGGTCAACGCAATCCGCGTCGCATCCTCCAGCGGACGGTACGCCCCTACCGTCATGATCGCGTCGTCATTCTCAAACTGAGGCCAGTCAATCCTCCGCCCCTTGATTACGCTCACCTGCACGCGGGCCTTCAGCGGAACTTCAATCGCCGACCCAGCCGCCTCTCCATCTCCCATGGCCGCGTGCCCGTCGCCCATATAGAGGAGCCCGCCCTTAACATTCACCGGAAAATAAACCGTGTTCCCCACGCTGGCCTCGGGCGAATCCATGTTCCCGCCAAACTCCGCCGGCACGATCGAACTTCGCGCCTCTCCACTCGCTGGCGCCACTCCAAGGCACCCGAAGAACGGATGCATCGGAATCTTCACCGAAAAATCCGTATCCCCTGCTTTGAAAGTGGCCGTGTTGTCGTCATGATTAATCCGATAAAACCAAACCCGCTCCGGCAACTCCCCGCCCAGCATCGGAGTGTAGTGCGACGAACTGATCGACCCAAATCCCGGAGAGAACGCGCCCACTCCGTACTGCCCGTCCACCTGCAAGTCGAGAATCTTCACCGCCAGCGTGTCCCCCGGCTCCGCCCCATCCACATAAAACGGCCCGGCCAGCGGATTGTCCCCCTTCGCCATGCTGAGCGTGTCCCCCAGCTTCTTGAGCCCGTTGCCGAAACAATCGAGCGTGTTGGTGTCGAGAATGTCGCCCGACTGCAGCCGCAACACCGGCTCCGCCGTGGCAAAAAGATATTTCACATTGGTGGTCGTAGTCGTGTAATGAACCACATTCTGCGCCAGAGAAGAACCGAGCAGCACAAGAACAGCAAGCACGCGAGGAATCATTGCGGAAGCCTCCCAGGAAGATCGTCAATTGTAGCGAAGAATTCGAAGGTGCCGCATTTCTCGCGTTCTTTCCGAGATAGCCTGCCTTGAACGGAGGCGAAGGGTGGGGCTTTGACTTTGAAAGCTCGACCGTCGCCGTTACACTCAAAACCGCTCAATGAGCGTTATCGCTGCTAGGGTTCATTATCGGCGTGCCACCGGTATCAGGGAATCCCCTGAGGGGCGTACAATTCACGGACCGCCAGAATGGAGGGTAGGGGCCGTGAATGAAAGTACTGTCAAGGGCTGGTACAAGGTGACGATGGATTCCGGGGAGTACAAAGCCAAGCGGACCGCGCTGGAAGACAGTTTTGAGACTCAGTTTGAGCAGCATGGTTCCCCAGATGGGGCCGCTCTGTTCTCGCGAAGAGACGAAAAATCGGCGACCTGGGAGTATTACTTTACGCCGGAGGCCATGGCCTTTTCTGTAGATGTCGTCAAAGAGTATGCCTGGGGCAAAGAATTTGCGTGGGGCCAAGCCTGTTCCGGTCCGCCGGCGACCGTGAAAAATCTGTCGCTTTGTGGGGGCAACCCGGGCAGGAAATATGCCAACCTGGTACAGCCGTAAAACTAAGACACTGTAAGAGTAAGACACTAAGGTTGTCGCCGTCGTTCCGAAATCGGATTTAGCGCGACGGGTTCCGGTGTGAAACGATCTCCTGCCTGCGCGACATAGAGTTTCACGGCGCCATTTCCCGAGCGCGGTTAGCGTTCCACCTCTGGGCCGCAATCGCTTCGGGACCTGCACCGGTTAGGTCGCGCATGAGCCCGAAAGGAATCACCTCCATTTCAGGTTCCAGAATTTTCTGTGCGCTTGCGGTTGCTGGTGAAGTCTTTTCCCGCACGGATGTCGGACAGCATCTGGTCGAGCCTCGCCGCCGCGCTCTTTAATGCCTGCTGGTCGGCGTTCACCGCCGCTTTCAACATCTGATCGAGGCGGCTGGCTGCACTCTTGAGCTTCTGCAGTTCCTCAGCTGAGATCGGTTTCTGTGGCCCGTTCCCGATCGACTGCATCTGGTTCACGATCCTTGCGCGCACCTCGCCATCCGGATCCTGGTTGTCCCTACTATTCATCGCCACCTGCGCAAAGAAACATAGACGGTATCAGAGTCCGTCAATTGGCGATGAATCCCCTCCAGCAGTTCGCTTGCGATGTGCTGCCATCGCACCCGCATCAGGGCAGATGTTTATGCAATTCCCGCATCGAGATTCCGGGAACACAACTTGCCGCCGAGTCATGCGGTGCGTGCCTTCGCCGAGAACAGGCACGCCGCAACCTCACGGAGGACCTGCTCGTAGTCAGCCGCGGTCGCCCGCTCCACATGAATACGAGCGCCCTTTACGCCTGCTTCTTGCGCCAACTTCTTGAACTCACTCTGCAGAAAGACTTCCAACTGCTTTTGTGTCAAGACCGCAATCGGGACAGTAGAGGACCGGCCAGTCTCGGTCTCGATCTTCACGCAGTATGGGGATTCCGACTGTCGCGTTTCCGGAGTCATGCGACACCACCCTTTTTCTGGAGTGACGAAGTGGCAGGCAAGATCCTTTGCATTCTAGCGCGTCCCGCAGCTCAGTGCGCGAATCGATAGGTCCGGGTCGCGGAGTCGAGTATAACCGCACCTGGTCCGCCTACCTTGGTCTGTTAAATGGTGAAACAGCGCGATATGACTCATTAACAGGCAATCATCGGATGGATAGAGGGAAACAACAGGTGGGAAAAAATTGAAAGGGCCGTGACATTGGTTATGCTCTAGCTGCCGCCTCCTGCGAGGGAGCCCACAGCGTGGACGCATGTACCGTCACGACCCCTTGATGCGATCACTGTTTTCACAGTCCCAAACCCCAACTGCACCTCGCAGCGCTGTCGGTTTTTTCAGGTCTGGCTGTCCTGCAGGTTGCCCCGCCTGACTGATCACCCAGTCTAGTTCGGGTCAGCAAGTTTTAATTCGCTGTCCCTTTCGACCGTCGACGGAAACCACCTTAACAGAGAATCAGAAATCGTCAACGCAAACTATTGGTGCAA
>Ga0210400_10001691_pt1 | contig 21498 bp, 19 predicted proteins | sample IncBWH26MmetaG_FD_155456 | JGI IMG/M metagenome (GOLD analysis project Ga0210400, IMG submission 155456) | Forest soil microbial communities from Barre Woods Harvard Forest LTER site, Petersham, Massachusetts, United States - Inc-BW-H-26-M | ecosystem: Environmental > Terrestrial > Soil >...
AGTGTGGTCGGCAAAGTGCGCGGCGGTGGTCCCACGGTTTCCGTTCACACCGGTTCCGGCGACGTGCAGGTAGACTAAGCGGCCTTCAGCACTCAGCCGTCAGCCGTCAGCTAAACCTGGAAGCCTCACGATGCCGTCCCCTACCCCAAAGCCCGAACGGGCTGAGTGCTGACTGGTTCCTTGACGTGCCATCGTGCGGCGTTCGATACTTCGTGAGTTCGTGATAACTCTCAGGTTCAACGAGGTAACAGATTGGCACGCACGGCAATCATCACTCTCACCACAGATTTCGGACTCAACGATCATTTCATCGGCGCCATGAAAGGGGTCATTTTGGGGATCGCCCCCGAGGCGCAGATCATCGACATCAGCCACGCGGTGCAGCCGTTCGATATTCTGGACGGCGCGCTGACCATTTCGCAGGCTTACTCCTACTTTCCTTCCGGCACCGTGCACATGGTAGTCGTCGATCCAGGAGTTGGGACGGCGCGGCGGCCTGTGATTCTGACTGGCGAGCGCCACCTGTTTGTGGCTCCCGATAACGGCGTGCTTTCCCTGATCTACGACCGCGAAGAGCGGCTTTCTGTCCGCCACATTACCGCCGAGCATTATTTTCTGCAGCCCCGCAGCAACACCTTTCACGCGCGCGATATCTTCTCGCCAGTCGCGGCTCATCTAGCGAAAGGACTCGACCCCGATAACTTCGGCGAAGAAATCTCCGATTATGTCCGCTTTGGCGCGCCCCGCCCCAAGCCGGTTGACGAGCGCACGCTGCGAGGCGTGGTGCTGAAAGTTGATCGTTTTGGCAATCTCATAACCAACATCACCCCGCAGGATGCGCCCCAACTTTTCGAGGCTACGCCGCCCGCCTTCAAGATCGCAATTGGAAACAAGGCGCAGGCAAGTCGCATGTGCACGAATTATGCTGAAGGCGGCCCCGGCGAAGTTTTCGGAATCCTGGGCAGCATGGGTTTTCTGGAAGTCGCAACCAATCGTGGCTCAGCCTACCAATTGCTGGGCGCAGGCAAAGGCAGCGAAGTGAATGTTGTGATGGATGGGCGGTAAGGCAGCCTTTAGCCTTTAGCTCAAGAGCAACAAGGATCCGGGCGTTTGGGTTTACTAAGTGCTAAATGCTAAGTGCTGCTCTTCGGATGGACGTAGCGATCCATCTCGGCTGTCCATTTCAGGAATCGCCACAGGCTGGTTCGTTCCGTCCACAAAAATTCCCAGAATTCCAGAAATCCGATCTGGGTCATTTTGACACCGGTGAAGGTCTCAACGCGCCACAGCAGGTACGGACTACGCCAAGGCGCAATCCGGTGGCCACGGGTAGAGTTCCAAAGAAAGCGCAGCATCGGCCGCATCGGGTACCAGTATAGCCGCCGGCCCTAGTTTTCCGTAGAGACGCGGCTTGCCGCGTCTCTAGCCGCATCCAGGAAGACCGGGCAAGCGCAGTCTCTACTTTGTAATGTCGACGCTGGCGCGGGTGTTTTCCCACTCCACGCGCAGCGTGCATTTGCTGCCTGCCTGGTCGAACGCGATGGTGAAGTTCTCCACCGGCGCCGGCGTTTTCGAAACCTGCATGTCAACTCGAGCCAGCTCGTCGGCCTCGTACTTGTACGGAATGCCCCACTCGGCCGTCTTCTTGTTGATAATCAGTGTCCACTTGTCGGCATTCGGAATTGTAAAGATCGTGTAGCTGCCCGCTGGCACAGTCTTGCCACCCACCGTCACATTCGTATCGGTCACAAAGGTAGTTGCGTCATTCGCGCCAGTGCGCCAGATCTCCCCGTACGGCACCAGCGCCTTCTCGCTCGCCGCGCCGAAAATCCTCCGCCCTTTAGCGCGCGGGCTGGAATAGTCCACTTTGATGGTTTTCCCATCGGGAAACTTGCACTCCGCGCTGGCCGGCGGACTGGGTCTTTTCGATTTATCCTGAGCCGGCTTGTCCTGCGACATGTTCATTTGCGCCGGCGCGAGAGTTGCGATCGCGAACAGTGACACTGCGATTAAGGCAAATTTCTTCATGACTTCGTTCCTCCTGAAAGTCGTTCAGCAGTCAGCAGCCAGCGAATTCAGGACCAACAGTGGTTTAGCTGAAGGCTGAGCGCGGAATGCTGAAGGCTGCTCCGCCAAGAATTATACCCACATCCCCATTACAATCTCTCCATGGCCGTCTTCAACGAAAAGCAGGAAGAGCTCGAGCACTTTGAAACCCGCATGGGGGTGCCTCGCGGACGCCTCGCCGTCACCATGGACCTGGTCACCGACGCGATGGCCCTCGTCGGCCAGCACGGCGTCTACTGCCAGAGCCAGCGCTGGCCGGGCAAGCCGGTTATGGATGTGCAGCTGGTCATGAAAAACCTAACCGACGCCAAAGAGTTGATTCAAAGCGTGATGGAGGAACTGAAACCCAAAGCCTGATTTCAACGATTCGATTGGCAAAAATAGATAGAATGTCGGGTTCCCGTAGCGCTCTTTCGGAGACTAGTACAAAACGGCAGAAAATAAGTACTCTTCGGGCCACTCAAGCGCGGAGCGCCGGCTGGCCCGAAGGACAGAACTCACCAGACACTACTTACCCGTCCCTCAAAAGTGGAAAATATCCAGCACCACGTAGCTGCTCCGATTCACCAGCACAATATTCCCGCCGATCACTACGTGCGCGGATCCCGGTGGAGGCGGAGGCAGCCGCCGTTCCAGTTCTTCGGGGCAGGGCATCATCTTCTTCTGTAATCCTGGCGGAAGCGTCCCGCGCACCCGTAACTGCCTCTCCAGTCCTGGTGGAAGCCGGTCTTTCTTCGCCAACCCCGGTGGCAGATGACCGTCATGGCTGGCGTACCAACTTCGCATCTGATCGCGGTCGTGCTCGCTATAATATTGCTTCCCGTGCTTGTCGTTGTCACGGTCGTTCTCATTGTCATCGCGGCCGTGATGTTTACCGTGGCCATGATCGCCGGCGAGCGCCATGCCAGACAGCGCGAACATCATTACCGTAAAGACATATAGCCATCGTTTCGATCGCATCCAATTGACCTCCCGGTTCAGGGCGTAGCTCGATTCATGAGTGTAATTTCACTCCGGAGCAGAGGCTAGTTACCAAGGCGCCTGACCGAAGGACGGTGGCTTAAATTGGATTGGATTAGATAAAAAGACCTACAATCCAGAGTATGGAGCGCAAGATCTTCTGGCTCTCATTCACCGTGCTCGACATCGCCGCCGGTTTCGTTCTGCCCATCTGGTGGGCTCTGGGAGCGACCATTCCGATCGGATACATTTCCTGGTGGCTGGCTTACCGCAGCGGCTGGTTCGAGTAAATTTTCTTTTCACGCTCTCGCTGCGTAGTCAAGCACAAAGGATGCAAGCAACACGAAGGAAACCCTCGGCTCCACTCTTTTGCGCACCTTCATGTCCCTTGTGGTTGACCAATTTAGGACGCTGCCAGCCGTTCCGCGGATTTGCCCTTTGCCATACCAGCATCCATAATAGCCATGCCGCATTTCCAATCTCACAGGGGAACGAATGAAACTCCAATGGAAGCTCTCTGCCGCGCTGTGCCTGGTCTTCGCGCTGGCGCTCCCGAGCATCGCTCAAACCGCCGCAGCCCCGGCCCCAACGACTCTGTCGTCGGAAGAGCGTGAAACTGCGCTAAAGAATCTGCAAGCCACCCATGACGCATTTCTGAAATCCATCGCTGGTTTGTCCGAGAAGCAGTGGAGATTCAAGCCTGCCCCGGACCGCTGGTCGGTCGCGGAAGTGGCGGAGCATATCACGATTTCCGAATCCACATTTCTGGAAACCCTGCGGAACCAGGTCATGACTTCGCCCGCCGACCCGGCCAAGCGCGCTGAGGTGAAGGGAAAAGACGAGATGGTCCTCAAGATGGTCCCCGACCGCACTCAGAAAAGGCACGCGCCGGAAAACTTAAGACCTTTAAATCGCTGGCCGAATCGGGACGAGCTAACCAAGGCGTTTGAAGAGAACCGGAAGGCAACGATGGACTATGTCAGAACTACGACCGGCGACCTGCGCGACCACTTCGCGCCTCATGGCTCGCCGGGCCTGCTCGACGGCTACCAGTGGATTCTTTTCATCTCCGCGCACTCCGAGCGCCACACCAGGCAGATTGAAGAAGTGAAGGCGGACCCGAATTTTCCGAAGGAGTAATTTCGCGCAAATTCATAACGGAAGCTCTCATTCCGTCCAGGGTGTTGACCGCGTATGGCCCTATGCTAGCGTGTATTTGCCCCGCTCAATCGTCTTCTGCGCAATCTGTTGGCGCAGCGCAATCGTGTTGAACGGCTCGCGCTTGGACAACCGTCGCACGATCGCCAACTGCGTCCGCAACATGTCGCCTTCAGCCACGTCGGCAATGACCTTCTTTGCCGCCGCTTCGACCTTTTCCAGCGCTTGCGTCAGATACACGCGCGTCATCGCAATCGGCAGCGCCGCCGATGCCTCGCCCTTCTGCTCCACCATCTTCTGCGCCCGCAGCACGGCCGATTCCATGGCATAAATCTCGATCGTCATATCGGCGATCGCGCCCATCACTTCCTGCTGGTCCTGGATCGCCTGCATATATTTCTGCGTGGCCGCACCGGAGACGAACAAGCCAAGCTTCTTCGCCTGCGCGACCAGCTTGCGCTCTTCGGATAGCGCCAACACCCCCTCGATCTCCTCGCCGGCGGACGGGCCGCTCAGCACTTCGTCCATCAACTTCTTGATCGCCGTCATCAGCGGCAATTGGCCAGTCATCGCCCGCTTCAGCAGGAATCCGGTGATGATCAACCGGTTGATCTCGTTCGTGCCCTCGAAGATGCGGTTGATGCGAGCATCGCGGTAAGCCCGTTCCGCCGGATACTCTTCCACGAACCCGTAGCCGGCATAGATCTGCAATGTCTCGTCAACCACGTAATCGATCATCTCCGAGCCCCACACTTTGAGGATCGAGCACTCGACCGCATATTCCTCAATCGCCTTCCGCCGTTCTTTTGCAGCATCGGCGCTAGCGGAGTCGATCTCCGAGAGCAACGCGTCCATCATTCCGACCGTGCGATAGACGAGGGATTCGCCGACGTAAATCAGCGTCGCCATGTTCGCGATTTTTTCCCGTACCAGCCCGAAATCGCCAATCGTCTTGCCGAACGCCTTGCGCTGCCTGGCGTAAGCCACCGCGCTCTCAAGCGAGACCCGAGCCCCGCCCACGCACATCGCGCCCAGCTTGAAGCGTCCAATGTTCAGAATGTTGAAGGCAATGACGTGCCCCTTGCCAATTTCGCCCAGCAGATTCTCGACCGGCACCTTGCAGTCATTCAGGATGATGGGGCACGTTGACGATCCGCGAATGCCCATTTTGTGCTCTTCGCCACCGACGGAAAATCCCGGAAAAGTTCGTTCAACCAGGAACGCCGAAAACTTCTCGCCGTCAATTTTCGCGAACACCGTGAACAGGTCAGCAAAGCCCGCGTTCGTAATCCACATCTTCTCGCCGTTCAGGATGTAGTGTTTGCCGTCCGGCGAAAGCACCGCACGGGCGCGGCAATTGAGCGCGTCGGACCCGGAAGTCGCTTCCGACAAGGCGTACGCACCCACAATTTCTCCCGCAGCCAGCCGCGGCAAATATTTCTTCTTCTGTTCTTCGGTGCCAAAATAGACGATCGGCAACATGCCAATGCCGCTATGCGCGCCCCATGTGGTGGCAAATCCCGCGTATTTGGCAATGTGGTCGGCGATGATGGCGGCGGTAACTTTATCCATTTCGAGGCCGCCGTAGGCCTCGGGAATCTCAACCCCGCTGAGGCCGAGATCGCCAGCCTTTTTCAGCAGATCGCGCGACACCGAGTAATCTTTGTGTTCGATCTTCTCGGCTTGGGGCAGAATTTCGTTGACGGCGAACTCTTCAGCCGTCTGCCCGATCATCTGGTGCTGCTCGGAGAAATCTTCCGGGGTGAACACATCGGCAGTCTGCCGCTCCTCAAGCAGGAAGCTCCCGCCGAGAATTTTGGTCTTCGGGATTGCAGTCGTCGCCATAGTCAAAACCTTTCACCACAGGGGGCACAGAGGAACAAGGGGAAACACAGAGAGATTATTTCATCTTTGCCAATGTATCGCCTATCCCTTAAAAGGTTTCCCCCGTGGCAGTCCCCTGTGGTCCTCAGTGCCCCCCGTGGTTAGAGCCTCTCAAAAATCCCAGCCGCGCCCATCCCGCCGCCCACACACATCGTCACCATGCCGTAGCGCCCCTTGCGGCGTTTCAATTCACGAAGAACGCTGGCCGTAAGTTTAGCCCCCGTACATCCGAGCGGATGCCCCAAAGCAATCGCTCCGCCATTAGGATTCACGCGCTCCGAATCAAGCCCGGCTTCCCGGATCACCGCCAGAGACTGCGCCGCAAACGCCTCGTTCAGTTCGATCACGTCGATATCCGAGAGCTTCAACCCTGCCAGCTTCAGCGCCTTTGGGATGGCAAATACCGGTCCCAGCCCCATCTCTTCCGGCTTGTATCCGGCCGTAGCGAACGCGACGTAGCGCGCCAGCGGCGCAATCCCCAGAGCCTTAGCCCTGTCTCCCGACATCACCACGGCCGCAGCCGCACCATCCGACATCTGTGAAGAATTCCCCGCCGTAGTCACGCCCTTGACATGAAACGCCGCCTTGAGCGCGCTCAGAGCCTCGATTGAAGTATCGGCACGTGGCCCTTCGTCCACCTTGAAAGAAATTTCCTGCCGCTTGGGCTTCGATCCGTTGGGAGTAGTAAAGCTAACCGGCACCGCGACCGTCTCCTCATCAAACTTGCCCGCCGCAATCGCCGCCAGCGCCTTCTGATGGCTACGCAACGAAAACACGTCGCACTGCTCACGCGTAATGCCAAAGCGCGACGCGAGCCGCTCCGCCGTCAGTCCCATCGAAAGATAAGCATCTGGATAATGATCCACCAGCCAGGGATTAGGCGAAATCTTATTCCCACCCATCGGGATCATCGACATCGATTCCGTCCCGCCTGCGACCATCACCTCGGCGGCGCCACTCATGATGCGCTCGGCCGCCATGGCAATCGCCTGCAAGCCGGACGAGCAGAACCGATTGATAGTCACCGCCGACACCTCGACCGGCAGCCCCGCGCGCAGCGAAGCGATGCGAGCCACGTTCATCCCCTGCTCGGCTTCGGGCATAGCGCAGCCCAGGATGACATCTTCAATTTCTTTGGGATCAAGCTGCGGCACGCGATCAAGCGCGCCCTTGATAGCGACGGCGGCCAGCTCATCAGGACGCGTAGCCCGCAGCGTCCCCTTAAACGCGCGCCCTACCGGAGTGCGGACGGAAGAAACCACAACGACTTCACGCATAGTTCAATTTTAACGTAGAGGGCATGGAATGCGCGGATGAGGATCAGGCGTCGTATCAGGGTATCGCCTTAGCGATACCGTAGTACTTCGAAATTAGAAGCCCCTTGAAGGGCTGAGCGCAGTGCCGTCAGCATCGTAATGTATTCCGTTATTGCGCTGGACGCTGGGATGGGATCGCCGTGTGCGCGCATACCTTCCAAGTGAAACTCAACCGCCTCGCGGATGAGTCTTTGACTTCGTCAAGAGTTTTTCCCGCTGCGCCAAGACCAGGCAAGTCGGGAGCGTAGGCACCCCACCCCGTGTTGGATTTTTCGTAAACGATGAAGTATTTCATTTAAGCCCTGCCTGCTTGAGGATATTGTTCAAACCTTCCGGGCGGAATGTCCACTGACGGATGGCCGGCAACCGTAACGGTCCCTGGTTTTCGCCGGATGATGGAATTGCCGGTGGCTGCCTTTGGTTCGAGCGATACGCCAGCCATCTTCCTCAAGACGCTTGATGACCTCGCGAACTTTCATGCTGGCCACCGCGCGCTGTTCACTATCCGCTGCCCTTCTTCAACTGCTGCTTCCACCCCAGCACCCGCGCCTTGTTCCCTTCCGCCTCGGCCTCGGGAACCATTCCCTTCTTCTGATACAGGATCGAAAGGCTGGTGTGCGCCAGAATGTCGTCGGGATCGATATCCGAGATTTGTTGGGCAACTTCAATGGCTTCGTCGAGGCGGTTGAGGTCCTGCAGGGCGCGGCTTAGTCCATGCAACGCGTCGGTAAACTTTGGGTCAGCCGCCACTGCCCGCCGGTACTCTTCGACCGCCCGGTCGTGGTGGCCTTCGAGAACCAGATCGAGCGCGGCATAATAGTGATGCTCAGCCAGTTGGCGGGCGGTTTCGGAACTGGCCGGATCGTCAGGCATAAGTGATTCTAGCAAGGCGCTCGCGGCCGAGGACTCTTCTGGTTAGCGTCCCGATGCCAGCGCCCCCGGCGCTTCTTTCAAACCAAGGCGCGTTAGTCCCGCACTGCGGTCGTGGGGCAGCAGAGGCTCAAAGCCGGCTCCCTCGACGATGAGCTGTCCTTCTGCAGACAACACCCAGCCGCAAAATTCCTTTACGTCGCGCGAGGCGCTGGGGCTGATCGCCCAATAGACTTGCCGCGTGATGGGATATTCCCGCGAACGAATGGTGGAAATTGCGGGCTCGACGGCCAGAGAGGTGAGTCCGGATTTGATGGCTACGCCGCGCACGCCCGGATTCGCGTCCAGAGTTCCATACCCGATGGCAGCAGGATCGGACGCGATCACTTCGAGCAGTGAATGAGTATTGTTTTTACCCTCAAAAGGATACGGCTCTTCGCCGCGCAAGACGGCCTCCTGGAAAAATGTCAGCGTCCCCGTCGTGCTCTCTCCGGCAAACAGGTTGATCCTGAGGTCGGGGCCTCCCAACTCCTTCCAGTTTGTGGTCTGGCCGAGAAAAATGCCGCGCACCTGCGCCAGCGAAAGCTCCCGAACTGGATTCGTCTTGTTTACGTAGATCACGATCTCGTGGATACCGATTGGAAATGCCACACGCTTCCCCACGGGTCCGGAGCCTTCGCCCTGGACGATATCGAGTTCCGCGGCCTTGGAGGCAATGCTTCCTCCGCCTTGCACGGTGAATTGCGCATCGGGGTGTTTCGCCCTGTATTGTTCAGTAAAACGCTGGCCCAGATAGATAAGAGAGTAGGAGCCGCCAATGCGCGTCGCCTGCGCAAATAGCGGAATACTGCAGAGGAGTACAGAAGCACAAATTAGAGCCTGCTTGCGGAATGTCATTTCTTTCCTTCCACAAACAGTCTATCGGTTCTCAATTTCGCGAAGGTTACAGCCGGCTTACGCAGGTAATGTCGGGCGGTGACTTCAGTGTTCGTCTCCCGCGAAATCCGTCTATTTTTTGCTAGGGCTTCCACCGCAGTACCGGCTTGCGTGCCGCCGCAGTCTCGTCCAGACGGGAAATGCGCGTGTTGTGCGGGGCATCAAGCACGAATTGCGGATCTTCTTCTACCTCTTCCGCGATCGACTTCATGGCTTCGATGAACAGATCCAGCTCTTCTTTCGGCTCGCTCTCAGTAGGCTCGATCATCAGCGCGCCCGCGACGATCAGCGGAAACGCCGTAGTGTAAGGATGGAATCCGTAATCGATAAGCCGTTTCGCGAGGTCCATCGTCTTCACGCCCTTTTTCGATTGCACCTTGTCGCTGAAGACGACTTCATGCATGGACGGCGTCGAGTACGGCAGATCGTAGACGCTTTCGAGTCCCTTGCGGATATAGTTCGCGTTGAGCACCGCGTCTTCCGTCGTCTGGCGCAGGCCGTCCGGGCCGTTGGCGAAGATGTACGCCAGCGCGCGAATGAACATGCCGAAATTTCCATAGAACGCGCGCACGCGCCCCACCGACTGCGGACGGTTGTATTCGAAGCCCAGCGTGCCATCCGGCTTGGTGATGACGACCGGCGTGGGCAGGAACGGCGCGAGAATTTTCTTCACCGCGACCGGCCCCGATCCCGGACCGCCTCCGCCATGCGGCGTCGAAAACGTTTTATGCAGGTTCAGATGCATGACATCGACGCCAAAATCCCCGGGCCGTGTCTTGGCGACGAGCGCATTCATATTGGCGCCGTCCATGTAGAGCAGGCCGCCTTTGTCGTGCATGAGGTCGGCAATCTTGTGGATCTCCTGTTCGAACACTCCGAGCGTGTTCGGATTGGTCACCATAAGCGCCGCGACATCTTCATTCATCTGCGCCGCGAGCGCGGCCACGTCCACCATGCCGCGGTCGTTGGATTTCAAATTTTCGACCGCGTATCCGACCGTTGCCGCCGTCGCCGGATTGGTCCCATGGGCCGAGTCGGGAATCAGAATTTTCTTGCGCGCATTTCCTTTCGATTCGTGATACGCGCGCACCATCAGCAATCCGGTGAGCTCCCCGTGCGCGCCCGCGGCCGGTTGCAGCGTGATCGCGTCCATGCCGGTAATTTCAAGCAGACAGTCGCTCAGCGTCTGCATGATGCGCAAAGCGCCCTGCGAAATCTTCTCCGCCTGATACGGATGCCCGTTCGCGAGGCCTTCAACGCGCGCGACGAACTCGTTGACGCGCGGGTTGTACTTCATGGTGCAAGAGCCCAGCGGATACATTCCGAGATCGATGGCGTAATTCCACGTCGAGAGCCGCGTGAAGTGGCGGATGATTTCGATCTCGCTGACTTCAGGCATATCGCCGAGGTCCTCGCGTTCTTGCCTACCCAGCAACTTCGCGGTGTCGACTTCGGGGACATCGAGCGGCGGTAACTTCCAAGCCGCCTTGCCGGGAGACGACTTCTCGAAAATCAGCCCTTCGTTCTGGCTGATGTGACGCGTCGCTTTGCGAGTCATGTGCTTCGTCGTCATCTCGCCACCTCTTCCGGTTCGGCATCCTTCATGCTTCGAACCGAGCGCTCGCTCTCGGCGACGAGGCCAACCGCGGTATCGATCATCGACCGCGTGGTCAATTCCGTGCAGCACCACAGGGCCGCATGACCAAGCTCAGGATAGAATTTCTTCAGCGGCAGTCCACCCACGATTTTGTGTCCCAGCAGCCGCGAGTTGATGGCGTAAGGATCCTCGCTGGTCCGGACCACGAACTCATTAAACCGCGGCGCTCCCGCGAACAGTACTTGCGCATGCTTGCTGAACTGATCGGCCGCGTATGCAGTCTTTGCCAGATTCTGTTTCGCCAGTTCGCGCAATCCGACCTTGCCGTACACGGTCATAAAAATGTTGACCATCAGCGCGACCAGCGCCTGGTTGGTACAAATATTCGAGGTCGCCTTCTCGCGGCGGATATGTTGCTCGCGAGTCGCAAGCGTCAGCACAAATCCGCGTTTGCCGTTCTTGTCGACCGTCTGACCCGCCAAGCGGCCTGGCATTTGCCGAACGAATTTCTCCTTGGTGGCAAGCACGCCGCAGTACGGACCACCAAATCCGAGCGGCACTCCAAACGACTGTGCTTCCATGGCCACGATGTCGGCGCTGCGCGGCGGCTCGACAATGCCGAGCGATACCGCCTCGGCGATCGAGACGATCAGCAAGGCGCCGCGTTTGTGCGCGATGTCGGCAATGGCCTCGACATCCTCAATCGTCCCAAAGAAATTTGGCGACTGAATGAGGACGCACGCCGTATCGTCGCCCACTGCCTTCTCGAGATCCTTCAGATTGATCTGCCCGGAGTCCGTGAACGACACCGTCTTCAGCGGAATCTCCTGGTGCGTCGCGTACGTGTTAATCACTTCCCGATACTCAGGATGCACGTTGCGCGCGATCACCGCCGAATCCCTCCCAGTGATGCGGACCGCCATCATCACGGCCTCGGCAGCGCCCGTCGAGCCGTCATACATCGAGGCATTCGCCAGGTCCATTCCGGTGAGTTCCGAGATCATCGTCTGGAACTCGAAGATGGCCTGCAGCGTCCCCTGCGCAAACTCTGCCTGGTACGGCGTATACGAAGTCAGGAATTCACCGCGTTGCACCAGCGCGTCAATGACAACTGGGCGGTAATGGAAGTACGCGCCGGCTCCGAGAAAACTGGTGTAGCCTTCGCCGTTTTCCTTCCCGCGTTGTTTGAACCAGTCGACAATTTCTGACTCCGCCATTTGCCTGGGGACAGCGAGGTCGCGCGCCAGACGGTATTCGGCCGGAATCGGTGAGAAGAGTTCGTCCACGGAGCGGATACCGATCGCTTCCAGCATGGCGGCGCGATCCGCGGGCGATTTAGGCAGATATCTCATAGGAACTTTCTTTAGATGTCAGTACTGATCGATTCGATTGTGGCATGTCGCGAGGTGTTTGGCGTCGACGAAAGCAGAAACCACCAAGGGCACTAAGGTACACGAAGGAGAATCACTCTTTCTCTTGTTTTTCCTTCATGGACCGGAGCCTGGCCTGAGCGCAGTCGAAGGGTGCCCTTGGTGGTTAATGATTTCAGTGTCCACCTTCTTCACTCACAAACTTCTCGTAGTCGGCCGCCGAAAGCAACGCATTCATCTCCGCCGGATCCTTCACCTTAATCTTTGCCATCCACGCGCCGTGCGCATCTTTATTAACTTTCTCCGGGGACGTGGCCAGATCTTCATTCACGGCAGTGACTGTCCCGGATACCGGAGCGTTCAAATCAGAGACGGCTTTTACCGACTCTACCGTGCCGAAGGGCTTCCCCGCGGTGATCTCGGTCCCCACCTTCGGCAGTTCGACGAACACGATGTCGCCGAGCGAGTCCTGAGCGTAGTGGGTGATACCGATCGTGCCATCGGCAGTGATCCATTCATGTTCTTTCGTATACTTGCGGTCGGTTGGGTAAGGCATGTCGGCTTTTGGCTCCTGGCTCTTAACTTTGGCTTTTTCCTTCGTGAACCTTCGCGTCCTTGGTGGTTCAAGCTTTTTTCGGACGCTTATAAAACGGCGTCGGTACTACTTGCGCTTTCACGCCTTGTCCGCGGATTTCAACTTTTACCGTAGTTCCAATCGCAGACTGAGCAGGCGGGACATAAGCTAACGCAATATTCTTCTTCAAGAACGGTGCCGGAGAACCGCTGGTAACGTAGCCGACCTCGCGCCCTCCCTCGTCCAGAACCCTGTATTCGTCGCGAGCAATTCCTCGATCGACCATCTCGAGCCCAACCAGCGTTTTCTTCACGCCTTCAGCTTTCGCCTTCTCCAGCGCCGCGCGCCCAATAAAGTCGGGCTTCTCCATCTTGCAGAAGCGATCCAGTCCCGCTTCCCAAACATTGATCGTGTCCGAGATTTCATGTCCGTAGAGTGGCAGCTTGCCTTCCAACCGCAGCGTGTTGCGCGCACCCAACCCGCAGGGGACAGCGCCAAACTCTTTTCCCGCTTCAAGAATCTCGTACCAGACCCGCGCGCTGGTTTCCTCATCCGATGGGATGTATATCTCGAACCCATCCTCGGCGGTATAACCGGTGCGGCCCATCAAGACATTCTTCAAGCCGCATAAAGTTCCGTGCGTCACCCAGTAGAACTTCACCGCGCCCAGGTCGGCGTCTGTCAGCTTTTGCAGCACGTTGACAGCCTTCGGTCCCTGAATCGCAATCTGCGTGAAATCGTCCGACAGATTCTCAACCGCGCAGTCAAATTGCCGGGTATTGTCGTGCACCCCATTGAAATCTTTCTCGCGCGTGCCCGCATTAATCACGAGCAGATACTCATCCTCGCCCAGCCGGTGAACGATCACGTCATCAACAAACGTTCCCTGCGGATAGAGCAGCGCCGAATATTGCGCCTGCCCGATCGCCAGCCGCGACGCGTCATTCATCGAGATATGCTGCACGGCGCCCAGTGCTTCAGGCCCGGCCAAACGGATATCGCCCATGTGGCTGACGTCAAAAATGCCGACGCCGGTGCGCACCGCCATGTGTTCGGCCACAATGCCGCATCCGATTGACGCCGGGTATTCTACCGGCATGTCCCAGCCATTGAACTCCACCATCTTCGCGCCCATCTGGCGATGGACGGCGTTCAACGCAGTCTTGCGGACAATAGGAGTTGTTTGGACTACAGACAAAAGGAACCTCAGTCGGCGTTTCTCGGACAGTGGCTGGGCTGTCGGGATCTGGAACTGTTTAAGTTAACATCCGAAAGGCAGCAAATCAAAGGCAGGTGTCAGGTGTCAGGTCTCAGGAAAACCAAATAGAAAGACCACTAACCGAAGCACGGGGTTGCTTCTCCTGGGACCTGACACCTGACACCTGAGATCTGCCTCTGGGTGACTTCCGTTACATTCCCTCCCTGCCTCGGCCGAACTAAACTCCGACCATGTCCTCAAAACCAGGTGTAAGCCGCATCGTCTGCGTCCAATGCGAGAGGCCGGAAGTGGGTTGCGGGTGCGAGAAATACTGCGTGTTCTGCCAATCCGAATTGGGTGTGCGCCTCTGCACCGACGGCCTCTTTTACTGCGGAGCCTGCCGCGACGCCTGCGACTACAAAATAGCGGAATGAGCTGGTTGCCAAGGCGCGTCTGATCCCGCTCAAATCACGATGGCTTCCTTGTACTCCCCAAACACCTTGCGCATGGCGTCCGAGATTTCGCCGACCGTGGCATTCGCCTCCACAGCCGCCAGTATCCGAGGCATCAGATTGTCTCCCGAGCGCGCCGTGTCTTCGACCGCGCGGATCGCGGCTTGCCAGGCCCCGGCATTGCGGCTTGCGCGCAACGCCCGCAGTCGCTCCACTTGCTTCGGTTCCAACGTCGGATCAATGCGCTGGATCGGCACCGCCTTCTCATCTTCGCCCTGCATCTGGAACCGGTTGACGCCGACCACCACCGCTTCCAACCGGTCTACCGCCTGCTGATATTCATACGCCGCGTTCTGAATCTCCTGCTGGACGTATCCGCGTTCGATTGCTTTAAGCATGCCGCCCATGGCTTCGATTTTTTCCAGATAGTCGAGCGCGCGCTTCTCGATTTCATTGGTCAGCGACTCGATGTAATACGATCCCGCCAGCGGATCGACCGTCAGCGGCGCGCCCGACTCGAACGCGATCACCTGCTGCGTGCGCAGCGCGATTCGCGCCGAGGCCTCAGTCGGCAGCGCCAGCGCTTCATCATAGGAATTGGTGTGCAGAGACTGGGTTCCGCCGAGCACCGCTGCCATGGCCTGGATCGCTGTCCGCACAATGTTGTTCTCCGGTTGCTGCGCCGTCAGCGTGGAGCCGGCCGTCTGCGCATGAAAGCGCAGCATCCACGATTTTGGATTCTTCGCCTTGAACCGGTCGCGCATAATTTTCGCCCACATCCGCCGCGCCGCGCGAAACTTCGCGACTTCTTCGAGAAAATTGCTGTGGGCGTTGAAAAAGAACGAAAGCCGGGGCGCGAACTGGTCGATATCCAGCCCCGCCTTAATCGCCGCTTCCACATAGGCGATGCCATTGCCCAGCGTGAAGGCGACTTCCTGCACCGCCGTCGACCCGGCCTCGCGCATGTGATAACCGGAGATAGAGATCGTGTTCCACTCCGGCAGGTTCTCATTGGCCCACGCAAAAACGTCGGTGATGATGCGCATCGCCCGATGGGGCGGATAAATATAGGTTCCGCGCGCAATATACTCCTTGAGCACATCGTTCTGCACGGTACCGGAGAGCTTACGGATGTTCCTGCCCTGCCGCCGCGCCACAGCTACGTATAGCGCCAGCAGAATCGAAGCCGTCGCATTGATGGTCATCGATGTCGAAATCGTGGTCAGGTCAATGCCATCGAACAGCCGCTGCATGTCTTCGATGGAATCGATGGCCACGCCGACTTTGCCCACCTCTCCCATCGCCAGCGGATTGTCTGAATCCAACCCAATCTGAGTTGGCAAGTCAAACGCCACTGACAGTCCAGTCGTCCCATTGGCCAGCAAATATTTGTAACGCTTGTTCGATTCTTCAGCGTCGCCCATGCCTGCGTATTGACGCATGGTCCACAGGCGGCCGCGGTACATCGTCGCCTGCACGCCGCGGGTGTAGGGAAACTCGCCGGGATAGCCTGCGTCGCGGTCGTAGTTCCAGTCCCACGCCGCAAGATCGGCGGGCGTGTATAGAGGGCGTATGGGGATATGAGAAGACGTCTCTTCGTCCGCCCCGGGGACACCACGCTTGGCTGCGGATTCCGACGTCTTCACTTCTGTCATGATTCTCCCGCGCATCTTGTCCTGAACATCTCAGCGCCCCTACAAAGCATTCCGGTGACGATGCCCCGTAGAGACGACGCAAGCCCAGTCTCTACTGAGAGTCTGCTCTCTTCGCTCTTTTCCTTACCCGCCAGAACGAACTCAGCCCGAACCATGTAAACGAGACCGTGAAGCACACCGCAAGAACCAGCCGCCCCGGCCCAGTCGCGTGGCCAGACTGGTACTTTCCGTACTCGCGCATGCCGGCCAGCGCTCCGATTCCGGCGATGGCCAGAAACGTGAATCCGGTCACTTCCAGCCAGAGTTGATGCAGCACCTGCGCAAAAGAACGGGTTATCGCGCGCATTCCCGCCAGTATCGCGCGACCGCGACGGCTGCGTCCCACGGTCTGGGCGACCATATGGATCATCTGCGCGATTTTTCTCGCCGTTCGGCCGTGGATCATCCGTTGGTCGGTCATCATTGCTCGGTCGTCTACTAGTCTGAATCAACGGTCAATAGTCGATAGTCGATTTTAGCAGCGGCCGGGCGTACAATGTCGTTGGGCGGCATCACAGCGACTTGTAATGTCCGCCGTCAGCGGCGTCCGATTCCAGGGGGATTCGTGGATCAGCAACTGAAGCAGCTCATGAAAGAACTCGGAGAAGCGATCAACGAGTCGCTATCCGATTCCGAATCGATCGCCGAAGTCGTTGCCCGCATCAAGGAAGGCGGCTACGACATTTTCCTGGTTCTCGAGGCCACCATCGGCGTCAGCAAACAGGGCGAACACACAACCGATAAGACTTCCCTCGTCTCTACCCTCAGCACCAATGCCGAACTCAAGATCAGCGATCAGGATCTAAAGTTTCTTAAGTCCCTCCGTATCAGGATCGACGAAGAGGAAGAGGACTAGACTGGGTCCGGCCGAGCCCGCTACGCGAGTCGAGCTCGAGCGGACACGCCGCGCAAGCTGCAATCCGCTAGCAATCCGCCAGATGCTCGACTACGCTCGGCGCGGCGTTCCGGTGAGAAGCGTAACCTTATGAGGTGGCTCGTTTTTCGTCCCTGTCTCGATGCTGCGGACGCCACCGAACTTCGCTTGGCTCGATAGCCGGGGTGGCTATCCCTATCTGTAACATGGTGAGAAATCTGTAACGTGGTGAGAGCTATGTTCTGAAAAGCCGTGTTCCGGGCAAAGTCTTCCGCTTTTCCGCAAAATTTGCCGTTTCCCCAAATAGGAAAAACCTTGCAGGTATGAACTTTTGGTCTGTTAAGATAAATTCTCTCCCAACTAAGTGGCCGCTTAGCAGCATCTTAAGGGTGTAGCGCCTTCGTCGAAAATGGCCTTCGGCGTGCACTTCCTGAATCGGAAGTGTCGTCCGTTAAGCCGGTCTCCCGCGGTTTCTGAAAATGCCAGGTTCGTGGGAGCGATGCTTTTTGTTGGCAAAACGCTAAGCAAGCTAGCTACATGAGGTGCCGCATATGGATTCCCAAGCTTCACAGTTGACCCTAGGCCTTCTTCCCGAGCCTAGCACCCGTTGGGGAAGGTTCGTTCTCAGTTATGGGGTGCAGTCGCTGGTGGTGGCGTTCATCGTGATTGCCGCCGTCGCACACCCGGATGTCCTCGATGTACCGTTCCACGACTACCATTTCGTCACCCTGGTCAGCACTCCGCCGCCCGTTCCACAGACTCCGGCGCCGGTCAGACACTTTCCTGCCCCGAAGAAAATTGTCGAGCCAGTAACGCCGCGGCCCGAGGCTATGCGCGTCCCCACCGAATTGGTCCGAAAAAAGGCACCCGTTCCCGAGGAGCAGGCGCCCAAGGTAACGCTGGCTGCCAAGAAAGAACTTCTGCCGGACACGAAACCCCTAATTCCCAGGCCGCCAGTCAAGACGAATGTGTTTTCCACAGGCAGCTCGGCTACGCCAACCATGGCGGCCGCGCCGCAGAAGGTACAAACGGGTGGCTTCGGCGATCCGAACGGCGTGCCCGCTCAGGATAATCACGGCCGTCCGATTACGATCGCTCAGGCGGGCTCGTTTAATCTGCCCTCTGGCCCCGGATATGGCAACGGCACGGGCGGAGCGCATGGCGCGCGCGGGGTGATCGCGAGCACCGGTTTTGGCAGTGGCGTCGCTACCGGCACCAGTTCAGGCCCAGTTTCCGGCTCGCGGGGCGCAGTTCGCCAGGGCGGCTTCGGAGACGCCGACGTAGTAACCGCTTCTCAGCCCAAACCTAAGTCCGCCGAACCCGTCGTCAAGACCTTGCCTGCTGAGATCACATTCAAGCCCCGTCCGGTTTACACTGATGAAGGACGACAGCTTAAGATTGAAGGTGAAGTCCTGGTCGAGGTTGTCTTTTCGGCGACGGGGCAGATCCGGGTCGTGAAAGTGGTGCGCGGTCTGGGGCACGGGTTGGATGAATCCGCGGTTCGCGCCGCGGAGAAAATTCAGTTCAAGCCCGCCCTGAGAGACGGCCGCCCCGCTGATTTCGAGGCGGTATTGCACATCGTGTTTCAACTCGCGTCATAGGCAAAATGAAACCAAAAAAAATGTTGCGCTCCCCATTCGCTCTCTTTACTCTCTCCCTGGTCTGCTGCGCCACGTTTCTTTTCGCCCAGACCTCGCCCGCCCCATCCTCGCCCGCCCCATCCTCACCGACGGAGACTACGCCCGCGCAGACTTCGCCAGCGCAGGCTTCGCCGGCACAGGTTTCACCAGCCCAAACTTCGCCCACCCCAACTTCACCCACCCAAGCTTCGCCGGCGCCCCAGCTCTCGACGCGCGACGCTGCCACCCAACAGGCTAGCGCCGCTGCCAGCAGCTTCGACCAGGTTGTCGATCGGGCGGTTGAGCGCGAACATTTCTTCATGGCCCAGATGAAGCAGCTTCATCCACTGGTGGAGACTTATCTCCAGAATCTGAAGGAAGACAGAGACCTCAACGCTCCCGTCCCGATCAGCGACGTATATTTTCTTGGCCGATTGGATATGAGCGAAGGCACCGATGACCGCGCTTTTGTCTCGCCGACCACGGCTGGCCTCGGTAAGCGCATGCTCAGCAAACTGAACAACGTTTACTCCATGAAATTTCTGCCGCTGGGCTTTGCCCAGATGGTGATCCTCGATCAGGATTTTCAGCGCAGGTACTATGACTTCACTTTTGTCCGCCGCGAGTTTCTGGGCGAAGTACGTTGCGTCGTCATGGATGTCGCCCCCAAAAAGAACTCCGGCAAGGGCCGGTTCCTCGGCCGCATCTGGATCGAGGACCAGGACTACAACATCGTCCGCTTCAACGGCACTTACTATCCTCATCCGCGAGCCAGCTATTACCTGCACTTTGACAGTTGGCGACAGAACCTTCGCCCCGGCGTATGGCTGCCTTCGCTTATTTATTCCGAAGAGTCAGACCTCAAATACCGCCTGGGTCAGACCCTGCATTACAAGGCGCAGACGCGGCTCTGGGGCTACAACCTGAAGGATCTCCGCCGCAACTCGGAGTTTACGGAGATTACCGTCGACGCTCCGCAGTCGGTCCAGGATCAGAGTCAGAAAGCCCAGGACGCTACGCCGATCGAAGCCCAGCGCGCCTGGGAACGTCAGGCTGAAATCAACGTGATTGATCGCCTGCAGCAGATCGGCCTGATCGCGCCGGAAGGCGAAATCGACAAGGTGCTCCAGACCGTGGTCAACAACATGATGGTCACCAATAACCTCGACATCCAACCCGAGGTCAGGTGCCGCGTCCTGCTGACTACCCCGCTCGAGTCCTTCACCATCGGTCATACCATCGTCGTGAGCCGTGGCATGATTGACGTGCTGCCCGACGAAGCGGCCCTCGCCATGATTCTGACCCATGAACTGGCGCACATCGTGCTGGGCCATCACCTTAACACCAAGCTGGCCTTCAACGACCGCATGTTCTTTCCCGATGAGCGCACCTTCGAGCGCATGGATTTCGCTCGCGATCGTAGCGAAGAAGAAGCGGCTGACAAGAAGGCCGTCGAACTGCTTAACAACTCGCCCTACAAGGACAAGCTCGGCAACGCCGGCTTGTTCCTGAAAGCAGTCCAGGCACGCGCTCCACAACTGAAGAGCCTTATCCGGGCACACCTGGGGGACAGCCTCCTCAATGGCAACGCTACCAGGATGTCGTCTTTGATGACCGGGTCGCCACAATTCGACCCGAAGAAGGTCGACCAGGTCGCGGCTCTACCTCTTGGTGGCCGGGTTAAGGTCGATCCATGGAACAATCAACTCGAGCTGATCAAGACCAAGCCCGTGGCTATCACCGCCGCAGCCGACAAGATGCCCTTCGAAGTCACGCCTTTCTTCCCTTTCCTCATAAGGCTCGGCACTGCTGCGCCAGAAAAGGCGGCTCCGGTCCCGGAGAAAACCGGGGCAGCTCCAACCGGCCGCTAATATAGGCTTTTCGTCTGCTGGGAGTAGATCGCATGGCGCCCTCTTCAACGACCTGTCGGCGCCAGAAGTTGAAAAACCCAGTCCAGTAGCCACGAAGCTAGAGCTACGTTGCTCAAGTATTGCGCGCGGACGGTCTGCAGCGGGAAAGAGGGCCGGGTGAGAAAATCAGGGATAAGCCCCCTGCCAGGCGCAGCGGGGCTGGGTCGCGCGGCTAGTTCGGAGCAGCCATCTGGCTTCCGACTTGCGAAAACACGTTATTGGCGTTTCCGCCAATCAGTCGAACCGTGCCAATGACGATTACCAGGATTACCGCGAGCATCACCGCGTACTCGGCGACGTCTTGACCGCTCTCCTCTGCCCAAAGTTGACGGATGGTCTTAATCACTGTATGCCCCCAATCGACGACCTGCCCGAGATTCGCTCATTCCTCGGGACAGTAGTTCGCCGTCGTGTGATTCTAAAATATCGCGAACCGCCTTATCCACCCAATAGCACACGAGTGGATTTCAATGGCACTATCGTGCCATAACAACTAATGAGACTGCTCCCGGATCCTGCCAAAGTATTCCTGCCAAACTATTGATTACACGGTCTGGTCGCACAGCCTTCATTACACAATCGTTTTCAGAGGAAGTCCCTGGTTCACGGCAAACAGCGCCAGCTCCAGACGAGTGGAAACCCCCAGTTTGTCGAAGATATTGCTGAGATGGTGCTTTACAGTATCCTCGCTGATCTTGAAGTACTCGGCGATTTCCCGGTTGGCATAGCCGGCGACTACCGCGGAGACAATCTCCAGTTCCCGCGGCGTCAGGCCAAATTTCTTCTGTTTCGATTCCTCGTTCGTGCTCTGCATGAGGTTCCGCAGATACTGCACCAAATTCGAGACGCTATCCCTCCCGACCCAGTACTCCCCGGCCATGACCGCATGAATGCTCTTCAGCAGCAGTTGAGTGGCGGAATCCTTAAGCACCACGCCGCGCGCACCCAACTGCAACGCCTCCACTACCTGCTTCTTTTCCGCCGCCGCTGTCAGCAGGATGATTCGAACCGCGCCGGCC